>VFQN01003222.1_pt1 | contig 23758 bp, 22 predicted proteins | sample 3512371 | NCBI WGS metagenome assembly VFQN01 (sample SAMN10412370, study PRJNA504923) | tailings metagenome | isolation source: Replicate 2 from Balatoc abandoned mine | place: Philippines: Itogon, Benguet | collected 2017-08-28
CTTGACGTATGGGAGCATGCCTACTATCTCAAGTATCAGAATCGCCGTGCAGAGTACGTGAATAATTTATTCAGCATTATTGATTGGGATATTGTGGCAGCAAGATTTGAGTGGGCTAAACATTAAATACCAACAGATTTTCTGTTCTGGCAGTATTTAATGCTTGTGTTGATGGTGCAAATCAGGGAAGTGCTGGTGACTATGCTTTAAAGGGGCATGGTGATGCGGGTGTGTATGAAGCTCATGCCCGTCCCAATCAAATTCATGTTCATGTTGATGGTGCTCGTCATGTTTATGATTGTGTTGATGATGCAGTTCCTCATGTTGATGAAGATGCACATGATGCTCACTTAAATGCAGCCATACACCAATAATCATTAACCCTGTTGCCACCCAAAACAAAGCGTTTGGTTGCTCGTGGAGGAGCAGGAAAGAGCAGATAACACCTGCAAAGGGCGCTGTAGAAAAATAAGCGCCTGTTCTGGCTGCGCCAATATGACGTAAAGAAATGACAAACAATACTAGGCTTATGCCGTAACCGAATAGGCCGATACTAGCGGCACTTAACCCAACTAGAAAACCTGGTAATTTGTAACCAAGGCTCAGAGCAATTGCCAAGTTTACAAAGCCAGCTACCAATCCCTTGATACAAGCAACTTGTAGGGCGTCATTAGTTGATATTTTCCGTGTTAAATTGTTATCAATTCCCCAACAGAAGCATGCACCTGCAATCGCGAGCGCTCCCCAAGGGAAAGTTGCATTCAACTTGTTAGGCCATGACAACAATAGGCTACCGAGTGCTATAAAGATCATTCCAATGAATATCCGCCGGTCAAAATGCTCTTTGAAAATAAACCAGGCGAGTAGCCATGCTTACAATAACGATTCCTTCCAGCCTTACACCCTCATTCACTTCTCATTGATATTAAACAAACATCCAGATACTCCAGAGAATTGTTTAGATTTCAGGCATTTGGGCCATGTTGAACTATTTGGATGCTTTTTCTCTCAGCATTGCCCTTAACTAAGACGAACGGCTTGCAAATATGCAAGCCGTTTTGTTATTTACTCCAATGGCCTAAAACCCATTCCCATTGGTGTGTTCCATAATTCCAGCGCCAATGTGCTTTAACCCATTTTGTTTTACCAAGCGGGCGTAACGTTTGCAAATTCTGTAGTCGATCCGGTGGTTTTGGTGGCTTAGGAGGTTTTGGTGTCTTAATTTTAAAAATAGCCATATACACTCCGAATTAATGACAGTGATATGTACCAGTTTGACGATCATGATGGCAGCCATTTTTATCTGTACCGCCGGAGTGGGCACGTGCAATGCTTGAGCAAACAATCATGAGTACAGCAACTATAGCAATAATTCCCTTCATATTGAAACTCCCTTTTGAACATTTGTAACCTGTTGCAAGTTGAAGAAAGTATGTACAGCTAGTTACTAGGTAGGCTCTATGCAAACCTTACAGAATGATAACGAGATGAGTTTTGAACTGCAATAAGACATATTTAGTAGGATGTATTTGGCTGCTGCTCATTAGAACTGGAACGACTGCTCAACACGCTGGAACGACTGCTCAAAATGAATGGAATACACAAATAATATTGACTGTTTCTCGAATATCGAAATATTGAATATCTATTGGTTATATCTGAAGTTAACTTACAAAGAACCTGTTAAATCTCAACTTATATTGCAAATGGCTTGAAATAGGTCTTTGCAAGACTCTTGCTAAATGACTGATTTAAATTGATGTTGGATCTTGAATTGAACTACAGAGGACATAAGTCCTCGTAAGCAACAGCTTTTTTCGGGAATTAGTTCTGATACTTCGTTCTTAAGAACGAATATGAGCGAAGGAATTCTAGTTGAGAGTCACATTGTTTTTAAAAATACCGTACCGATGCAATTTGCAAATGGCCCGATTAAAGATTTTGCTCGATGCTCCAGATACAGTAATCTGAATTACTATTTGATCAATTCCGAATTCAACGTCATTTTGGGGTCTGAGATAACATTCTTCGCAAAGATTACAATTGAAATGAAATACTTGGACTTCAAACGGTCTCCTAGACTGAACTAGCTCACACCGGCCCGCCATAACTCATTGCGCTTAGCATTTTCTGAACCTCAACAAATCCAGAGGGTGATTCAGCCACAACAATTGGAGCAGCACCTAACAAGGCATGGTATTGATTGAGCCAAGACTCTGCCGCTGACTCGGAACCAAAGGTATCAATCGCCAAAGATCGAATCGTAACCATATTTTGTGCAGGATTAAATTCAATAGTCATGGAAGCCTCAACGGCACTATGCGTAACCACGCCCCCAAGACATCTTTAAGGCAATGCTGGCAAATGTCGACTGAAATTCGATTGCCATCCCCAAAAATCGAGCAATAGCCGCCCACTCGATCAATGGAAACGAGTTCCTCCGCCTCTCCTCCCGGGGCTTCGGCTTCACAGCCACAACGATCACAAACGTAGCCAGATATTTCCGGAACCACTTTATCTCGAAATTTTTTCATTGTGACCCTCCTTGGCCTATTTGGCGCCCTCCAATGAGTCAACCGACAGATAGTCTGAAACTATTGGGCTGAATATGCTCGAATAATAGAATACTGCCGCCAGCAGTATTAGTTACAATCCATGCTAACTAACAGATGAATAGACTTTATTAATCTGCATGAGGTTTTCTTTCTTTGAAAGACTGAACAGTCTTCCATCATTGAGTTCGATAGTGACCTTTTCTGTATCCTCTGCATCGTTTTGATAAACCGATTTAATGATTTCCTTTTGCCAGGTCCTTGCGCCGTTCAATGTCAGTGAATTCATCAGATAAATATGATTAATCTTTAATTCTGTGTTGTTGATTAAACTCAGTAAATCATCGTTATCACTAATAATTACTTCAAGCGATCTTCCAGAGCTTTCTTTGATGGGAGAGCAATTTGCATGAAACCAGTAATTACAATTAACCAAGTAGGTATATCGCCAGAAGCTTGCATTTAAGCTGTCCTCTTTGGATTTTACAAACTGCACTCTATCCTCATGAAGCGTAACTAGCATTATTTCAGGAAATTCAGTCAATGTGTCCTTTAGATTATAGTCCTTTAGAGCACATTTTGGCTACATAAGCTCCTTTATAGGGGCTTATTATGGAACTTCAAAAAGCGTTGGGTTTAGCCATTAAAGAAATTCGATTGAGTAAACAGTTAACTCAAGAATTTTTTAGTGACGTATCTAGCAGAACGTATATGTCTGTATTAGAAAATGGTAAAAAAAGCCCAAGCGTTGAGAAGATTGATAGTCTGGCAAATGCTATGGGGGTACATCCTCTTACTATTTTTACTCTGTCTTATTTGATCGCGGATGAAGATCTAAGTCTGGATGATCTGCAAAGGAAAATATCAGAGGAAATGAAGAAACTTAAAAATTCATAGTCATTTCTACCAATACACAATTCAAATTCAAAGAGATTGAGAATGGTAACCTAACCGAAAAATTCTTTTTCCAATGCGGTGTTTTTATTATGCCATTCTTGAAGCTCCTGACGTTCTCTGTTAAATATTTCATGACTCACGAGTCTAGGGCGTATGCGGGGTATTTGTGGATCTCTGTCGATGGAAAATATTAATCTGTGAGCGTTCTGAGCTATTATTTTTCTGAAAAAAATAGTTTGATTTACACTAAGCCTTGTACCTTTATCAAATGGCTTTCCTCCAATTTGTACAAACATTGCATGATCTGGACTAATTGGAAAAATAATATTTCCATTTTTTCTTCCCCATCCACCGCCTAAATCATAATTAAGATCATCAAAATAATTCAGCTTTATGACGGGATTGTCACTTGTAAACCATTTATATCCTTTTGCAGGCTTAACTATGGACCATTTCTGCTGGAGCAAATCTCTTGACCGTTCCTCCAACAAATGTTGAATACCATGTAACCATGATTGCCTTCCGATATAACTCTCTGCTCTAATGGTTACACTGTTGGTCGTTTCATCGAAATGTTGGATTATTTTTAAGGGAAATTTAGATCTATTTGACTGAGTCCCACTCTGAATTGGTAATTCTTCCACCTGCCCACTCTCCAGAGAAGCTTTGAGATCCTCTAAGGAATTTTGAAGTACTCTTTCAAGATTAGTGCTTGTATTTAAATGCTCAATCAATCGTGCTGGTGTTCGCAAATCTTGCGCCGCGAGAAATCTAACTAAACTCTTCCAATCACTCCTTGAAAGGCTTCTTCCATTTATTGCATTAGATATTGCATTTTTAGCAGGACTTTCAAATTCAGACGATAGCCAGTTTTCAAACTCATCTGATTCTTGACCGTTGATGGTTTGTGTATAAAGATGATTATGGTATCCAATTGCTGAGGGGGAGTATCTACGCCAAGACGAAAGATCGTTTTTGCTCACTAGCAACTTGTAAGTATTAACTTGCTGACTGTCATCACACCATTGACGCAAATACAACTGCGGCACATAGTGATTTCTTTTATGGAACTCTTTCATTAAGCAACCACAACCCTCATCAACCAGAGCTTAGTAGTATCAACCAACTTACTCAATTTGTGATTAAACTACAACATTTCGCGTTTATAAAAGTAATAATGTTTCTTCGTCCGAAAGCTGTAGAGAGTCGGTGTCAGTTAATTACATACACTACCATTATCAATTATGCGTGATTCAACCATTCATTCTTTAGTTGTAGCGCGTACGCTGCTTGAACAGGCAAGCCCTCTTTGCTATTCAGAAGATAGATATATTGCCTCCACTGGTCTCATCCTACTTCAGGACTCACTAGAATCAGTACTTTATGCAATTATCATTGAACTTGGTCTGGATGAGCAGAAGAATTTAGAGCGTAAAAGTTTTGACGAGTTAATTGGTGAACTCAAATCTGCCGGAATTGTTGTTCCTCGCTCCGGAACTTTAAAGGCATTAAATAGGCTTAGGGTATTAGTGAAGCATTATGCACAGTTAGCAGAACCTGCCATGGTGCGGGCATACTATGATGAAGCAGAGCAGGCGATTGACTTGATGACAACCCAAGTTCTTGGTCAATCATTGCAAAACCTTTTTATTGCAGATCTATTGCCAAACTCTGAAGCAAAGGATCATCTCAAACTGGCAGAAATAGCTATCAAAGATAAAAAATACCTTGAAGCTCTCATTGAAACTAGGAAAGCATTCTTTATAGAGTTCGAGGCTGAATACTGCATCCATGGCTGGAATGATTACGATGGTACACAAAAAGAAGGATTGCTCGCTGCAGGTTTACGTGGCGGGTGGTCCGCGCCCCATTGGAAAAGAAACAAACAATGGATAGAACAAAACGTCAAAATCCCAACTGATTACATCCAAATTGATTATCAAGAACTGCGCCTGCAAGCTATGGAATTGGGAATTCACACCATTGAGTTACAAAATCTTCAGAGATTAACACCTAAAGTTTTCAGAGCGCATGCTGGTGCAGGATGGTCCGTCACTTATGACGCAGTGTTTGGTGCAAACAATGCGACAGAATCAAACGCCCGATATTGTCTCGATCGAGCAGTGTCTATTCTTTTAAAGAAATTCAACCACTCTCGAGCACGTCGCGAACCAACAAAAGACCTTGAGTTTGATCCACCTCCAATTTATACCGGACAGTACCTTTATGATCGCCCATCAACAGAGTCCGCGACAATACACACTATCCAAGATGGATTCAATTATTACATTCGGCGAATTGTTGGGGGATTCAATCCAGAAGAGTCATTTTATGAAGTATCTGCAGAATCCGAAAAGGTATCAGAAAGCTCCCTTCTTGGTGCTCCGGATGAATATTACCGTGGATATTTGTTAGTCCTTCCAGAGAAGGAATAAATAACATCGGTCATTTACTTTACTTTTAATAAATCATTCCAATTGCCTGTGTAATTCGGGCTGAGATAATTCCGCTGCATTTTCCAGGCTTGGACTTCTCCCTCAGCAGCCATTTTAAGTGTGCCTTTAGCGTATTTTTTATTTATTTCGTCCATGACAGTCATGAGCGCCTGGGATTTCGGGTCATTACTTGAAAAACCAAACATATCGCTTTGCAAACCTCTGCTTGAAACAGTATCCAACATCATTACGCCGCATTTTTGATAATAAACTCCAGGTTTGTATATCTTCTTCAAAAGCCATAACGCAGCTTTAGTGATCTTGGGAGTAGAGTTAGTAGGTGAGGGAAAGCCAACAGATAGGCTGTTCGCATAATAAGGTGCCTGGTCGTGCGGGCTATTCATGATGAATACGTATACACCATTCGCATGCAACCCTTTACTACGCATACGTTCTGCAGCGATGCCTGCATGAAACGCAATTGCCTGGCTCAGATCTTCCATCGTAGAAGCGCGCACACCAAACGAGCGGGAACTCATGACCTGTTTGGCTTCAGGAAGCTCGTCTTCCATTTCAATCCAGACTTCACCGCTCAGCTCTCGTGCAGTACGCTCCAGCAACACGCCAAACTTGTCGCGAATTCGCTTAGGGTCTGCTTTCTTTAATCGCAGTACGGTGAAGACACCCACCTCATTTAATTTTGCTTCAAGACGTCTACCAACGCCCCACACTTTGGCGACAGGCAAATCAGCCAAGATGGTATCAACCTCAGCTTCTGACATTGATGTAAAGTCACAGACCCCATTCCATTGTGGTTGTTTTTTGGCGCAATGATTGGCGAGCTTTGCGAGGGTTTTGCTATGGCCAAAGCCAACGCAAATGGGTAAGCCGGTTGAATCACGGACATCTCGCCTAATTTCCTGGCCATAGTCCGTGTAATTAGCTTTGATGCCAGTCATTTCCAAGAAAACCTCATCAATGGAATATTTCTCCATTCGGGGCGAATATCTGGATAGCACTACCGCAAAGCGATTGCTCATATTGGCGTAGAGTTCATAATTGGACGAAAAAACGACTGTGCCCAGCTTCTCGGCCACCTCTTTAATCTCGAACCAGGGGCGTGCCATATAAATATCCAAGGTTTCTTTGGCGAGTTTATTTTGGGCGATCACACATCCATCATTATTGGATAGGACGACAACCGGTTTACCCTTGATATCCGGACGGAATGCCTCCTCGCAGGAGGCATACATAGAGTTAACGTCAGCGAGCGCAAAAACGCGTTTACGTGAATGAATTGATGACATGTAGCACGACACCCCAAATGACGAGCTCTTGTCCTTCTGTAAACTCAATTGGCGGGTACGCTTTTGCCTTGTTCTCAGAGAGGAGACGGACGATTTTGTATCTTTTGTATAACCGTTTAACGACGAACTCACCATCAACAATCGCAATGACAATATTCGATGACTTAGCTTTAGGTCCAAGTGCTCTGTTCACCACTAGCTTAGAACCAGGCAGAATGCCGGCATCGATCATGGAGTCGCAGTCATGGTCCACTTGTACAACAAAAGTGGCAGGCGGATCATTGACTAGCAGTTCATTGAGGTCAAGCTCTTTCATCTCATAGTCTTGAGCTGCTGAAGCAAAGCGAGACTGCCCAGCTCGCACCTTGCCATCGTAAAATGGGATACGGATTACCGAGGGATTCTGGCTAACAGAAGTAGGCTTGTTGATCATTTTAATGAGCCTAACCTCTAATGATACAGTACGGGACTAGCGTAGACTCTTCGTCCAGATCCTGGTCGTTTATCTAAGTTTTCATAATCATCATGAGTCATGTAATTATTGTAACAACAATCAAGTTATTATTGTTACAGAAATAACGTTATATTTTTATAAGATCAGTTTTTGCTTATTGGTTTCCACAAAATCTGTGGATAATGCAGTGGATGAGGTATTGGTAAAATCGGTAACTATATGATTCGAAGACTGTTTGGCGGGGTGTATAAATTTTACGCTGGACTTCTTTTATTCATGGTTCATTGGCGTTGAAACTAAGATTTCAGATTTATAAATTAAACTATTAACATATGTTATTGTTGTAGGGGTGATATTAGAGGCGAATAACTTAGATACTATTAAGGGTGTGCAAAATGAATCAGAGCAACCTGTATTCAACACTTAATCAGGTGGGGTGCAAGATACTTTCATTCGAGGATTACCCATCCAGCCAGGGTAGTTGGCGTGCCAGTTTTATGGCTTTTGGAAATTATTGCGAGGTAAGCTGCAATAGGTTTGATGGGTATATGTCTCTCGGTTACAAGAACTCTATCCATGGTGCGCATCAGTCGACAATCAACAGCCTGAAATTTTTGACTGATGAAGCTGAGTTGTCTGCAGTATTGCTTTGGCTCCGTTCTTTATCTAACAACTCAAGAACAAATAAGATTCAAGAAATAATAAATGCCCCGCTTTTTGCCTAAATAGGCCAAGGTAAGGTAAATCATTAGAAAGCATTCTTTGTTGAGCAATTAATAACTGAGAGCAATCTGTACTAATTCAATTCTAAAAAACTATTAATATAATTTTGGGAGATCCTCTAATGGCCGGCTATTGCTTTTTTGAACCAAATGCTAATGAACTCTTAGACCGGGCTGGTTTAACGGATGATATTAAAGCGTATTCAGAGCATGTCAAAAAACAGACCTACGTACTGTCTAAACCTTTAACCCTAGAAGATGCAACCTACGAGTACGATAATGCTGTAGTCGTATTCGTATCAGGAATGAAACCATTCTTCTTAAATCTGGGAGATGAGGCGTCTACCGAAAGTTTTAAGATATATGCTGAGGAGTTTATCGATGATATTTCCCATCTATCGGAAAAATTTAAATATCGCGAGAAGATAGGCAGAAAAAGAAACTGGGAAGAGCATTTTCTAGAATTTAATAAAGACAATATTGATTTTAGCCGACTTCCCCTTGAGAGAGCTGCTGACATTAGAACCATTGATCTTATTATCTCCTTAGTAGTTGGGAGTATTAATGATGCTAAAAAAATTAATTTAGAAACTGTCGATTCTCTGGATGCCATCAAATCCAAAATAATCCTTTTTGACACCGATCAGACAACGTTTGTTTTTAAACCTACCCCTTCTAAGAAACTTGTAATTCAAGGCTTAGCCGGGTCAGGAAAAACTGAGCTATTGCTTCATAAGCTTAAAGAGATCTACTCCAAGGATACTGACGCAAAAATAGCATTTACCTGTTTCAATAAAATTCTTGCCTCAACAATGAGGGGTAGGATTCCGGACTTTTTCGACTTCATGAGAGTTGAACGTCAAATTGACTGGGACAATAAGTTATTTTGCTTTCACTCATGGGGAAGTGGCAGAGACCCAAATTCCGGAATGTATAGGCATATCTGTCACTCACTTGGAATTCCATTCCGTACTTTTATGACTGGATTGAATGGTAGTTTTGACGCGGTGTGTAAGTTGGCAGTTGAAGAAGTGAAAGCAATTCCACAAGAGTCTAGACGGGTATTTGACTATGTATTTATTGATGAAAGCCAGGATTTTTCACCAAGCTTTATTGAGTTATGCGAACTAGTTACCTTAAAAAAATTATTTGTAGCTGGCGATGTCTTTCAAAATATCTTTAGAACTATTGACGACAATGTCAATAAAGCTGATTTGGTTTTAAAGAAATGCTACAGAACGGACCCTAAAAACTTAATGTTCTCTCATGCGTTGGGTATGGGACTGTATGAAATGCCCGTCTTGAGATGGTTGAAGAAAAATGAATGGGATGCTTGTGGATATAACTTCACAAACACTGGACATGGCAGAGCCATACTTAGCAGAGAACCATTAAGGAGATTTGATGAGATCCCTGTAGACACACCTAGCACTTTCATTCATCAAGTTGATAACGCAAGTATTGCAGACACGATACTCGCCATAGTAACTAATTTAAGAGCAAGGTTTCAGAGTATTCAACCTGGTGATATTGCCGTCATTTATTTAGACAAGGCTGGTTATGTTTATGACTCCATTTCAGAACTCGAGCGGAAAATTAATAACGCATTTAATTGGGATGTAAATGTCTCTTATGAGACGAAGTCGAGAAGTCCTGAAAAATTCTTTATTTCGAACATCAATAATGCAAAGGGCTTAGAGTTCCCGTTTGTAATTTGTTATACCAATGATCTAAATAGGAATCCCTCTTTTAGAAACGGCCTGTACACAATGATGGCCAGATCATTTTTGGAAAGTCATTTGGTTCTAAGCAAACATGCTAACGCTGCCATCCTTCAGAAGGTTACGGCCGGATTGCATTATTTGACTAGAAATAACGCTATTGATGTTCGGATACCATCTGCAGAAGAAATTAAAAACCAACAAGACTACATTGTATTGGAGGAGCAGTTCTCCGTAGAGGATCTAGTGAGAGAGTTTTGTGCTGGTAAGTCTCCACCTGCTACCCCAAGGCTTATCGCTAAATTAATTAATAGAATGAACATCATTCTAAATGATGCTTCTGACTTAGATGATGATTTAGTCAAAGGGTATCTAGAGCTTGAATATGAAAGGCATAAAACCTTATGACTGCCTATTATTTCGACTCTATACCTAAATACTATTTAGATAAACTTGTCCGGGTTACAGATATATATGACAACTTTTCTAATACTCTTGTAATCGCAGAAATTATTAACAATCATCCTTTTGTGTCTCCTCTTCAACGAGATCCAAAATATGATTTTATAGTTTATTCAGGCGACTATAAGAGAATATTCATCATGAATAGTGCAGGATTTTCATCAATGGCGATTCCATTCGGAATCGTGGAAAATGAAGGAAGCATTTATTTCAATTGCGACTCAATCAAGCATCCTGTTAATAGTTTATTAATTTCCATTTTCCGCAATGCTATTAAAACCTGCCAAGAATCAGACTTCTCTTTCGAGTCGCTCGTTCTTTCTTTGATTGATAATTTCAGTATAGATGAGATCGAAGCGACGAGATATCTGGACGCATTTATGTCTTCATTAAATGTAGACCACGGTTATTTTAGGTACGATGATGACGAGCCTAATCAGAACGGTGATATTCACCCAAGATATCACCTGGACATTTTCATAAAAAATACTTCATCAATAAAAATTGGAACTGATCTCATCCAAGGTTTGGACTGTTTTTATTCACTTTGCGACAAGAATATTGCAAAGAAATATCTAAGGGCAAATACCCAGCCAAGCAGATTTAAGATCCCCCGTTTAACTAATAAAACTAACTCGCATTCTCCATAAAATGGTCGTAGCACTTACTTGGTCTTCGTGTCGTTTGCAATTTAACTTGAGATTTTTGCAATTCAACTTGAGAGTGTTATCTCAATAAAATCAGATAGTTAACGATCTTACTAACCTGAAAGATTCAAAAAATGGAAGTTTTTTTAAATTTGAGATTTAGGCTAACATTTAAATTAAGGGAGCAGTTACCAAACAGTTGAAGTACAGAATTGCGTATTACTGCCTAAGGTAGCCACAAAATATCCCTAATAGTAGCCAGCCGAAACTGCTCCAAAAGTTCCACTCAATATTGCGTAAAATAGCCACGAATTGCTATGTAAAAAAGCCACCTTCTATGCTGAGGTTCAGAAAATACTAAGTGCAATAAATTATGGCGGAGCGGTTTAACCTCGAGCAGATTAAGGAATAAGGTTGAGATGTTATGGAGACATGTTTTTTAACCCATGAAGGGGTATGTGAATAATGACTAAAGAATTCTCTAAACTTCTTTTAAAAATGAGGCCTGAATCGCAACTGCGCTCTCAAGCTATAAAAGAACAGCTTTTGAGCGAATTGCCATCGTATCAGTTTAAGCAAGCACGCCTGCTCTCACAACAGATGCTTGCTCAACTACTTGATGTAAAACAGCCATCAATTTCACAATTAGAAAAAGACGTAGATATGTATTTATCCACTTTACGGCCCTATATCCAGACGATGGGGAAATTGTTGCTCGTTTTCCTTATGGTTCAGTAAGACTTAGTAACTAAGCTACACAGCTTAATCTCCAACTAATTATAAATAGATGTCCCATTCCGGCTCTTCGTAATCAACAGTAGAGACGGCAACAACACTATATTGGCCATCACTGCAAACAACAAACCACTGACAACAACCAAAGCCAACGGGTACTCAATCTCATATCCTGAAACTGGCCCTTTAAATATGATAGGCATTAATGCCATCGTTGTTGCTAAACTTGTCATGGCGATTGCTCTGGTGCGGCTTGATATAGCAGATATTAGAATTTCCTTTGTTATCGCGGAATTCTGGGACTGTTGCTGAACATTTGAAATAATCAAAATGCCATTTCTAGCTGCAATCCCAATCACGGCGATTAATCCGATCATGGCGCCGAGAGATATCACTCCCCCGGAAAACCATATTCCCAGCACTCCACCTGCAATCGCAAACGGAAGCATTGCAAATAACATCAGCGTTAATCGTACTGATTTAAGCGATGTTTTGATCAGTATAAAAACAACCAGAAGTGCCAAGCATGTGTATGCAATCAGCGTTTTAGTTGCAGTTCTCTGCTCTGCGTACTCGCCCATGAATTTAAGGTAGTAGCCATCTGGCAACTTGATATGCGAGAGCTTATTTTCAATAGACGAGGCAACGCCACCTATATCTTTTCCAGCCACATTGGCAGAGATGTCAATTTTTCGAGAAGCAGATTCTCGTTTCACCTCGTTTGGTGTTGGTTGAATATAGATATCTGCAACATCCGATAGCTGCACAACTGCCCCTGTTGGGCTTAATATTTGCAACTGTCTAAGTGACATCAAGTTATCACGTACTGGGTGATTGCTGATGAGACGCACATTAAATCTTGCCTGATCCATCAATATTTCGCCCTGAACTTTGCCTTGCGTCATCAAAGTCAGTGCCTGCTTGATCTCAGCTTCATTGATTCCATATTTGGCAGCCTGCGAATTTTTAATACGCACATGAATTTGTGGCACCAATACTTGCGATTCAACTTTCAGATCAATCACGCCAGGCTCTGTAGCTATTATTTGACGTATTTCTTCGGCTTTATTTCTAAGTGTCTCCAAGTCATCGCCAAATAATCTGATCACGATACTAGCACTGTTACCAGACATGACCTCCTTGGTGCGCTCCTTAAGATAGGTTTGCACATCGGTAAAAATGCCGGTGTAACCAGAGATTGTTTGATTGATTTTTTGCACTGTTTCTTCGTAGGGCACATTTGGAGCAATGCTTACCCAGAGCTCACCAAAATTCGGACCGACCACTTCATCAGCGACTTCAGTGCGCCCGATATGTGCCCCCAAGTTTCTGACGCCATCTATTTGCATCAACTCCTCACTGGCACGAACAGTCATTTTTTTCATCTGTTCAACAGATGTCGTGGGGCGCGAAACAAAGTGCATCAAAAAATCTCGCTCTTTAAAAGCCGGTATGAATTCGGAGCCAAGAAATGGGATACTACACATGATCAAACACAATCCAATCATCGCACCGAGCACGACTTTTTTTGGTTGTTCCAGCATGCGAGATAACCATTTGTTCACAACGGCAAACTCTGGTGAATTGGCGTGAGGAATATGCCGTGTGTTCTTCAATAAGCAATATGCCAGCGCGGGTGTCAATATAAGGGCAACCAGCAGTGAGGCTGAGATGGCTAACAAATAGCCATATGCAAGTGGTTTAAAGAATGCACCAGCAATGCCTTCAAGAAAAAAGACCGGAATGAATACTGACATCACAATAAGCGTGGCATAAATCACTGCACCTCTCACTTCATAGGAGGCTTGAACAATCACTTTCAGAAGAGATTTAGGATGCTGGCTATTTTGATTCTTTTCTACCGCACGCAGTATATTCTCCAGATCAATAATCGAATCATCGACGACCTCACCTAGTGCAATCACCAGCCCTGCAAGCACCATGGTATTAATTGATATTCCCAACCAGGTAAGAATTAAGATGGCGGTTACCAAAGATACTGGAATGGCAACCAGACTAATCACTGCTGGACCTGGCCTGCGTAAGAACCAGAATAAAATGATTGCAACTAACGCAATCCCAACCAGGATGGCTTGTTTTAGGTTGTCGATGGCTTGCTCAATAAACGATGCTGGTCTGAAGATGGTGGCATCCAATGTGACATCTTTTAAACCAGGCTTTAATTCTTTAAGCGCCCGATCAATGTCTGCGGTCACTTTCAGCGTGTTGGCATCAGGATGTTTTTCGACAATCAACAACAAACCGTCTCCGCGATTGATGACAGCATCGCCAATAGGCATCGCATGATGCCACTCAACCTCAGCTACTTGCCCAAGCTTAATGGGGATGCCATTATTAATCCCCACGACCATGTCCATAAAATCTTCTTTTGAGATTGTCGGCCGGTCATAAGTGACAGCCAGTCTTTGCTGATCCGTATCGAGGTAACCTGATCCCTCGGAACTGATTGCAGACGTGACTTGTTGACCGACTTGGGAAACAGAGAGTTGGTATTGTGAAAGTTTAAGCGGTTTAAATTGAATATGCAGTTCAGGCTCGCGTAATCCCCAGATCGCAACATTGGCCACGCCTGGAATAGACATCAAACGAGGTCGTATTGTCCACAATGCTTTCGTGCTTAACTGTTGGATGGATAGTTGACCTGAAGTTAAGCCAATTTTTAATACCCTGGAAAGCGAAGATAACGGCGGCAGCATCACAGGTGTTTTAGCGGTTACAGGCAAGCGTTGGCTAACTAGCAATAGCCTCTCTTGTACAGCCTGTCTGGCCACGTCAATCTGGGTGTTGGGCTCAAACAGCATGACAACAGATGAGAGGCCAAGCACCGACTTTGAACGCAATGTTTTAAGATGCGGAATTCCATTCATGGCATGTTCAACTGGAATGGAGATCAGTTGTTCGGTTTCCAGACTCGATAGCCCTGGTGCTTCAGTTTGAATCTCCACTTTGACTGGAGAAAACTCCGGAAAGACATCCATCGGCGTTTCTGGAATCCACCGCAATCCCGCCAAAATAAGCATGATTGCCAGGGCAATTACAAGGTGGCGTAGCTGAATCGCCCGCATCGTCAGTTTTTTCAACATATTCAGTTCTACCCTAATGCGTGTAGCCTGTTTCAAGCGCAAATAATTCTTGAGCACCCTGAGACACAACAAATCGTCCTGTCAGATGTGGCTTCTTAACTAAACAGGCGTTTGAGGTCTTGTCTGAAACAAACACTCGTTCACGCCGAAAATGCGTTTCATCCTCTTTGAGGTAAATCCATTCACCTCCATACATATCGACCACAATTGACGAACAGGGTATGCCCAATGCCATCAGTCTTGGTGCTCGCTCAAAAATGTTGACACTAAGTTTTTGCATGACGGCAAGCTCTTCTATATCCGAGGATATATACATCACCTTGCGCATCCCTGTTTGCGGATCTGCATCTAGGGGCAGCATCACTTTCTTTAAACGGATTTCTTTATCGCTTACCGCATCATCTGAAATCCAGGCATCGTTTAATTGCAATTTTTTAATCTGCTCTTGTGGAACGAAAACGGTGATCAGTAATTGATTGGTACTCACGATGTCCAGCAATTTACTACCTCCGGCCAAGAGTTGGCCGGAAGTAAAATTGACACTAGTAATGACACCGTCTCTCGCTGCTTTAATCTCATATACGCCGCTTGCGCCCTCTGCGACAGCTTGTTTCAGCAGCGCGTGTTTCTGCTTGACGGTATTGAGATTGGTTTCTGCAATCGCTAAATTAGCTTGTGCATCATCGACACTCTTTTGACTGCCTACGTGCTGCATAAATAACTGCCTGGCTCTGTTAAATACCAAGCGATTCGCTTCTACTTGTTCCTGCGAGGATTTGAGTTGTCCTTCCGTATCTGAAAGGTTGGTTAGCAAACTCAGTCTAGTTTCTGGTGTCACCACGGGTTTGATTTTGAGAAGCGGTTGTCCTGCTTTGACCTTATCTCCCAAATGCAAATGAGCATTCAAGTCGACATACCCATTAAAAGGAGTGATGTAATTAGTGAGAGCTTGGGGCGCATAGCCGATTTGTGCTGGAAATAGCTTTGATGAAAGTGCTTTTGCCAAGCGTATTTCTTTTACTTCCAATCCCAATTTCTTGATTGCATTGTTTGATAATTCGACCTGATTGAATTGATTTTCATTGGCAGTGATTGTTTCGGATAGAGCAAATAATGGGCACAGCATAAACATACCTAACAGGCATGTTATAAAGCGATGTGATTTAATGACTATCATGTGGTGGTTGATCGACATGACTTCTCTTTCAATGATGATTAATCGTGAGACTTTGGGAGGTGCTGGTGCTGCGCATGAGGTCCGACCAACTCAGAATCATGTCTGCTTTTAGCTGGGTCTCTCGCAGTTTAAGATTGAGATATTTTCTGGTGCTTTCCAGCACACTTAAATAAGCAATATCACCGTTCTGATAGGCGGTTTCAGCGTCATGAATGACTTGCACTGAGTTGGGAAGTAACGCTGTCTGCAACTGTTGCCACTCTTGGCAATCACGCTGGTATTTGAATTGACTGACTTGAATATCAAGGGAGGCCTTCAGTTTGGTCGCCTCAGCCTCGTGCATGGTTTTTAGTAGCTCAGCATCAATACGTTCGACCTGTCCCTGATTTTGATTGAAGATTGGCAAATTGAATCTTAGAGCCGGTGCCAGAACATGACCATTGGTTTGGCCACTGGTCGCATCTGCAATAGCAGCAGGCGCCAACCAGTTTAGCCCGTTCAAACGGCGTTTCTCTTTCACGGCCATGATCGCAGCTTCAGCAGCAAGGACATCTGCTCTGCTAGAGATAGCAGCAGTTTTTAATTGGCTAATGTCTTCCGCAGAACAGGAGGGTAACAGTGTATCGCTTAGTGATAACTTCCGTGTCTCATTTGCGTGATTAAGCATATGCATGAGTTGAGTATTAGCAATTCGTGCTTCAATCCTTGCAGATTGCAAGTCTCGCTTGACTAATAACATTTCGTTTTCTGCAATCAGCGAATCTTGAGCGCTGGTATCCCCTAAATTCTCACGAGTTTTAGCTAATCGGGTGATCGTGTTGTTAATACTTAAAGCCTCCTCCAGTCTTTTAACTTTTTCCTGGCTAATAACGGCTTGTGCGTAAGCGACACGCGCGTCGCGCACCAGTGAGAATCCAGTTTGCATTAATTGTAGTTGCGTCTGTTTTGATTGAGCTTGCATTTGCTTAATTCGTAACGGCCTGAGCAATAACGCCTCAAGTGGAAACTCTATGGCATACCGATAAGGTTTATTTGCTACTCCAAAAGCATAAAATACTGAAGGATTGCTGATTTGACTGGCGAGTTGCAAGTCTGCCTGCGCAATCTCCAGTTCTGTTAATTGCGCTTGAAAAGTAGGATTGTTACGCAAGGCGAGTATGACCGCAGCATACTCAGAAAGAAACTCATCTGTTTCATTAAGTTGCTCATGTTGCTTTGATTGCAATGACTGGTCTTGCGACACGATATTGGCAACGAGTTCTTTGGGTTTGATAGACTGTGGACCCTGACAGGCAGTCAGCAGCGCTACAAAGAACGACAAAGCAATCCTGGTGCAGATTATTCGGTTCATAAAGAGTGTGAAATTAATCATATTAGACGGCATCTTGCAGTGCTTTTCTTAAGGCAACCTTAAGATTGAGTGTTTAATCTGCTCGGAAATGTCATGGAGAGACGCAAAGTGAAACTTCTGCTGGTGGAAGACGACGCGATGATAGGCGAAGGATTGCAACAGGCTATGCGAGCGCACGCCGTATATTGGGTTAAGGATGCGATGCAGGCCGAACAGGCAATCATGCAAGAGGTATTCGATGCAATTTTGCTCGACATTGGATTACCCAAAAAAAACGGGATTGAATGGCTTACTGAATTCAGAAAAGCCGGTAATCAAATACCTGTGATCGTCATTACTGCCAGGGATGCAATAGAGCATCGAATTGAGGGGTTAGATGCCGGGGCAGATGACTATGTACTCAAGCCATTTGCAATAGAAGAACTTGAAGCCAGACTAAGGGCTATTTTCAGGCGCAAAGAAGAACGGCTCACCAATCAGATTGAAATTAATGGCGTGGTATTAAATACTGCAAATTACACGTTATCTGCTGGTGCCTTAAGTCACAGGCTTTCCAGTAAAGCATTCGCAATCATGTATCACCTGATGTCGCAGCCAGGCATGATTTTTTCCAAATCACAATTGGAGGAAAAGCTGTATGGCTGGGGTGACGAGATTGAAAGTAATGCGGTAGAAGTGCACGTGCATCATATTCGCAAAAAGTTTGGGCAGGATATCATCCAGACCATCAGAGGCATAGGCTATGCCTTTCCTGACAAAAAGGAATAATAAATGCGCTCTATTAAGTTTGAACTGACTATTTATCTATCTTTGGGGATTGTTCTCATTATTGGGCTGCTCTCCTTTTTATCTTATCACTCAGCAGAAGACGAATTAGGTGAGCTATATGACGCGAATATGGAACATCTGGCAGCGGCCATGATTGAGAACTATGCTGGACCTGCTGTAACCGAGCAGAACTTCATTTCTGGACTTAGAAAATCTAAGCTGCATGGAGAGCAGGATTATCTTATTCAGGTGAAACAAAATAATCAGCTTATTTATCAATCGCATCAAGGAGACTTTGCAGCCCAAACCGACAAATCTGGTCTATTTACAGAATGGGTAGCGCACAAGCGCTGGCGCATTTTTATCTTAAAACAAGATGGCCTGACGGGTGTAGTAGCTCAAGATTATCAACTTCGCCAACACACAATCCGAGATGTGGCCATCAAGTTAATTATCCCCCAATTGCTGGTGGTGCCTTTTCTAATTATTGTTACGTTAATGATTATTCAAAAAACATTCAAGCCGCTTACTGTGATGTCAGAAGAGATGGCCAGGCGAAATGTGGAGGATCTGAATCTATTTAATGAAAATAATCAGCCAAAGGAATTGATTCCAATCATCCGATCTTTAAATGTTTGGATGAGAAATGTGAATGCATTCATTTCGCTCAGAAAAAGATTTACCAGCGATGCAGCGCATGAGCTCAGAACGCCAGTCACTGCTCTGAGGCTACAACTGTCTTCATTAAGCAATGCCAACCATAATGAGCTGCAGGACCGACTGCCACGTGTTTTTGAAAGTCTCACTCGAATGGAACGTTTGGTAGCGCAATTATTGACCCTGTCAAAAGTTGAACCTGATGCGCGAGCAGAATCAGTGAGCAACATAGACTTGAATGCGCTTATCGTAAGGGTGTTAAATGATCTTCGTTCTATCTACATGGAAAAAAGCCTAGATGTTGGAATGACCCATTCTGATGATGTACATATCTCTGGAATAGCTGATGAAATTGAGATTCTATTGAATAATCTTCTGGTAAACGCAATTAACTATTCCCCCGAGGGTGGGTTAATTAATATTCAAATAAGATCACATCATCATGCCGTTGAAATAGAAATTGAAGATTCAGGACCCGGCATCGATCCCGATGATATGAACAAAGTGTTTGAGCGATTTTATCGCTCTCAAAGTGACAAGGTGTCAGGTTCCGGGCTGGGTCTTTCAATTGCTCAAGAAATTGCTCAAAAGCATAATGCTGAAATCATGTTAATTAATAAACAACCCGAGTCGACAGGGCTTATTGTTAAAGTGATTTTCAACAAAGCCCTCGAATCTACCCTTGATCTCTAATTTCAATCTATGCGAGTACTGTTGCTTTCATCAGAGATAGCGTAGTTCTTTAGGTTTTTATTCTTGGTTAGCATTTTATTCTTGCCACCACACATACCTGACTCTAATTCATATGCAATCATGATTGAACAGAACAAGTCATCGTGTGAAAGCGCTTGGTTTTTAAATGGCTTAATATCCTCAATATTGTAATCAAAGTTGCTGCCTGTCCATAAAATTGCTGGAACATGCTTTTGTTCTTTGGGGGCCAGCATGTATGGCGCTGCATGCAAGTAAAACCCATGCTCACCAAGTGACTCACCGTGGTCCGCAACGTACAGCATTGCAGTCTCGAATCCATCGTCATGCTTTTTAAGAAAACTTATGACCTCTGATAGAAAGTAATCAGTGTATAAAATAGCGTTATCGTAGGCATTATCAATTTCCTGCTGGGTGCAATCTCGTAATTCACCTGTTTGGCAAGCGGGTTTAAATTTTTCAAACTCTTTGGGATAGCGACGATAATATTCGGGACCATGGTTGCCCATCTGATGTAATACGATGAATATGTCTTTACCCTTATTTTGATTAATATATTCATCCAGCTTATTTAACATTCCAATGTCTCTACACTCTCCGTGACATATGGGATTAAGCGTAGGAGACTTAAAGTCTTCATAACGTATACGCGTTGCCACGCCTTTAGAGTCAGAATTGTTGTCTCTCCACAATACGGCAATTCCATGATGATTCAATACATCAAGAAGGTTTTCCTGAGCTAATGCTTTTTCTTTTTCATAGTTCTCCCTTCCAAGAGAGGAAAACATGCAGGGAACAGAAACGGACGTAGAGGTCCCACAGGAGGATACGTTACTGAAGCTCACAACATCTTCTTTTGATAGGCGAGGATTAGTATCGCGCTTATAACCATTTAGTGAGAAACGATCTGCCCTAGCTGTTTCACCCACAACCATAATAATCAGCTCTTTTTTACTTTCTGCGAGGTCAAGGTTTTTTGCATCCCCAGCAATATTGATTAAAGGCTCATTGTTTACTTTCACACTCAACTTACTTGTTAAAAACTTAATTGACGAATAAGTGGCGTAGGTTGGATTTGCATAAAACCTAACAATTTTGTGCTCACGGATGAATGTCGCGTAGTCGGCTGTAAAGGGAATCACCAAAGCAAAGATGCCTAAAACCAGAAAGCCTATGGTTTTAAGTCTGGAAATTAATTCTTTTTTAAAGTTGGTATTCTTGGGGAAATACTTAATCACCAACCACGCTGGAATTAAGCCAAAAATAAATGTCCTGACAATTAAGCTGCTAGTTAATAATCCAGAAATTTCATTTCGGTCAGTTTGTATGATGTTATCAATCATTACCGTATCAATGATTACCCCTAAATGATCCATGTAATACGCGGCTTGAGAAGAAACAATCAGAAAAAAAGCTAGAATCCAGCGTGCATATTTCCCCAAGCAAACAGAAAGAAAAAAGATTGCTGTTAAGAATGTGAAAAATAGAGATATTGATACTAGAAAGGGGATGTTGTGTATCGTGAGCGGATATATGTTTGTGATGCCATGGAACAGTGAGTAATTCGCACTCACCATTATAAAAACAACCCACAGACTGATTGCTGTTACTTCTGACTTCTCTGTGAAATTTGAAAAACTTGATTTTATTATGCTTGCCATTGATATCTCCCTCTACTACAGAGGGTATGGCAAAAAATATTCCACCTTTTAAGGCATTGATTATTAATGACTAAAGTTGTATTAGGTTGAATTTCCCTGCAAAACTTGCATAAACTTGAAGTGTTGTATGCAGTTTTTGCAGTTTAAATTTAGCTATTTAGCATAAGGGATATCCCTTACTGTATAGCTCTGCGATTTCAAGCAACTCATCATCCGAGTACTCTCTTCTGCCACCTCTTTTTCCTGAAATCTGCTTAACAACAAAATCTGGAACTTGAAATTCCCCGGCAATCTCTTCTATTGGCCTGCCCTTTAATACTTCTTTTTTGATTTGCCTGATGCTTTCTTCATCTGGCAATTCAACATGTGCCTTAACAATTAAATATGCTGAATCTTTAGAAATGCCTAATTCACGAGAAACATGTTTTGTTACTTCACCATTTTTTACTCTACGAATCAGTTCTTTTTTTAAATGATCGGGAATCCGATTAGGTCTAGGAAACTGTATAGGTGCAATTTGCCCTACCCATCGCCTACATACGCCGAGCTCTTTGGCAACATCTGATCGTGTATGCCCTAACATTAACAATTCTATAGCCTTATCTTTTACGGCAGCCTCTTTTCTCCAAGGAAGTGGGGTTGTGTATTTTCTGACTACGGAGTGTGAGATCCCCAGCGCTTTAGCAATATGGGTTTTAGCCTCACCCTTGCTTTCTCGGAGTTTAATTTCGGCAATAACTTCCTTTGCTAAAGGTTTATTATTTAGATGATTAGTGTAGTTCGCCATCCTAAAAATCTCCTGGCAAAACAGCATTTGATGTCTTAATCAATATTTCATTTTGAGCCGCAAGCTTTAGAGTGGCATGTGCAATTGCCTTTTTTGCCTCATTTAGTTCGGGCTGAGTGTAGATGAGTTGACTATCAGGAGAACAATGGTGCATTAATCTCTGTATGATTATTTGGTTGATTTGTCCATGTCTAGCCCTCTGCCCATAAGCGTGACGTGGACCATGAGCTGTAGTTCCATATATCTTCCCAAAACTTAAGCCTATTCTTTCTACGGCAGCCTGTAATGCCTTCTGGTAGGAGCTTATGGTGTAAATACCTCCCACAGGCTCTCTGTCCAAGTTTATCCAGGCAAAAGGATGTGACTTATCAATTGAGGCAACCTGTTCCATATACCGTTGCCAAATTTGATAAAAGAGGCGACCATAATATTCTTTTGGAAACCAATGAACTTGCATATACCAATGCTCATCCAACGCAGGATGCTTCCAACCTGCATGGAGTTTTCCTCTGATCAGATTACGCGGTGTTAATCCATAGACTGATGCAAGATATTCTGATCTAGACCCTCTATTGCCCAAATGATTAGCCCAATAATTTGGTGCAATTCCAAGAGTCGGATGGTGTATGGCTACAAAAGCTATTGAAGGATCATCCCAATGCGGCTGAACATCGGCCATATATAAATGAAATGGTTCTGAAACTCGTAATCCGCCCCCCAACAGTAAACAGGTGATTGCCATCCCTCGATAATCATATTTACCCGCAATCCTGAACCCCTTGAACAACAATTCCTCAATCTTTTCCTCAGGGAATGCAGGGGGCCGTGTTGAAAAAACCTTGGGAGGCCTTTCACCGCGAGTTAAATTGCCAGTAATCTTAGTCTCATTACTCCATGTATGTCCTAGGAAGGCTTTTCCTCGTCTATATTCATACGCTTCAAGCTCTATTCTTTGGTCAAAAAAGTTACCAGTGTACTTAGGATTAAACTTTGCAGAACGAGGACTTTGATCTCTACCTAGCCAGTCAAAGAAATCTGATAAAAGATTGATAATTTGACTGGCATCTTTGACCGGAATCCAATACAAACCACTCGGGTCACATCTAGTCTTATTATCAATTGTTCCAATTCTTAGAGCATTCGCGAAGTTGCGAAATTGTCTCCATTCTTTCTCATCAACGGAGGCATTGGCTTCCAAATACTCTAGAAAGAGTTTGATAGCTCTAAGTAGTTTGTTTGTCCAACTGATGCTGCGTCGAACTGTTAAACAATAGTCGATGATCGGCAGTATGGGACCATTTTCTGAGAGAAGTATTGGCAACATTATTGATGAGCCAGTAGCGTCAACTATGACTTTACCGTTAACGATTACGAAAGGCATTCTCAACCTCCTAATCAAGACATACTTCTTAATCCATAATATGTCTTTTAGGGGGGGAATATACGAAAATAGTGATGTCTTAAACTCCAAAATAAAATTTTATACAGGCTTTTTTGGAATTTTGTCTAAAACTATGTATCAGAAATATGGGGTAATAACGCGATAAGGGTTCACGGTACGGTCAAAAGGCAGATCAGGGGATTGAATGTAGTTGATGACTGACCTGGAA
>VFQN01003223.1_pt1 | contig 23754 bp, 28 predicted proteins | sample 3512371 | NCBI WGS metagenome assembly VFQN01 (sample SAMN10412370, study PRJNA504923) | tailings metagenome | isolation source: Replicate 2 from Balatoc abandoned mine | place: Philippines: Itogon, Benguet | collected 2017-08-28
TCACGCCTGCGCACGCCTGCCCCGATCGGACCCGCGCAGCTGCGCGGCCGTAGGGGCTTGTCCGTGACCATCAGATACCGCCCCCCCTCATTATTATTACTCCCCAGCCGGTCAGGCCCACGCACCTGCTCCGTGAGCGTGTTGACCTGCCCCAGCGCATTGGCGAGGGAAGCCTGCGGACACAACAGTGAGCCCAGGACACAGCACGTGTAAATGTAAGGCATGCCCATAAAGGTCATGCACGCGAAACCGGAGTACGCCCAGGGGCCCAAGCGCCCAACGCTATCCAGCCGTCTAGCTGTCGCAATCCATGCCGCTACACAGCCTATGCCGCTGCCACCCCACTACCCCACCACCAGCACCAGCACATGCAGCGCGTACTGTGCCGCCGCGCGGCGCCGCCTTCCACCCTGATCCGTCCGATCAAGGAAGCACCTAGATGTGGCCCACCGCATGCATGCATGTCGCGGACACCCTAGCTGCCTAGCACGCCCACCTGCAGCGTGGCGCCGTGCTGCGCCGCCTCCATCCCCCACCAGATGGGACATGCCGCACCTACAGCCCTCATGCATCCACCCGCAGCATCCACACGCGTGCCCTGTCCCACCTGCATGGTGGCGCTGTGCTGCGCCGCCTCCACGCGCGCCGTGCGCAGCGCCGCCCTGGCAGCCGCCAGCTGCCGGTCGCGCTGCTCCAGGGCGGAGCGGGCGGCGGACAGCGCAGCCTCGGCGTCCGTCAGCTGGGCCTGGGGAGGTGGCGCGGCAGGGATGTACATTAACACACGAAATAAGCAAGTCGTAATCATAATTTGCTAGGGAAGAACGATGATAGTGGCCGAAGACCTGGCCGGCACCACCTGCGGCATGTTCGAAGAAGTTGAGCCGTACTACTAGCAGCTACTACTGGCAGAGCGTTGGGAGGCTGCTGTGACCCGGCCACTATCGTACACCTACCACTAGCTCGGCGATGGCCAGGTTGTGCATGTCCAGCGCGCCCGGCAGTGTACGGCAGGCGGCGGCCGCGTCTTGCAGTACGGTGCCGTACTCGCGCGCCCCGGTCTGCTGCTGCTGCCCCTGGCCCTGACCTTGAGGGGCGGTGAACGCACCGAACAGCATGTGGCCGCCGGGTCGCTGCTGAGCCACGCCCAGGTCGTCCTCACGCAAGGCTACCTGCTGGCCTTGCTGTTTCCTTTCAGCTGCTGCGGGCTCCACAGCCATGCCAGGCGTGGGCAGGTAGTGTGGGCCCAGGGCTCGCTGCAGGCTGGTGGACCGACCCAGGGAGCCGGAGCGCCCCAGGCCCCCAGCGCCGCCACCGCCACCGCTTTTGACCACCTCAACCGCTGCATGCGCCAGGTTATCCGCCACCGCCGCGGCGGCGCCGGTTGACAGCACGCTCCCAGCCGACGCACGCACCACGCCCGCCGCCGCCGCCAGCGTCACCGCCGCCAGCGCTTCCGGCCTCGCCGACGTCGCCATGCCGCCGCGCTCCGCCGCCGCCGCCACTGCCGCCACCGCCTCCTGCACCTCCGCCTCCTCCTCTTCCGCAGTCAGCGTCGCTTGGCCCTCCGCCGCGCCCTCTCCACCCTCTTCCCCGCCGCCCTCCCCAACTCCCTCATCCGCTGCGTCGATCAGCATGTTCGCCAAAGAGGCGACACGTGGCAGGTCAATCGCCGCCGCCGCCGTTGCTCCTGCCGCCACTCCTGCGCTGTAGCCTGCACTGTAGGCCTCTTCAGGCGACTGCTCCGGAACCACAGGAGAAGCGGCGGCTGCCGCTGCCGCCGGGCCCTGCTGCCCCGACAGCTGTGACGCCGATGCCGCAGTGGCGGCGGAGGCGGCGACGCGGTCCAGGTACGGCACCAAGACACGTGCCGTACGGCGGGAGCGTGTGCTGGTTGAGATGGCGGAAGGTGAGGTGTCGGCGGTGGAGGGGGTGAAGCTGACGGAGGTGGCCTTGCGGCGGCCGGGGGTGGTGGTGGAGGGCGGCGTGCCACTGGCGGAGGTGTCGGCGCCGCCGCCGCCGCCGCTGCCGCCAGGGGTGGCAGCGGCAGGGGTGGCGGCAGAGGCCGGGGTTGCAACCAGGGAGTCTGGAGGGGTGGCCGGCGGCTGGGCAGCTGCCGGTGATGAGGACAAGTCCGGGGCAGGGCCGGGTGCTGTAGTAGGGGAGGCGAAGGCGCTGGGAGGGGATGTGGAGTGTGGGCGGGAGCCGGGGCTGCTGGCGGCGCGGCGGCGGGCTGAGGTGGGGGAGGCAAAGGAGGTGGGCCGGGGGGAGGAGCCGCCGCTGCTGCCGCCGGAGGGGCGGCTGGCGGCGGAGGGCAGCAGCTGGTGGGAGCCGGTTGGGCTGCCCAGGATGTCCTCCAGCAGAGCCCTGGGGGAGGGCGAGGTGGTAGCAAGGTATGTATGGTACAAACGCGCAACCGCTGGGTCTGTGCTAGGTGTAGCAGGCCCTTCTGGTTGCACTGCTCACAGGCCACTGCGGCCAGTTGCGCCTGATCACCTGGTGAACCGGGCAGGCACGCTTGCCCAAGGAACAGTATCAATTTGCAGTAGACTACGCTACGCTACCGTCTTCCATAGTGTCCCGCGTGCCACACGCGTACCTGCACTGCTCCCTCTCCTCGTCCACAGGTGGCGGCTGCAAAGGAGGCAGGGACAGCATCCCCACGCCCTCTGCCACCTCCTGCCCCGCCTCCTGCCCCGCCGCCTCCTGCCCCCGCGGCGAGGTGTGCTGAGGCACCGCCGTGTCAAACACGAAGCCGCCGCCGGCAGCCGCCACCACCGCCGCCACCGCCGCTGCGGCGTCGGGCCCCGCGCCCTCCTCCCCAGGCGTAACCGGCTCCGCCACCGGCAGCGGAGGCAACAGCCCCTCTTCCTCATCACCACCACCCAGATGCTCCTCCTGCTGCTGCTGTTGCTGCTGGTCCTGCTCCTCAGCTGCTGCAACCAGCGGCAGATCGTGAAGGGTGCCCAGAAGGACATCCCCGGAGGCCCCGGCAGGGGGCAGCTCCGGCGTGATGACAGGTTCCGTTCCAAATGCTGCCACTGCTGCTGCTACCCCGAAGTCCCCGGGCTGGTACCCCAGGCCATCCTGCTCGTGTGCGGCTGCGTACTCCTGCTCCTCTGCAACCGAGGCTTGTGTCTCTCCTGCCTGGCCTACGGTTGCGCCCTTCAGAATGCCCCCTGCAGCCTCCCCTACCACGGCCTGCCCCTCCCCCTCATCGTCTGAGGCGGCGTTGCGGTCCTGCTGCTGCAGTTGGTAGTGCTGCAGCTGCTCCTCCAGCTCGTCGATGTGCTTCTGCATGCGGGCTCGGTCTTGGTCCATGTTCTCAATCTGAGGTGCCACAAGCGCGGGGCGGGGGCAGCCACGTAAGAGCGTGCGGGCGGTGCCACCAGCTGCAGGGCGCCAGGGCCACCATTACGCACGGCAGGCAATGAGACCAGAGACTACACTCATGGTTCAGATGCCCAATGGGACACTCGGCACCCCGCCTCCTGCCCACGTGCGCCCACCTGGGCCCGCAGGCGGTCCACCTCGTCCCTGAGGCTGTCGATCAGCTGCGCCTCGCACACGTGCAGCTCCAGGCCGCCCAGGCCCAGGCCCGGACCCGCCCCCACGCCCGCCGCCGCTGGGCCCGACGCGCCTCCGCCGCCCCCCAGGCCCAGGCCCTCCAGCTCGGCGTCAATGCCGGGCCTCAGGTTGGTGGTGATGGCCTCCAGCTTCTGCAAGGGTGTGGTATCGATGGGGTACAGAGAGTGTGGTGCCGAGGACACGTGTTGTACTGCGGTGCTACGAAGTGCAGAGGGTGAGAGGGGAAGGGCAAGAGATTCGGTGCAAGGCGCCTGGTAACGTATGTTGCTGGGGAACGTCTGCGGTGTCATGCGGCCGCGCAAAGGTACGTGTCCCGGCATGGTAGGTGGAAGCGGCACTGGGTCAGAAGGTGGTCACGAAAGCCGGTCGTCCAGCGCACAAGGGGCAAGATGCGGTGTTCTTCCATCCCACTCCATTCCACTCCCACCTGGATGGCGGCCAGGAGGTCGTGGCGGCGCGGCGACGTTGGCTGCGACGGCGCATACGACACATACGCCGTACTGCCCGCCGTCGCGTCGCCGCTGGCGCCCGCCACCAGCCGCGCCCCGCCGCCACCGCCGCCGCCGTCACCCGGCGCCGCTGCGGCGGCGCCCCACGCGCTGTGGTGGTAGTTCTGGTGGTAGGCGGAGAAGAAGGCCTGGGCGGCGGCGGAGGCGGACCCCAGGCTGGGCAGCAACGAGCTGCCGCCACCGCCACCTGCAGTGGTGGCTGTGTGTCCGGTCATGGAGCGGCGCACGGGGGAGTGCGACACGCTGTTCATGACGCTGCCCGTGCCGTACCTGATGGGGGCCGGCAGGGGGCCGTAGCAGGTCAGCAACCACTTGAGCAAGATGCGGAGGACGTTTACAATGGCGCACCACAGCAGTAACGCGAGCATCAACTGCAAAGCGCTGCACATCTCACGCGCCTCGGCTCGGCGGTATGCTATGGTAGCGGAGAGCGCCAAGGCTGGTTCTGGTGACATCTTGCCGTTTCTGCCTCCCAATTTACCCGCCAATGTCCCCACCTGGGTGTGTTGGCCCCCGACGGCATGTACGAGGCCACGCGGGAGCGCCGCCGCGGCGAGCCGAAGGGGCTGGGTGAGGGATGCGCGTAGGCGTGCAGCCCGCTGGCGCTGGCGCTGGGCTGCAGCCCGCCGCCGCCATTGGAGCCCATGCCTATGGCGGGCAGTCCCAGGTTGAGGGCCAGGCACTCGCCGGCGAACAGGTCGCTGGGCGCGGGCGTGTCGCTGCGGGCGGCGGATGCGGAGCGCGACGGCATGGAGGGGGCGGGCTGCAGCACGGCGCCGCTGGTGGTGATGCGGACGGCGCCGCTGGAGGTGAAGCCTTGGGGGTGGGCCGCGGGGTGGGGAGGGGCAGCGGGATGGTAGGGTGGAGCGTTGGATTTGGGAGGAATGGTTGTTGAAGGGTAGCCTGGGAAGGGTAGCAGGGTGCGGCCGCACAAACACTGATGGTGCCAGCCACAGGGTAGTGCAGAACTGTGACGAGCAACAGCCGATGAGCTTTGAAAGTGCAATTGCATATTCGGTCCTGCTGTGCGCAACGAGAGTCTCACCCGCGAGGTCCCGGTCGAGGAGGGAGGATGGCACGCCGCCCGAGGACATGGGCTTCAGGGCGGGGCTGGGTGGGACGCCGCCGGGGGCGCCCGCAGGCCCCTGCCCCGGGGACCCCGCCGCGCCCGCAGCCGTTGCCATCGCCGTCTCGAACACGGACATCGACATCAGGCAGAAGGGGTCCGCTGTCGAGCATGTGGCGCCGCCACCCACCTTGGTGCTCCCGGCTGCTGGTGGTACGTCTATCGGTGGTGTGGCTGCGGCGGAGGGTGGAGGGGACGGGCCAGCGGGCAGAGGGGGCCCCGTAGCAGGGGAGCCGTCAGGTGCCTCGGAGCTTCGGGCGGCCACGCGGAGAGCGGGCAGCGGCGGGGGCAGCGGGGGAAGGCCGCCGGTTTCCGCAGAGCGCGCTGCGGAGGAGGACGCGGTGGGGGAGGGCCCGGGGGGGACGGCGGTGGTGGTTGTGGCGTCAGGGTTTGGGATGCCGTTGGCCGTGCGGGAAACGGCTGTTGTGGTGATGTCACCGCCGGGAGTGGCGAGGCCAGGGGACGGCGGAGAGGGCTGAGGAGCCCCGGGGGAGCTCCCGCGGCGAGCCGCTGAGACAGCGGCAGGGGCGCAGGAGGCGCTGGTGCCGTCAGGGGGGTTCGCAGGGCTCTGGGTGGGGCTGGGGACGGTCCCGGGGACTCGAACCGACATGGACTGCTGGGGCCGCAGTTGCGCAAGGGACTGCGGCTGCATGCTCAGGTTGGGGGTGGGTGTGGGGGTGGCGCCCAGCGGCCCGGGCATCACGATGCTGTCGTAGGCGTGCTGCGGCAGGCGCTGCTGCAGGGCCTGGTGCAGGGCCTGGTGCTGCAGCACGGTGGACTGCAGGGCGGTGGAGGTGCTGGCCAGCTCCTGCTCCAGCGTGCGCATCTGCGGGGAACAGCACGATGCCGTAATGTAACAGGACGTCTATTTACATTGCAGAAAGGAAAAGGACGGAAAGGCATCCCACAACAATGTAGGTACTGGTAATCGCGCACCAGCCCTGAAGAGCAGTACACCAAGGGCCCGAGGCAGTGCGGGCATGTGTAGCCGCACCGCACCGCACGACCGCCCGCTGCTCCGCCCCGCCCACCTGCTTCCGCAGCTGCTCCTTCTCCGCCGCGCTGGCCTTGAGCTGGTTCCGGAGCAGGTCCCGCTCGTACGCCATGCTGCGGGCCTCGAAGTCGGGCCCGATCACCAGGCCGCCGGGGGGGATGAGCGGCATCGCGGCGGCGGCGGGTCCCAGGGCCTGCAGCCCGCCGGCGCCATTGCCGCCGCCACCACCATTGGTGGCACCGCCGCCGGCTGGCGGTGCCAGAGACATGCCTCCGCCCGCCAGCGGCTGGGGCTGTGCCGGGGGTGAAGACATGCTGGGGGCTGCCTGGAGGCCCTGGGATGAGGGGGGCGAGGGTGGGTTGACGGTAGAGGCGGTTGGGGAGGACAGGGGCGAGGCCGCTGGCTGAGACTGCGACGCAGGGCCGGTGGCGCTGTCGGTGCTGGATGTCTGTCCACCGGGGGGTGCACTGGGCGTGTCTCTGAGCAGCTCCAGGGTGGCTGCGACGCCCAGCTGGTCGTCGGTGACAGGGGCCGAGGGCTCCGTGGCAATGCGCAGGCTGGAAGGCAGCTGCGGCGGAGGGTCATTGCCCTCCACAGGGCCTGGCGGCCGCGGATCGCGCTCTCTGGATGCTTGTTGGGCAATGTGGACCTCAATCGCTTCGTCTAGGGCCGCCATTGCGCTGTCGGTGTTGGTGACGGGGCGCAAGGGAACGGCTCCAGGAGACCGCGCCTGGTCAACGCCTGCAGCAGTGACGCAGGCAGGCCCGAGACATTGATTGTTAGCAGCCATTACACCAAAGCGCAGAAGCGAGCGCATCGCAGGCATGCCGAGGGCGCCCTCGGCGAGCCCAACCCACCGGTAACCAGAGCATCACCATCAGCGGGACCAACGCTTTCAGCGCTTTCCATTATAGTTGCTGCCTAGGTACTATTGACTCCTATGTAGCTCGCAGCAGGCCTAGGTGGGTGCGAAACGTCGGACGGCAGACCTTCAGCCTCACAGGCCTGCGCTCCCAATGGTTAGGCAATTACTGCGTGCTAACGACTGTCTTGAATTTCATGAAAGGCCCGCATATGAGCCCAGCCCTGCGTCATTCCCCAAAAAGCCAGCGACCCACGGGTCCCTTGGTTAGCCAGTACAATGGCCAAAACGTATCGTGCTAAGCAATGTCATCCACAACATCGGCAGGCACCAACTAGAGGGAGACTCGGCAGTCAGACAGCCATCCGCGTGGAGTAGCGCAATGCAGGAATGACCCATCGGTACTCGACTAGGCCAAGGCAAGAGGGAGTGCAGCTATGCATGAACGGTGTCTCCAACAAAGTGCCCTTCCATGTTACAACTTCGTAGCTTCATATTGCGCAAGGCAGTTGCTGGAGCCCGAACGCTTCATACAGGGTGCGAGTTTTGTTTCAGCCTCTTTGCATGTGCGTCAATTGAACATAACAGCGTGATCATTTATTACATCTGAGCACTGCAGGCAGTCCTTCACATTGACCAAGACCTTCCAGCAGAGCGACATAGCTAGCTTCGTTGCGCTGACGGGCGACGCTAACCCGATTCACGTCGAGCTGCAAGCTGCCAGGGAAGCAGGTATGACCCGCTGCATGCATACCAATTTATCTCAGCCCACGAGAGTGCGACCACGGCCTCCCTTACGCCGTGCCGCTACTGCCTCACGTCCTGTGCACAGGTTTCCCGGGACGGCCCCTGCCTGGAATACTTGTAGCATCGCTCTTCCCGGCAATCATCGGGTCGACCTTCCCTGGCGCAGTATACCTTTCGCAAACCCTGAGGTTCCGCGCTCCCGCCATGGTGGGTGTTGTGTGAACCTCGAGTGTGCTGGATACCGTGCTAGGTTCCTTGCCCGGCTTCGGGGTCAGGCTGGAACATACCCCCATCCTTGGATACTGCCGTATCCCATGGTAGGTGACTCCAAAACACCATGAGGACAACGTACTTATGTGTGCTGAAGTATGTTGCTCATGAGTGATTGCCTGAAGCTGCAAGCGCCCCGCCAACGTGCTTGCCTTTCCACAGGAAGGCACGCCAGTAACGGCGACGGTCACCGTCACCAGGTCTAGCGGCAGGAGGATAACGTTTGCTACGTCAGCAGTCCAAGGACAGAGCCTCGTGCTGGACGGTGAAGCGCTGGCGCTCCTATCAAACTCGTCCCAACACTAAATGTAATGTAAGCTCAGTAATCCGTCGTCCCAACACTGTTGCTGAGCCCTCTCCAACGAACGCAAAACCAACAACGGCACGTGACCTTACAAGACACGTCTCTCAGCTGCATCCATAAGGATCCACCCAGCAGCTCAGCTAATACCATGACATCCCGGGCCAGTCCCACGCACTCAGCGCAAGAGAGCCCCTTGTCCTGCACACGTACTCCTCTGACCTGAACCAGCACATAAGCCGCAGGCATGCCCACCAGCAGGCGCCACCTCAGGCCAGCAGCCACCACACAGTCAGGCGGCCTGCCTTCGCCCTTACCGTTTCAGCCCAGTCAAGCCAGTCAAGCCTAAAATACATGGTCAGCGATACAGTCGCCATTTAGCACCTGGCCGCTTTACCAGCCGCCCAAGCAATGATGCGAGGTTACCGTACCCGTGGCACCATGTGCGGCCTCTCGCCATATAGGCGCCCCAGCGGCGACACTGTCACCCTATCTACCCCCACGCCCCTTGCTATGGTTTGCGCAGCCCGTCAAGGCTCCATCTCTTGTTGCTCCAGGCACGTTTCCCAGTCACGCTCATGCCTCTCCACGCCGCATCATGCGGCGCCATGCTTCTCTGCTCCACACATGCCTCAGCAGGCTGTCCTAAGCTCCCACACGCGGCGCCTCGCCAAGCGCTGCAAGCCGCTCCCGCTGCCGCCACACCCCCGCGCTTAGCAGCAGCTGGACTTGTTGGTGGAGATCTTCTTGCCGTCGTCCAGCTGTGGCCGCACCACCTGGCCCGCGCCCTTGGTGGGCGCCGGCTGGCTAGCCATCCTGCGGAAGGGCAGTGTGTGCGGTACAGCACCCATTGATCACTTTGGGCAGGCAGGTAGGTAGGTAGGCAGCCAGACATGTCAACCACGGCGGCCCGCATGGGTGGCGAGGCAGATGTGCCGCTGACTGGGCATGGAATAGTTGTCGAGCGCAAACTCATCATGATCGGGCAACTCAATGCCCGGTCGTGTGTTGATACGTTAATATGGGAATCACCAGCCGCCGCGCACCTGTTCTTGATCTCTGCCGCCATGGTCATGAACGCCTGCTCAACGTTCGTAGCGTTCTTGGCCGAGGTTTCGAGGAACGGAATGCCAATCTCATCAGCGAAGGCCTGCGTACCCACGGAAGTAGCGTCGGCTTAGACCTCCAGTGATGCACGGGTCCGGTGCACCAAGGGAAACGTGCCCACGCCCCGATGCGGTGCCAAAGCCCGCTTGCCCACGCGAGAGACCCCCCAGCCCACACCAACCTTGGCGGTCTGGTAGTCGACCACCTTCTTGGAGGTCAGGTCGCTCTTGTTGCCCACCAGCAGCTTGTTGACGTTGTCGCTGGCATACCTGTCAATCTCGTTCAGCCACTGCTTCACGTTGTTAAAGCTCTCCTGGTCTGTCACATCGTACACCACCTGGAGAAACAAACACAGCATGACCGCTAAGATGCAGTGTGGGTAAGGGACAACCCTGGAACAGCATGTGAGCCACCGGTAAAGCGGCCGGCAGGCCAGGGCCTGTGCCTGTGACGCAGGGGGCACTACTCCAAACCAGCGACCCATGGGCACCCGCCACCCCCCCCTCCCCCCTGCGTAGGTGGGCATGCAAGATAGCGCAAAGCGGCCACACACAACTGGACAGCTGAAAGACGGCCACTTACGATGATGCCGTGCGCGCCGCGGTAGTAGCTGGAAGTGATGGTCCGGAAGCGCTCCTGGCCTGCTGTATCCCACTGCGCGCGAGGAGCGTGCTACCAGTTCAGCATCACAACCGTGACAACGTGCTAATACACCTCGTTGACGCGGCTAGGCCAACCCAACTTACAATTTGGAGCTTGATCACCTTCCCGTCCAGCTCCACCGTGCGGATTTTCTGCACGCACAAACCCAAAGAGTTTTGACGTGCCCTTTCCGCCGCTACGAGCCAAGGCTACCATGCGCGGGAGCCGGGAGCACTCACGAAGTCCACGCCGATGGTGCTGATATAGGACTCCGTGTAGGTGTCATCCTGCGCGGAAGAACGTTCCCGTGGTCAGAACTATAACGCTATACAAGAGATAAACATTGTTGTCGGAAAGCGACCTTACCGCGAAGCGGAGAAGCAGGCAGGACTTGCCCACACCAGAGTCGCCAATGAGAAGCAGCTGCAGAAGACAACGACAGCCGGTCAGGACGTCCGGCAAGCCGCTGCAGAGGCAAGACACCTGGGATAATTTGGTTGTTTACACACCTTGAAGAGGTAGTCGCTGTAAGCAGAAGAGGAAGGACACGGGTACGCGGGGATCGAGGTCAGTGTATGCTCCGAGCCATTACGCCAGGCGGGAGTGGCATCAGTTCCACCTACTATTCTGGGTTCATCTTTCTGGCTTCAGCGGGCGTCCGAGGCCGCCGCGCTTTGCCTGGGGCGGTTCTTAGGTGATGCTTCTTGGGGCTCGTAAGCAGAAGGCACGCTGTAAATGAGTTTAAGCTTTGGTCAGTAAATATTAACACTAATGGAAGCGGAGCTCTATGCACCGTGCTACGCGTTGGGCTGTGGGTCATAGAAAGGGGGCAAACAACGATGCAGAAACCCCATTGCCAGCACGACTGCTTGCAAGTTGACTACAGCACTCCGAACAATGCGAAATAAAGAGGTTAGATACTCTTACTGATATGCATAACGCCCGTCCGTGCGTTTACGGCCAGCGAAAGATGCGACACCAACAGACGCCCCGGCACGCACCCGTCGAGTGGGGTAGAGCCTGGAGGCAGGCCAGTGGTCACACCCATCCCAACTATGAGCCTTGCTGGCAAGCAGCGAGCCAGACTCTCCCTTGCAACCATGCCTGTCGCATGCCTAGGGTTTCAATGCGTGGGCGACGGTGGGGTAAGCAACCCACCTGGCATTCAAAAGTCATGCACGTGCCATCATCGTGCCAGCCGTTATCTCAACCAGGCCTTAACCCCGAACAGACACACGTTTAGGAACCCAGCTGCCCGAATTCCTTCGACGAATCCTACAGTGTCATTGTGTCATGTTTTGGTGTCGTCCGTCGGGGCGAATACCTGAGCAGTAAAATCGCAGCTAAGGGCCCGAACCCCAACACGCACAATGCCAGTGCAGGCAGGACGCCTGCGGCACGTAGCGAAGCGGTAGTTTACGACGTGGCGCATATAACCTCCACGCACTGTACGGTCCTGCAAGCGCCCACGTGGTATAAGTAGCTGTGTGTAGGCACTGGTAGGCATCTTGGCCACACAAAACTCGTACCTTATGTTGAGATACTGGCACAAGCACAACCAACAGTGCCGTACCATGCCAATGCCATGCACGCCGTTGGTGTAGCACTTCCATGCCGGCTCTCGATCTCAGCAGCGCCAGACGAAGAGCGAGGCAAGCTAGCTTGGCTGTCATGGCGGTGCTAATTAGCTGAAGGGGTACCAGTGCCGCTGGGCCGGTCAGTGACAAAGGGCGCCTTCAGCCTTAAGGGACGGCACCGGCCGGCAGGCGCAGCTCTGCTTGCCCTAAAGAGGTAGGGACGCGTCGCCGCTGTCAGGTCTCAGGCGTCGCTCTCTTGGGTATCAACCTAAGGGTCTCAACGACGATTGGGCGCATACCATTAGTATGCAGCAATTCTGTACCAGCTTGCTGCCGGTTGCTGCTGCTTGCCCCTGTGCCTGCAGCACCCTAGCTGGACTGCGGCCGCGTGCGGCCGCTGCACCCAGGTCCCTGCTGGCTTCTATACTATACATATCTTTGGGCACAGGGACGCCGCATCTAAGCGACCGGCTTATGCACAGATGCTCTGGAGGGCAAGCTTGCGGCAGTACAGGCCCGACTCATGCCTGTGGCATGCATGCACGCTGGGCAAAACACAACCGGTCCCATGCTACTGTAACCCGAGTACTACACCACCACAAAACCGGCCTGCATCTCACGTTGGCACGTGTCACCATAACCGAGGCGCCGTACACCGCAAGTAAGGCGCCCCCGGTGCTACCGGTACTCTGCTTGGCCCCGCTAACACAAATACTAATTAATGCAGTCACGTTCTGGTTGTCAAGCTAAGGTGCCGCCGGTCCACCACCCCTGCTGCCTGGCTAACTCAGCGGTCGAGGTACTTGACCTGCAGCGCATGCGGGGGTCGTAGGGGCCGTCGGGTGTTAAGTGGAAGGTCAAGCCCAGCGGGAAACTCTCTCGCCCTGTCTGGCATGGCTTATGTGTCTGAGTGTGCCACACAAGGCCCTACAACACTGCAGGACTGCAGAGCAGGGGAGCAGGAGGCCACACCGTGACGGCGCCCACGCGCTTCGGTGCGGGCCCTGCCTGGCACCGAGCACACAGTGCCCCATGCACCTCAGCCCAGACCCTGGGCCCCACATAACCACGCCACTGCTCCCTTGTATCGGTTCCGATCATTTTAGAAAGCGAGCCCTGCCCCCTTGCCACCCTTCGCTGTCCTGCTAAGGACATGGCATCCTTCCCCCAAAACCCAGCCTGCGCTCCCTGGCGCGCACCCAGCCGCCCACCGTCTGTCCCCTCCCTGCCCCTGGCCCCGCACAACCCGACCCAAGCGGCCCGCCCGCCCGCGCAGCCACCCGGCCGAGCGCTTGCACCCACCATCTGCACCTCCTTGCGCGTGAGGCCGCACTTCTCGTAGAAGGATACGTTGGCCTCCGCGCAGTCCAGGATGACCTTGTAGCAGCCCATGGCGCGGGCCTCGTCCACCAGCGCGGCGATGAGCCTTCAAGAGGAGGGACAGGGGCGAGAGCGGGGGGCGGGGGAGGGCGAATCGCGTGAAGCGCAAAGACAGCTGGGGAAACGGGGGGAGCTAGGTACATCCGCAGGCTACGGACAGAGCCTCACTGGCATAGGTTCCAGGGCGTGGTAACGTGCAGTGCAGGGACATGTGAAGCAGGTATCGGGGCCGATGTGCGAGTCGAGGGTGCAAACTGCATGCACCTTTGCACAGACAAGCCTGGAATGGGGCGCATACAACCAGGCTTGCCAAGGCAGGATCGTGGGGCTGCGGGTTGCTTGTACAGGTATATCCTGCCCCACAGCGCACTGCGGCGCCGTCAACACTGGGCACCCGAGGCGGCGTGCCCCGCCTGCGGTAGGCGATGCCTGCATCACACCTTTAGCCCCTGACCCTGTTTTGAAGCTGTGCACCAGCCTCCAGCCACCGGTGGTCAGCCTCCCCTTGCGGGGGTGGCGCTGGTGTTGCCCTGCACGCGGCGCCCGCACCTACGTTCTGACCCCACGGCCCCGTTCCCACGTGTGACCCGCACCCACCTGTGCCCCACCTTCTGCCCCCGGTACGCAGGGTCCACCACCACGTCCTCAATGTGACCAACCTGGAAGGGGGAGGGGGAGCGGAGTCCTGCAGTGAGGAAGTCCTTGTGCACAAGCGGGCGAAGTGAACTGATAGCAGACCAGTACCCGTTCCCAACTGAACCCGGCAACAACGGAATGGATGGCAAGCGCCGTTGCGGGGAGGGGGTGCGACCGCAAAGGGCGTTGGGTCCGGGGCGAAGGTGGTGGAGGTTGACGCATGGAGGGTGCGGCCGTGGCCGGGCATGAGGCATGCTGGCAGGGGAGTCTGGTGGACCAGGGCCCATGAATGTGATGCGCTGATGCGCCCACTTGCCGTACGCGCATTCTCAGTACGAAGCGTACACGGAGTCTGGGCTTGGGAGAGGACAATAGTGTAAGACTTGGGGGGCTCGGCTCAGCTTGCACGCGCACGTGCAGAGAAAGGTTGCCCCACCACGGCGCCCCACCTTGCCGCACGCGTGTATGAACTTGCGCTCCACCACCATGCTGGCCGTGGCCACCACACGCCCGCCATCTGGGGTTTGGCATGGTGCCGGACGTTGGAAATGGGGTAAAGTGTAATATTGCACGTGTGTAACAGTAGTACGGCATGTGTTGCCTAGGGCCTGAAAGGGTTAGCGCATACGCTCGGCACATTGAGTGGAACTCTGCTACTTTATAGGCCATATACCAGCATACTGCAGCTTAAGCTGTGACCCTTCTGTGGATGTTCATGTTGTGTGGGCGTCTACAACCATTGCTGAAGGGCTTCCTTGGCACAACGCAGCAGTGACTGCGGCACGTTGCGCGTGTGCAGCCTGTTGCGCTGCGAAGCCAGTTGCTCGCCTTCTATGACCATGGTGCGGTAGCTGCCGTCAGCTTCCATGTGGGCTAGCTGCTCTGCAAGTTGCAACGGGGATGTGTGGGGGCCAAAGGTCTCAGCAGGGCATCCTGCTGCGTGTGGGTACCGGGTGGGTGAGGGTCGCCTGGACACGTGGCAGAAACGTTCAGGGGACCACAGCAGGTGCACCGGTGCGTGGCATGTGTCCACGATATATGAATTGGCACACCGTTCTGCAGAAGTAGGACATCATGCAGCAGTACTCAAGGCGTCCGCCTCCTGGCACGTGCCGCAGCAGCCTGGCGGGAGGGACCCAGACGCACCTTCAAACGCTTGCCGCGACACATCTCCAACCGATGTTAGGTGTGCTAGCACTTGCAGGAAACCTGTGTGCGTTTCACGCGATAAGAAAGTTTGCCGCTGGTTGTGTGTCAGGATCCAAGATTGGGGCTTGGTCATGTCGCCTTTCCAACCTTTATCATAGTCAGAAGCTTGGAGGCGTCGCACTTCGAGTGTTGACATATCTCCTATTTATTTAGGCGAGAAGTAACGACAGAGACGACTAGAATAAGTGACCTCCTGCAACGTAAACCTGCAACGTAAACCGCCATGCAACAGTAGGCCCTTATATCTGTGCTTTCATCATATCAATTTTCGCGACTCGCGTAAACTCATTGTAGCTTGGACGACCCCAACCGTAACGCTCTCGTTCTGCAGCCGCCGTCAGGATAGCTAGGCATGCGGTAGCGTAGGTCTATACTAATTTGCGGATGGTTTCAAAGCCCCACGGACGCTTTCTACTTGCATCGACGACGCTCAGCAGCTCCGAAGCGGGACCACCATGCGACCCAAATCCCCTATGCTTTACGCTCCACGAACAACGCAATTCCTCTAGACGCTGCACCCCACACTTTTTCGCGTTCATTAATGCGCCAATTCAGCTCATAGACAGCGGCAGCGGCGATGGCACAGGAACCTCAACGCCTCCGCCGCTGACGGGCCGGCGGGAGCAGTCCGACACCCCCGCCGCTGCCCAACAGCCAGAGCAGGAGCGCCGACCGCGCTTCCCGCCATGGAACCCGCAGCTTGCACTACCTTCCCCCAAATCCGCCGGCAACCGACACATCATGGCGGAGCAGGGGCACGCCTTCGACGCCGCGAGCGTCGCCGTCGAGTCATGTGCCGGCCGGCGACGGCGGGTGTACGTGCACCGGGGCGGGACCGATACCCCGCCCGGTAAGCAACAGCAGCAACAGCCCTCCAAGCACGATTCCAGCCAGCACCAAGCCCAGGGTTTTGATATTGTCGACGAGCGCCAGACGCACGAGGACCATTTCCGGGCGCTGGTACATGCGTACCTGCTGCCAAACGGCTTCCCGGACAGCGTGGCGCCGCAGTACGCGCCGTACATGGGGTGGCGCGGGGTGCAGTACTTCTTCGGCGGCGCCATCTCGGTGTTCACCACGCAGTCGCTGCTGGGCGCGCTGGGCGTGGCGGGGCGGTACAGCGGCGAGGCGGCGGCCGCCATCAATTGGGTCATCAAGGACGGCGCGGGGCGCCTGGGGCGGCTGCTGTTCGCCCGCTGGGGGCGGGAGCTGGACTGCGAGCTCAAGCAGTTTAGGCTGGCGGGTAGGTGTGGTCCTGCAGGCTGGGGACCCATGTGCGCAAAGGGTGCAGGGGGACCTAGGGCGGCTGTTGGTTACGGCAGGGCGGGGCAACATGCTGTTACCGGTACGGGTTCAGTGGGCAGTCGGTCTAGGGGAGCGCCTTGACGATATGGAGAGGGACCAACTGCCTGCGTAAAGCGCTGGCAGGCGCCGGCCTGGGGTGCGCTGAGCGCTTTACCCTGGGCTTGGAATGATGCACGTGCTTGCGTCCGGAGGTGTATGATGGTATTGGACTTAACGACGCCCTCCTCCGCCAGGCGACCTGCTGATGGAGGCGGGTGCCGCCATGGAGCTGGCCACCATCTACTGCCCGCCCGCCTTCCTGCCGCTGGCCTGCACCGCCAACCTGGCCAAGAACCTGGCGGCGGTGGCCGCCTCCTCCACCCGCGCACCCATCTACCGCACCTTTGCGCTGCAGAACAACCTGGCGGACATCACAGCAAAGGTGGGTGCTTGCCAGGGGCCACTCCCATGGGCAGGGGCCACGCGCTGCAGCCTGATGTGCCACCCTGCCAGGCATACACGGCAAGAGCAGGGTACGCACTGAAACTCCAGAGGCTCGAGCTGGTGATAGAGCAGACACCGGTTGGTGGCGGCGCAGGCACCGGTGCCCTCCTGGGTGGGGAGGTGAACGGCGCTGCCACCCGGGCGACACGGGCGCCATCTTGCGGTTCGTGACCCACGCGCCCGCTCCCTTCATGACCCCCAGGGCGAGAGCGTGGCCAACCTGGCGGACATCCTGGGCACCGTGGCGGGCATCGCGCTGTCCCGCATGCCGCTGCCGCGCATGCCCACCTTCTGCATGCTTTCGGCAGGTGGGGCAGGCGGATGGGGGTGGGGGTGGGGGTGGGACGGCACGAGAGGGCAGGACTGTGGGCTGGTCGTATTTCTTGGGGCGTTCGGCGCCAGGTGGCAGCCGCGCTGCCGCTGCTGGGCGAGGTCCGCAAGGACGTGAGGCCCGAGGGGCGCGCAGCGCCGATGCTGCTGTTATGACCCGGCATCGCCCCGGCCCTCATGCGCTGCAGTGCAGCCGCCACCGTGCCACGGGACCGTGTTTCAATCTCTGTGTACCGGTAGCCAGATTGCTTGCTCGCTGTAACGTTCCCGCAGGCTACCTGATTGCGTCCCGCAAGGAGGTGGACAGCGTGGAGCTGCCGTACATGAACCGCGCCCGCCTGGCGTACAGGTGGGGCCAGGCACACGGGGCATCGGAACCATGCATCCCGCAGTAGTTTGCTGCAAGCCGAATGGGAAAACGTAGAGACTGCCGTGTACACTAGGACCCGTGCAGCGTCAGTACAGTACACGCCTATGGACCATGCTGAGGACGCATCTCCGGATCTCCCTCCGGCCCAACATCCTGCAGCACCCGGCAGTACCTGTCCGGCGGGCGCGTGCCCGGCGTGGCGGAGGCCAACCAGCGCGAGCCGCTGCTGCCGTGGGGGCGTTACAACCAGGGCCGCCTGGTGCTGGGCGCCAGCGTGGAGGCGGCGTGCAGGGGGCCCGCGGACCTGGGGCACGCGGTGGGCATGTTCAGGGACGGAAAGTACATGGTCACCTACAGGTGGGTGCGGGCGTGGGCGGGGGCGGGGGTTACAGGTGCGGGTGCTGGTGGGTGCTTGTGGTACAAGGGGGAGAGAGGAGCACCTAGAACCTCGGGTTCGATCACGCTGTGTCCCGCGCGGCACAGGTTGCAGAGTGGTGTTGACCGTGCGCGGTGTTTAGTGCAGGCATCGGGGCGGCGGGCCGCGCTGCCGGGTTGGCGGTCGGGGTTTCAGCCAGCCCTCTGCTGCATGGTGCACGGCGCAGCGGCCATGGTGACACCGCCTGCCGCCTTACACCGTTGCCCTTGCTACCTCAACGTACCCGCTCATACACCATTCACCGATACCGCCTGCGCGCCCCCAGGCCCGACACCAAGAAGGCCTACGTGCTGCTGCGGGAGGGCGCCTCCAGCCTGGACTGCCTGCACGCGTCGTTCTTCGGCCACGTGTTCCTGCACCTCATGGACGACGGCTCGCTGGACGCGCCGGGGCTGCCGCAGCTGCCGCCAGCCCTGCTGGCGCCACCCTCCGTTTGCACCAGCAGCAGCAGCAGCAGCGCTGGGAAAGGAAAGGGCGGGACAGAGGGGTCTACCGCGGCGCAGGGCCAGGGCCAGGGCGACGAGGCGTGGCGTGGCGTGATGGCACGTGCCAAGCGCGTGGTGGACCACCTGTACCCCGACTTCCTGTCGCAAGCGGAGCGGAGCGGCTGGAAGCTGCAGCAGACGATGCTCAACCCCAAGGAGAACCGCATCCTGCAGCTGCACGTCAAGCCGCTGGTGGCGTGAGCGGGGCTGTGCGCGGGGACGGAGAGCCCTGGGTTGGCACGTCGGTCCTGTACGGGTGCTTTGACATGCGGGAAGGGCGACCCTCGTGTGTTACCGGTGAGGTGAGGCGTGAGGTGTAAGGAAATGCCGTTCTCAGCTACACAGGTTAGGGACTCGCATTGCGAGCCGGTAGTGGCGTTAGTTGGCATGGGGTTGGGGGCGCGAGAACACGGGAGGTGGGGCGAATGACAGCAGCGGCGGGAGGGGGTAAGCACGGAACGCGGCACTCCCCCGCTCGTTGCATGTGGCGGGGGAATGTGGGCTGATGCATCGCGGAGCGGGGGGCATGAGAGCCAATGACAGGTCACATCGTGCCAAATCAAAAGTACCAATGTGGCAACAGTTATACGTGTCAATGGAGCTGCGCTTTTGAGAAGAGTACGCCAGTGTATTCGTTGTGGCAGGATGGTCTACCTGCTCTGTGTTGTACCATGTCGGGCCTGAGGCCCTTAGCGCCCGTGCGTTTGTGGCTATGGGCGGTTGGCGGTCCGCGTTGAGGCATTCGCTTGGCTGGAGTGCAGATACATACGGATATGCTGGACAACTGTGCTTTCGGTTCGCCTCTCGGAGTACCGGTATGCGTTGCTGGTGAGGAAGGAGCTGCAACGGTGCTCCGCCGTAGGGCATGGCGGGTCTGAACTGAATGGGTCGGGGCACACTGACGTGCGAGGGTGCGGATGCCGCATCAAAAAAGCTGCAGGAGGGTGCGCTTGCGATGATGTGGCTGCATGCTACTGGTACGCTAGCATTATCGGCACGCTCATGAATGTGTCTAGTGTGTTGCTCACAGCGTGCCGGATTGCCGGTGTGTTTAAGAGGCTGAAGCAGAGCTGGAGTACACGAAGGAAGCAGGCGTACACGGGTTGATCGCGGTGTCCAGGGTACGCTACGTGGTGAATGCCCAGTGGCCCAATGCATCAGCGAACCAGTTTCGGACTCCCTTGCACCAGAAGCCGTCTGCATGTAGCAGACGCACATCATGAGAGTTGCCAAAATGTCCAACGCGCAGTCCAACCTTACAAAAAGGCCACAGCAACCGCCTCCCAGATGGGCCCCGAAGCCCAGGGAGCTGGACACCTCCACCCGCAGCCTGCCGCTGGTACTCTCACTGTCTCTTGACTCTCTTTCATATCACGCTCACTCTCTTACCCTGTACGGCATGCAGGGCGGCTGCTGCGGACACTCGGGACCACTCCCATCAACCAAAATGACAGGCCATGTGTACGGCACGGGGCACGAGTGATCTCGTTGTACTTGCACCCTCTCCGTCGTTCCCTCGGCCCTCCCTCTCATTGAAGCAACCGCCAATGTCAAATCTGCTGCGGCTGCTGCCGCACTCCTGCTTTTAACCTCCTCAAAGCTGCCGTTGCAGCCAACAACCTCTCCCACTCACACGGAACGCGCCACAGCACAGCAATGCACACGTGCCATCAGCAGCAGCCGTCGCCGCCGTGCTGGTCACAGCCGCCACGCGCCGCGTGGCCCGAAAAGGTGGCAGTTCACCCACCGCCAAGCCGTCAGCAACCACCCCTCGGCCTTGCCGGCCCCGTGCCACGTGCACAAGGCGCGGCGGCGTACGACGGCCTGCTGACTGCGCAACTCCACCGCAGCCCACGGCCACGGGCCCTTACGAACACACCGGTGCCCCCCCTGCTTTCGCCTGCATACCCAAAGAATGGTTCGGGGTAATACCGCCACGAGCCACGCACACGAGCACACAGCGCACCGCACGTTCATGCACTCACGCCTCCGATGGAGCCAAGTCCCGCCCCATTCCAAACGGGGGAGCACAGCGTACGGATGTGAGGGCAGGAGATCGCGCGGGCTGCCGAAGCCCCCCACCAGACCCTTCAGTGCTGCCAGGCCCCAAGCCTCCCGGCAGGGGCGCCACCCTGTCTCCTGACCACCAACGAGACGACGCAGCATCACGCGCTGCGCCAAGCCACGCCACTGCCGTCATCCTCCCAACGTTCATTCGGCCCGCCGCCACCCAACATGAAGGGCCGCGAACACAAGCGCCAGGGCTGCCAGACCTGCCTCTCCTAGCAACGCCCAGAACAAGTGCCCCAACCCTCCTAACCGCTGTGCGAGCAACCGCCAAGCGGCTCAGCCCTCCCAGAATCATGGGCAGGCATATGACATGGTTCAAATTCCTTGTATGAGTGCTAAGCTTCCATCCAAGGCGTGCCTGCCGACGTGCCGGCAGGCTCACGCGCCCCAGACCACACGCCACACGCGGTACTAGTGCCGATCAGCTGCACCCGAGGGCCAGCGAAGGCAGCTCACTGGTACTGGTTCTCGCTGCCGCTGCCGCCGCCGCCACGGCCCCTGAGGCAGGAAAGCATATTTGCCAAGGATGTCAGCAAGCCATGCTTTAGATGAGCTCCCAACAACCGTATCACACCGTATGTTTCGGCTCGCGCAAACACGCCTTGCTTAGCATTTCAGCCGCCCACTCAGCATGTGCAGCGGATCCTTCCGCCGTGCTACACTGCTCGCTCTCACCCTTGGCCGTAGCCGCTGCCGTACGCGCCTCTGCTGTCCGGCCCCTGGCCGTAGCCGCCATAGCCGCCGTACGCGCCGTAGCCGTAGTTGCCGTAGCCCATGGCCATGCCGCCGTACCCGGGGAAACCGGCGCCGTAACCCATGCCCATCCCTGCAAGGCATGGACCATAACGAAAATGTCAAGCTTTCCTGGCACTCATCTTCGCACCCCTTCGCACCCTGACAACAGTGCGCTTGCATGTCCTACAAGCGCATGGCTAGGTCGATTAGCGAAAGGGATGATTGTTCTCCCCGTGCATCGGCCGCCTACCTGCCCCGTAGCCCTGGTAGCCTGGGTAGCCAGGGAAGCCGCCGTAGCCACCTGCAAGGCGTATAGAACGCAACCGGACTAACCTTACGGAAAAGACACGAAGTTGCACAATGCCATGCGAGCAGCTGTTTCCGTAAAGTTGACAGTTGAAAGGCCCACGGCCAACCAACTGGCTGGCTGCAGTACCGGTACATCTGCTTCCCGGCCGCGTGGCACATGGTATACGCCCGTGGCCACGCACAACCCCGGCAGCACGACCCCAAGCGCAGTTCCAGCGGCACAGCACCGTTGCGCACGCGCCACCCTCTCACCCTGCGCGCCGTAGCCACCATAGCCGTAGCCGCCGTAGCCCCCGCGGCCACCCTGGCCGTATGGGCCGCGACCGTAGCCGGCCACTGCACCGCGGCCACCGCCACGGCCCGACTGCGGGCCTGAGCCCTTGGGCGTGGCGCTCTTGACCTCAACCTGCTTCCCGCCCAGCTCGTGCATCTGCCCGGCTGCGAACACCTTCTCGACAGAGCTCTCGTCCGCGAAGGTGACGAAGCTGGAGGTGCACGGCAAGACCGTTGTCGGTTAGAATAATAGATACGCCAGAGTCAACGCGCTTCTGACCTTTGCCGCAGGAGGTCGAGGCTTGGCTAGGGGGCTTACCCGAAGCCACGCGAGCGCTGACTGTTGTGGTCCAGCATGACCAACGCCTCCATTACAGGGCCGAACTGCTCGAAGTAGCCTTTGAGCTGGGCTGCACGGAGTCAAAAGAGTCATGGCAGCATGTGAGTGCGCGAACGCGGTATGCACATTGGACAGCGCCCGCCAGTGCGCCCCGACGCACCCTCATCCGTCTCGGGCGCCAGGCCCCCGACGAAGATTTTCTTGCTCCGCGGCTGCTGGCCACCCTCGCCGTGTGGCACGGATGGCTTGGCGTCGATCTAATGAGGGCAGAGAGGAAAAAAGGGCGTTACGGGGCGCACAAGGTCGGGCCGCGTGTTGTCGCGAGGCGCGACAGGCTCACCTGGCGACCGTCTATCGTGTGGGGCTCCGCGCAAGCCGCCTGAGCAGCCGCTGGGTCAGCGAAAGTAATGAAGCCAAACCCACGCGGCCTCCGCGTGATCTTGTCCTTCATGACCACCTGTTCACAAGCCCGAGCAACACAGCATTTTACCCCTTGCTCGGTGGTCCAAAACGTGCATATGCGTCTCATTACAGTCCTAGAGAGGCTGCTGCATGGTCCTTGCATGTTGTTACCTCCGCAAACCGCAGGACCAGTAGCCAATCGCAAACGAGAACCATCAATCACAGACTTTGCACACCCCCGCAAGAGCTCCTGTAGAGTGTTGCAACAGCTTACCACATCCTGAACCTCTCCATACTTCGAGAAGTACTCCTTTAGCTTCTCTGCACTCAGGTAACAGAGCACCGGTTAACCCCCGTGTCAGCCCCGACGCAAGGCGACACCGTGCCGACAGTGCCCTACCCTCATTTGTGTCCCAGGACAGGCCACCTAGGAACAACTTGGCTCCAGGAGCCCTGCACGCGGCAGAGAACGGTGTTCCAGCGTCTCCGTCGCGTTGATGATTGAACCCGATCCCGAGGTGATACGCCCACTCACGCTTGGGCCACTTGCCCAGAAGGAGACCCCTCTTCAGCTGACATATTCAGTTCTTTCTATCGTCCTGATGCAGTAAACTGCTACACCTGCGCAGTTTGCGCAAGCCCTGATAGCACTGTTTGAGCGTTACCCAACCAAACGTGTGTTCGCAAGCGGGCGGGCTCAATACCTATGTTGCGGGAGCGCCTACCCTACTGTGGCAGTCCGCAGAACGGCTCAGGCGCGGAGACCGCTTTGCTCCACCCAATGTGGGTATGCACGGCAGTGAAAAGGGAAAATCCCCAGGCTTCCCGGATCCTTTGCAAATAATAATTATTGGTCGAAAAGTTGTATTCTTTCCAAATAATATGCAGCTTAGCGGAACGCCCAAGGTCTGCCCCAGCTGCAGTGGCGCACTCTCTTGCGCGCACGAGAGGTACAATACACGGTTATCAATAATTATATTGGTTGCGCTCATGTTCACGCCGGGCCACAAGCATTGTACCTCACGCTAGGTGCAACACCCTTAGCGCTTAGCCTCGCGGCTACAGCATCGACGTTTTCCCTCAAAGATGTTATCTTCAAGTCAACTCCCTCCTGACGCCATGCTTGAGTGCGTGACCGTTCTACCCCGACACCTTTAAGCAAGGGAGTCCGTCCGACAGGCACGCACTTGCCTGCCTTCCTGGTTTTTTTTTTTTTTTTTTTTTTTTTCAGGAGAAGGGTTATGGGATTATCGGAGACCTATTTTTTGCGG
>VFQN01003224.1_pt1 | contig 23745 bp, 22 predicted proteins | sample 3512371 | NCBI WGS metagenome assembly VFQN01 (sample SAMN10412370, study PRJNA504923) | tailings metagenome | isolation source: Replicate 2 from Balatoc abandoned mine | place: Philippines: Itogon, Benguet | collected 2017-08-28
TCTTAGGTACCCGCATGCAGCGGGTACCCTGGCCCCCTTGTAACAATTGCCCATTTACAGGCAGCTGAAGTGGTAAACGGAAATCTTGCACGCACAAGAGCGGAACGGGAAGGTATTGCTGTTTTTGGGGTGCAGCTATTATCGTTCAGTGCAATGCTTTTTCGCGCTTGGGGTCATAATCCTGTCACTCTCTTGCCAGTACCGGTATGATGGGAGCTGGTGTCGGCAACTTGTTGTGGGGCGGTGCAAGACCGGCCCTGAGCAAGTCCGGTTGAGTGTTACTCCTGGTGGGCTTCACGTCTCACCTCAAGCATTGTACTGCCTGCTTGAGTTGTGGGAACGACCAGCACTGGTAGCGTCTGGGTACGCCGTAGTGTTGTACTACAGGTTGTTGTTGGATTGCCCTGTTGGGTGGGAAAGGTGCAGGCGGGGGTGTCGCGCCGTGGTAGCTACATTTATCGTGTCTCATGCATGGCAACCACCCCTGATGTCACAACCGCTGACAGTGTGCACCGCGACAGTGCACGGCTGCTTCTATGGGTGTAGCAGAGTGCTTCCAGCCACGTCTGTTGTTGCCCTTGGCAGCGTGCCCTGGCATGACTATGCTGCTTGCTCTCACAGCTCCAGTTGCGTGAAGGCACGTGATACCTGTAGATACTGTAGGCCATGCGTTGCATACATTGCACGAGACACGGATCGACGGGTGGTAGGGGAGTTCAGGGGAGTTCCACTAGGTGGCCCTTGCCAGCAGGGTCTCCCCTGCTTACCAAAAGGATATTATACATCACAGGTACCTTCCTCTTGCTGTGAGCTAGACGTGCACCATCAAGCAAGCGCCGGCAGCAGCCCCAAGCCCCAACACCGATTTGGCATTCGGCATTTTGTGTTACATTCCAGGGTGGTACCTGTTGACACCAGCGCTTACGGTAAGGCCTGGCACACCGTTAAGACTGCTGTATGATCAAGCCTGAAGGTATGCAAAGCCCGTTGGCGTGCATGGTCCCCAGCAAGGATGTGCCAGTATGTACCTAATGCGTTCATTGCGTGGAGCTCCTGTACGGTACGTTGCCCTTCAGTTTGCCACCCTTGTGCACCTTGTTATGGTAGGCGAGCATGCGTGAGGAGAGGGCCCTTATCAGGACGGGGCAACGTGGGAGCAGCAGAACGGTATCCTTACCCTGGCTTGCCCATAGCAAAGCATTTTTACCGGCCTGTGAGGTATGATCATCGGGTGGCGCGCCGAAGTGGCTGTACGGCGTGTCAGCGTGTTTTTAATCGCCAACGCTACAGGCATCGTTTCCTGCCCCCGCTTCCTTACTGATGAGATACAACACGGTGCATCATTGATAATAAGTAAGCTTAATGACCTACGGGCTTGCCGCGGGAAGCTACGAAACCCGACACGCGATGCATTGCCAACGCAAATAGTGCGCTCGCATCTCCTGAAAGTCAACTACAAGGAACACCATGATTCTCAATGCACTAGATGACCGGATAATAGACGCCGGCAACAGGGCCTGCGCGCAACTCGTCCGGGCAGTGTCCTCCGCGACCCCAGAGCCCCTCCGGAACGCTGCAGTGGGCTTTGCTCTGACCCGACTTCATGGGCTGAGGAAGGACGGATACAATTACTTAGTGGGGTTACCGTGCTTCGAGGATGCTCGCGCGACTGTTTCGGCCGTGGTCAAGGTCTATTTGGTCTCACTTTGGAATGTTGCCACGTCAAGCCCAACGCCCGGAGAGGGTCAAGCTCAGCTGGAGGAGAGCAAGGGCGCTGAGGCTCCCAAACCTCACGCCGCAGAGTTTGACCAGCACCGTCCTGGCAGCGGCAGGGACAGCCGTGGCGCCGCAAACAGCTGCGGCAGAGCGGGCGGTGGATTAGCTGGCCACGGCGCAGGGCCCTTCCCGGAGGACTGGGTGCCGCTGCTGGTGGACAGCTCAGCGCTCGTGGTGGACTGCCTGCGCATGGGCGTCTTCTCCACGGATCTCACGGCTCTTGCGTCGCTCTTCAAGGTTGATTTGCAGCGGGGGTTGAGGCAAGGTTACGCCTGTGGCACGGCCATGGTCTCCGCGCTGCTGCTCTCCGACGCCCTGCCCGCCCTCAGCCGCCTGCTCTCCGCCGAGGCGCAGCGCGGCCCCGCCCTGGTGCTGCTGACCCCCCGCCAGCTGGCCACGTGCCTCGAGCCCCTCAACGAGCTCATCGCCGCAGCTGACAAGTTACGCGATCTGGTGCTCCCCGTCAGCCCACAAGGGCTGCGTCAGCCCAGCCCCGCAGCGCCCAGCAGCCAGATTACTACTTCTACCAGCACCACCCCAACTCCCTCACGCTTGCCACCAACGCCTCCCTCCGCACCTGGCACCAGCGCTCCGCCCGCCGCGGGCCCCTCCGCCGCCACCCCTGCAGCTGCCAGCTCAGGCCAGGCCCAAACAAGCAGCTCCACGCCCTACCATGCAGCGGGCGAGCCCGGAGGCTCAGCCGCCGTGCCTTTGGCCCAGGGCCGTGAACCCACTGCAAGCACTGTGTCCCAAGCGCCGTCCACACCCCATGGCCCCCAGACCCTGGGCCCCGCGGTGCTGAGGGCCGTGGCGGAGAGCGGTGTGGTGGAGGCGGCGTGCAGGGCGGCGGTGGGTGCGTTGGAGCAGGGGGCCGGTGGGCGACAGCAGCAGCAGGGCGCCGCCTGTGCGACCGGCGGCGACCGTGAGGAGCTGGTTACTCAGTTACTGGAGCTGCCACGGCGGTTGGTCATGACGTTGCGGCTCGCCACCGCTAGCTCGCTGCCCAAGGAGCCTCTGCAGACCATCCTTGCAGGCTCGTGCTTGCAGGTGTGGGAAGAACGGGCCATCGGGTGTTGCAGACCACAAACCGTAACCTCCTATACGTTGAGGGATCGAAATGCGGCTTGGAGGAGTCCTTGCATGTGTGGCGTTCCTGCTTGTCAGCTTTCACCACCTTGCGGTGGTGTCGCGGTTATAGCGGTCCTATTGCATGAGACATTTCCTTAATGGTGTCTCCGTTGCTGTCAGAAAAAACCAGCGGCCCGCGTCGCCACCGCTCCCGCGCGGTGCGACATGCCCTCTTACCATACCCCTTGCCCCCGCCCTCCTCCACAGTATGCCCTGGCCGCCCACTCCGTGTCCCAGCTGCACGCCGTGGACGGTGGTACGACGTATGGCCTGCCGTACGACAGCCTGTTGCCGCCCGTACGGGAGGAGGGAGGCCCCGTGTCGTGCAAGGGAGCCCTTGATGCCATATCTTGCTGGGTGCACACCTGCGCCTCTGGTAGCCTTCAGCTCTCTCCCCGCGGTCTGTTTGATCTGTGCCTGCGGAAGGCAGAGGTGGCGGCGGACTGCTGGCGGCGGCGCAACGGGCTGCCCACGGCGGCGGCAGCGGCTTCAGGCGGGTCGGCGGGGGACAGCGGCAGCAGCGGCAGCAGCTGTAGTGGCAAGGCCGCTAGCGGCGGGAGGCAGCATGGGCAGGGCAAGGCGGCGCGTTTTGCTGCTGAGGTAGACACGGGGCGTCACGTAGGGCCGGGGGGTGCTGCCGGGAGCAGCGGGAATCCCGCTGCAGACCGGCCCAGGGCCATGCTTGACCCCAGCCAGTGCCCCAGCCTCGCCATGCAGGCTATGGCCTGCAGCCGGGCGCTCATGGAGGGCAGCTGTGGGGCTGGAGCTGGGGCTGGGGAGGCAGGCGCACGTGTGTCGAAGGGGGCCGGCAGCGGCGCAGGCTTCAGCTGTGAGATCGACCGCATGGCCAGTTCCAGCGGCAAGTTTGGTTTGAGGGGGGGAGACCGGGAGGCCGGTGGCGGTAGCCACGACAGGCAGGGTGCCTGCGGCGGTGGGAATGGGGACGGTATGCAGGGCGGCAGCAGCCCAGGCGAGGAGGCGGGCGGGAGTGCGAGCGTGGGAGTACGTAATGGCGGCACGGGAGGCCAGGCCGGCGGTGCAGACACAGGGGCCGCTAGCGGCGGTTGCAGCACGGCAGCGGAGGAGGCATGCGGCAGCGGTAGCGGCAGGGGTGGCAAGGGCTCAGGGACGTGGCTGGGTGACGGCGGTCCGCTGGCGTGGCGCTGGTGGCGGGCGGCGGTGGCGGCGGTGCACTGTGCCTTGGACGAAATGGATGCTGTGGGCCCGCGACCCGCCGCCGGCTCCCTGGACAAGGTGCTGGACCTGTCCCTCGCCACGCCTGAATCCGATCCAGGTGGGACTCATTTGCATTCAAAGCCCACGCGCTATGCCCGTTGTGTGCGGCTGATGGCTGATACGCTCTCAGCACGTGCCACAGAAAGCATCAGTGCACACCAACCTGCGTCGCGCGAAGTGGCTGGGTTTGCCTGTGCAACTCCCTGAACATTCGGCCTAAAGCCTGCGACTTATGGCGACGCCAATACGCACGCTGTGCACTGCAAGGGCAATCGGGCTCTTACGGGTGTGAGGCGGCGTCAGGCCCTGACATGTGCGCCCGGCTCAGAAGCCTTGTCCTCGGGACATGCAGTGCAGGATTGCACCGAGTCATTTCGTAAGGCTGTGTTTTACCCGAGAAATTCTTTCGGAAACCCTGCCCGGCGCCCCGCGGGCACCAAAGCTGCGGTACTTCGGTGTCAACTCAAAATGCATTCTGCCTCCTCTCTGCCCGCAGTCCCTATCCTGCCTCCCGCCCCTCCCGCCTCCCTGCCCGCCGCCCTGGACGCCGGCTGCCTATCCTGCCTGGAGCGCACACTGCGCACCTGCTTCCGGGCCTGCAACACGCCCGCCGAGGCGATGGGTGTTTGCAGAGGCTGCTTGTTACGCCATGACACCGGCGTGGATTGGCCCCTACTCCTGGCATTTGGTGCTGAGAGGGAGGCGGCGGCGTTCCTTGCCACAGCGGCCAAGGTGGCTCGGCGGGCGTGCCAGGAGCGGGCCAGGCCGGGCGGCGACCGCAAGGCGTGCATTGCAGTCATGTACTGGCTGTGCTCGCTTTCGTGCTCCATGATCGCAGCAGCGAACAATACTGCAGAGCGGATAGCCATCGAGCGGGGATTCCGGAGAGGGGAGGCGCCTCCCGATGCAGCCAGTGTTTCGGATCACGAGCATGGGAAGGAGGCGGAGGCTGGTGGTGATGGAGGCCGCCGCGGCGGCGGCGAAGGTGGCGGGGGCGGAGGTGGCGGTGACGGAAGCGGCGGCGGCGCCAGCAGCAGCATGGGCAGCGGCGGCGGCGGCGGCGACTACAGCGCTTACCGCAGCGGCGGCGGCAACGGCGGCGGCAGCGCTGGCCGAAGGAGCAGCAGCAGCAGCGACAGCAGTGATTACGGCGGCATCACTCAAGGCGGCGGGGCTCTCAGCAGTGATGGCTACTGCCGCGGCCGCGGTGGACGTGGCGGTGAAGGGGGCGTTGAAAACGCTGGGTGCGCCGGCAGCAGTGATAGCAGCGCGGCTGACAGTGGCGTCAGCGGCGGCGGTGGCGCAGATTCAGTCGACTTTGGGGTCCCGCCCGCTTCGGCCGCTGCGCCCTCTAGCGCCGTCCCCACCACCGCTACCGCTGCATATTGTGCGAATGGCACTGCTGTCGCTGCCGCCGCCGCCGGCAGCTTGTCGCCTCCGGAGCAGCAGTTCATGCGGCTGCTGTCGTTCGCCCTGCCGTTGTGGCTGCCGCTCTGGCTGGACCTGGCGTCGGAACTGGTGACGGATGGACGGCTGATTATGGCGTGGCGCGGGCAGGTGCGCTGGGCCTTCGACATGCTGGATTCTGTGCTGACCCTGTGCGCGGATGCGCTTGAGAAGAAGGACTTGCGGGCGGCGGAGAGCTGGCGCAGCGTTATCGTCAAGAGCAGGGAGGAGGTGGAGGGGATGCTGGATGGCTGCCGTAGGGTGCTGGAGCGGGAGGAGGCGATAGCTGCGAGCGCCAGGGGCGACCAGCCTCAAGCGGAGTGTGGGCTTGCTGCGGAACAGGTGTATGAGACAATGGAGGAGGTGGAAGGGTCCTTGTACGTGCTAGATCTGGACCTGCCGCAGGCCGTGACCTCGCAGGAGGAGGTGGAGGGCGGGTGGGAGGAGTCGTGGCCCCTGGTAGGGCTGGGGCTGTTGCCTCCCCCGTGTGAGGCGCGGCACGTGCTGGCCTGCTGCAGCAACCCGCGCTGTGCGGAGCTGGCGGGGGACAGCGAGGCGGGCGTGGTGCTGAGGCGGTGCGGCGGGGCGTGCGGCGGGGCGGCGGCCTACTGCTGCGCGGCGTGCCAGAGGGCGCACTGGGCGGCAGGGCACAGGGAGGAGTGCACGGGGAAGAGGAGGGGCGGGGAGAAGGCGGGGGTGGCGGGGAGTGGCTAGAAGTACTGAGCTGATGGTAGGTGCTGTGATGGCTGCAGAAGGAGCACGATGGGGCCATTGGAGGGGCAGGCCATGAAGCCGGTTGACGTGTACAGGCGTCCCCGGCAAGTTGAGTGGTACCCACGGGTACCGTATACTAGCAAGAGACAAACGGAAAAGCAAAGCAACACCGTATAGTTCGGCGCCTCCTTGCGCGTATGCATTGTGGGCATCTTGCCAGGTTCTCGCTAAAGTGGTAGGAGCTGGTGTCTGGAACTGGTTCGGTGGCGGCGCAATCAGGGACCCTGGTCGACTCGGCGTAATACCGGTAGGGTATTACCGGTACTTGTGATGGGCAACACGTCTCGCGCCAATTAATTTGCTACATCTTAACTGTAGAAGCGACCAGCACTGGTAGCATTTGGACAATGCACGCACGAGTGTGGTTGTATGTTGGCATTGCACTGTCGGGTTGAGCAGGGGGCAGCAGTGTCGTGCGGTGGCAGTGTGCACAGCGAGTGCAACGCACAGCCGGTTCAAGGGTTACCTGCTGCTGCTACGCCTGTTAGCAAGTGCCCTTGGCAGCGTGCCATGGCATGTCCGTTCTCCTTGCTCCCTTAGGGCTGGAAGGGATTGATAGCAACAGAAAGATAAATGGGCCATATATGTGAGACATGGGACACGGGGTGGTGGGATGATGAGTGGAGTGTGGCTTTTGTTAGAAGGACATCCCTTGATAAGGGCACGCTGCCTGCTGGTCGTGGCTATGGTAGACCGCCTGATTGAGAGAGCACTTGTTTCCCATATGCACACAGAAGGTGCCATTGGCGGCGGCAGGCGGCGGCGCAGGCAGGAGGGTGTTGCGCGAATTGGCACAGCGGCAAACAGGCCTGGATCCCCCGTACTGACATGGGCAGGTGGACAATGCATGTAGCAGGATACAGCCCCCACACCGGAAGGGATGCGTTCCTGGCATCTCGGGTTTCCAGCATTGCGTGTTGAGCCGCTAGAGCGGCAAGCAGCCGCCACAGCAGGCGGCGACTAGCCGCCATGGGAACGGGTACCTACAAGCAAGAAAGTGGTCTTGTGCGCGGGATGGAAGGCGAGCCTGGGTTCTACTCCGCTGCGCTACATGCGGAAACCGTCAGTGGACCTATTGCAGACTCCTAATGAAATGCACTCTGTAGGATTGGGTTGGGTGGCGCACACACTGCGTGCTCGTGTGTGTGCGCTTGTTTGCGGTCCAACAGCTGTCTGGACCCCTCGTGTTGACCACCAATGCTCAGGATACGATGTTACGATCTGTGTAGGTCGTACACCATTTCGTGGGAATGGCTCTATCTACGCATGGCTGTATGCCGAGGCCTGGCGGGATGCAAGACTCGTTGGCGTGCATGGGGCCCAGCAAGGATGTGCCGGCAACCCGGTAGCTCATACCTCCTGGGAGCAAGACCCTTACTGATGTGATTCGGCACATCTGGGCCGGTCGGCTTTGAGGACAAGGCAACGAGGGGGCAGCAAGAGTGGGTATCCCTGCCATGGCTTGCCCACGTCTGAGCAACCGTACCGGCGTTCAGACCACGGCGTGCAGGCCTGCAGAGTTTCCATCCGCCATCGTCCTCACTTGCATTATTTCGCTTCTCGGTTCCCTAAATGCGCCGGATTGTGCGTTATAGACCTTTAAGAGCTTAGTGACCCAAGGACCTGCAGGTGCAGCAGGAAGGTGCAAAACCCGACATTACGCAAGTAGCGCGTGAGCCCTCCTCACGGTCCACAAAGTCGACTACAACGAAAGATATGAATCTGAAGCCGCCAGACAAACGGACATCGGAAGCCGGCAGGAGGGCCTGCGCGCAGCTTGTTCGCGCAGTTTCCTCCGCGGTGCCCCTTCGGAAGGCTGCCGCGGGCCCCGCACTGGCGCGACTCCATGATCTGCTGATAAAGGGTGGTTACACCATCACAGCAGCGCGGCAGCCTTTCGAGGAGGTCTGCGATACCGCTTCGGCGCTGGTCCAGGTCTACTCGGTCTCGCTTCGGGAGGTTGCGAGGCAGACCCCAACACCTGGACCAAGCGCTGCTGGCGAGAATCAAGTTCAGCTGGAGGAGAGCAAGGACAGTCCGGCCGCTGCAACTCCCGAACCCCATGCCGCAGAGTATGGCCAGCAGCACCCCGGCAGGGGCAGCACTGCACACGGCGCCGAGAGCGGCTGCGGCAGTGCGGGCGGTGGGGCAGCAGCTGGCCACGGCGCAGGGCCCTTCCCGGAGGACTGGGTGCCGCTGCTGGTGGACAGCTCAGCGCTCGTGGCTAACTGCCTGCGCAGGGGCGTTTTCACCATCGATCCCACAATGTTCGCATCGATATCCGACGCTGACGTTCAGCGGCGCGCTACGCAACAGCATGCCTGTGGCACGGCCATGGTCTCTGCCCTGCTGCTCTCCGACGCCCTGCCGGCCCTCAGCCGCCTGCTCTCCACCGAGGCGCAGCGCGGCCCCGCCCGGGCACTGCTCACGCCCCGCCAGCTGGCTACCTGCCTCCAGCCGCTCAACGAGCTCATTGGCGCAGCTCACATTTTACATGATGAGCTCCTGCCCGTCATCCCACAGGGGCTGCGCCAGCCCGACCCCCCAGCACCCAACAGCCCAACTACCATCACCACCACCACCACCAGCAGTACCCCAGCCCCCTCGCCCATGCCACCAACGCCTGAACCCAAGCCCGGCACCAGCGCTCCACCCGCCTCTGGTCCCTCCGCCGCCACCCCTACAGCTGCCAGCTCAGCCCAGGCCCAAACAAGCAGCTCCATGGCCTACCGGTACGCTGCGGCCGGCGAGCCCGGATGCTCAGCCGCCGTGCCTGTGCCCCATGGCCGTGACCCCACCGCAAGCAGGCTTTCCCCAGCGCTGCCCGCACCCCAGACCTCCCAGCGCCTGGGAGCCGCAATCCTTACCGCCGCGGCGGTTAGTGGTGTGGTTGAGGCGGCGTGCAGGGCGGCGGTGGGCGCCGCCAGAGACGCGGTGCAGCCGCGCAGGAAGCAGCAGCCGCAGCGAGGGGCCGCCTGTGTGGCCGGCGGCGACCGTGAGCAGCTCATCAGGCATTTGGTGCAGCTGCCACGGCAGTTGGTTGATGCATTGAAAGTTGCCACCGCTGGCTCGATGCCCATGGAGCCTCTGCGCACTATCCTTACGGGACCATGCGTGCAGGTGCGGGGTGCCGAGTCAACGTTTTGAGGGAGCTGCTGTGTAATGCAGGCCTCAAACCGTGTCCGCCTGGAAACATCCAGGGATCGACACTTAGCTGTGGAAGGATCCTTGCACATGTAGAATTCTTGCTCACCAGCTTGCTCGTTATGTGATTCAGGTGCCATTGTTGCAATTCTGCATGAGAGTACCGTACCAGTGGCCCTGGTCTCCATCGCTCCTGCAGCGATCTTACGAGCCCCCTTACCCTACCCCTGGCACCCGCCCTCCCCGCAGTACGTCCTGGCCGCCCACTCCGTATCCCAGCTGCACGCCGTGGACGGCGGAACGACGTACGGCCTGCCGTACGACAGCCTGATGCCGCCCGTACGGATAGAGGGAAAAGCCACGCTCTCGTGCAAGGGAGTCATGTGCGCCTTGTGCTGGTGGATAAACGTGTGCAGGTTTGGAGGCATTCCGCCACTGCGCTCGCTGTCCCCCCGCGGCCTGTCCGAGTTGTGCCTGCGGAAGGCGGAGGTGGCGGCGGACTGCTGGCGGCGGCGCAACGGACTGCCCGCGGCGGCGGCGGCGGCGGCGGCGGCAAAGAGCGGGGCGGCGGTGGACAGCGGCAGCGGCGGCAAGGGCGCCAGCAACAGTAGCGGCAAGGGGCGCCCGGCAGGTCACGGGGCAGGGGAGGACACGGGGCGCCAGGCAGATCTGTGCCGCATAGGCGGCGCTGCCAGCACAGCGAGCGGGGACAGCGGCAGTGGTGCTGCAGCAGACCCGCACAGGGCTACGCTTGACCCCAGACAGTGCCCCACCCTCGCCGTGCAGGCTGTGAGCTGCAGCTTGGCGCTCATGGAGATCAGCTGTGGGGCTGGGGCAGGGGAAGCAGGTGCACGTGTGTCAAAGGGGTGTGGCAGCGGCGCAGGCGCCAGCGGCGGGACCAACAACCGCATGGCCAGTCCCAGCGGCAACACTGGTGTGGGCGAGGGAGACCGGGAAACCGGCGGTGGTAGCCTCGACGGGCAGGGGGCGTGCGGCGGCGGGAGTGGCGACGGCACGCAGGAAGCAGCAGAACACGAGGAGGCGGGCGGGAGTGCGAGCGTGGGAGTCAGTGGCGGCGGCAGGGCAGGCCAGGGCGGCGGTGCAGACAGGGGAACCAACAGCGGAGGGTGCGACAGTGCAGTGGAGGAGGATTACGGCAGCGATAGCGGTAGCTGTCATAAACACCATTTCGCGTGGCTGGCTAACGGCGGTCCACTGGCGCGGCGCTGGTGGCGGGCGGCGGTGGCGGCGGTGCACTGTGCGTTGGACGAGCTTGAGGCCGTGGGTTCAATAGTCGCCGCCAGCTTTGTGGACCAGGTGCTGGACCCCTCCCTCGCCATGCCCGAGACCGACACAGGTGGGACACAGCACCCAAGGAAATCCCCCATGCATCCCTTGAACCTGCATTGTGTGCGCTCCGAATGCTACCGGTACATGGGATGGAACATGGAAGGCATGATGGGAGGCCCTCGGCACGCATGCCACTTAAGGCATGCAGTATGTTGCAGTGGAATGGCAATACCGGTACTCCGACGCCGTACTGTACGTGGATATGTCTCGGGTGCCGGCGACCATCCCAAGCCATGCACAGCTTGGTGCTCTGTCGTGCGTGGGGGTACTAATATTAAAATTATAAAAAAGGGACCTTCCTGGCTGTGGGTTGAAGCACACTGCTGAATCAGCCGGCACTGCGCTAGCTCAGACCTCATCGGGAGAGTAACACTGATAGGTACTAGACTTGATTTCTGCCTTGATTTCACCGCACCGAGCCCGATACTAGGTTAAGCGTCTATCAAAAAGGCTTGCATCTTTCCGCCACCCGCAGGCCCTGCGCTGCCCGCCGCCCCTCCCGCCGCCCTCTCCGCCGCCCTGGACGCCGGCTACCTGCCCTGCCTGGAGCGCACACTGCGCACCTGCTTCCGGGCCTGCAACACGCCAGCTGAGGCGGTGGATGTGTGCAGAGGCGTATTCAGTGATGACGCTGACGTGAGTTGGCATCTGCTCCTGGCGTTCGGCGATGAGAGGGAGGCGGCGGCGTTGCTGGCCACGGCGGCCAAGGTGGCGCGGCGGGCGTGCGAAGAGCGGGCAAGGCCGGGCGGCGACCGAAAGGCGTGCGCTGCAGTCATAGAATGGCTAGAGGGAATGTCTTCAAACTTATGGCGGGCTGCAGACCATGCTGCACTGCGGGTAGCGGCTGAGCAGGGTGTGTGGGAGGGTGAGCCGTCCGCATCGGTGCAGAAGCAAAGGTGGGAGACAGCGGCCACTGGTGGAGGTGACGGTGGCGGCGAAGCTGGCGGCGAGAGCAGCGGCTGCACAAGTAACAGCAGCGGCAGCGGCAGCAGCGGCGGCGGCGATGGCGATAGCAGCAGTGACGGCCGCTGTGTCCATGGCAGCGCTGGAGACAGTGGCACCGGGGCGGGGACATGTGACAGGGAGGGCGGCGTCCGCGGCGGTGTCCGTACCAGCGGCGGTGGCCGCAGTGACGATGGGGGCGGCGGCGAGCGAGATAAGGAAAGCGACGGATGCAGTGACAGAGTTGGCGGGGCCGGCAGCGGCTGCGGCGGGAGCACCGACGGCCGTGCAGCCCCGCCAACGTGCAGTTCTGGCGGCTGTGGCACAACCGCATCTGCCGGTACCTTTACCGCTGCCTCTGCCGCTACCGCCGCCACCACCGCCGCCGCCGGCAGCCTGTCGCCTCCGGAGCAGCAGCTGATGCGGCTGCTGTCGTTCGCCCTGCCACTGTGGCTGCCGCTGTGGCTGGACCTGGCGGCGGCAATGCTCACGGATGGGCGGCTGACCCGGTCGTGGCGTGGGGAGGTGCACCGAGCCTTCGACCTGCTTGACCTTGTGCAGCACCTGTGCGTGGATGCGACTGAGAAGCAGGACTTGTTATCGGCAGATAGCTGGCGCAGCATTGTCACCAAGAGCAGGGACGAGGTGGAGGGGATGCTGGATGGCTGCCGTAGGGTGCTGGAGCGGGAGGAGGCGGCCGCTAGGGTGGCATCAGCGGGATATATGGGCACCCACGTGCGAGAGGAAGACGGGGTGACTGCGGAGGAGCTGTACAAGAAGATGGAGGAGGTGCGGGAGACGGCAACGGTATTAGAGGCCGATTTGCAGGAGGCCATGTTTGCGCGTGAAGAGGTGGAGGGCGGACGGGAGGGGCTATGGTACCTGGCTGGGCTGGGGCTGCTGTCACCGCCCTGCGATGCGCGGCAGCTGCTGCCCTGCTGCAGCAACCCGCGCTGTGCGGAGCTGGCGGGGGACAGCGAGGCGGGCGTGGTGCTGAGGCGGTGCGGCGGGGCGTGCGGCGGGGTGGCGGCCTACTGCTGCGCGGCGTGCCAGAGGGCGTGCCAGAGTGCACGGGGAAGAGGAGGGGCGGGGAGAGGGCGGGGGTGGCTGGTACTGGATAGGAAGGTTGGATGGCTGTTGAAGCCAAGACGGGCAGGGGTGCCAATGAGCAGAGATGTGCAGGAAAGGGGCCAACTGCATGCGGCTGTGGAGGGCAGTCGTCAGTGCAGCGGTCGCTCCTTTGATCGCGGCACCGGTACGTACTACGACAGGGGCAAACAGGGAATCAGGGATCATGCGGTTAGGTAGGTAAGGCTCATGCGGGCCAAGGCAGGGATAGATAGGACGTACGTGGATGTTGGTCGGAGCGGGTGAGCCAGGGTGAGCAGCTGAGCACGTAGATAGGTACCGGTGCTGCTGTGTTGGTGCACATGCTGCCGCAGTGGGGCTGATGACTTGTGGAGAACAGGAACATACTAATGCCGGTCGCGCAACCTAGGAAACACGCCAGGTATGGAGCCAAGGCTGGATGACTGGCGGGGCACGTGGTCTCGTTGTGTCACTGATACACCTGGACCAACTGCGGCCAGGCGCGGAGCTCAGATGGTGTTTACACTTCAGTGCATGCACCTTCGGTACCGGTGGTCACATCGTGCATAGGCCCTCGTTCTTGCACTTGCTGGTTGGAGCGTAAGGCGGAGAACAGGGAAGGACGCAACACCCACCTTTTCTACACGGTTGTGTGGCATGCCTACCACCCCAGTCAACATCTGTAGCTTGGCCACCGATGCCTTGCATGCCTTCACTGCTCTTTACTTTGATGCTATGCGTATCACCTGCATGCTAATGAAGCATGACCAGTCGACCATTACGTGAGCTGCCGCACGCTGCGGCCTGGCTGCGGCACGTGCCCGTACCGCCAGCTGCTGCGCGCTGCGGCACGTGCCTGTGCGTGCCTGCGGTAAGTACTCAGCCGAAGCTCATCCCCAGCCGCTCTCGACACGTGACCAAATTGTAAACTGGCAACTTGGAGACGTCGAAGCAGGCTATCTTCGCGACGCGGTGCACCTCGGTGACAGCTACAATCAGTTGAGCTCCCCTGGTTGAGTTGCACTGAGCCCGGTCGCCAGGGGCCACTAAAGGATCCGGACGCGTTCAGACTCTATGACCTAAACTCAAATCAGTTCGCTGCGCCTCCTGTCGCTACTAACCCTGTTGAGCATTTCCACAAATGTTCACAGCCCCAGCGCGTATGTATCTTCGCTTATCAATTAAAGTAGCTTGCATTATTGTACAGGAGTACTGTAGCTTAAGCGTCGACAGTAGCGGAGTTGGTTACGATTCGAGCGCGGGCAGCAAGGATACTGCGGAACCGACTGGCACGTACGTGGAGATGCTCCAGAATTTACTCCAACGCCTATCGGCGCTGGAGCAGCGGGAGGCGATTGTCTGGCAGCCACGTGTCCTCCTGCACAAACGACCTCCATTCAATACTTTGCCAGACTGGCTGCGGAGAAGGATGGCGGGCTGCAGCAGGTCACAGGGGCCATGGGAGTGGTGCTGGCGCAGGTGGGCAAGGAGGCTGACGCCGTCCTGACCCGTAACCAGCACGTGCATCTGGGCAGCCTGGAGAGCTAGGAGGGTCAACAGTGTGCGCAGCTGCATCACCCCCGCGCTGGAGCGGGAGTGTCCGCAGGAGTGCCGCATTGCGCGCGCCGATGAGGCCATACAGAGTGCATTTCCGGAACGTTTCACGTGAGGTGAGCAAAATACAGTCGGGTCGGCGTTACTGTAGGTGAGGTACCGTATACCAGGAAAGGGGAGGCCCCGCGTGCTTAGACCGCAGCTTGAATGAGGACAGTACTGGTGGACGGGCTCAGCTAAGGGGCAAGGGAAGGGCACGCACTTGGATGCATCAGCATGCATGGCACACCTCTTGGCTCATAAGGCACTCATGGGGCCATTCCGTTTTGCAGCACGCCCTGGCCGCCCACGCCATGTAACAGCTGCACGCTGTGTACGGCGGTGCAACGAACGGCCTGCCGTACGGTTTCATGATGCCATCTGTACGGAAAAAGGCAGGGCGAACCTGTCACGACATGACCACTGCCGTGTGCTGGTGGATGCACACGTGCAGGACGGGTGGCTTCCCGCCCTGCCGCTCGCCGTACCCTCGCCCACTGCCTCCCCGCGGCCTGTTCGAGCTGTGCCTATGGAAGGCGAAGGTGGCAGCGGACTGCTGGCGGCGGCGCAACGGGCTGCCGGCGGCGGTGGTGGACGCTTCAGGCATGGCGGGGGTCAGTGGGAATCAGCCCGGGTGGACGGTGGTTGGAGTAAAATAAAAGTCGGCGGCACGCAAGCGCGTTGAAGGGCTGGACAGCGTGTATGGTACAAGGGCACAGGAGCTGGGCAAGACCGAGGGCGCTGTCTGGGGAAGGCGGCGGCAGCAGCAGCAGCAGCAGCAACTGCCGGATGGCGGAGGCAGGATGTGTGGCTGGGGCCGACCGGCCCCGGGCAAGCTATGCCGGAACTTGATATGTGTCCAGGGCCTGCACTCGTAGCCATAGACTGCAGCCGGGATATCATGTAAATCGACAGCCCAGCGCCAATTGCTTTGCACGGTGGTGAGGCCGGCACATCGAGCGCTGGGGCCTGTCGGCGGCATTTCCGTTGGAAGGGCCGTTGGCTGCGGTGGCAGCGCCAAGAAGACTGTCGACCGTGGCGGCGGCAGCGGCGGTGTGCGTGGTACCAGTGGCAGCAGCGGAAGGGGTTCAGGGGCCACAGACGGGGGCGGGGGCAAGGGTGAGGCGGCGTGGCTGTGTGACGGCGGGCCTGTGCGCCCTTACCTCGCCATCCAGGTTATGGCGTGCAGCAGGGCGCTGATGAAGGGCATCTGTGTTGTTGCGGCTAGGAGTGCGGCGTGGCTGCGTGCGTGACGGCGGGCCATTGGCTCGGTGTGGGTGGCGGGCGGCGGCGGCAGCGGTGGCGGCGGGGCACTGCGGCCTGGACAGCTTGGACCACGGTGCAGCGGAGGGCGAGCGCAGCGGTCAAGTCCTGGCTGTGCTGCGGCAACCCTACCGCTGCACGGCGTACCAGAGGGCAGCATTGGGTGGCGGGGCACAAGGCGTGCAAGAGGAGGTAGCAGTAGGGCTGTTGCAAACCGGTCCCAGGCTACGGTTGAACCCAGGGACTGCCCCGACCTCGCCATCCAGGCCATGAACTGCAGCTTGGTGTTCGTGCAGAGCGGCTGCAGGGCTGGGGAGGCAGAGGCACGTGCGTCGCAAGGGGGTGGCAGCAGCAGGATGAACCGCATTGCCCGTTTAAGTACCAACATCATTGCTACGAGGGCGGGAGCAGGGGGGGCCGGTGGCGGGTGCGGGGCCCGGGACGGTGGGAGTGGAATTGGTATGCAGGGTAGCAGCAGTCCAGGCGAGGAGGCGGGCGGGAGTGCGAGCGTGGAGCTCAGTGGCGGCGGCACGGGACGCCAGAGCGGCGGTGCAGACGCGGGAACCGGTAGCGGGGGGTGCGGTGAGGCAGCGGCGGAGGCGTGCAGCAGCGGCAGCGGGAGGCATAGCGGCAGGGGCAGCGGCAACGAGCGCCCTGTGGCTTTCGTACGCGATGGCGGCCCGCTGGCGCGGCGCTGGTGGCGGGCGGCGGTGGCGGCGGTGCACTGCGCAATGGACGAGCTTGAGGCCATGGGTTCGTCCGAGGCTGGCTTATTGGATCAGGTGCTTGACCCCTCCCTCGCCATGCCCGAGACCGACACAGGTGGGACCCAGCGCACTATACTACAGACATAGCACGCCTGGACAGCCCCTACGCGGCTTGTGCCCGCACACTGTGTCCTTACAGCAGCTGCTGCTACCAGTACTGCAGTGCCGAACGCAGACGTGCCTCGGGTGCCGGCAACGCTTCCGCGCTGCACAAGTCGTGCACAGCGTGGGGCCCTATCTTGCTTGACACGGGTGTCGCCGGGTTGTCCGCGGGCTACCGTGTACCGGGTTTTTACTGTTGGCATGCAGAGCGATGCGCTGAAGTTACATCAGCATATTGATTGATATGATTAATTTGATTGATTGACATTGATGCCAACCTAGGGCTGCGAATAGGACAGCACAACCGTCTGCTGACAGGGCAGCGTCTTTCCGCCACCTGCAGGCCGTGCGCTGGCCGCCGCCTCTCCCGCCGCCCTGGACGCCGGCTACCTGCCCTGCCTGGATCGCACACTGCGCACCTGCTTCCGGACCTGCGACACGCCCAACGAGGCAATCGGTGCTTGCGGAGGACTGTTCAAGGATGAATCTGACACGAGTTGGTCCCGCCTCCTGGCATTCGGTGATGAGGGGGAGGCGACGACGTTCCTGGTCACGGCGGCCAAGCTGGCGCGGCGGGCGTGCGAAGAGCGGGCCAGGCCAGGCGGCGACCGTAAGGCATGCGGTGCACCCATGGGTTGGCTGGACGGAATGTCTTTACTCTTATGGCAGGCTGCAGACCGTGTTGCACTGCGGGTAGCGGGTGAGCAGGGTTTGCGGGCGGGTCAGCCGTCTGAACTGGTGCCGGAGCAAAGGAGGGAGGCAACGACCACCGGTGATAGCGACGGCAGCGGCAACGGTGGCTGCGCTGGTGGCGGCGGCGGCGGCTCCAGTCGTCTTCGTAGCGACGGTGGCGGTGGCTCCAGCCTTCTTCGTGGCGAAGGTGGCGGCGGCGACGACGCCAGCACTGGTGACCACAGGAGCAGCGGCCGTGACGATGGCGGTAGCAGCGGTGATGGCCGCCGTGTGCGTGGCAGCGCTGGAGACACTGACACCGGGGAGGGGGCCTGTCGCGGGGAGGGCGGCGTCCGCAGCGGTGACCGTACCAGCGGCGGCGGCAGCAGTGACGGTGGCGGCGGCAGCGACCAGAGGCAGCAGGAACGAGGGCTGCGGTGACGGGCTTGGCGGAGTTGGCTGCAGCCGCAGCAGTGACGGCAGCACGGATAGCAGTGCGGCCCCGCCAGCCTCGGGCACCTGTGGTGACTGTGGCACGGCTGCCACCGCTGCGGCTACCCCTGCCGTTACTTCTGCCGCTAATGCCGCCGCCGGCAGCCTGTCGCCTCTGGAGCAGCAGCTGATGCGGCTACTGTCGTTCGCCCTGCCGCTGTGGCTGCCAATCTGGCTGGACCTGGCATCGACTATGCTCACGGATGGGCGGCTAACCAGGTCGTGGCGTGCCGACATGCACCGAGCGCTCGAAGTGCTAGCGGTTGTGCAGCAACTTGACGAAGGTGAGTTTGACAAGAAGGACTTGCGGGCCGCTGGGAGCTGGCGCAGTATGATCGCTAAGAGCAGGGACGAGGGACGCGGTGGAGGGGATGCTGGATGTCTCCCGAGGACTGTCGCTCTTGCTTGCGCTGGGCTTGCTGTTCCCGCCCTGCAGCGCGGGGAATGTGCTGGCATGCTGCAGCAACCCGCGCTGTGCGGAGCTGGCGGGGAACAGCGAGGCGGGCGTGGTGCTGAGCCGGTGCGGCGGGGCGTGCGGCCTCCTGCTGCGCGGCGTGCCAGAGGGCGCAATGGGCGGCGGGGCACAGGGAGGTGTGCACGGGGAGGAGGGGTGGGGAGCGGGCGGGGGCGGCTGGGACTGGAAAGGAAGGCTAGACGGCTGTGCACTTTAAGACGGACAGGGTTGCCACTCAGCAGAGATGTACAGGAGAGGGGCCGACTGCATACGGCTGCGAGGGGCGAGTACGTATATATATGACATCCTTACACGGGTTTTCAGGCCAGGGACTTCCCTCGTCCGCGTACGCACCTGCCGCCATCTAAGCTATTGGGAGGTGTGTGGGCCTGCTGGCTAATCGAGCAAGCGCGGGTGGCAGCCCCTATGCCGAGTGTGACTGTGGTGGCGGTCCACGTATGGTACTGTTGCTTGCGCCCATCGGCGGCGCAACGGCATTTAGGCTTCATGCCCCCTGCAGACAGGCCAGGTTGCCCACGCCCCACATTCCGGCTTTCGAGGCGTGATGTTGCCCCCGGCACGCGGCAGGAAGAGGAGCCATGTGGTGGCTGCTGTACGGCGCGCCCAGTTCCCAGATCGCCTTTGCGATATTCGTGCCAGGCCCTCGCCCCCTTCCTGATGTCAACGTAAAGCAGCATGCAATCAATCCTTTTAAAGCTTTGCGACCCACGGGCCTGCGGCAGAAGCTGCGAAACCCGACACGACGCAATAGTATAGTTCGATAGCCTTGCTCGTACTCTTTAATGCCGTACATAAAGAACATTCAGGTTCCCCAAGGATTTGACAAAGGGACATTAGACGCCGGCAGGAGGGCCTGCGCGCAGCTTGTTCGCGCGGTGTCCTCCGAGACCTCGGCGCCCCTCCAGAGGGCTGCCGCGGGCTCTGGCCTGGCGCGGCTTCATCAACTGTTGAACAAGAATGGGCACATCCTGATAGCAGCATTGCAGTCTCTTGAGAATGTCCGTGCAACCGTTTCGGCTCTGGTCGAGGTCTACTCGGTCTCGCTTCGGGAGGTCGCCACGTTAACTGTAACGCCTGGACCAAGCGTTATGGGCGGTGAAAAAGCCCAGCTCAAGGAGAGCAAGGGCATTTCGGCCGCTGCAACTTCCGAACCCCGTGCCGCAGAGTACGGCCGGCAACACCCTGGCAGCAGCATGGACAGCCGCGGCGCAAGGAGCAGCTGCGGCACAACGGACGGCGGAGCAGGAGCTGGCGGCGGCGCAGGGCCCTCTCCGGAAGACTGGGTGCCGCTGCTGGTGGACAGCTCAGCGCTCGTGGCATACTGCCTGTGCAGGGGCGTCCACACCGTCACTTCCACAGCAGCTGCACGGGGAACCTTCGCCGACTTCCAGCCTACGGAAGTGTACGCCAGCGGCAGCTCAACCCTGGCCTCCGCCCTGCTCCACTCTGACGCCCTGCCCGCCCTCAGCCGCCTGCTCTCCGCCGAGGCGCAGCGCGGCCCCGCCCGGGCGCTGCTGTCCCCCGGCCAGCTGGCCACGTGCCTTGAGCCACTCAACGAGCTCATCACCGCAGCTGTCAACTCACATGATCAACTCCTGATCCTTACCCCACAAAGGCTGCGCCAGCCTGACCCCCCAGCACCCAATAACCGGATCACCGCCACCACCAGCACCACCCCAGCTCCCTCGCCTGTGACACCAACACCTTACCCCACACCCAGCACCAGCACCCCGCCGACCGCTGGCCCCTCCACCCCCGCGCCTGCAGCTGCCAAGCTATCCAAGGGTACCGAGCGCTGCCCGGAGCCCCCTACTGCGGCCAGTGACCCCGGAGGATCTGCCGCCACGCCTGTGCCCCAGGGCCGTGAACCAACCACAAGCCCCACGTCCCCAGCACATCCCACTCCCCAGACCTTGGGCCCTGCGGTGATCTGTGCCGTGGCGGAGAGCGGTGTGGTGGAGGCCGTGTGCAGGCTGGTCGTGGTGGGGGCAGCGGAGCAGGTGGCCGGCGGGCCGCAGCAGCAGCAGCAGCAGCAGCGACAAAAGGTGGCAGCCTGTGCGGCCGGCGGCGACCGTGAGGAGCTCGTTAGGCAGCTGCTGGAGCTGCTCAAGCAACTGCTCAACTTGTTGGGGTGTGGAGATGCTGGCTCGCTGCCCGAGGAGACTCTGCAGGCCATCCTCGCAGGCCCCTGCGTGCAGGTACGGGTCGCACGCAAGCGTGTGGGTAACCGACCATGCATGGGATCACAGGTTTTGCCCCTGCATGCCCCACCGATGTTACTTGCGATATGTTCGTGCTTGGGAGCTCCAGCAGCTGGCTGTGTTGCCGTAGAAGACATACCGATGCTGCAGTGGCCGCAAACAGAAATCAACTGTAGCCCGCGTCTACCGTATTCACTGCCTTCGCGGTTTTACCTGCCGCCCAAACAACCAGCCCCTGGCACCCGCCCTCCTCCACAGTACGCCCTGGCCGCCCACTCCGTGTCCCAGCTGCACGCCGTGGACGGCGGTACGACGTACGGCCTGCCGTACGACAGCTTGTTGCCGCCCGTACGGGAGAAGGCCAAGGACACACTCGCGTGCTATGGAGCCATAAATGCTCTGTACTGGTGGATGGACACGTGCGCCGCCGGGGGCTATGAGCCGGCCCCATGCGGCCTTACGCCCCGCAACCTGTTCGAGTTGTGCCTGCGGAAGGCGGAGGTGGCGGCGGACTGCTGGCGGCGGCGCAACGGGCTGCCCGCGACGGCGGCATTGGCGGCGGCGGCAGGCGGGGCGGGTGGGGTCAGCGGCAGCAGCGGTCAGGGCACTAGCAGCAGTATCGGCAAGGCCGCTAGCAGCGGGAAACAGCCCCGGCGAGGCAAGGAGGCACTCAGTGCTGATGAGGTGCAGACGGGGCGTCAGCCAGGCCTGTGCCGCACGGCGGGCTGTGCTGCAGATGCTCCCCGAGGTATGCTTGAACCCAGCCAATGCCCCACCCTCGCCATGCGGGCTATGGGCTGCAGCTTGGCGCTCATGGGGAGCAGCTGCAGGGCCGGGGCAGCGGCTGGGGAGGCGGAGGCACTTGTGTCGACAGGGACTGGTAGCGGCGCAGGCGGCAGCGGCGGGACCGACCACATGGCCAGTCCCAGCGGCAACACGGCTGTGGGCGAGGGAGAACAGGTGGGAGGTGGCGGTAGCCCCTACGGGGCCTGGGCTGGTGAGAGTGGGGACGGCGTGCAGGGCAGCGGCAACTTACCCGGGGAGGTGGGCGGAAGTGCAAATGTGGGGGTCAGTGGCGCCGGCGGAGGAGGCCAGGGCGGTGGTGCAGGCGCGGGAACCAGCAGCGGCAGGTGTGGTGAGGCAGCGGAGGAGGCATGCAGCAGCGCCAGCGGCAGCGGTAGCGACAGCGGTAGAAAGGACTCAGGGACGTGGCTGCGCGATGGCGGTCCGCTGGCGCGGCGCTGGTGGCGGGCGGCGGTGGCGGCGGTGCACTGCGGGATGGACGAGCTTGAGGCTGAGGGTTCACAAGGCGCCGCCAGCTCTGTGGGTCAGGTGCTGGACCTGTCGCTGGCGATGCCCGAGTCTGACCCAGGTGGGACTCAGCACGCCTTTGCGGCCAATCCTGATCGTATGCCACAAGCCCAAAGGCGCAAGTAGTACCACGTTGGAAGAATGCTGCCTAAGTAGAAACGCAGGGAGTGGACACGGAGTAAATAAGTGTGCATGATCGCTTGCCAGGTCGGTGCGGCCACATTCCCGAGCCGTACGAGTTGCGTTCGTTTCGAGCTGTCCTAGGGACGTCGCCAGGCAGTTCATTAATTGCCAGACGTTCGATACGTCAGTGACCAAGCATTGCCGGGTGCGATTTCCCATCAGCGTATTGGCGCAAGTGACACTGTCATACTGACTGGCATACCCCACCTTTTCTATGCCCCCGCTTCGCCCGCAGGCCCTGCGCTGCCCGCCGCCCCTCCCCCTGCCCTCTCCGCCGCCCTGGACGCCGGATACCTGCCCTGCGTGGAGCGCACACTGCGCACCTGCTTCCGGAACTGCAACACGCCCTTAGAGGCGGTGGATTTTTGCGGGAATGATGGCACTGACACGGGTTGGCCCTTACTTCTGGCTTTTGGTGATGAGAGGGAGGTGGCAGCGTTCCTGGCCACCGCGACCAAGGTGGCGCGGCGGGCGTGCCAGGAGCGGGCCAGGCCGGGCGGCGACCGCAAGGCATGCGCTGCAGTCATGGATTGGCTGGAGGGCATGTTTTCGCGCATGTTATGGGCTGCACACCATGTCGCACGGCGGGTAGCGGTTGAGCGAGGTTTCCGGGTGGGTGAGGCGCCGTCCGCAACGGTGCAGGAGCGAAGGAGGGAGACAACGGCCACTGGTGATAGCGGCAGCGTCGATGGCGGCGGCAACGGCAGTGGCGGCGAGGGCGATGGCGGCGGCTCCAGCCGGCTTTGTGGCGACGGTGGCGGTTCTAGCAATCGCAGCAGTAGAGACCACAGCGGTAGTGGTGGCAGTGGCGGTAGCGGTGACGGCAGCGGCGGCGGCGGAACAAGTGATGGCACCAGCGATGGCGGCGGCAACGCTGGCGACAGTGACCACAGCAGCGGTGGCACTGACGGCCGCAGTGCTGGAGACACTGACGCCGGGGCAGGGGCATGTGGCGGGCAGCACAGCGTCTGCGGCGGTGCCCGTACCTGCGGCGGCGGCAGCAGCGAGGGTGGAGGCCGCGGCGACCGAGGCAGCGGGGACGAGGGCCACGGTGACGGACTTGGCGGAGGCGGCAGCAGCGGCGGTGGTGGCGGCAGCACGGATAGCAGTGCGGCCCCGCCAACCGCGGGCACCTCAGCTGGCTGTGGCGGCGGCGCCGCCGCTGCCCTTGCCGCAACCGCTGCCACTACCCCCACCGCCGACGGCCTTTCGCCTCCGGAGCAGCAGCTCATGCGGCTGCTGTCGTTCGCCCTGCGGCTGTGGCTGCCGCTCTGGCTGGACCTGTCGTTGGCGATGATCTCGGACGGACGCCTTACCAGACGGTGGCGTCTGGAGGTATACCGAGCCTTTGACCTGCTGGTGTTTGTGCAGCACATGTGGGTCGACGCGTTTGAGAAGAAGGACTTGCGGGCGGCGGAGAGCTGGAGCAGCATTGTCGGCCGGAGCAGTGACGAGGTGGAGGAGATGATGGACGGCTGCCGTAGGGTGCTGGAGCGGGAGGAGGAGGCGGCTAAGCTGGTATCAGCGGGAGGGCGGTGCGCCCGTGCGCGAGACGAGGGCGGGGTGACTGCGGAGGAGCTGTGCAACGTGATGGAAGATGTGCGGCGGGCAGGAGATACAGTTGACATTGAATCGCAGATAGCCATGGTTGCACGCGGGGAGGTGGAGGGCGGACGGGAGGGGATGTGGCCCCTGGTTGCGCTGGGCCTGCTGTCTCCGCCGTGCGACGCAAGCGGAATCCTCCCTTGCTGCAGCAACCCGCGCTGTGCGGAGCTGGCGGGGGACAGCGAGGCGGGCGTGG
>VFQN01003225.1_pt1 | contig 23741 bp, 19 predicted proteins | sample 3512371 | NCBI WGS metagenome assembly VFQN01 (sample SAMN10412370, study PRJNA504923) | tailings metagenome | isolation source: Replicate 2 from Balatoc abandoned mine | place: Philippines: Itogon, Benguet | collected 2017-08-28
GCGCGTTTCGCGTGTAAGGCCGGCCGCGATTGTAGCGGTTGCCAAGGAACACGAACTCGAGGCCGCTTTGCTCGGCAACTGCCCGCGCGCCGTCGCGTTCGGATTGGTTCGAGCCGTCGTCGCAGATGATGACGCGCATATCACCGGACCAAGTCTGGCCGCGTACCGAGGCCAGGGATAGCGCGAGGCCCTCGTTGTCGTTGAAATGCGGAATGAGAACGTCGAGCTGGGCCATGGGAATGTGTCAGGCAATTTCTGTTTGGGCCGGCTGTCATCGCGGCGATTTGCACGCATAGGTTGCATTATGGCTATCTGTGATGTAGTGGAAAGCATCTACTGATCGCGGGCACCACTTATCGACAGATAATGGACCGGCCGTTCCTGACCATCGTCATTCCGTGTCGAAATCGCCCTCGCGAGATTGCGGAGCTTCTAGCGCAAATCGATCGGAAGTCGCGCGAATCCGGCCATCGCGTCGAGGTCATCGTTGTCGACGATGGATCATGTCCCCCGCTCGCTCTGGCTCTGCAACTTCAGTTTCCTGACGCCGGCTTCATCCACTCGGAGACGGCGCGAGGGGCGCCCCATGCGCGACGGCTTGGTCTCGCCTACGCGCACGGAGAGGTTGTGCATTTTCACGATTCGGACGACCTGCTGGGCCAGGGGTGGATCGAAGGCGTCGTCGAAAGCTTCAAGTCCGATCCAGGTCTCGACCTGCTGATCACGTCGCGAGCGGTCCAGTCAGCGCCCGACAGTCCGCTGAAGCTCGTCCATCCCAGGATCGTCGGCCGCCTCGCCCCCGACTTGGCGAAACTCCGCCACTACCAATTGTTCCAGAATGCCATCGGCCCGCTCGGCGGCGTGACGTTTCGTCGACGTACGATCGAGCCCGCCGACATTGCTGATGCGCCCGCCTCGCAGGATTGGCTCATGTACGACGTGGCGCTCGCACGCGCGCGCAAGGTTGCCGTCCGCGACGACCTGAATTTCGTGTTCCGCACGTTCGGCGGGGACCGGCTGAGCGGTAGCGCGCACCGGCGCGTGAAGGGGTTAGTGTTTGCTGCGCGGCGACGCTTCATCGGCCGGCGTGCGCAGCGGCTGGCCACCATTCTCTACTGTGCGTCTGCCGGGGATGGCGTGGCGCGCGTCGTGAACGTGCGCTGTCGTTCGATCTGGCGCGCGGCGTGCCGACGGCTGGCCCTCAGCCGCCCCATCGCGCGGCTCGCGATGAGGCTTCACCCGCGCGCGGGCACGACGTCACCGACATGAAACGCGTGCTTATTCAATTCAGTCGCCGGGATTGCGCGGGTCAATCCTGACGCGCCGCATGGTGTCCCCCGCGTCACAACGCGATGTCTCCACAGGATACCCACCGACGTTTTCCGGTGCGCCGATTGACCCCGATCGTGGCGGGGCCTAGAGGCGATTGTGTCAGCATTGTGCACGCGTAGAAATATGGGGGCGTACGTGAAGTCGATGAAAGCTTTCTTCTCCGCGGTCGTTACTGGCGGAGCCTTTATCGTAGCCGTGACGGCCATGACCGGTTGTGCCTCGGCCGAGGCAGAGCGCGAGCGGCGCTGGCAAATCGAATCGCGTGGCGAGGTGACGTCGCCAACGGAGCGCGCGGCCGCGAGACAGCGGGCGCGGGAAGCTCGCGCCAGACGCGAGGCACAGAGAGAGCGCGACATCAGACGGGCGAGAGTCATCCGCCTCGCACCGCCGGTGGTGGCGGCAGACAAGTGCCAGCCAGTGCTGGCCGCGGTCGGTGACCAGTATGCGAGCGAGCAGGGGGCCCAGCAGGAAGCCGACAAGGCGTGGATGCAGACGGCGCGCTGGCAGTACGGCGAGCGCTACATGAGCCGTGAGAACGCCGACAATGCGTCGTACGAGTGTGGCCGGTCGTCGGTTGGCTCGGTAGTCGGGCAGGTGTTCTATCGCTGCCGTCTGACCGCTAACCCGTGCCGCCCCGAGAAATCGCAAGGGCGCTGAACTCAATCGCGATCGCACGCTGATTTCGGGCTCTCTCACGCATTGCGGGGATGCGTGAGAGGGCCCTTTTGCATTCTGGCTTTGGATTGAAGTGGATTGCGCCCTTCTGGCGCCGTGATCGTTCTCCCTGGATGCGTGAGGCATTCAGAGGAACGCGACAGTGAGCGAGCAGGCAACACGCATCGAGGCGCCTCAATCCGTCGACATGATGGAAGGCGGCGTACGGCGGCGCGATCTTTGGCTGCTGGCGCTCAAGCGGCGCTCGGAGCGCTTGATCCTGCCGTTGCCACTCGGCCGGCTGTGGCACGAGTTGCTGCTGTTCGGCGTGCTGCAAGCGTGGGCGTGCCTGTTCGCAGGCATTCTGCTGCTGGCGATCGTCGCGACGAAATTCGCGTGGCCTATTGCCGGGCCAATCCCGCGCTACGATTTCCTCCTTCTCGTCGCGCTGGCGACGCAGGGCGCGCTCCTGGCGCTCAAGATGGAGCGTATCGAGGAAGCCAAGGTCATTCTGCTCTTCCACGTCGCCGCGACGGTGATGGAGCTATTCAAGACCTGGAAAGGTTCGTGGATCTACCCGGAGCCCAATCTGATCCGCATCGCCGGCGTGCCGCTATTCTCGGGCTTTCTCTATTCCGCGGTCGGCAGCTATATCGCGCGCTGCTGGCGTCTCTTCGATTTTCGCTTCTCGAACTATCCGCCGCAGTGGACGACGTGGCTGCTCGCGCTCGCGATATACATCAACTTCTTCACCCATCACTACGTCACCGACATGCGCTACGTGATCCTTGGCGCCGCTTTCCTCATCTACGGCCGCACCGTCGTTCATTTCACCGTCGATCAGGTGCCGAGGCGGATGCCGCTGCTGCTTGGCTTCCTGCTCGTGGCCCTCTTCATCTGGATCGCGGAGAACATCGGCTCGTTCGGCACCATCTGGCTCTATCCGCACCAGCTCAAGGCGTGGTCGCCGGTCAGCCTCAGCAAGCTCGGCTCGTGGTTCCTGCTGATGATCATCAGCTTCGTGCTCGTCGCCTTGGTTAACGCGCCGCGACCGCTGTCGCCGCTCGCAAGGCGGTAGGTGCTGCCGAACGGCAGGCAGCAGAATGCAAGAATGTGCAAGTCGCGGCGCCATGCGGACGCGCGATGATCTACGATTCCACTCGCATTCGCCGTAGTGTGAGCACAACTTCCGATCGGCCACTGGTGGCAAACGAGCATTCGATGGACGGCGATTTTCCTGAGGCGAACTCCAGCAGCGGACCGACGCGCGGCGCGGGAAAACGCGTCGCGCGCCACTTTTTTGCCGCCATGTGGACCGCACTTGGTCGGCGCCGGTTCGACGCGGCATCGGCACGGCTTCAAATGGGGGAGGCGCCACCGGGTGGGGCGCCAAGGCGCCGCGGTGAGACGTCGAAGACGCGATCCCGCGGCGCCAACGTTCAACGAGCCTTCTTCGCTGCAGTTGCTGGCGCGGTCCTCATTGCTTCTCCGGTTATCGCGATCGAAGTACTGGCCCGCTGGCTGCCGCCGCCGTCGCTCGATCGCGCGAGCCAACTCTCAACCGTCGTCCTCGATCGCAAGGATCGCCTGCTGCGTGCCTTCACGACCAGCGACGGCATCTGGCGGCTGCCGGTTTCCATCGAAGATGTCGATCAGCGCTACCTGGACATGCTGTTCGCGTTCGAGGATCGCCGCTTCCGCTCCCACTCTGGCATCGACTATCCGTCGACACTGCGCGCTGGCTGGCAGCTCGTCAGCAACGGCCGCCTCGTGTCCGGTGCCTCGACGCTGACGATGCAGACGGCGCGGCTGTTGACCGGCGAGCATCCGCGCACGATCTCCGGCAAGATCCGGCAGATGATCCGCGCGCGCCAGCTCGAGCGGCGCCTGACCAAGAACCAGATCCTGGAGCTCTATCTTCGCCTCGCGCCGTTCGGCGGCAACATCGAGGGCGTGCGTGCGGCGTCGCTCGCCTATCTCGGCAAGGAGCCACGACGATTGTCGCCCGGCGAGGCGGCGCTTCTGGTCGCGTTGCCGCAAAGCCCCGGCACCCGCCGTCCCGATCGCTCGCCCGACAACGCGCGCCGTGCCCGCGATCGCGTGCTCGCCCGCGCCGTCGAGGAAGGCGTCATCAGCGCCGAGGAGGCGCGTGTGGCGATCGCCGAGGCGGTGCCGCGCGTTCGGCGCGAGTTCGGCAAGCTCGCACCGCACCTTGCCGAGGCCGAGGTCGCACGCCTCCCCGATCGCCGCATCCATCGCCTCACGATCGATCGCGATGTGCAGGTGGCGCTGGAACGGCTGGCGCTCGAGCACGCGGAGACGCAAGGCGCGCGACTGTCGAGCGCCGTGCTCGCCGTCGATCACACGACCGGCAACATCATCGCCTACATCGGATCGGCCGATTACTTCGATGCGACGCGGCTCGGCGCCGTCGACATGGTGCAGGCGGTGCGATCGCCGGGCTCGACGCTGAAGCCGATCATCTACGGCCTCGCCTTCGAAGGCGGGCGCGCGCATCCCGAGACGCTGATCGAGGACAAGCCGACGCGCTTCGGCACCTACAATCCAAAAAACTTTGACGAGGAGTTCCGCGGTACCGTCACGATGCGCGAGGCGCTCGGCCTGTCGCTCAACATCCCGGCGGTACAGGTGCTGTCGGAGGTCGGTCCCGCGCGACTCAACGGCCGCTTGCGCCGCGTCGGCCTCGAAACCGTGCTGCCGGCGGGATCGCAGCCGACGCTGGCCATCGCGCTCGGCGGCATCGGGCTGCGGCTTCATGATCTCGCGTCACTCTATGCGGGGCTCGCCAACGGCGGACGCGCGACTCCGCTCAAGTTCGCGCGCGACAGTGCCCCATCGCCGCTCGTGCGCACGCGTCCGCGTCTCCTGTCCCCGGCCGCGGCATGGTACGTCACCGACATCCTCAAGGACGCGCCGCCGCCCGCCAACGCCCGCAGTGGCCGGATCGCCTACAAGACCGGGACGTCCTACGGCTTCCGTGACGCGTGGGCGATCGGCTACGACGGCCGCCATGTGATCGCCGTGTGGGTTGGACGTGCGGACGGCAGCGCCACGCCCGGCCTCAGCGGCCGTACCGCGGCGGCGCCGCTGCTGTTCGATGCCTTCGCGCGCATCGCCGAGCACGTGACACCGCTGCCACTGGCACCGCCCGGTGCGTTCCGCGCGACGACCGCGAGCCTGCCGCTGCCGCTGCGCCGCTTCGGTGACGATGCCGCGGAGGGCGCGACGCCGTTCGCGGAGCCGGCGGTGCGGATCGCGTTCCCGCCCGATCGCGCCGAACTCGAACAGGATAGCGATGACGGCGCCGTCGTCGTGCTCAAGGCGGAGGGTGGCGCGCTGCCACTGACGTGGCTCGCGGACGGCGCGCCGATCAACTCCGATCCGCAGCGCCGCGAGGTGACGTGGCAGCCGCCCGGCCGCGGCTTCACACGCATCACCGTGATCGACGCCAAAGGCAAGAGCGATCGCGTCGAGATCCGGTTGAAGTGAGTCGGGGCCTAGGCCGGTGGCACGGTGCCGGGGCGCGGATCGATCGGGACGAGCTTAGCGAGCCCGGCCATCTGCTCGAATGCAGCGCCCGCCGCGAGCAGCGCCGCCTCGCCGCGCGGCTTGCCGATGAGCTGCAACCCGACCGGTCGCCCGAATTGGTCGAAGCCGCACGGCACCGCTAGCGACGGCACGCCCATCAGCGTCGGGATCGCGGTGATCAGCGAGCCGCCGAGGTAGTGCTCGACTTTCTTGCCATCGATCTTCTCCGGCATCCGCCGCATGACATCGAACGCTGGCGTCGACGAGCCGGGCGTAATCAGCAAATCGTAGGTGTCAAAGAACGTGGCCACCCGGCGGTAGAACGCGGCGCGCTCGCGCTCCGCCCAGCCGATCCGCGACGGCGTCGCCTCGAGGCCGAGCTTGGTGTTCCAGATGATGTCCGGTTTGAACTTGTCGGGATGCTCGGCGATCTGCAGCTCGCGGTCGACGACATAGGACTGCGCGCGTAGCACCATGAAGGCATCGGCGATCTGGCCGACGTCAGGCGTCGCCTCTTCCACGACGGCGCCGAGCTCGGCGAAGCGCATGGCCGCCTTCTCGCAGATCTCGCGGCTCTCGCTGTCCATCGGCGCCGCGCCGCCGAAATCGGCCGACCAGGCGACACGGCGCGGGCGCGCCCCGGCGGCCACTGCAGCGCTGAACGACTGCGCAGGCGCGTCGAACGTCAGTGGATCGCGCGGGCAGAACCCGGCCATCGCGTCGAGGAACAGCGCGACGTCCGGCACGTTGCGCGCCATCGGGCCCTGCACCGAAAGCGGCGCGTAGAGGTTGTTCGACGTGCCGCGCGTAACGCGGCCGGGCGAGGGGCGCAGGCCGACGACGCTGCAGTAGGTAGCGGGCCGGCGCAGGCTGCCAGCGTGGTCGCTGCCGTGGGCGAGCCAGACCTCACCGGCGGCGAGCGCGGCGGCCCCGCCACCCGTTGACCCGCCGCAGGTGAGCGACGTGTTCCACGGATTGGTGGTGCGGCCGAACACTTCGTTGAAGGTCGAGCCGCCGGAGCCGAACTCGGGGGTATTCGACTTGGCGATGACGATGCCGCCCTTGCGCTCGATGCGCTCGACCACCGGGTGCGAGGCGGTCGGCACGTGGTCCTTGTAGATCGGCGAGCCGTAGGTCGTGCGCACCCCCGCAACGTCGGTCAGGTCCTTGATGGCGACGGGCACACCAGCGAGCCAGCCCGCTTCGCCCTCAGCTTCGCGACGCTCGCCGCGCATCAGTGCACGCGCGTGATCGCGGGCGCGGTCGAGGCAGAGCGTCGGCAGCGCGTTGAGCGCGCCCTCGCAGGCTTCGATGCGTTTGGCCGCGGCGTCGATCAAGTCGAGTGGGGAGATGTCACGCGTCCCGAGCCGGCGGACGGCCTCGCGTGCGGTCATGCGGATTAGATCGTCGGTCATCGGGTCGGTCTCCGTGGTGACTTACGCGGCACGTCGCGGTCCGACGTCTGCGAGCGGGCGGCCGAGCGCGCGCTCGATCATTGGGCGGACCTCGCCGGCAAATCGCTCGATCGACTTCAGCGCCAGCGCCTGCGGCGAAGCGCCAGCCTGGAACTGTAGCAGCATATGGACCGGTTCGGCGGCCTCGATCAGCGCGGTCATGCGCTCGGCGACGGTTGCCGGATCGCCGACCAGCACCGACTGCGTAAACACGTCGAGCGGCGGCTCGCCCTGGTACGGCTTCTCGATCAGCATGGCCCCGTCGAGCAGCTCCTCGCGGCGGCGCAGGCTCTGCGACAGGCGGATCTGGTGGCGCAGGTTGTCGATGAAGTCGGCCGCCTCGGCTTTGCTGTCGGTGATGCAGACATGACGCAGCGGCGCGATCGACGTCCGGCGCGGATCGAGGCCCTGCTCGGCGTAGATTTCGGCGACATGCGCCTTCACCTCGCGAAGCTGCGCGACGGAGGCATGACGTGGCGTCAGCATGATCGGCCATCCCTTGCGCGCGGCTAGGCCTTGGAGAGTTTTGTTGTCACCGGCGATCCAGATGGCCGGAATGCCGCCGGCTGGGCGCGGCGCGATGTGCGTCTCGGGAATCTGAAAGTGCGCGCCCTTGTGGCTGAAAGTTTCGCCACCGAAGGCCTTTTCGAGGATCTCGACGAACTCGATGAGTTTCGAGGCTGAATGGGCAAGGTCCTCGTTGAACCGCTCGAACTCGTAGGGCTGGTACCCACTGCCGATGCCGAGGACCAGGCGACCGTGCGTCAGCGCGTCGACCATGCCGATCTCGGAGACGAGCCGGATCGGATTGTAGAGCGGGACCACGACGACGCCGGGAGCGAGCTTGATGCGGGAGGTCTCGCCCGCGAGCCGAGCCACCATCATCAGGGGCGAGGGGCAGGCGCAGTAGTTCGAGAAATGGTGCTCGGCGAACCACGCGATTTCGAAACCGGCCGCCTCTGCAACTTTCACCTGGGTGATGGCGCCGTCATAGAGCGTGTGCGTGGCGACGCCCGGGGCGCGATAACCCATCAGATTGAATATGCCGAAATCCATCCCCGACCTCCCGTGGCTCTCGTTCACGAGGCGCGTTCACCGCGACTTCTCGTTTCGTCGCCAGTGTGTCCGAGGATCGGGCGCGTGAAAACCCGCGCCGGGACGGATCAGGTGTGCGGTGGTGCTTTGTCCCCTAGGCTCGGCGCCAGATGGGCCGGCAGCTCGAGCCCAAATAGGGGACCTGAAAAAGCGTTCGGCCGGTACCGCGATCGAGACGGTACCGGCCGACGGGGCAATATACGGTCGAGCGACGACGGGAAATCGCTCTTAGGCGGTCTTCTTCTTCGCAGCCGGCTTGCGAACGGCCTTCGCGGGGGCGCGGCGCGTCTTGGCAACCACGGCCTTGCGGCGGGCGGCGCCAGCGCGCTTCGCGGCGGGCTTCGTGGTCCGCTTCGCGGCGACTTTGACCTTCTTGGCGACCGCGCGCTTCGCGGGGGCCTTCTTCGTCATCTTCTTCGCGGTGGTCTTCTTCGGTGCCTTCTTGATAACCTTTGCCATGTTGATATCTCCTATTGGTTCCCGGTAGCAAGTCGCTCGTCCGAATGGACGAATCGTGTCCACTTGCAGAAACGAATTTGGCGATTCGTTGGTTAACAAGAGGTTAATACATTCTTTTAGGCTATTCCCGCGACCGTGAGAATAGAATGTTTTTAGGTCTATTTAATTTGAACGCGGCGCGCAAGTAACTCAATAAATCCGGGATTAATTCGCACTTGCTGCGAGGCGGCTGGACCGCCTCGAAAAATTATCGCATGGATAGGTCTCTTCGAGAGGGCGAGTTGAGCACGAGAGGCGCGAGAATGGTCGAAATCGATGCGGTTGCGCGAATCATTCGCGAGATTGCGGCAGCAGAAATCCTTCCGCGCTGGCGCAATCTCGGCGGCGATGATGTCGTCGTAAAAACTGTCCCTGGCGACATCGTGACGATCGCCGATCGCGCTGCCGAAGAGCACCTCTCAAAGCGTTTCGTGGATTTGTTGCCGGGATCGCATGTCGTCGGCGAGGAAGGCGTGCACGCCGATCCCTCGCTCGCGAAGCACTTCTCGAGTGGCGCTCCCGTGTGGGTGATTGATCCGATCGATGGCACAAGCGCTTTTGCGAGTGGCGAGCCAGATTTCGCTGTGATGGTCGCGCTGGTCCAGAGCGGGGAGCTGGTCGCGGGCTGGATCCTCGCGCCGGTGAGCGGCGAAATGCACATGTCCGAGCGCGGTGCTGGCGTATGGCGCGAGCGCGATGGGCAACGCGTGCGCCTGCCACGCCCAGAGATCCCCGCCGAGACCAGCAAACTGGTTGGAATTCTCGGCCGACGTGCAATGACCGAGGCGCGCCGCTCGCTGATTGCGTCGCGTGCCGGCAACTTCGGCGGCTTGCGAGATGTGTCATGCGCGGGGATCGACTATCCGCGGCTGCTCTCGGGCGATGTGCATTTCGCCGTCTACAACAAATCGGAGCCGTGGGATCATTTGCCGGGGTTGGCCATGGTCAGCGAGCTGGGATTTGTATTCTCGAAACACGATGGCGGCCGATATATACCCGGAGATAATGTCGGGGGTCTCGTCATCGCGCCGTCGGCCGAAGTCGCCGATGCAATTCGGCGTCAGCTTCTGGATTGAAACCGCCAGTTTCTCGGGAAAGCGTCTCGGCAGACACACGCGAAACGCGAATCTGGCGCCTATATCCGTCGCAATGATGGATTTGCTGCCGCGTCCGGCCGATAGAAAGCCATCGCACCGCGCAATTGCGCATACAAAACTGCTGGAACGCTAATTGCGGTCCATAGATTCCTTAGTTTCCGGGCAGCACCAGGATTTTCGGGGATTTCGGCAGACTGGTTCGCGATACCACCACCGTCGGCACCTCGCTCATCTCGACCTCGAAAGACGGTCGGGCCTCGTGGAGAAAGCGCTCCAGGGTGTACGATGAGAAATAATGCATCGGGATCATCAGCGGCGCACGCAGCGCCTTGAGGACCTCCACCATCCCGGCGACGTCCAGGGTGAAACTGCCGTCGACCGGGACCAGCACCACATCGAGCTGGCCGATCTGGGCGAGCTGCTGGGTGGTCAGCGTGTGATGGAGATGGCCGAGGTGGCCGATGCACAGGTTCGCGACCTCGAACACGAAGATCGAGTTGCCCCACACATCGGTGCCGCCCGAATATGAGCGGATGTTGGTCGGAATGTTGCGCGCCCGCACATCCTCGAGCGTGATGTCGTGGTGGGCCGCCCCGCCCTCGGGGTTCCAGCCGCGCAGCACGTGACGGATGCCGGGATCGGGATTGTTGGTGTAGTGCGTGCTGTGCGCGCGGTTCATGGTGGCGATGTCGGGAACGACCGCGGGCCGCACATAGTCGTTGTAGTCGGTGGCGATGCGGACACCTTGGGGCGTCTCGATCAGGAAGGTCGAGTGGCCGACGTAGCTGATGCGGACGTCACCCGGCTTGAGCTGTGCGAGGCGGACCAGCGACGGCGGCACAGCGCGGGCAAGGCCGCGCGGCGTAGCTGGGTTAGGAGTGGGCCCCTCCGCCATTGCAAGGCATTTGTCGGGCGCCGTCTTGGCTGGTCCGCTGCCCTGCGCCAGCGCCTGCGTCGTCGGTCCCAGGATCCATGCTGCCGCCAGGAGCAGGCCAGCCGCAGCAGCTTTCACCATCGTCCCTACGCGCATACCGATCTCCAAGCCCGCACTCCTACGACGTCGCTGCTCCGCTGGCCTTCAGCGCGGCAATTTCATTGTCGCTGAGGCCAGCCTCGCGCAGAATCACATCTGTGTGTTGACCGAGCGCGGGGCCGGGCCCGGCGCGTCGCGGCGTCACGTGTCCGAGCTGGAACGGCGCCGCAAGCGTGCGCGGCATCTCCGCGATGTCGGTGTCGACGACCGCGCGCGCAGCGACCGCCTGCGCATCTGTGGGAATGTCCTGCTGACGGTTGATGATCGCGTGCGGCACGGCGCGCGCCTTCAGGATCCGGTTCCAGTGCGCGAATGGGCGCGTGCGAATGACGCCATCGAGGATCTCGCGCAGCGACGGCGCGTTCGCGTGACGCGCCGCGCGTTCGGAGAAGCGCGGATCGGTCAGTAGGTCGGGACGCTCGATCATCTCCGCGATCACCGGCCAATCGCGCGTCTCGTTGGTGACGTTGATCTGCAACCAGCGATCGTCGGATGTGAGATAGATGTTGGCGAGAGCCGAGCGCGGACGCTCACGCGGGGGCCGGTTCGGCAGGTAGGCGCCGACAAGCGCTGCCTGGGCGTGGACACCGTTCGACCACAGCCCGTTGGCGAGCAGGTTGCTGGCGACCCATGTGCCCTTGCCCGTGCGCTCCCGGTCGATCAGCGCGAGCAGGATCGCGGACAGCAGCGCCATCGCCGACGGGCGGTCACCCTGGGCGGGCAAGGCGAAGCCGGGCGGCTGCCCCTCGAAATGGAGCGCGTCGAGCAGACCCGAGCGGGCGAAGTAGCCATTGGCGTCGTATCCCGGCTGGTCCTTGTCGGCGCCGCTCTCGCCGTAGCCCGAGAACGACGCGTAGATCAGCCGCTCGTTGCGCGACGCGACATCCTCGTAGCGCAGGCGCAGTCGCTCGCGGACGGGGAACGGGAAATTCGTGATCAGGATATCGGCGCGGTCGATCAGGCGGTCGAGAGCGGCGCGTCCATCCGGGTGCTTGAGATCGAGCGCGACCGACCGCTTGTTGCGGGCATCGAGATGCCAGGGGTAATTGACGTCGGACTTCGGAAAGCTCGCGAGCGCGATGTTGTTGCGGTGGGGGTCGCCGTCGCCGGGCGGCTCGACCTTGATGACGTCAGCGCCGTAGTCGCCGAGAACCACGGCTGCCGCCGGTGCGGCAATGAATGAGCTGACGTCGAGCACGCGCAGGCCCTCGAGCGGAAGGCGGGTGGACATGGTTGAACCATCTCTTTTGTCGTTTCTCCCTGTAGGGAGCTTAGCGGCGCTACCCACCCGTGCCTAGACGGGGTAGCCTCCCAAAAAAACTGCACGACAGGGAGGAAGTCGGCGATGGCTGGCGCGGAAACAGGCACGGATTGGCTGGGGCTCGGCGGTCGCGTTGCCGCAGTGACGGGTGCGGCCAGCGGCATCGGCCGCGCGACAGCGGAAAGTCTCGCCGAAGTGGGCGTGTCCGTCGCACTTCTCGATATCAACCCCGACGGAGCCAAGCACGCCGCGATGGCGATCGCATCCAAGGGCGGCAAGGCCTTCGCCACCTCCTGCGATACGACCAGCGAGGCAAGCGTCGCCGCTGCCGCCAAGGCGGTCGACGCCGCGCTCGGTCCGGTCGACATTCTCGTGAACAACGCCGGCATCCTGCGCCCGGGCGGCCTCGACAAGATCTCGGTCGCCGACTGGAACGCGATCCTCGCAGTGAATTTGACTGGCTACCTCGTGGCAGCGCAGGCGTTCGGTAGCGGGATGCGTGCGCGTCGCCGTGGTGCCATCGCGCACGTCGCCTCGATCGCGGCGAGCGAGCCGCAGCCGTTCTCGGGCGCCTACAGTGCCGCCAAGACCGGTGTCGTCATGCTGTCGCGGCAGCTCGCCTATGAGTGGGGGCCGCACGGCGTGCGCTCGAATGTCGTGAGCCCGGGGCTCATCCGCACGCCGCTGAGCGAGACGTTCTACCAGGCGCCGGGCGTCGCCGAGGCGCGGGCGCGGATCGTCCCGGGTGGCCGGGTCGGAACGCCGGCTGACATCGCCAAGGCGATCACATTCCTCGTCTCTGACAAGGCCGAGTACGTGAACGGCGCCGAGCTGCTCGTCGATGGCGGCCTGTCGGGCATCCTGATGGGGCAGGTACCGCGGCCTGGTTACGAGGGCAAAGGCTAGTTCTAGCGGCCCTTCGGCGTCCGTCGCCCGACGGCGCCCTCAAGGAGCGCGACGAGGCGGCTCTCGTCGCGCGGCTCGAACGCCATGCGGATCGGTAGCGCGCGGCAACGGGCATAGAGCTCGCCTAGTGGGCCATCGAGTCCGGCGAGACGGACGCGGTCCTTTTCCGTCGTCACCAGCATGGCGCCGTGGCTCGTCGCGAGGTCGAGCAGCCGGTTGGCGTCGGCGGCGGTGTAGGGGTGGTGGTCGGGAAAGGCCACCTGCGCGACTGGGCGTGCACCAATTTCCTCGAGCGTCGCGAACAGGCGATCCGGTACGCCGATCCCGGCAAAGGCGACGATGGGTGCTCCTCCGAGCCAGTCCGTTGCACCGTCCGGCGATACGTGCGCCTCGAGCACGGGCCCCTCGAACTCCCGGCGCAGCTTGTCGATGAAGTCGGTCGAGCGCCCGGGCATGGCCGCCGTCACGAGGTTGACAACGATGGCGTCGACCATCGCGAGCTGGAAGCCGAGCGGCGCCCGGAGTGGTCCGGCCGGAATCACGCGGCCGTTGCCGACACCGCGCGCGCCGTCGACTACGGCGAGCGTCAGGCTCTTCGCGAGGCCTGGGTTCTGGAGGCCGTCATCCATGATGATGACGTCGACCGGCGGGGCAGCGGCGCGCCCTTCGGTCATGGCGCGGGCGCCGTCCGGGCGGTTGCGGCAAATGAGCGTTGGATGGGAGGCCGCGAGCATCAGCGGCTCGTCGCCGACATCGCCGGCGCGGTCGCGGCTCGGATCGACCCAGTGCGGTCCCGTGAGCCGGCCGCCATAGCCGCGCGACAGGAAGCCGGGTCGAAGACCCATGGCCGCGATCCGTCCCGCGACTTCGAGCGCGAGAGGCGTCTTGCCAGTGCCGCCAACCGTGAAGTTTCCGATGCAGATGACGGGCACCGCCGCCTGGAAGGGCTCGGTCTGCCGGAAGCGCCGCTCGACCATCCAGCCCCACAGCGCGCCGGCCCAGCCGAGCAGCCGGCTCACCGCGCCCGGCGTCGGCTCATACCACCACGCGGGCTCGCGCATCGTCACCGGCTGGGCATCTCGGGTCAGTCGTGTCATCCGCGCGGCCGAAGGTCTTTTGCATCAAGTTGGTGACATTCGTACCGCAATTGCAAAATGGCATTTGACATAGGCCGCGACGCTTCTACAAGCTCCGCGCATCGGGCCTATTCATCCCGATGCTCGAGGGAATGGCGGGGGGCGCTGCGGTAGTGCGGGACCCCTGCCACGTTCTCGGCTATTACCTCCGCCGCAAGGACACGCATCTGTCATGTATCGCGAGGCCACGCAGGATCGCGTCGGGAGACGGCCCCCGCATGTCCGATAGGCACAAAGCGCCTGCACTGACGGGTCAAGGCAATCTTGTCCCGTATCCTCGACTACCTTTCGCAAATGCCTGAATAGCTGGAGACAGGTATCATGATGCTCGTCGCTACGTCCGTGCGTGCCAGCGCCATCGAAGGCGTTGGTGTGTTCGCGGTGGACTTCATCCCGGCGGGAACTCCGATCTGGGCGCTCGATGAGCGCTTCGACAAGGTGTTCACGGAAGAGGAAGTCGCAGGCTTTCCGAAGAACATCCAAGAGTACTTTGCGCGCTACGGCTACCCGCATATGGAGCGGGATGGCTTCGTCGTGCTGGAGCTCGACAATGGCCGCTTCATGAACCACAGCATGGAGCCGAACACGGACTTCACGCGGTCAGACATCGGCTACGCCATCGCGGATATTCATCCGGGCGAAGAGCTGATCTGCAATTACTTCGAATTCGACCGGACGTTCACTGGTTTCGATGCGCCAACGGTTGCCGTCCCTCGCGAGCCCAGCTACGCCATGCCGGTCCAGGCCAACGGTAGCATCGGCGCCGGCGCCGGGATCTGACAGCCTCAGGTCGTCCAGGAACACCGTCATCAGCCCATCGTGGCTGGTGATTGGCGCATCTACGGTGCGCTGCTCTTGTCTTTCCGAGCGTTGCTGAAGGGTGTTTGCGGTGTGGCGCCGCGACGCCGGGTCACGACGTGTTCAATTGGCATCGGGCCATGAAATGCCGTAAAGCTGGCGCCGATTAGCGTTGGCTGGCGGTATCCGTCGTGAACGGAAGCCTGCGGCCGCCCGCCCGACCGCGCGGCCAGTCGCGCCTCGCGCTTCCGCTACGAAGGAGACTGAAGTGACGGCGACCCCTGTTTCCATCCTCTCGCGCGGTGTCAATCGCCGCGAACTCCTGCTCGGTGCCGCAAGCGTGGCTGCCCTCTCGGTCGCGATCGGCTCGACGCCTGTCCTTGCGCAGCGGCGCGGGGCGGGACCGGACGAGGTTTCGGTCGACGCTCTGATGAAGCCCGGCGCACTGCCCGATCTCGTGCTGGGCAAGGCCGATGCCCCGGCGACAATCGTCGAGTACGCCTCGATGACGTGCGGTCACTGTGCCAACTTCCACAACAACGTCTTCCCGGCCCTCAAGACCAAGTACATCGACACGGGCAAGGTGCGGTTCGTGCTGCGCGAGTTCCCGCTCGACAATCTGGCCGCTGCGGCGGCGATGCTGGCGCGCTGCGCAGGCGGTGATGCAACGTTCGCGCTCACCGGCGCGCTGTTCAAGACCCAGGAGAAGTGGGCGTTCGTCCGCGGCAACCCGGTGCCCGAGCTGTTCAAGGTGGCTCAGCAGGCCGGCTTCACGCAGGAGAAGTTCGATACCTGCATCAAGGACGCCAAGACGCTCGACGATATGATCGCGGCCCGTCAGCGCGCCAGCGACGAGTTCGGCGTCAACGCCACGCCGACCTTCTTCATCAACGGCAAGCGCTTCAAGGGCAGGTCCGACTCGATCGAGGCCTTCGATCAGGCGCTCGCGCCGCTGGTCAACGGCTGATCGTGGCAATTCGGAGCAACGCTCGGGGACACGCTACGCGAGGCGGGATGCGGATCCTGCTCCTCGCGTCGGTGCTCGGGCTCGCCGGGTGCTCCGGCGATGCGATGATCTCGCTGGAGCCCACGAACGCTCCAGTCACTATCGAAACGGCTGCCGTTGGCGTTGCGCCGCGCCCGGGCTCACCCACGGTCGACCCGTTCACTGACAGTTCGACGGCGCCGCTCCGGCCGCAGCGGGAGGTTATTCAGAACCCTACCGTTGCCGACGTCATGCGGCCTGGGCCGATCCCCGAGTTCTCGATCGGGCGTGAGGACGCGCCGGTCACCCTCATCAAGTACGCCTCGCTGACCTGCCCGTTCTGCAAGCGTTTCCAAGCCACCGTCTTCCCGACGCTCAAGCGCGACTACATCGACACCGGCAAGGTTCGCTTTATCATCCGCGAGTTCCCGATCGGCAAGACCAGCGGCATGGCGACCATCGCGCTGCGCTGCGCGCCCATGAGCCGCTACCTCGACCTCTATCAGCGCTACCTAAATCAGCAGGCCCATTGGGTCTCCCAGGAGGTTCGGATCGAGCCGATCCTAAAGGTCGCCCAGGGTGTTGGGCTGACAGCGGAGCAGTTTGACAGCTGTCGGCAGAATCAGGGCATGATTGCCGCGCTCAATCAGGTCAAGGACCGCGGGCGCGAGCTGGGTGTGATCGGGACGCCGAACTTCTTCATCAACGGCCGCCTGGTGAAGAAGGAGCTGGGGCTGCAGGAGCTCCGCGAGATGATCGACCCGCTCGTCGATGGACGCACTGTGGCCGCGACGCCGGCGGCGGTTGCGCGTTGAGAGCGTAACTTAGTCGATCACCCATTCGAGTAACCCGGTTGCGAGGTTCGCCAAACCCTGCAGGGGGCGCACGTGCAGATCACGAGACTGCGACTGCTCGGCTTCAAGTCCTTCGTGGAGCCGACCGAGCTTGTCATCGAGCGCGGGCTGACGGGCGTCGTCGGCCCGAACGGCTGCGGCAAGTCGAACCTGCTGGAAGCGCTGCGCTGGGTAATGGGCGAGACGTCCTACAAGTCCATGCGCGCCTCCGCCATGGAGGACGTGATCTTCTCGGGCACCAATGCCCGCCCCGCCCGCAACATGGCCGAGGTCACGATCTCGATCGACAACTCGGCCCGCACCGCACCCGCCGAGCTGAATGACGCGGACATCCTCGAGGTCACCCGCCGCATCGAGCGCGACGCCGGATCCGCGTACCGCGTCAACGGCGGCGAGGTGCGCCAGCGCGACATCAAGCTGCTGTTCGAGGACGCGGCGACGGGCGCGCGCTCGCCGGCGCTGGTCCGCCAGGGGCAGATCGCCGAGATCGTCAACGCCAAGCCGGAGCAGCGCCGCCGCATCCTCGAGGATGCCGCGGGCGTCGCCGGACTGCACAGCCGCCGCCACGAGGCGGAGCTGCGGCTGAAGGCGGCCGAGGGCAACCTCGCACGCGTCAACGATGTGCTGGGTCAGCTCGGCGGCCAGATCGAGGCGCTAAAGCGCCAGGCGCGGCAGGCCAAGCGCTACAAGGAGCTGTCGGCCGAGATCCGCAAGTGCGAGGCGCTGGCGCTGCACCTGTCGTGGACGGGCGCGCAGGCGGAGGTCGCGGCGACCGAGGAAGCGCTGTCGCAGGGGCTGACGACGTTGGCGGCGGCGACGGAGCGTGAGAGCGCGCTCGTCGTCGAGGAGGCTACACGCGCCGAGGCGCTAGGGCCGCTGCGCGAGGAGGAGGCACGGCGTGGCGCGGCGCTCGCGCGTATCCGCATCGAGCGGGAGACGTTCGAGAAGGAGGCGCGCCGCCTCGCCGATCGCCAGCGCGAGCTGACGGCCCGCGCCGAGCAGATGCGCCGCGACATCGTGCGCGAGCAGCAGCTCGTCGCCGAGGCGCGCGAGATATTGGACCGGCTCACGGCCGAAGCGCAGACGATCACCGGCGAAAGCGAAAGCGGCGCGATCGCGGAGGAGGAAGGCCGCGAGCGGCTTGCGACGACCGAAGCCGCGCTGGGTGTCGCGGAGGCGCGACTCGCCGAGCTGACCCGGCGCGCGTTCGAGGCACGGGCGCGTCGCCGCAGCCTGGAGAGCACCCACTCGGAACGTATCGCGCATGTCCGTCGCATCGAGCAGCAGCTTGTCTCGCTGAGCGTCCAGGCGCGCGAGGTAGCGGCCCGCGCACCCGATGCGGAAAAGCTGCAGCGTCTCGGAGAGACCGGCCAGAAGCTGATGCGCGAGGTCGGCGAGATCGAGGCGCAGGCGCTCGCCGTCGAGGAGCGCGCGGTGGCGCTTGCCGCGGAAGCACGCGCGCGCGAGCAGGAAAGCCACGCGGCGCGGCTGACATCCGGGCAGCTCCGCACCGAGGTCGAGACGCTGGCCAAGCTGCTGCTCCCGACGCGCGAGGACGGCCTGCCACCGATGATCGACGAGCTGCGCGTGGCGCCCGGTTACGAGCGTGCGCTTGGTGCGGCGCTGGGCGACGACCTCGACGCGCCGATCGCCGACGAGGCGCCGCTGCACTGGCGCCGCATCGGCGTCGCGATGGATGATCCGCCGCTGCCGGTCGGTGCGGCGCGGCTTGCGATGTGGGTCGATGCGCCGCCCGAGCTGACGCGGCGGCTGGAGCAGATCGGCGTCGTCTCACGCGAGGAAGGCCGCGCGCTGCAGCAGCATTTGCGCCCCGGACAGCGGCTGGTGTCACTCGAAGGCGACCTGTGGCGCTGGGACGGATTCACGATGGCCGCGTCGGCGCCGACGGCGGCTGCGCTGCGGCTTTCCGAGCGTAACCGTCTCGGCGAACTCGAAGTGCTGGAAGCCGAGCAGCGGCGCGAGGCGGAGGATCTGTCGTCGGCGGCGCTGACCGCGCGCGAGATGCATCGTGTGGCCGAGAGCGAGGAGCGGCGACTGCGGCAGGTGTGGCGTGAGACGCAGGCCGAGCTGGCGAAAACACGCGAGGCGCTGACCTTGATCGAGCGGCAGGCGCGCGAGACCGAGCAGCGGCTGGCGGCGATCGCCGAGAACCGGGCTGCGGCCGAGGAAGGATTGATCGAAGCCAATGAGCGGCTTGCCGAGATCGAGGCGGCGCTCGAAACGCTCGACAATGATGACGCGCTCGAAGCCGACGTCGCGGCAGCAGGTACGGAGGCGTCGCGCCATCGCGGTGTGGTCGCCGAGGTACGCCAGGCGCTCGCGCGTCTGGAGCGCGACGCACACGTGCGTCGTGAGCGGCTCAACGCGATCGACACCGAGCGGGCGCGCTGGCAGTCGCGGTGCGATGGCGCAGGCGAGCACGTCGCGACACTGAGCGAGCGTCTCACTGAGACCGATGCGGAACTCGCCGATCTCGCCGAGCTGCCCGCGCAACTTGAAGAGCAGCGCACGGCACTCCACGAGCAGATGCAGGCGGCGGATGCCGCGCGTGCTGCCGCCGCGGACGCGCTTGCCGCGGCCGATACCGCGCACCGCGAGTCCCAGCAGGCGTTGCGCGCGGCGCAGTCGGCGGTCGTCGGCGAACGCGAGGCGCGGGCGCGTATCGAGGCGAAGCTCGAAGCGATCCGCCAGAAGCGCAGCGACGAAGCACGCAAGATCCGCGAGACGTTCGATTGCGCACCGGAAGGCTGCCTCGCGATCGCGGAGGTGGCGGCGGGTGCCGCGCTGCCGGCTCTCGCCGATGTCGACCGATCGCTGCAGCGCCTCAAGGGCGACCGCGAGCGTCTCGGTGGCGTCAACCTCGCGGCGGAGGAGGAGCTGACCAAGCTCAACGAGCAGTTCGCGGCGATGGATCTCGAACGGCTCGATGTCGAGCAGGCGATCAACAAACTGCGCGGCGCCATCGGACAGCTCAATCGCGAAGCGAAGAAGCGGCTCAACGAAGCGTTCGAGACCGTCGACGGGCATTTCCAGCGGCTGTTCGGGACTCTGTTCGGCGGCGGCGAGGCGCGGCTGCAGATGATCGAGAGCGAGGAGGATCCGCTCGAAGGCGGCCTCGAAATCATCGCGCGGCCGCCCGGCAAGAAGCCCGCGACGCTGTCGCTGCTCTCCGGCGGCGAGCAGACGCTGACGGCGCTGTCGCTGATCTTCGCGGTGTTCCTGACCAACCCGTCGCCGATCTGCGTGCTCGACGAGGTTGACGCGCCGCTCGACGACGCCAACGTCGACCGCTTCTGCGCGATGATGGAACGGATGGCGAGTGAGACCGACACGCGCTTCCTCGTCATCACCCATCACCCGATGACGATGGCGCGCATGGACCGCCTGTTCGGCGTCACCATGGCCGAGCGTGGCGTCTCGCAGCTCGTCTCCGTCGATCTCGCGACAGCCGAGCGCATCATCGAGGATGCAGGCGGCGAGCACGCGGCCGGCGCCGCCTGATCCGCGGCCGGCTTGCCTCGCAGCGCACGCTCGTATATTCACACATGCGAATATTTCATGCGTCAGCGAGGCGCGTCGGACGTCGCCTCGTGGCAGGGGAATCGTATGGAAGGCCTCAGGGAAGTGGTTGCCGCGAACGGCCCGCAGTGGCTGGCGGTCGGCGGCCTCGTCATCGGCTTCATTTTCGGCGCGATCGTCTTCCGTACCAACTTCTGCACGATGGGCTCCGTCTCCGACATCGTGAACCTCGGCGACTGGCGCCGCTTCCGCGCGTGGGTCCTTGCGGCAGCGACGGCACTTGCGGGCACGCAGGCTCTCGCTGCGCTGGGCGCCGTCGATCTCACCAAGTCGATGTATCTTGGCGCCAACTTCAACTGGGTCGGCCACATCGTTGGTGGGTTGATCTTCGGCTTCGGCATGGTGTTTGCCGGTGGCTGCCCGAGCCGCAATCTGTCGCGAGCGGGCGGCGGCGATCTGCGCGCGCTGCTGACGCTCGTCGTTATCGGTCTTGTCGCCTACATGGCGATCGGCGGCATCTTCGGCCCCGCACGTGCCGCATTGGAGCAGGCGACCAGCTTCGCGCTGCCCGCGCCGACGCAGAGCATCGGCGATCTCGTCGCGCGCGGGATCGGCATGTCGGCCAGCACGGCGCGGACCATTGTCGCTGTGGCAATCGTCGCCGTGGCGTTTGCCTTCTGCTTCAAGGACGGGGAATTCCGGTCGTCGCCGCTGCACGTCTGGTCGGGCATCGCCGTCGGATTGTGCGTCGCTGCCGGCTGGGCACTCACCGGCCTCGCGTTCGACGACCTTGCCGACCGGCCGACCGCGCCGATCTCGCTGACGTATGTTCGCCCGACCGGTGACGCGCTCGAATGGCTGCAGCGCTACACGGCCGGACCACTTCCGGGCTTCGGCGTCGCGTCGGTATTCGGCGCAATCTTCGGCGCGTTCGTCGCGGCGATCGCGATGGGGCGGTTCCGCGTCTCGACGTTCTCGGACAAGGGAGACACGGTTCGCTGCCTGCTCGGCGCTGCGATGATGGGCATCGGCGGCGTGATGGCGCTCGGCTGCACGGTCGGCCAGGCGATCACAGGCGTTTCGACGCTCGCGCTCGGTTCGTTCGTCACCTTCGGTGCGATCATCGTCGGCGCTATCGTTGGCCTCAAGGCGCTGGAGCGCTGGCTGATGTCGGAGGGTTGAGCACGGCCGACCTCCGGAAGCAAAAAGACCGGCCTCGCAGCCGGTCTTTTCGATTCCACTTCGGAGATTCGGCGCTCAGTACGTCTTCGCCTGCTCGACCTTGCCGCCGCCGCGGATGTCCTTGACCGCCTGCGCCGCAGCCATTGCCAGCATCCGCGCGTCGTTGAGCACCGCGCAGTAATGATAGCCCTGCTCGAAACGCGTGAGCGCCGTCTTCGGCCCATCGGTGTGCACGCCCGCGATGAGGCCCTTCTCGCGGGTCTTCTTGGCGATGTACTTGATCGCCTCGATCATCTCGGGGTCGGACGGATCGAGCGTCGGCGGCTTGCCGTGGGCCATCGAGAGATCGGATGGTCCGACATACACGCCGCTCAGGCCCTTCACGCTCAGTATCTCGTCGAGATTCTTTAGGCCGTCGCGGGTCTCGATCATCGCGAACAGCAGCACTTCCTCGTTGGCGCCCTGCCAGTAATCGGCGCCGGCGTACTGCACCGCGCGGTTCGGTCCCATCGAGCGCGTGCCCATCGGCGGATAGCGGCCGTAGGAGACGAACTGCTCGGCCTCGGCCTTGTTGTTGATCATGGGGCAGATGATGCCGTACGCGCCGGCGTCGAGCATCTTCATGATGATCGCCGCGTCGTTCCACGGCACGCGGGCCATCGGCACGGTGCTGGTGGTCGAGATCGCCTGCATCATTGCGACGGCCTGCGCGTAGTCGACGGCGCCGTGCTGGAGGTCGATCGTCAGCGCATCCCAGCCCTGATGCGCCATCACTTCCGCCGAGTACGCGTTGGGGATGGAGAGCCAGCCGGTCAGCGCGCGCCCGCCGGCCGCAATGGTCTTCTTGAGCTCATTCTTGCGCATCGAGGTTTCCTTCCCTGGGATGATTGATGGGGCGCGCTTGGAGGCGCCGTGAGGCGAATATACCGGCGTCGGCCGATCTTGGCGCGGCTGGATTCGCATAGACGGGCGGCCGCGGCGAGGGAAAGGTCAGTTACCTCGGACCGTGTCCCAGACCCAGGTCAGCGTGCCGGTGATGATCGACAGGATGATGCGCGCCACGACCGTGAAACCCATGAAGACGAGCTGGCGCTCCTCCAGGAGCACGCGAACCCAGTTGTTGTACTCGGTCGACAGTCCTCGAGTGATCAGCCACGCCTTGAGACCGCTTGCCCAGTCTAGGATCTGGGCCATGTAGTCTGGATACTTGATGAAGACGAAACCGAACGCGATGGCGCCGAGGATCAGCGAGAAGAGGACGTTGCTCGTCGAAAACACCAGCCGCCGCATGATCATGCGAGCCCCTCCGATCGGTCAGCCTTTCCAACTCCCCCGTGCGTGCACCTTAGCCGCGATCGGCGCACGGTGTTAATACAAAACGGTCGGCGCCGACCGGGGTTCCGGATCGGCGCCGACATCGAAAAGAGGGGATCTCGGATCAGACGTCCAGATTGGCGACGCTGAGCGCGTTCTCCTGAATGAACTCGCGCCGCGGCTCGACGATGTCGCCCATCAATTTGGAAAAGATCTCATCGGCCTCGGTGACATCGCCGACCTTGACCTGGAGGAGCGTGCGCGCCTCCTTGTCGAGGGTCGTCTCCCAGAGCTGCTCGGGGTTCATCTCGCCGAGGCCCTTGTAGCGTTGCAGCGAAAGACCCTTGCGGCCGACCTCGTAGACGGCGTCGAGCAGCGTGCGCGGACCGAAGACGGTGGTCTCACCTTCCTTCCGCTTGAGCGTCGCCGGGGTCTGGTAGATGGCGGCAAGCTGGGCATGGCGATCGTTGAGACGGCGGGCCTCGACCGACTGCAGAAGCGAGCGGTCGAGCGTCTGGCTCTCGGTGACGCCGCGCACCTCGCGCTTGAAGTTGTAGCCATCGTTGCCGAAGCGGCCACTCCAGCCCTTCTCGGTCTCCTCGGCGAGCGTGTCGAGGCGCGCGGCGATGATCTGAGCCTTGGCCGTTGCTGCTTCCGCCGACAGCAGCAGATTGGGATCGAACGCGCCGCCGATCGCCGCCTGCTCGACGACGAAGCGGGCATAGCGCGAGTGGAGGTCGTCGATGATCTTGGCAACGACGCGTGCCTGCTCGACCGTCTCGCGAAGGTCGGCGCCGGTCCGCTGCTCGCCGGAGCCGAGCGTCAGCACGGTGCCTTCGAGGCCGCTCTCGATCAGGTAGTCCTCGAGTGCGCGCTGATCCTTGAGGTAGGTCTCGCTCTTGCCCTTGGCGACTTTGTAGAGCGGCGGCTGGGCAATGTAGAGGTGCCCCTTCGCGACGAGATCCGGCATCTGGCGGTAGAAGAACGTCAGCAGCAGCGTGCGGATGTGGGCGCCGTCGACGTCGGCGTCGGTCATGATGATGATGCGGTGGT
>VFQN01003226.1_pt1 | contig 23739 bp, 40 predicted proteins | sample 3512371 | NCBI WGS metagenome assembly VFQN01 (sample SAMN10412370, study PRJNA504923) | tailings metagenome | isolation source: Replicate 2 from Balatoc abandoned mine | place: Philippines: Itogon, Benguet | collected 2017-08-28
GCTTTTGGGCTTTGGGAGGGCTGTCCCGTTGCCCTCTCGGGGTGGTGGGTGTGGTACGACACCCCGACCGGAAGGGGTCCCCTGTAGAAAACCAAACCAAAAAACAACTCCCGGGGTGGTGGGTGTGGTACGACACCCCGACCGGACGGGGTCCCCTGTAAACAATGAAACCAAATCAACGACAACTCGTGGGGTCGGGCGGCGGAGCTGGGGCTGGAGTGGGCCCGGTGGGCTCGGGGTGGCGGGTGTAGCAGGATGCGGATGGGAGGCACAACGCGTGTACCAGAGCAAAGTTTTGGGGACTAGCTAAGCGGCGATTGCATGTGCGGGGTGGTGGGTGTGGTACGACATTCGGACCGGAAGGGGTCCCCCGTAACCACGCCCTGCCACAGAGCCAACAGCCAAGCATCGACAGAGGCAGTGCCTCCGCCAGTACGTCAGCACAGGCTTTTCTACCCATCGCAGGCCGGGCAAGGCATCATGACGTCCAACAGCATCCCACCGTCACCAACCGCGCCGTATAATTACGGCGTTTTTGTTTTTGAGTGCGGTGCGGGCGTAGATACCATAGTGCAATCCTGCTTCCGTGCAACAGTGTCAAAGCTCACAGTGCTTGCATTCCATCGTACTGTACAGATTGTGCACAGGAGAGCCTTGCGCTTGCCCCTGCGCTCATGCAGGCACACGCCAAGCAATGCTGACGCCAAGCACACGCGCCCCTGGGGCACGCACCGCCGTTCGGGCCCCTTCCCGCATGCACAGTACTGCACAGTACCATTGTCCGCACATCCTGCTGCGGTCGAGCATCACGGTAAAAGGCTTCCTCCTCCACCCCATCCTGCACCGCGCCTTAGTATGCCCTCGCTCTGCTTCTGCTCTGCTTGGCCCACGCCATACCACAACCAATTGCAAACCTACAGGTTTTGACCTGCAAGATGGACCCACGGGTCTCCTAGTGTAACGACAGGCCTGATTGACCTGTCTCAGAAGGTCAATTCAAATCCCACGACCCTACGCCCACTCCTTCATGGGCCCCCTGACCTCTATCTCCATCACGCGTTCCCCTGCCCCTCCTCCCCAACGCCCCCTATGCCCCATCCATCACGGCCGCCAGCTCCGCCTGCGTCAGCCACGTGCCGTGGAAGCCGTGCGGCACGCGCCGCGGCATCCGTACCGCCGCCAGTGGCCTGTCGGACATGGAGGCGGCGTCGTACACGTGCAGGTACGACACGTCGCGCTGCGGGCTGTACACGTACACCAGCAGGTACCCGTCGTCCTCAGCGTGCTGCTCCTCGCGCTGCTGCCCCTGTCCCTGCTGCTGCTGCCCCTGCTGCTGCCCCGCCGCTCCCGCCCTGCTGCGCGGCACGAAGGTCGCCTCCCCTCCCTCCCACCCCGGCGGGTAGGAGATGCGTGCCACGCACGCGTCCTGGCCGTCAGGGGCCTGCAGGTCGAACTTGGCGATGCCTGTCATCTTGGCCAGCCTGCATGCGAGGCACGGGCACGGGGGTGCACACCTCAACTGCCAGCGCCTAGTACTTTGAGCTTAGGTAGTGATGTAGCCGCCCTTGCAACGTTACAAGAAAGCTGTGGACATAGGAGCGCGGGGGCTTCGTTTTGTGCGGTGTTGTGGGCTTGAGCGAGCAGTCGAACGAGCAAGCCTTTTGCCCAGCTCGCAGCGTTCCGCATTGTCACCTTTTGTACACGTACTTTGCATGGCGGGACGCGTAATACCAGTACCACGTGCCTCTGATTCGCTTTGCGGCCCAGAAGTGCGGGCACGAAGTTCGGACAGCACACGCACGGGCACACCCGTTGTGCAGCTGCCGCAAGCATGCACCGGCTTAAGCGGCGGCTGGCTAGTGCGACAACATATAGAACGTGAGCACACACACCGAGAACGTTGCATGACTTTGGCGTGCACCCTCGCTGCGCACCTGCCCTGTGTGGCCAGTGTGGCCATCCACGTGTAGCGGCACGGCCGCGACACCTGCATGGGGTAGGGGACACGACAGGCAGGGGGCAATCGCATGAGCATGTCTGCCCATGCAGCACGGAGCATGGCAGACTGAATGCGAGAGACCATCCTAGCCTAATGTAGTTCCCGAGCTTGCAGTAGAGTGCTTTTAAACGCTACACGGCGGAGCTCGTGCGCACACGTGTGCGGTAGCCCGCCGTCCTTTACGCTTTCCCGTCCTCCCCCTCCCCTGGCCCTGTCCAGGAGCACACCCCACTGCCCTCACCTGCCCAAGTGCACAAACCCTGCCCTCAGTCCATTGCCCTCACCCTGTCCGGGTGCACCATCGGGAAGTCCGACGACACGTGCGACAGCTGGCGGGCGGAGGCCTCCCCCGTGCCCAGGTTCAGGGTGTACTCTGTGAGGTGCGACGTGTCCAGGTCGCACTGCAGCTCGTTAAAGTCCACCTGGCCCCTTGCCAGCTGGCACGCGTAGATCTGCACGGTTACGGTCACAACCGCAGGAGGACAGGACCACAGGCAGGCGGGTGAACAGGCGTCAGGGAAGGCACGCAGGGCCCACCTGCAGCTCCATGTGTATTGGTACAACAAAGGGATACGGCATACAAGGCGGGAACCTAGGCGCCCAAATGACGAACGCCACGCTGCTGGCACCGTGCTCCCCACTCCTCGCTGCCACCCACCTTGACCTGCTCCCCCTCCTCCCACGCGTTCACCACGTGCATCACCCCCACGCCCGGCCCCGGCAGCTGGAACCACCGCACGTCCGCGTGCTGCCCCGCGCAGCAGCTGGGCTGGTCCCGCGGCACCAAGCAAGCCGATGAGGTTGGGCCGGTCGGGGCGGAGGCCAATGGGGGCGGTGTCGTGCAGCACCATGTTCTGTGTGGGTTAGCACGGACACGTTCAACCGTTGTCGTGCAGTACCATGAGGTACGTCCTGGGTGCGTTAGCGTGGGGCCACCGTGGCGGCTGCACGCTGCGGAACCAGCACAGACGTGGGTTCTACCGTGCTTGGTTTCATGAAGACATGTTGCTGTTTGCAAATTGGCAGGCCAGGGGCACCGGCCTGCTTACTTACCTTGGTGTCAAAGCACAGCGGCAGGTACAGCACCACCAGGTGGTTTGCGGTTACCGCCATGTCGTGCATGAGCACAGGGTACGGCAGGTCCACGGCCACAGGTGGGTTACGTAACCGTCGGGACCCAGCACGCCCCCAACGGTGTAGGGCTGTGACTGGAAGTCGTTGGACAGGAACAGCAGCTCCCCTGTGCGTGGGTCCACCTTGGCGTGTGCCCCGATGGCTGCCAGCGGCGGAAGCGCAGGCCCCTCCACCGTATCGCTACTGCTTCTGCTGCTCACGTCACTACCATCGCGGCTGCTGGTAGTGCTGCAGTTGCTGCAGCTGCTTCCTTCCCGGAGACGTGACAGCAGAGCGTCTGGGTCCAGCCTGCCGACCGTACGGATCGCGCCGTCCGGTCCCAACCGCAGCTCGTACGGCATGTCGTTGTCGTGCATTGCCATCAACCGCCCGGCGTGGTACAGCAGGGAGGTGTTCGCGGTGCCGCTGCCGTCCTCCGCCCGCAACGCACCCACACTCATGGCGAACCTGACAGCAGGTTGGACCATACGGTATGTCAACGTCGTGTTGATGGCGTAGTGCTCTTTGCAACTAGCTAAGCAGATAGCCCGGAAACATGGCCTGCAGCCCCACCACTGCACCGCAGCTCGACATGCCAGCGCGGCGCAAGGTGTGTCGTGCATCTGTTCCTTCCCAAGGCGTCGCACTTGTGCACAGCAAGGCCCGGCTAGGGTCACTCTCAATGGGGCAAGTGGCAGTGCAGGAGCGCTCACGTCAGTTGTTCAACGGGCTACGCCGTTACGCGGTAGTTGCGCTGGAGCTCATATACAGGCTGCACACAGGTAAGCCTCACAAACCGGTAGCAGGGAAGACCGGCAGTATCCCTACCTAACGCATGCATTATGCACCCCACCCAGAGCCTCACTCGTTCAGCAGTGCCATGGCCACGCCCCTCCTGCCCGCCATGTCCCCCAGCCGGTACAGCATGGGGCTGCCTGCGTGGCGCTCCTTCTGCAGCCTGACCGTGTCAACCCACGCGCTGGCATAGGCGGCGGAGGAGCGGGAGGAGGGCGGGGCGGACCCGTCCAGCCGCACACCGTGCACCATGCCGTCGCCGTCCCACCTGCGGGACATATAGCATTGGCATAGTGAGTACGGCAGGTATGCAGCGGAACGAATGGGCGTGAATGCGCACACGGCATACATGTGGGAATGCATGGCGAGGTGAAGGTTGCCTCTGTCATCAGGCCAACATCGACTGAGGGCGCTGACCCCCTGCAACTCGACAAACCGAACCATGCGACCGCACCCCAACGTCATTCCTCCGCTCACCAGTGGTACCCTGCCGGCGGGTCGAAGTACGGGTTGGGCCCTGCCCGCCCGTACCAGCCCGCCAGGTCAGGGGGGAGTCTCCCCTGCTCGCACGCCAGCCCCCGGTCCACCCGCTTGTCCCGCACCGGAGCGTAGCCGCCCTGCAGGTAGGGACTGCGCGGCACGGAGGACCGCCACGCAAGGGCAATGGCCACGTACAGCAGCGGCAGCAGCTTGCTCCAGTCGCCCTCGGCCGCGGCGGCCAGTGCATCCGCCAGTTGGCCCAGCTGGTCTGACAGCTCGCCCGCCACAGCCTCCAGCGACTCCATCGCGCCCGCCAGGATGGCGGGCGAGAGGGGCAGCGCCGACGGGAGGGGCAAGGACTCGAACAGCTCGGCGGTTGCATCGGCGGTTGGTATAGCGCCGGTTACGATTGCGGTGGCGGCGGCGGGAAGTGACTCGAGCAGCTCAGCAGCTGGTTCGAGCCAGGATGGAAGCAGGGTTTCGCTAACAGATTCCAGAGTGGGCAGGGAAGTGGTGAGGGCTTCGAGGGCAGACTCGAGCTCCCCTTGGACAGTGGTGAGGAGTGCCATGCCTGCTGCAGGCAGTGTGGCTGCTGCTGCCATTGCCCTTCCTTGCCGCTGTCTTATGGTCGGTAAGTCTTTGTCGGCTTGCACGGCAGGGCTTTTGGTACTAAGAGGCCCCTGCAGTAGACAACAGAGGCAGGGTTGCGAGGAGCCCGATGTTGAAGGGCCCGAGCATAGTACGACGGGTGACAGGGCCAGGCCCAATGCTGCTCTATGCCTCCTCCAAAAGCCCCAGCGACGGCGATACCGTTGGTTTTTTTGCATTTTTTGCGTACCTGCTCCTTGTTGGGGGCCTCTGGCTTGGAGGGCAACGAGCGCACAGGTGGTGCAAGGGCGGCTCCCCTGCTGCGGTTGGCGAGCGGACATGTACTGCTAGCAGGGGGGGGGTGCAAATGTCCAAAAATGACCGCATGCCTAAATTGAAAGATCTAAGCATGAGAAACGGGAATCTGCTTTCAAAATTGAAAAATTCGTACTGGCGAAAAAGTTGCAAGGGTCTGAAGTCGGGGGGTTGGTTGGTTGGTCAGGGGGTCCAACCACATTTCTCCTGGTCCCCTGTAACTTTTTCCTCGCACCGAGTTTGCACGTGGGAGTTACACCATTGCATTCCTTGCATCATAAGCTGCACATTGACGCGTAAACCCTCAAAAATACCTAAGATTTATGGGTCAAGCGGGGCACCATTGGCCCTGGACCCACCCAAGCCCCCCTGGCAGGTCATCAGCTGGGGACCCTGGCCACCAGCTAGTACGACTAACCCTTGCAACACACTAACAGCCTATGACCATGCATACAAGGACATGGATGTTTCCAAGGGTCTGTACGGCATCCATGGGTCTACTGCTGGACTGTACGGCAGGGGGTGCTTGAGGACCCCCCCTGTGTGAGCCCACAGAGAGCAACGGCGATGACCCAGGGGATTTGGATAGATAGCCTACACCATATAGATGCCATTGCACTTTTTCCCGGGCAAAAATAGGCACGTTTGAGATGTGTACGGCAGTGGGTTGGTCCTCCAGGGGGGGTCGAGCCAAATTGTAGGCATGCGGTCTGGCACTTTGTTTGGTACCCCCCCCCCCCCCTGACTGCTAGTGATTTGCCGTGTTCCGCGGTCGCGGCAAGGTGTGCTTTTCCGCGGTTATGCATGCGGAACTGGCAAAGCGAGGGGCATGCTAAGTTCCAGGAGCTGCTCTGGGCACTTGTTTGTTACTCCATTTTTTACCTTGGGTCTAAATGCGGCTAAACGTCCAGCTGCGCACATGACACGTCAGGAGGGCCACGTGATTTTGTATGCTGAGCCATACCGTACGCAGCCTATGGATGAACGTTCAAGTCCATTTATGGCTGAACGGCACAGACAAGCACTAGAGCCACTAAGCCACACCTGTGAAACGCATTGCAGTGGCACGCACGCGTTTGTACAGTACGTGCTGTCGGGGCTGTTGAACATCACAGCAGCAGCACCAGGGGAGGCTTCAACAGCAGCAGCACCCTGAGCAGCACCGTGCATTACTGTAAGTGAGATCCACAACGCATAAGAACGAACAAGGCCGAACCATCCCAGGACGCGCCGTCATTGCTGGCATACGCAACCCGCTGTGCGCTTACCTACCCCGCTACCCGCCTGTCACTGCCATCTCATCCACAGTCATCACCAGCAAACCACGCAAGTGCCAACCCCTGACACCTTTACGGCAAGGGACTGCTTCACAGCGTGACTTGGTACTTGGGAAGGGGCTAAGTGCTATCAGGTGCTATCCACCGGTGCATCGTATCATGCTGGTACACGTACGGCCTGCTTGCCGTGCAGTACACAGCCACGGTCCACCACAGCCCACGGGGTCCTTGAGGACTACTACGGGACACGGGAAGTGGGTGCGCAAGCGGACGGGTCCCTTGCGGTCCCCTCCGGGCACCGGGCGCCTACGTACGGGCTACCGTACGGCCCTACGGCCCCTCGCTCGGCTCCGTCACGCCAGCTTCCGCTGCCAGGGGAGCAGCGGAGCACCCCACTACCCCTGTCTGCTGCCCCAGCAGCCCCATTCCGATGCTGCCTCCGCCTGGCTCGCTCATCCAGGGGCTGGCCCGCCATGCTTCTCCCCGTAAGGCGCTTTTGGTCAGACGGATCAAAGCGCTGGATTCGCCGTGGTCTTTTAAGGTGCGGGGCTCCTTTCCCCCATGCAGGCGGGAGCTCCTGTGTGGGGTTAAGAGGGGCCCCCTGGCCCAAGTTCCTTTGAGGTCCAGCGTGCGAAGCGAGGGAGACCGCTCTGGTGGTCACTACACAGGTTATAGAAATAATTGCCACCACTACCGCAGCGAAGGGTCGCTACAATAGTGCGTGCGACAATAGTGCGCAAGGCCTCACATGCCGGCACGCAAAGCCCTATGCACTGCCACTTCCGTACAAATCCGCAAACCCACCTTCCATGCACGCCCCCTGCCCGTCCCGCTTCCCCCTGCCCGTCCCGCTTCCCAACGAACAAAGGAATTTGGTTGATCTAATCGCATGCTTTGTCCTAAGCTCACGCGCTACGAATGCAACGAAACAGACGCCTGCGAACTGTGTTGTGCCCTGGACACTCCCAAAATACGTACCGTAACGACCTTCCGCCATGCACGTGCCGTGCAAGCAGTCACCTAGACCAGGCGGCGGCCTCAGTCAAACGACAATGCTCGCACGCCTCCGTACCAGTGCTATGCCATATGCAAGATATGCCTCAATCCATGCACTGGTTCCAGGTCCGGCAACCAGCAGACAGCTCCCACCCCCGGAACTGTGATGCCGCCCCCCAGGCCCTTCCTGCCATCGCATCCACGCCCCTTGCAACCCAGCGACCAGCCGGCCACCGCCCCCTAAGGCACCCCAAGGCAAGCTATATTGCCGGCGCCGGCAGAAGCCGCCAGCCGTACGACCAACGTGATCCGCCCACCAACACATACAGGCCCCGTACACAGCGCAGCAGGCGCCGGACCAGCGCTGCGCTTTGCCCTCAAGCAACCCATGCCCGAGTGCTCCAGCAGAGGCGGGGAGGAGCAGCCCAGCTGCCGACGTCAGCACACGTGCCCATGCCAGCGCCCACACGGCCACCAAAACCTAAACAGTAAACGCCCCATGACAGTGCGACGACGTAACAGGTCAATGTGCTAATGTACATGCGGTTGCGCTCACGCGAAAAGCTATCACGCGCACCCCATTGACGGGGAAAAGGAAGGGCATCCGAACGCCTCGTGCCGCAACTGCTAGCTCTGGTCTCGGTGCCCGTGTGTAGCGCAGCTCCAGCCCACGCACAGCAGCTTTACGGCCTGCCTTCGCTTTGTGCACCTTCCGCGTTCCGTGGCGTGGGTCGTATGCCCGCCCAGGGCACGTGGGCGCTCACCGCCAACCGCCAACCACTAAACCACGTGAGCACCAGCAACGGGAGTCCGCCTGGCCGCTGGCATGCCCTGCTCCCTTCCTGCACCCATTCCAGAACACCTAGTCGTCTCACCCCAGCACTCCCATGCCACACACCACAGCGATCAACACACCCCTCTCAAAACACGCGCTGTCATGGACGTCATAGCCCTTGCTCATCCGTACGTCCCAGTACGGCCTCCTGTCCGACACTGTACGGCACAGCGCACTCTCACTCGTTTTACTTACGGTAAGCCCCACAACCACCCTGTACCTTTACGCCTGTTCATCATTTCCATCAGTGCATACAACCTCCTCCGTCCCTCGCTGATGAACTACGCTCCGCGCCACGTGGCCCTCACGCGAGGTCCTGCTCGTGCTCCGGGTCGGAGTCAGGGTCGTTGGCCGAGGAGCCGTTGGCGGTTGGCCCGGTGCCGTTGGAGCCGTTGGCGCCGTTGTTACTGCTGCCGTACACTTTGGCGTGGTAGCGGGACAGGTTGCGGTCGTGCGCCAGCGACTGGGAGGGCGACCTGTGGGGGCGAGGGGGCCGGAACGTTATTGGACGACAAACTGAAGATCCCACGCACGGAAGGAAAAGTGTGCGGGGCAGAAGAGAGGCAGGAAGGGAAGATGGGGTTGCGAGGGGGGTAGAACTGAAGCCGGTAGGTACGACGCAGAACTGGCAGGAACCTGAGCACGTCACACGTGTTGCGGCAAGGGATGCAAGGGAGGTGCAAGGTATGGGTCTCAGGGCCCAACGCTGCCCTGTGCCGCCACGTCATGTTGCATATCATGTTGCATGTGACCAGGGAACGGCTGATCTACTAGCCCCTCACGTGGCCTGTCACGCCCGCAGCCTGTAATTGTGCCATGCGTGCCGGCGTGCCATGCTTCGTACGGCACCATACCCTACTGTCCAAGGCTTTTTGAAAAACCCTAATGAGCATTATCAAACTCAGCACATGCGCGTACCTGAAGTAGCTGTACGGCGTGTACCGCAGGAAGTTGGACACGCGCGAGGTGTAGATGTCGGCGTACTTTTCGATCTGGCGGTTGAGCTGCGACTTGTCGTTGAGGCCGGCGCGGGACAGGTAGCCCCACCTGGGGACGCAGGGTTTGGTGCATGGTAAGGGATAAGGGTGCAGGTGTATATCAGCAAGCGTGTGTGTGAGCATGGTTGGCGGGCGCGCACGCCAACGAGGTGCAGGTAGCCCCACTAGGGGCAGCGGGACTCGGTGTAAACAATGTGGAAGGGTGCATGCCTACAATCGGAAGCATGTGTACTAGCAAGTGGCGGGCGGGCACACCAACGTGCTCCAGGTAGCCCCAAGTGGGGACACGGGGGATCCCGGGCGGCACGGGGCACACGCAGAGGGAGTGGCGGTCTGCTTAGCCTAGCGGTCGCACTGCGACGAGCAATGGAGACGGTAAGGCACTCCCTCTCATTCAGGTCACGAGTAGCCCCACATGGGGACCCAGAGACATAGGAAGGACCCGTTGGTATGAAGACAGGCAGGCTCACCAGTGCCCAGGCTCCCAGGCCAGGCTGGCCCGGCGTTAGGGCACTCATGCAACACCGATGGCACCTCAAATAGCGGACCAATGCCCATGCCCCGTCCGTACCGCACTGCGCACTACCGCGTGTCCTCACCGAGAACCCCCGGTCCGCCCGGGATAGGCACATTCCCCGCTTGCCCCGTGCACCGCCGTCCCCCTACCCGCTATCGGCTGCCCCTGGCCCCCTGCGTTAACCCACCTCCTGTTGAAGTGCTCCCCGTCCCGCTCCAGCATGGGCCCTATCCTGTCGTCCAGGTGCTCCATCACCATAAGCAGCTGCGCCAGCGTCTCGTTGATGCCCTCCTCGTCCTCGAAGGACGCCAGCGCCGTGTGGCCGTGCACCCAGCGCTGCGTGTGCACAGGCCAACAGGGGTGTGTATTAGCGGGGAGCAGTAAAGACTGGCTAATGTGAGGAGAGTACTACTGCCCTCCTCATCCTGGACGGAGGCCGGCGCGGTGTGGCCGTGCACCAAGGGCCGCGTGTGTTAACGGGGGAGCATGGCGGGAAATGGGATGCCAATGTTGCTACTCACCTACTTGTCTGCTGCATGCGCAGCCGATCCACTGCAATCCCAGCTCCCAAGCCACTCCCCTAACCCACATGGGCATTGGGCTGCTGAGCCTCACCTGGTACAACACGTCGCCTCCCGTATCAACTCCCCTGAATCCGGCCAAAGCGCAAGCGACTAGTGCGCACGGCCTCGTTGTTTCCTTCACGGTCGGTTGTAGTCCGCCGGTATCAACCCCAACCGGGCTGCATCCCAGACACCCGGTCTAGACCCCAGTCGCCCACCCGCACGCCCTCCCCACCTGTCTGCTGAGGCGCAGCTGGTTAAACACGTCCCCTATCAGCTCCTTCTTGGTCATCAGCTCCTTGAGCGCGTCGCGGTGCGGCCGGCCGCGGGCCAGCGCGTCGATCTCCAGCTCAAGCTCCCGGATCACCAGCGCCGTGCGCCACCTGGGGGTGGGAGTGGGGCACGTGGCTTAACATTAGAATGTGGATTAGCGCTCGGGTGCAGCAAGGGTCAGGTGTTGATCTGCAGCTCCAGCTCGCGGATCACCAGCGCCGAGCGCAACCTGGAGGTTGGGGTGAGGCACGTGTATTAACGTAAGAGTGTGGGTTGGCATTAACGTGCAGAAAGCTGTCGTTCTCCAATCTCCAGTTTCTCTTCACGGATTGCCAGCGCGGTTCGGCATCTTGCGGCACGTGCGTTAGCGGCAAGGGGGGAGGGGGGATGCGACACGGCAGATGGCTGGGACTGTCACGTCAGGTCCACACCGTTCGGCACGGCATTGGCGTTCATCCCGCTCGTCCGTCGCCCAAGCACGCCGCGGCAGCCGCACACTGCTGCAGCTAACCAGAGCGCCTAGTCCGAGGAGGTGTCCCCGTGGGTTGGCGCTTGGGTGCAGCAAAATGTCGCATGCAGCCTCCGGCTCACGCTTTATTTGTTATCACAGTGCTACAAAGGATGGGACACAAATGCACGACAGGCGTGCCCCGTAGGGGCAACTGAATTTTACACCCAAGACGTAGGTACCTGAAGTTGATTTTCGCCAGCGCTGCGTCCGTGTAGATGTGATCCCCCACGTACAGGATGTCGTCGCCCTCCACGCCCAGCGCCTTCTCCACCATGCGCGCGCTGCCGCCGCAGTACAGCCCGCCCTTGCGCGCGCCCAGAACCGGCCGCATCAGGCCGTCGGGGGTGACCACCTCGTAGCTGCACAGGGTGTGGGGGTGTGGGTGAAGGGTGTGGCTTAGCGGGTGCAGTACATTGCACTGAGCACCGGTCGCATGAGGCCGTCGGGGGTTGACCACCTCGTAGCTGCACGGGGTGTGGGGGTATTGGGATGTGGGTTTAGAATGCGGCTTAGCGGGTGCAGTACATTGCACTGAGAACCGGCCGCATGAGGTCGTCGGGGCTGACCACCTCGTAGCTGTGCATGCGCGAGGTACTTGGGTTAGGGGGAGTGTGGGCGTGGGTGAGGGTGAGGGTGCGTTGAGCTGCAGGTGGAGAAACGTGACTTGCGGCTGTCCCCCCAGTCCCTGTGCTTTTATCGAGCTGAGCTCCAGGTTACATGCCAACACGCCCTCGTCAGTACGCACAGCACACTTCGACTAAACCCATAGGATCATGTTGTAGTTGCCAAGAAGCGCCGTGGAGCAGGCGCCTTGCTGCACCCGGCCCCCGCTAACACACACAGCCCCTGCTGCACCGCATCCGCGACACAACCCTTGCTGCACCCACAGGCTCATGTTGTAGTTGAAGAAGTCGGGTTTCCGCGCCATGACGATGACCATGTCGAACAGGTCCCGCCAGCGCATGCCGCTGGGCAGGAAGGGGTCGTACGCGAACGACATCATCTGCAGGGAAACAAGTAGGGACAGCACGCGTCAGCGAGTACGCATGGCCAAAGGACAGCATGCGCCAGCGAGCGGAGCCGTGCAACTTCGAGGCCGATGCGAACGTGTCCGTGACCACGAGGTAGGGCAACGTCCCCGTCGTTCAATGCCACGGTTAATTGGTTGCAGTAGCGAGGGACCGGCGTACCTTGCGCTTACATGCAAGCTGCCGTCACCAGTGACGGTTTACCAATTCGCAGAACACAGCCTCCGAACCCCGGGTTGCTCTGGCACGCGGTCAGGGCACCATCAGACTCTATCCTCAGCCCCGCACCTTGTTCGTGTACTCGTAGTCGCTGTTGGTGATGAGCAGCAGCTGCTTGCCGCTGTCCTTCTGGTCCAGCAGCGTCTGCGCCATCTCGGGGTCCAGCTCCACGTAGCGCTCGGGGGCGGTGATGATCTCCGCCTTGAGCTTGCCCTCCACGTGCGTGCGGTACAGCGCCTTGCTGACCATGCCGTACAGGGCCTGGTACGAGATGTTGCCGGCGCCCACCTGGGGGGAGGAATGGGGTGGTCCAATGGTAGGATAGGTAATGTGAAAGAAAAAGGGTGGTCGGGGTAGGGGCCCAGGGGTGGCGAGCGCGGGTGCTAAGTGCGCGGGCCTTGCGTGATAGTGCGAAACGAAGCGCAGTTCGTCCTGGTCTCCCCCGCCCCGCCCCACCCCCCCGCACCGCTTCCCACACCGCCACCCACCTGGAACATGCCCAGGTCCAACCGGTCCACCAAAGCCCCAAGCCTACCCGCCTACCCACCTACCCATCCCAGCACCGTATCATCATCCACACCCACAACTGCCCACCTGGAACATGCCCAGGTCCAACCGGTCCACCAGCTGCAGGGAAAGGGCAGGGGGGACAAGGTAGCGATACCAAGGTGAGCGAGGGGAAGGGGAGAGGGGACCAGGGTACCACCACAAAGGTGAGGGAGGGTAGAGGGAAGGACGCCGCGCGAAGGAGAGGGGCTGGTGGGAAGTGAGGAAAGTGGAGCACGCCGACATGGCAGATTTCATCAGACAAGGCGGGGTAATGCCCTGCGTCCCTGGTCTTCATCTACCGAGATGCATTCGCCGCCCGCATGATGACCTGCCGGGGTGCCATTGCCAACCAACACCAACATAGCGTATCCTTCCGTGGCCGCCCCTCCGCCCACCTGCATGTACATGACCGCCTCGCTGACGCTGAAGAGCGTGTTGAGGAACACCCATCGGCTCTCGTTGCGCAGGTTGACCACCTCCCGGCCGTACAGCTCGCGGATCTCCTGCCAGTTCAGCATGCGGGTGCCGTGCATGGCGCGCTTGACCAGCCTGGAGGGAATGGGGAAGGTAAGGGCAGGTGGCGAGAACGTGAGGGAAAGTGGCGGGAACGTCAAGGAAGGTGACGTCCAATTCAGTGACCTCTTTTGCACTCCCCCCGCATCACTGCCACCCCAGCTACCTCGAGGCCCCCCAGCTGGCGTCGCCCCCAATCCCAGCTTGATCTGTCCCCTGTCGTATCCCCGAATCCGTCCACCTAAATGACTTCGCCGCAGGTGCGTTCCCGCTTCAGACCGGCGGTTACCCGCAGCTCTCACGCCGTCCTTCCCCACCCCTGCATATGTACATACCCTTACATAGCCTTCAATGGACATTCCCTTGCGCACCCTTACGCACCCGAATCTGTCCACCTTGATGAGGTTGCCGCACTCCTTGTCCATGATGAGCCCGCGGATGACCAGGTCGGGGTCGAACCGCAGACCGTCCACCGGCACGCCCTGCTGCCGCAGCGTCTCCAGCCCGTACTCGTACGCCCGCCCCTCCCACGCGTTCACGTCGTAGTGGATCAGCGTGTAGTCCTGCAGGGTACGACAGAGTACGGCACGGGGGAGTTTTAGGGGCTGCGGCGGAAGCGGGCTACTTGCGCACATGTCACTTGCGCACATGCCACTGGAGGATGAGGAGCCATCGGAATACCGGCTACGAAGGCGGAGTGGGTTCGCACACTGCCAGGGCGTAATACAGCACGACGGCGCAACGGCGCAACAGCAGAAAAGCAGCGCACGCTGCCTGTGGCAATGTCGCATGTGGGTGAAGGGGGAGGTGGAAGCAGGTGGAACTGATGATTTTCACAGGGACCGAAGGTCAGGGCGCGAGGATGCAGAAGGGTTAAGGATGGACCACCGTACCAATTACCCAGCGCACGGTGTTGGTGTCTTGCTCGCCACAGGGCCCAGCCATCGCCCGTGCCCCATCCCCCGGCCTCCCCCTTCCCCTCCCCTCGCCTCCCCGCCTCACCATGTCGTATCCTGCACATGACGCAGTCGGCGTGGGTCGGTGGGTCGGTGGGGGACAGGACGGCCGCAGGGCGGGCGAGCGTCACGATGGCAAGGGATTAATCGGGCCAGAGGCATGGGGATCAGGAGCAACGCTGAGCTGCATACACTTGGCTGCAGCAAAGCCAGGAGGCTTGCGGTGGCATGATGTCCCCATCGGCATCAACAAGCTCGAACCCAGTACGCAGTGCCACCCACCGATGGCCTTGATGGACCTGAGGTTGAGCGTCCTGCTGCAGTAGATGGCCCGCTGCGGGTTGCCGTCGGGGAAGGACTCGGGCACCTCCAGCACGTCCAGCACCGACTGGGGCGAGAGGGAGGAGGGGAGACAGGGGCCCGGGACAGGGCATCAGGGCTGAATAGGCATTTGTCAGTGCGGGCACGGATCAGGGCACCCCATGCACAGGGGAAGTGACATGAGTGCTCCCATGGGCCGTGCAAGGTGGGAGTACGGGTTTAGCAAGTAGTAAGCAGCGTGGACAGGGAGAAGGGGGAAAAGGCTGAGTCAAGGGCATACGAACCCTGGAAGGGGGAAAGTGGGGAAGGACCTTGGAGCCTCTGTTACGTCCAGCAGCGTCCACCCCAGACTCCGTTCGTGCCGCCAACACCTTCACGTCCTGCCCGAGGCTTACACCCAGGCACTGTTTGCCACCGCTCTGTCCCTCGCCCCACACCCCGAGCCCACTCCACCCACCAGCCCCTCCGCCGCACCTGCGTGGCGCTCTTTAGCTTCTGCAGCGGCAGCGTGTAGATGTCGTCCAGCTGCTGCATGCCGAACACGTTGATGACGCCCAGCCGCCCCTTGCGCAGGTCGTCCACCACGTGCAGGTGCAGGTTGCCCTCCGTGCTCTCGCCCAGGAAGTCGATCTGGGGAAAGAAGCGGGTGGGGTTAAACAGTACGGTATGTGCCCAGGAAGTCGATCTGGAGAGCACGCGGTAAGGTTGGGGGGGTTGTGATAAGGCGGGTGGGCGTACGTTGAGGGCGCCCTGTGTGTGGAAGGAAGGGTGTTGCGGGAGGCAGGTGGTCGCCGGTTGCGGAGAGGGAGCGGTGTGGGCTGTGCCAGCTGGCAGCGAGGCGGTGCTGCTGCTGCACCAGAGCTGCGGCAGCAGACCCGGGTGCACCCGCGCTAGGCCAGGGCCAGGGCGAAAAACCGTAACCCGGGATTGGCGCGCGTCTGTGTCGGAGCGTGGGTCCTCGGGAGCGGGGGCGGCCAGAGAGGGCCCAGCAGCTGCGCGCCTGGCGCCCTGGCAGCTGGTAACCTGGCAGCTGGTAACCTGGCAGCTGGTAACCTGGCAGCTGGCACCCTGGTGCTACCGTATCCTGCCTGAACGACAGTATAACCAGCGCCGCTGCAGCATAGGATAGGATGGGGTAGAACCTGTTTGGCCTGCCCCACGCCCCTCGCCAACCCGTGCGTTTCGTAGCAATCGGTGCCCCCGACGAGGGCCGCCCCCGACAAGGGCCACACGGGCACGTGGCGCCCATGCCTCGCCCCCGCGCCTGCGCCTGCGCTCACTGCAACGCCTCCATGGAGCATCCGTGGGCTGCGGGAACCCCATGCTAACCGCATGCCCATATCAACCGCAGCAGCGCCCACACCCCCGGGGCGGGGTCACAGGTTGGGAGATGCCCCGGCCCGGCGCGTTGGTGGGCAAGCACTAGGCAGTAGCACGGCCAGGGTCAGCACCAACACCTCCAGAGAGGCCTCCCTGGGCTGCGCTGTACCACAGCGCAGTTGCGCAGTGCAAAGCTGCGTCGGCCCGCGTAGGGCCCACCGCGCGCGCAAGGAGCCCACCCCTGGGCCACCCCCAGCTGCGTGCGCAGCTGCATGCTCCAGCCAGGCTCCATCTCTTCTGATTGTGTTTCCAGAAAGGTACAATGCAGATGGCAGACAGCTGCCCACGCCTGCCCGCGGTGCAGTGCCGTGAGCCTTGTCCCGGGGTTGGGTGCCTAGCATGGATGCAGCAACCGCACCGTTCCCATACGGTACCGACAGGCCAACCGGACAACCGGACAACGCACTCCCAGCCATTGATACGCGTACGATCCAAATGTCCATCGGGGCTAGCAGGAAGTCACTTGCCTACGGCTGCTTTTGGCATCACACACCGGCTGCAGCCGGCCTCCTAGGCAACCGGAGTTTCAACCCCCGCCCTTCACGCGTGCAAAAGCTGGACCCCCTTCCATATCACGCGTCTTACCTCCGCTGCATCTTGCTGCACCGTGTCCACAAGGCCCGTGCTGGTTTCAAATTTCTCCTCGACAGACTCGTCAAACCCCGGAACCGGTGCTGGTGCAGCCTGCTCGGGGCTTCCCGACACGCCTGCTGTCCCTGCCGGTGTTGACTGGCATATCCAAGGTGCATGTTGTCGTCCGCGCCTCCCCAGCGCGCAGGAGAGACGTTGGGGTGTCGGCAGCACCGTCGCAGCATGCCCCCGCGCTGTGGTGCTGCAGGGCCGCAGCTTCCCGCTGCGGCCGCAAAGTGATTGCAGCAGCATAAGATCAGATATTTTGTATCGTGTCGTAGAGTTCTGTGGGCGCGGGAAATGCAATAAGCGTCGTGGCGTGGCAGGACAGCCGTCCTTGTGATGCAGTGTGGTGATGCGAGATGTTGCCCTACAAATATGTGACAGTAAGTGAGCATATCAAGTGCCTGAATAGCTAGTCGTCCACACGGAACGAAGGAGTTTGGTCCTCCTCATGCTTCTCACGATGCGCACTTTTCGCCACGCTGCGCACGGTCACCCTGCACACCGCCAGCTGCTGGGATGCATGAAAATCCACATGTATAGTCAAATTTATACTTATGGGATCTGTGCCAGAAGCAACTGGCCTGACACGAAAGGCCTCGGCGTCAGGCACGGCGTCACAGCAGCGGCGTGCTTGTTGTGCCAGGCATCCTCTTGTAGCAACAGGACGCGACAGGACGGGATGCCGAGAGATTGGCCAGTTGCCACGCTTAGGCCGTCAAGGACGCAGAGGGGCATGTAGCCGTCGGTACCTGTATTGTATCAGCAGTGTTGGACACTGAGGACTGGTTTGACACCCCAGAGCCCTTTTGCCTACATTTGGCCACTTGCCTGGCCGCCGGCCTAAATGGCTTCCGGCTGGTGCACGGGTGCAGGACGCTGCATGTTGTAAGGACAAGTTGATGGAACCCAAGCTGACCCACGTTGACCTGCATGTAGCCATGAGCTCCAGTATAGCTCAGCTATACTGGTGCGCTGGAGGCTGAGTGCCTGGGACATGTGTGTGTTGTGCATTTCACGTTGGAATGCTCGTGCAGTGCACTGCCTTATGTTTCCACCAGTGGTTTCCACATCTGCACCGGCCGCAGTAAGGGTATTTCAAACTACCTGCACGCTTCAGGTGAGCGGCAGGCCCTAACTGAAAACTGCACTGTGTTGGTACCGTTGTAACACGGCACAGGACCACAGGGGCACTTGCTCTGCGTACCCACGCGTCCAGAAGGAACGCCCTACGCTCCTGTTGCGTCACACCGTTACAATACCGGATGGCGTTGTGGTGCAACGTACTGTAAGACACCATTATCCAGCGCTTCCAGGCCCCAATGCAAGCCGTACTGCCGAGCTCTAGGCTGGCTGCCCCGCACACTTGCCCCGCGTTGCGTCCTAACCTTGAGTATTCGCAGATGCACACTAGTGCCGTCCAGCAGACCGAGGCCCCAACAATGCCAAGGGGTCAGGGCCGAGCAACACATATGCCCGTTGCACATATACGTGCATGCTAACAGTGTGACCACGCTCAGAACAGTCAAGGGAGTTGCTAGCTCTTCTCAGGATCCTTCATAACGCACGTGGCCCATGTCAAACAAGCTGGTCCCCATCCAATGCAAGCGAGCGTCCGCATGTGCCCTAGCTAGGCGAAAGGTCAATAGCGCCCTGCAGTGTCCCACAGCGTGTCCGGGCCACTCCCCAAACAGTAAGTGAAGTAAGCAACCCTCCACTGGGCAACGCCACTCCGACAAAGCGGTATCATCGGACCGCACACCTCCGGCCGTCCTGCGACGTGGTCAAAATCCGGGGTCAAAACTGCCATGTTGCAGCCAGCGTCGCCGTTGTCACGTCGATTCCCATGCATCCCCCTATACTGCATTCCCGACTGCGTCCTGCTGCGCGACACACGCCTAAGGGCAGGACAGCATGACGTAGCTAACTACCTCGCAAATCATTTGCCAGCTACAGTCCCAAATTCGTGTCTGCCATGCCACACCAAACTGCACGGGGGCCAGGGTCCCGGCTAGCGAGCAATCATTCACACCAGAAGCGCTCCCCCGCTCGACTCCCGTACGACTAATGCAGTGACCACCCAGTTGCGGCGTCGCGCACCTAAGTTATTTGCTGCTGAGGACACAGTCACGCGCCGCTTCTGTTCATCTGTCGCGCACCCATTGCAACTACTGTTAACAGGCCCTAGGAGCACTCGTCCGTTGTGCATTGCGGAAGTCCGTGTTATCATTATTGACTCAATGCCTGCCCTAGCGCCCACAAGCACTAATGTGCGACGAATGAAACAAGCACCCCCGCCATGCACGCTAGGCATATGCAGTGTATTGTCCAAGCGCAACGCAAGCTGCCGCTTCTGGTGCAACCAACCGAGACGTTGCCCTACTGGCACAAAGGCGGACGCATACCGTAACAGGTCCTGCAACTCAAAGCGTTTCCCGTTTATACGCGGCATGACATGATGTTCACTCTGGCAGAACTAGCATGCGCGACCCCGTAAAGATACCATGAGGATAGTCCCAAAACTGCACCCCATACAGCTCCCTGCTCACCCGGGCGTCACACCCGCTGCAAAACCGCGCTGGCCCCACCCTGCCACCAGCAGCAAAGCCCGCCCTGCGCTCACCGGCGCACACCCAACAGCAAGATAAATGGGACACGGCAGCACACACCAGCGTCCCACCTGCGTAACCCTGACGCACGTCCAGAGCATGCATGGCCCTGCCGATCGCACCAGCAACGCACGAGCAACGCGCACGCCCACGGGCGAGTACTCTCCCACCAAGCCGTAACGTGTCAAGCTGCTGCCGCCGCCGCCGCCGCCGCCGCTGCGCGCCGCCCGCGTATCTGCTACCTAATCCGCCGCTCCCACACCTCGCACGCGCACCGCTGCGTGTACCTCCCCGCGCATCGCTGCTGCGTCCAGCTCCCTTGATCGCCTGCTCCCGCCCGCCGCTGCACCTCCATGGCCCGCGTCCCCCGCTCACTGCTACTACACGGCAACACTGCACTCCCCGCACCAGCCAGGCCGAAGCCCTGCACCAGTCTCAGCATCTACCTGAGCGCCGCTGACGCAAGCCTTAAGCCGACGCATGGCACGGCCTCCCACCGAGCCCTATGCCCTTCTTCCCACTCGCCACGTGACTTCAAACCAAGCCGACCAGTTGGCCCCGAAGAGGACCCGCTGGGGCACTAGTAGCCGCGCACCGCACGACCAACGCTAAGCCCCATGTGTGCGCCCGGCCCTCAGCCCGCACGACCCATGGGTCACAGCTGCAGCGGCACCTCCAGGGAGGGCGCCACAGGCTGCGCGGGGCAGCCTGTCCGGCACTGCTCCGGGGGCGGCAGCTGGTAGTCCAACAGGGAGGCGCCGCCTGCAGGCAGGGACAAGGGCGCATGTCAGTACTTGTTTACCCACACTCCGCTACAAACCGTATTTTGCGAAACAGCGTGCTCTCATGTCACAAGGCAACCGTCAGATGCCAGTGCGCCGTACAGCCCGTACAGTGCAGCTTACCTAGAGCGCGGGGGGTGCCGTACGACGCCGGCCGCCACGGCGACGCGATGACGCCCATGCCGGTTCCGGAGCCCAGGCCGGGGGGCACGGGGTCGGCCAGCAGCGGCAGCAGCGGCTGCAGGTGCGCCCAGTCGTCGTCGTCCAGCGGCATGCCGGAGATGCACGCGAAGGAGGACACGGAGGGCTCCCCGTGCGCGGTGTGGGGCGCGGGGCTGGCGGCGAAGAAGTCGTCTGGCAGGAAGCCGCTCGGCGGCGCCGGGTCGCTGTGCTGCTGCCCGGCGGACAGCTGCCCGCTGCACTGGCGGCTGCTGTACTGCAGGCCGCTGTACTGCGGGTCGGTGGTGTACGGCAGCGGGTGGTACGGGAGTTGGTTGGGAGGTTGGTTGGCGGCGGCGAGGCCAGTGTGCGTGCAGGGGCGTTGATGGTTGTCGGGTGGTGTGCCGAAGGAAAGCGACGCTGCGCAGCTGGGCTGCTGTTGCTGCTGCAGGGGAAAGAGGTTCAGGAAGGAAGATGTTTCGTCGTCTGCCGGCTGGTGCTGGTGCTGCTGCAGTTGGTGCTGCAGGGACGGCAGCAAGGTGTGCATGGGCTGCGAGTGGTCCGAGGCAGGCTGGCAGGGCTGCAGCGTGGGCGGCGGCGCGAGGCATCCGGGCGGGAGGATGTTGCGGTGCGGCGGGGTGGAGAACTGGTCCTGCTGCTGCTGCTCCTGCTTTGTGTGCACGAGCTGTTGTTGCTGCTGCTGCAGCTCCTGCCCTGCACCGCAGACCGCGCCAAGGTCTGGCAGTTGCAGCTGCTCGGCCTTGACCACCACCTGCGGCTGCGGCTGCGGCGCCGGCATCGGGCAGGTGGTGCCAACAGCCTGCTCGGCTGTCGCGCACACCTGCTGCGGGCCCTGCTGCACCTGCATCTGTGCCGGAATCTGCTCCTGCAGCTGCTCCTGCTGTAGTGCCTGCTGCTGCACGTGCGCCACCACCGGCACCTCGGCCTGCTGCTGCTGCTGCACGTGCATCACCTGCTGCTGTGGGTTAGCTGCCTTGTGGTCCAGCAACTGCCGCACCACCTGCGTGCTGTCGTGGATGTTGAAGGGCGTTCTGGAGCGTGGAGGGAAGTGGGCATAAAAGGGGGTACCGGTCGGTTGGTGAGCAGCTTGTGGCAGCCCACGTGGGCGAGTATGTCTCCACAAGAACTGAAGGGGTTTTACGGTTTGCACTGACAGTGATATATGGTGCTTGGAGTCCGCGGCCTGCTCCTAGCGGGGCAAAATCCGCGTCCGTCTATTGGGAAAGGGCAGGGGGTGGTCCGCATAGCCGCTCAAGGCACCGGCTTCCAACAGAACCTGGGCTCAGTCTCCAGTTGCCTAGTAGCGGACAAATGGCAAGAGGCTGTGATGCGGTGTGACGCTTACCCGATGAAGTCGAACTGCACCAGCTGCCGGTCCTCCGAGATGAGCCACTGCACCTTGGCCCCCGGCTGAGCCTGTGGCCAGAGGTTTGCGAGGTTCGCTTAATGCTGCATGGCCAAGAGGCGTACAATGTCCCATAGAGTGGACGATAAACAACACACCACGCCATGGCACCACAACGAGCAGCGCACGATGTGCACAACCATTTTTGCATCCCCGGAATGATGCACCGCGTCTCGGCGGGTGTGCAGATAATCCTAAAACGGTGCCACGGCATGTGGAGACAAACCTGCAGGAGCATGAAGGGCAGCGGGTATTTGTGGCCGCCATTGGCAGTAGCAGCAGCAGCCCCCGGGTTGGCGGCACCGCCGGCCACTGCCGCCCTGTGGTCCAGCAACTGCTGCAGCGTGTCGCGTGTCTCCTCCACATCCTGCAACGACACATGACGGCATCATGGAACACTGGGTCAGACTCCTGCGTACTCTAAACATCAGGGGCAGCGGCTGGAATGCCGGAAGTTGGCGAACGGGGGCGTAGCGGAAACGCTGCCTTTCCGTACCTTGAGTGTGGCCCGCTTCTGCTCGATGGACTTTTGCAGCGCCTCACGTTGCGCGCGCAAGCGATCTATTTCGCCGTTCTTTGGGCCCCTCCAGCAAATCTCCTTCTTATGCCGCTCAAGGAGGCCGGCTGAAATGCAGACGTTGATCGCATCGTAGACTCGTCTCCGGATGTTCTGAACACAACCATAATGCAAACATGTTCTCCTGCTTTTTATGTGGTGGGAAGGCACTATCCGGCTGGTTGCGGAAGTCCGACTGAAGTGACATTCCCCACCCCTCCCTCGCTCTCCAAGCACTCACCTTTCCGCCTTTCGGGTCTTGGGGATCGTCTCCACCCGCATTTTTCCGTTTTGCGCCTGGCCTAGGCGCAGACTGAGGTGCCGAGGCCAGTTCATTGCACAATGAGTCTGCGACAGCTTGATACGTGGTCCGAGACGGATATGCTGCTTTTACTTTCTCGATAACTCTGAGGCTGAACAAGCGGAGGCCTCCCTCTCGCCCGCCGGCTCTCGGCTGAGATGCATCAGCGGCTGCCTTGGGTCCAGCCACTCGGCGCCGCTTGTAAGATGACTCCATTGATAAGTCAATAGATCTGAGTGATTCCTGCTGGAGAGTCAGTGCGGCCTAGGTACGCTGCGAAGTCCGAGGCCCTTCGTTTATTTTATAACCAACACGACAAATAACGAGCGACTACAAAGCCTTCTACCTAACAAAGGAACTATTCAGTCTGTCTGGCAGATGCACATGGCAACGAGTTTGGTGGCTGGGGAGCTGGAACGACGCCCTGCCCCCGCCAAAATGACGCCGTACAAAAAAGCTCGATACCTCGGTGGGATACAGCAGTGCTATGTCCTCAAAATTTGCACATTATCTATATATGTCTTTTTGCTACCGTCACTAAGCCTGAGCAGTACGACTGCGAAAAGCAAGATACGTCGTGTCGCTACCGTCGATCACCTGGTTCGCCGCAATGCTGCTGCAACTAGAAACATCGCTGTCATGGAATGCACGCTTTGATTATGTCGGTGGTTATTTGTCGCGGCAGCATTCCGCACACCCCCTTCACACTTGCTAGCCCTAGTCTAGGGCCTGGGTCGTAACTCAAGCCCCATGCACATGTGCGGGCACCCAGACTATGCGTGCCTCCGTGACGCTAGGCCGACCGGCCCTTTGTCCACCCCCTCAGTAGTGGCTTGCCCACACAAGCAAGCACATGGATATCCCCTCCTCGCAAGCCCCAGGCCCTGCTGTGCAAGCTGGGTGCAACCAACGCCATGCACGTTGCATCGTCGCACAGACTCCCCCCCCCCCCCCCCCCCCAAAAAAAAAAAAAAAAAGAAGCAAAAATTACCTGTGGGTTTCGCCATGAGAGAGGATGAAAACCCTCAAAACACGGGCCCCTCCCGG
>VFQN01003227.1_pt1 | contig 23737 bp, 30 predicted proteins | sample 3512371 | NCBI WGS metagenome assembly VFQN01 (sample SAMN10412370, study PRJNA504923) | tailings metagenome | isolation source: Replicate 2 from Balatoc abandoned mine | place: Philippines: Itogon, Benguet | collected 2017-08-28
GAAAGGGCACGGGAAAGGGCACGCGATCAACAAGAGAAGCGACCCCGTTAGTGCCTTCTGATATAAGCGCAATTGTTTCAGGTCAAAGCGCAATGGATCTGTACAATACACCTGTACCTTGCGGCATTCCGCGGCGCTTTCTCGGCGCCTCGGTGCTCGGGGTCTCCCCTGCTTGCCCCCAAACCCCCCTTACCCCCAAACCTTCGCACTGTTAAATACTGGTCTAGAAGCAGCGTCACTACTAACCAAGATCGTTCCGTGCGGGCATTGATTGAGGCTGCAGTTGGCTGCCGTGCAACATGAACCAGTTACGGTATGCTGTAGGATAGCAGCTGCGCTTCATGTGACACATCTGCTATGCTTGCTGGCCATCGCAACACGGTGGGCTGCCGTAGTATCGACGGACGTTCTCCGTGCAGGGGGGGGCGGAGGGAAGAGAAACAAGAGGGAGGGAATGATGTGGTCGTAGTCCTACCGTATGTGTGCGTCGGACGCTGCCGACCAGCATACCGACTGCTGTAGATTCTAACATGGCTGCCTTGACTGGTAGAGCAGCTGCCGGATGCAGTGGGCAAAGAAGTGCGTGTCGAGTGGTTAACGCAGCCCCACATGTAACGACAGTTCCGTACAGCTACGAGGCACGGAGTGACCAGGTTGTGATATCGTCCCGGAGATGCCGTCACGTCCAGACCTCAAAGCAACAAAATTGCCCAGGCGCCGTCAGTGTAAATTGTTCCACACTGGACATTGCGGGACCACCTTGTCGTGCCGTCCGCACTTACGCCTGCTCACACCCATACGGTACCCACGAGCACAGCAGACAGTCTGATTTTCAAGTATAAAAATGCCTCCATCGGGCAACGGACCTAACCTGGCCTCGCCAGCGGTACTAGCCCACAGCAGCACAACACACGCTGGTACGCCATGCACGCACCAATGCCCTGCCGCCCTTGTACCCCCGCTTACCAACCTCGCATCAGCAACACCACACAGCCGACTCATGCCTGAAGCCAAGAGCCGCCCCTGTGCCTCGGTCACGGACCTCACCGCCCTAGCCCACAACGCAACAACGGACCACACACGCTCGGGCCCCGCCGCCCTAATACCCCAGCTTGTCGTTGAGGCTGGTCCGCCCATCCCCCCGCTGCCCCGACGGCGGCTGCCACTGCGCCTGCGCCGCCGCCGCCGCTGCAGCCTCCTCCTCCGCTGCCGCCGCTGCTAGCTCCGCCTGCCGCCGCCGCGCCGCCGCCAGGAGCTCCAGGTCCGCAGACACAGCTGCCTCCGCCGCCGCGCCGCCATGGGCCTGCACACAAAGCGAGAGGAGCAGAAATGCTGACTTGTTCGTGCAGCTGGAAAAGACAGGCCAACAGCAAAGCAAAGGCGCATACGAGGTTGACAGTGATAATGGGAATGCCACTTGGCCTCTTGGAGGGCCGGGCAGTAGTTTGACCCGCGGGCAGCAGCCAATTGGCAGAGGAACCGATAACCCAACGCGCACCTTGTCGGGTCGGTGGCTGGGTTGCAGGCCGCCTCGCTCGCCTCGCCCCTCGTCCGTCCCCTCGCCGCTGGACAGCCCCTGCCTCCACGACCCCTGGGCGGGGGCCGACGGCGCGGCGTTCATCTCCGCCATCAGCGCGGCGGCGGCGGCCCGGGCCGTGTCGCTCACGGCGCCCTTGGCGGCCCCTGCGGGCCGGCTCTCGTGGGGCTGAGGCTGGCCCTCCTTGCGAATGATGATCAGGCCGGTTGTAGGAGCGCTGTGGAGCGATGCGGGCCGATGCACGGTTAGCAATGTCGCACGAGGACGCAGAGGACGCTGCGCACGAGTACTAAAGCGGGTAATGTGAAATGAGGGTCATCAAGGACAGCTTGGCATTGCCTTCTGCCTTGATTAACGGTGACCAGGAGGTCAAGCTGCATGTGCCAAGCCGCAGCCATGCATGGCATCCTGCTCACCTCCCTGCACCACCACCACCGCCTGCAAGCCCCGGCGCAATGGGCCTCCGTGACCGGATGACAGACGGACGGGCGGATGCCGCCGCCGCAGCACCTTCCGCGCCCGCCGTAGCGCCTGCCGTAGCACCCTGCTCGCTGCCGGCCGCCTGACCAGCGCCTGCGCCCTGCCCCTCAGGCACATCCTCGTCCTCCTCGTCCATCTGAAACGCGTTCTTGGCAGCCTGCAGGTCACACACCAGCAGCCCTGCCGTCAACAGCTATCACCTATCCGACAACCAGTCACAAAGCTCCAGTCGCGTACGGTTACGACTCTGGCGCGAACCAGGGGCCCGCGTATGAGTGGACACTACACGCATTGCGCCGTCGCGATACAAAGAGCTCAATAGCTCACCTCCTCTTCCTTCTGCTTCTTGGCTGCGGCCGCCGCCGCCTTCGCCGCCGCCGCCTTGACCCGGGCCTCCGCGCCCGCCGCCGCCGCCACCGCCGCCGCCTTTGCCCGCTCCGCCGCCGCCGTGCCGGGCTTTAGCCAGCCGTCGGGGTCGGCCATCTTGAGCAGCTTGGTGACACGTGCTAGCTGGGACTCCACGTCGGCGAGCTGCTTCCGGAGCGATGCCAGCTGCAACCCAGAGAAAAAGCACCATGTAGTCAATTGCATCGAATGTCAACTAGCATGCTGGAGAAACGCAACGCTGCATGTACCTCCGGGAATTTTGCAGTTCGCACCCCGGGACGGCACGGCTGGAAGGTGTGCGTTGTCATGTCCCCCTCTCCAACACGCTGCTGTTCGCCAATGACACAGTCTCGCCACAGATTGCGACAAAGCGCACCTTGTCCTTCTCAATCTGCGTGTCCATGTAGGCCATGAACGCGTCCAAGCTGTCCTGCCCCTCGCCTTCCGGTGCCGCCTTCCCGCCTTCCCCGCCCGCGCTATCGGCAGCAGCAGCAGCGTCCTTTGGCTGTGCAAAGGCGTCCGGAGCAGCGGCGGCGACCCCCTCGGGCCCTGCCGCGCCGTCCCCCGGGCCGGCGGCAGCGGCAGCGGCGGGCTTAGCGGCGGCAGAGGCTTCGGCGGCGACGCGCTTGGTCTCCTCCTCCACCTCCTGCTGCAACCGCTTCTGCTCCTCCAACAAGAGCTCCCTGCACGCCGAAAGCATAACCGCATGGTGTGTATTAGTAAGGCTATGTAATCGGTGCGCTGGTTTGAGATATGCCACGTGCGCGGCCTTGGGTTGCAGACAATGCATGGCTTTGGCCAGCGGCTCTTCATCATCCGTACGACGCAGGAGAGCCCAGCAACACAAATCGACCAAGCCATCTGACAAGTCGACGATAATAGTACGCCGTGGCTGATGGGCGACAACAGCGTGCACGCACCGCTTGCCGTACAAGCTCTCCGCGCTCTCCACGGCCTTGACGACTGGGCCTGCCCCCGCGGCACCCGCAGCCGTGCCGCCGGCTCCCTTCAACCGCTTGACCTTGGCGCCGCCTCCTGCGACAACCACAGAGGTGGCAGCAGTCCGATCATGGGTAAGACTCGCGTAACACAGCTGGCTCTCTTCAACCGCTAGCCCTTCGCGCCGCCGCCTACAAAAGGCCAGCAACGGCAGGTGACAAACGGCCGTGCCATGTGTGCCACGTGTGGCGGCTCCAAAACCAAATAGTTACGCGGTTCAGCGCCATGCCTACGGGGCCTCGTTTCAGCCTGAACACTATTACCTGTCAGTCGCTCACGCTCGGGGCACTGCTAGGGTAAGACGACGCTACGGCTGGGCGTGCGGGGCCACTTGCCGCAGTGTTCATTAACACATTAAGGCGCTTACCAGGGTCCGACCTGGAGGCGCATCCGTGCATCCGTTTGCGGGCGCTGCATGTGCACTCCTTAAGGGCCTAGACCAGGATCTGCCCACACCCCAACAGCTTTTCCAACCCACGACGCCCTTGCTGCGCCCTGCTGCGGTGGGCTTGCGGATCCGTTGCTGTACACATTGCGCGTGTTATACTCCGTGCGAGACTGCCCACCTGCGGCGGTGCGGTCAAAGAAGTCGTCATCGCTGTCGCTGCCGCCCTCGTCGTCGCTGTCCGGCCGCGCCTTGCGCTTGGGCGCGGCGCTGGCCTCCGCCTCACGCTTCTGCAGCGGCAGCGCACCAGGGGAACGCACTGTTTATTTTTTGTTTTAGGGTGAAAGACGAGTGCAGCCAGACGCGCGCACGCCTGCCGACCGCGCTCTGAGCAACGATATGCAGACTGCTCATGACGTAGCAAACTTCAATACTCATGAGGCCGCCAAGCCGTGTCGGCACGGGAACCCATTGGGTTATGGCACCCCCCGGACTCCATACGACCTGGCACGGCAGCCCCGCACCTTCTGCAGCAGCGCGTCCCGGATGCTCTCCTTGAGCGTCTCCTCCAACTCCTCCACCTCCTCGCTGAACCGATCAATGGCCTACACGAACGGAAGTTGGAGGACGTCTCACCCTTGGTGTTGGATGACGTCACCTCGCATTGCACCAGCTTGCACCAGCTTGGAGGTACACAAACAGGGGCCTGTGCACGTGTGAAAGGAACTTGCATGCCCATGCCACGTGCACGGACCCGCTGCTTTGCCTAGGCACATCGCACACCATGTCTGCCGCCTCGCACCTGCTCGTTACGCGCCAGCGTGGTGGCCTGCCCCTGCGTGAGGCCGCCCTCCTGCCTCTCCTTGCCGGTGATGCGCTCGCTCTCCGTCTTGAGGTTCTGGATCTTCCACTCCTTGGACCTGCGATGCACGTTGCAGGTGGTTGCCAATATTATAATGTAATATAATATTGGCATAATACCCGACTGGTCCTTGGACCTGCGATGCACGTTGCCAGTGGAGCGGGTAGTGGAGCCGAGTTCGTAGCAGCACTGTATTCCTTTGATCGCTTGAGCTCTGCGGTGCAATGCTCCGTGTTCCCCCTACCCCCCTGGCCCGACTGGCGAGCAATGGCTTCCAAACGGAGAGAGAGCTGATCTTGCACCCGGGCTCACCTGATCTTCTCCGCCAGCTTCTGCTGACGGTCGTTGAGCGTGTTGCCAGCTGCAACGTATGCCTGGGGGCAGCCACCAGGCAGGACACGTTTTAAGTAGCGAAGTAGGTGCGAGGGCACGTGTCAATGGAATTGCGAGGTACGGCATGTACGTAGCGGCAACGCAAACTTCGTGGTCTGATTGGCTGTTGCCCACTACTGTGCGTATTAGCTAGTTGGACGGGAGCAGCGCGGCACGGACTGGTTGGTCTCTTTATCACTGGTAAGGCCCTTGGATTGAACCTTGGTACCTCTGCTGCTGGCAAGAGCTTCAGGCCTCCCAGTTAGTACTGTGATGACGGCGGAATGTGAGGCCCGCTCCTGCACACCGCAGGTCCTGCTTTGCCTGTAACTATGCCCCCCGGGCCGTTCCACCCACGCACACACCTTCCAGTCAATGCTGTCGACATCGTTGGGGTCGAAGTCCTCCGGCCCGTCGTCCATGCCCCACGACGCGCCGCCAGACAGCGCAGCCGCCATGGCCCGCTGGGCAGCCTGCGGGAAGAGGAAGGAGTCAGAAGGCAATCTTCAGATATTTATACGTGCGTAAGCACCCTAGCTCAGCTATGGCGGGTTTGGTAGGTCATTTCGCCTGGAAGCCTACGCACGCGCATGAAACATAGCCAAGACACCTCCACCTTGTACGGTAGCCAGGGTGACGCCCTGTGCCCACCGCCGGCCTACCCCCTCCTGCGCGGCCTGTTCCCGCCTGCCTGCTAGCCTCCAGCGCCGCCGTTGCCATGCTGATGTGGATGCCAGCGTCTGAAGACTACAGAGCGCGACTCGGCGCCACAGGCCAGGCGCAGGCACACACAGCCAGAACCCGCCAGCGGCTCGACCTCTTCCCCAGCCAGGTTGCAGCACTCGCTTCTTTGCCCACGCACCTCGTCCTGCTTGGCCTTGGCCCGCCTGCTGGCCTCCAGCGCCGCCAGCTGCCTGCGCTGCTCGCGGCTGAGCCCCTCCGGCGGCATGAGGTCGGACGGGCCGCCCAGCGCGTACAGGCGGCTGCTGGTGCCGAAGCGCAGCGTGTGGCCGACGGCCAGGGGCACGTACACCTGGGGGACGTGGAGAGTCAGGAAGTGATGACAGCGAGCGAGCGAGCGTGTGGGTACGCAAGCATAAGAGGTAGGGCTTGTCCAAGGGCCTAGACGGGGGCTGGGGCCGTGCGGCTGGTAATGGCTGCAGGATTGTCGACGACGTCGCTCAACTTGCTCACAACGGGCGGGAGGACTTTCAGGTAGGTGAATGTGGGAACAGGGTACGGACCAGCGCGTGCGTGACCAGGGTGCAGTGCATAGGCTGTGACTGCAGTGGCGGCGCGCCCTCAGCCGTCGTCCCTTCGTCCACGAGGCAACCCCACCTTTGGTTTAATGCGCTGCTTGTTGAGGAAGGTGCCGTGGGTGCTGCCAGGGTCGTAGATGAAGGCCTGGGCACGCGACAGGGGAGAGGCCGTAAGCGAGGGACAAGATCAGTGGTAGGGAGGGTATGACCTGCCTGAATTTTTGTCAGGCTGGACACAAACCAGGACCCGACGGCCCGAGGACACCGCATCAGCACAGACACAGCGCAAAAAAGCCTACCCAGCGGCCTACCTCCCGCGTGTCGCCGTTAAACTGCAGTACGGCGTGGAGGCGCGACGCCGAGGGGTGCTCCAGGACAAAGTCGGCGGCAGGGTTCCGGCCGAAGGTGTGGTAGGGCTGGCCGGACAGCGGACGGTTCTGTGGGGAAGCCGAATATAATGGGATTTCCTTGAGGCATGCGGGCACAGGCTTAGCTACTCGTATGCTGGCTGTCCAGATTCGCAAAGAAGGGCGCCCTATGCAGGGTTCCATGTGTCAAGGGGCCTCGAGCTCAAGCGTCAAGCAATATCCGACTGCGCGTGGGCCACCACGCACGTGTCACACAGGCCATTGCCATAGGCACCAGCACTGCAGCCGCCACCTACCTCCCTAGCCATCCCCGGACCTCACCTCAATCACAGACCCGCCTTTGAGCACCTCCAACGTGTACTCCACACTGCAGCAGGGAGGGGACACAGTACAGTGGGTGAGGGTTGGCGGGCAAGTGCTGTGCCTCCGAGCCGCAGGCAGCAATGTAAGGGGGCTGCAGGTGGGTGTGCAGGCAGCGGGGACACAAGCAGCCCGCCCTGCGTGACCTACCGTGGCATACCCCACGACTAAACGTCAACCATTGACCTCATGCCACTTAACCACACGCAGCGCGCCGTTGGCACACCCGCGCTTTACCTATCCACACATGACCACGGCCTTTCATAGGCCCACCGTACATGCATCTCCCAAGCCCTGGGGTGCCCCAAAAACTCCCAGCTGTCAAGCTACGCTGCGGCGTGGGAACACCAGTGCCGGAGCCGGCTTGTCCTGCCGCCCTCCCTGAGGTGCATCACCGCAGTCCGTCCGCCCCTCATCCACTGACGCACCCTTCCGGCACGCCGCTCCATGCGGGCGGCTCGTAGGCAGGAGGCGGTCCGGGGTTGCCGCCGCCCGCCGCCGCCGCCCCCGCGGAAGCCCCTCCGCCACCGCCGCCGCCGCCGCCGCTCCCACTGCCGTCAGCCGTATCAGCCGCACCACTGCCTGCTGCTGCTTTGGCGTACTGCATGCATCAAGTCGAGTAGACAGCACAATTGCACATGCAGCATGCAGGGAGATTGAACTACACACTGACCTGGAGTAAACTGGCTACATCCGCCCAGCCCGAGGCGAGGCAGTATGCGTGCTAGTGGTGGAACCCTGGTGCCTGTTGTGCATCTATGCATCTAACGTGCTGGCAGTTACGCACATACGCGACATGAGCGCAAATATAATGGCCAAGCTGTGGCACGTACGCACCATGGCAGAGGTGACCTGGGCGATGACGCGGTCACGTTGACCCGGGGCGATGCCACCTGTCGTGGCAGCACGCGCTGCGGCAGCAGCAGCAGCGGCCGCGGACGAGCCCAGCGAGGCAACATGCGGCTGCGGCTGCTGCTCCTGTTGCTGTTTTTGCTCAGGCGGCTGCGGCTGTTGATCGCTTTGGGGAGCTTGAACAGGATGGGGAGGGGCTGCACGTGTTGCAAGGGCGTGAAGGGAAAGGGAGACAGCTTGAGACGGGGTGATAGGACGAAATCCGAGGCGTAGCGGCCATACAATCATGCAATATCGCATGTGCTGACATGCATACAGTGTTACGGCTTTCAGATTACGGCCACAGAGACCAGGCAGGTTGCATTTCGTCGTTTTCTGTTCTGGCCAGGAGGCGCACGGTCCACTAATAAGTAGCGACTCTGAAGTACCTTGGAACTTAGGCGGTGGTGGTTTAAACTTTGGTGCAGGCACAGCAAATTCTCCCTTGGGCTGTGCCTCCTCCATCGCGTGCTCTCCTCCCCCGCCGCTGCGTTCTCCCCGCTCCTCGCCAGTGACACTAGGTTCCGTCATGTTTCTGCTTTAACTGCGACTCACATCATAACTGCGTGCGCAAAATTGCAAACCCGACAGCGTGACCTGACACGCGACAGCTAGAATGCAGAATAGTCGGTTGCTGTTTGCAGCTTCAGAGCAAGAAGTTTACAGGCTATAGTCAGAAGCTAGTGTGTATTCTTCCGCGGCACGGCAGGGCACGTTTCGCTGCGCACTGACCCATGCACACCTCTGAGCGTGTCAATGGACGGCTGGCCCAAGGCCGCAAGGGAGGCGTGCCAGCTCTTGGACATGCGGGGGTATTGGGGGCTGCGAGCCGGGCTCCACCCTAAGAACTGAGTCCCTGGTCATCCGGTCGACCGGCCCTGTCCGTGCAAGGGTCTCCATGTTGGCAACATTGCGTGGGGAACAAAGTAGCTAGGGCTGCGTGTGGCTGCATGAGGCGTGGTGCCACGTGCGACTATGCACGGTACCAGTGTGCGATGTCGCACGGGTGGCGCTGGGAGTCTGCGTAGAGTGTGCGTAGGGTAGAGAGGCCCGCCTCCGATGTGCCGCAAGCCACGTTGGAAACAGTCCAGCTCAGGGCCAAGATCGGGGGAGCTGACGGTAGGGTGGCCGGGTGGTGGGGACGGTGCGGCCTCACCCCCGTTTACGGGTTCCCGCCCTGCTACCCCGCGTTCCGGCCTCCAGGGTTCGGTGACCTCAAGGCCAACAGCATGCAGCGCATACGGTAGTAGTCCGCGGCACGGTCAGCGCAGCCTGCGCTGGCACATTCGGGTACGTGACTGTTGCACGATGCACGGCAGCATCCAGGCAGCGCCCAGGTAGACCTACCCCAAAGCACAGCGCTTGAAGAATGCAGCTCCCTTTGATATACTTGTTTTGATTCACTGCTTGATTTCCACGTGTTCGGCGGAAGTGGCTGACGAGCGACGACGATGTAGTCCGGCGAAAATACTAACAAACATTGAATAGTGCAGTATAAATAGTAGCTTTACTCTGCACCCCAACATGGCAGTCCCCGGCTACCGCCCGCGAAGGGCAACTGAGTTATCGGGAGCGCTCCTTGGTGCTGTCCTGTTAGCGCTCATCCTTCCAGCAACGAGCACAACTGCTCATCATATAGAAGTAAATGTAACGGTGCCGCCTTACGAGCTACAGCAAGAGGATGCGTACTTGTGCGTGGCGAAGCTGTTGCCGCCAAACCCGCACAAGCTGATCGGCGTGATTCCTCGCGCTGAGCAGAAAGTCACGCATCATATCCTGATATATGGTGAGCTGGGCGGGGTATTGGGCCAGTCGCACGCTTGTCACCTCCCCAGGTCCTACCCTTGGGTCCTACCACCGGGGGCACATACGAGCCCGCTGGAGCCTCTGCGCAAACCTGGGGCCTTTCACCAACCCCCTCGTCAGCCTTTCAATACCGCCACTGCTGTCCGTTATTGCCCTTATGGCGTTCCCACCCGTCCTGCCTGGGAGCCATGGGCTGTCTCGCCTTCCCTCCCCACCTGGTTCAAACCAAGTGTGCCACAAAGGTGGTGACGCATGGATTGCGCCCCCCCTGATCCCAGGCTGCAAGGAGCCCCACAAGTTGCCGCAGGACAAGGACCACCCTGCGGTGTGGCGATGCGACATGCAGCCTGTGTGCAGCGGCGTGGCCAGCACCATCCTGTGAGTTGGCAAGGCCGGGCAGTCCAGGGAACCGCTGCAAAGCGCCGTACATCATACATTTGGCACGGCTGCGTACCACGTACGCATTGCGTGCGAAGGTGCCATGTATATGGGCCCAGTGAACGACGAGAGCAGAGCACATTACACCGTGGGCACGCCTTATAGTGACACGGCACGTCACACAGCGATTAGCATGGTATGGTCTGCGCGGGGTGGTGGCTGCAGGTACGGCTGGGGCCGCAACGCCCCCGACCTGCGGCTGCCCGAGGGCGTGGGTTTCACCGTGGGCAAGCAGACCAGCATCCAGTACGTGGTGGTGCAGGTAAGCGGCTGTGTCCTAGCATGGGGGCGAGGGCGTGGGCCTATGGTTGGGGAGCACACGCGGCCAGGGTGGGGGGCAGACCAGCATTCAGCACCACCAAAACCTTGGTGATACAGTGCGGCAGCAGACGTACTCCGGGGAGGCAGTGCCGTGGGCGTGGGCGTGCCTGCTGAGTGCTTTTGGCAACGTGACGGGCCGACGGGGCAGGCAGCTGGCTGGAGCTGGTAGTCCGGTGTACATGGAGCAGCCAGTCACTTGTCCCGGTGGTCTTGCGCCATGGGGAAGGGCACAGAGGCAACGCTCTGGCCTGCATGCCGGGCTGGTACAGAGGGCGTCCCTGGGGCTGTACTGAAGAGTCGGGAAAGGCGTGGCGAGCAGCCACACGTTGTCTGGGGCGGCTTACCACACCAACCAGGCAACGTAAGGGTCGCCACCACCTCCTACTGCAGGTGCACTATTTGGCCAAGCGGCCCCCGGAGGACCACACCGGCGTGACGCTGGTCCTTAAACCACACGCCGTGCCGTACGCAGCCGGCGTGGTGTCGTACGCCTCGTGGTTCTCCATCCCGCCGGGGCAGAAGAGCCACAAGATCCGGAACAGCTGCTGCTTCAAGTCCTACCAGCCGCTCAACATGTTTGCTGTGCGCGTGCACACGCACGCGCTGGGCAGGAGGGTGTACATGGAGCGGGAGAAGTGGGACAAGTCGGGTGAGGCTGGCGGGTGTGCATCATGCATGGCTGACGGGACGCGGTACGTGATTGCTGTGCCCCTGAGTGTGCTTTGCGGGTCGGTGACAGCACCTGCCGTATGCCGAGGGGCATGCACAGGAAGGAAGGATGGACGGAGGGGTGGGAGGGAGCGAGGGACACGGCAGGCGGCCAGTCGTGGCAAGGCAGCCAAGCCATGTACTTTGCCCGCGCAACAACGTTGTTGAAGTACATCGCTAACCACGCACATACCTTCGTACCAATCATCATGTCGATGCGTGACGCAGGCGTCGAGGAGCTGGTATCGCGCGACCCCCAGCTGCCGCAGTCCTTCGTGCCCACCACCCGCCACATGATATGGCCGGGGGACCGCCTTACGGTCACCTGCGACTTCGACTCGACCTCCAGGTGAGGACCTAGCTGCCCCCGTACTGCTCCGTGGCTAAGCAGTGGCGACCTAGTGAAGGGGATGGGGTCCGCCCCAGAGCTGAAGGGGCCTCGGGAGCATTTGACTCGAAGGGGTATGCCGTGGCGGTTTTCAAGGCGAGCATCTCCCGAGCGTGCAACACTCGTGACGTACCGGTAATGGAGCATCTGACAGCTCACCCGGCTCTGCACCTGGACCCCGCCCACGCACCAGGACGGCCGTCACGAATGCTGGCGGCACGCACAAGGACGAGATGTGCAACATGTACGTCATGGTGTACGGCAAGACGCCATTCATGGCCATGTGCGGCAACGACGAGAAGGTGAGGAGCACACGGGGGGCAGGACGGGGGTGCAGTTAGAGTCGAGCGCTTGCTGCAGTACCCTTTGCCTTGTGCTGCCTGCCTGCTTGCTGTACCATGCGCAGTACGCCGTGGTATGGTGGTTGGTGGTTGCACAGCCACGCCAGTCACTGTATCCAGCCCACCCATCCCCACCTGCCTCACCGAAGGCCCCTGGTATGCAGCGCCTCGGTCATCTTGGTTGCTTGTTGCTTACGGTGTATCTCTACCCCCGTGTGTGTGCCGGCGCAGGACATCTCGGACCAGTCCCCCGGCGCCTTCCCGCGGCTGGCCAAGCTGCAGCCCGACCCCGCGCCCTGGTGGCAGCCGCCCTCGCCGCAGGGGCTGCAGGGCGAGCCGCTGGGGCTCGTGGGGGACGCCACATCCGTCACCACGGGCCCGGACGGCACGCTCTGGGTGCTGTACAGGTGGGGCAAAGAAAACTGGGATCGCGCAGGGTTGCTGCCCTGTGTGTCCCCTGGCATGTCCGCGCCCGCCAGCAAGTTCGGATAGGCCCCGCATGCTCAGCAGCAACAGCGGGCACGGACGTGCCGCCCTTGGCCCGCTGGTAAAGCGGTGTTGCAGGTTCTTGTCCCTGTATTGTGCCAGCAAGGCCCTCGGCACCCCTGTTGGGCGACATACCGGTGGTAGGCCTCCCTCATCCTGCACCAACCAACTCCCACTTTCATCATCAAGCAAGACGCGTTCGTTTCCCCTTCAGGGCTAGCGCGCGCTGGACAGCCAAGTCCTTTGACGCGAAGAACCGCGTCACAAGCGGCCCCATCCCCGAGGCTGTTGTGGTGCAGCTGGACCCGGACTCTGGCGCCGTGCTGTCCAGGTGGGGATGAAGGGGCTACAGTAGGGGGTAGGCAGGGCACTCAACAGCGCTTACGAAAACCGAAGGTGGGACGTTGGGAAAGGGCCCCGTATGATCCGCGCTCCGGAACGAACTGTTTCATGGCCGCCGCCAAGCGTTTGCGTGCCGTATGTACGTCAACTGTCCCCAACCGCAGGTGGGGCGCCAACACATTTTACATGCCCCACTCCATCACCGTGGACAACCAGGGCAACGTGTGGGTTACGGACGTGGGGCTGCACCAGGTGGGTGCAAATGCACGTGCTGCACACTAGCACACGTGCACAGTCAACAGGCTTTTACATGCTGACTGGCCTGTTGGTTTAGCCCACTGCTGGACAGGCCCGCCCCTAGTGCACCATACTACAATTGGTCCGCGGTCAGTTACGGCAACGTGGATGCAGGACTGATGTGCCGTATGCTAAATCACAAGCGTGCACCCCATCCTGGGAAGTAAGCTGCGTCAATCCTGCCCCATGGCACACCGTGAAACGTATTTCCACGTTGATGGGCCGCGCGTCAAACCTCGCCCGACACTGCTACGGTACGCTGTGCGCAGGTGCTCAAGTTCGACTATGTGGGCAACCAGCTGCTGGCGGTGGGGCAGAAGCTGCAGCCCGGTGCCGGCAGGGACCACTTCTGCAAGCCCACCCAGGTGCGCGCGCGCACAGTCACCTGAATGCGCACAGCGGGCGATGGATACCGTTGGCTGCCGTGCACTGCGACATCCGTCCGGCGTGTGGCACATACCGGAATGTTATACGGCAAGGGCCGGCGTGGTAAGGTGGTAACGCGCATGCCAAGACACCGGCATTGGTGGGAAGCAAGGCATATCATGAGTAACAAGATACGGTACGCCTTGCTCCCCACCACCGCAGGTGTCCGTGCTGCGAGACGGCAGCTTCGTGGTGTCGGACGGCTACTGCAACAGCCGTGTCGTACAGTTCGCGGCGGACGGGAAGTTTGTAGGTGGGTGGCCAAGGATATCATTTCTACGTTTCCCCAGGTGGTGCACATCATGCCGGTTGCCCTTGCCAGTACTGCATCCCGATGTGCTCCACTCATAAATGCAGCCGCCAGCGCGGCCATCCCACATTGGTGCATTGCTTGCTGGCTGTCGTCTCCTTGCGCACCCGACCTCGTCCTTCTCCCCTGTATGTTCCCACACGCCGTTGCACTGACGCTAAGCCCCCTTCACGCCCCACGCAGCTGCCAGTGCGGCCATCCCCCAGGTAGATCACGGCGTGCTACCTTGTCCTCCCTGCGTGCCTTACCTCTTCCTTGTCCCATGTTGCACGCCGCACGCAGCCGCCAGCGCGGCCATCCCCCAGGTGGTGCACGGCGTGCTGGTGGACGAGTGCGAGGGCAAGGTGTACGTGGCGGCGCGGGAGCCGGGCCAGGTGCTGGTGCTGGACATGGCCAAGGGGCTGCAGCTGCACACCACCATAGACCTGGCCGCGGCAGGTGGGTGCATTCGTTGATTGCTTGGATAACCCCCTAGCAGCCGTAACCCACGGGCTGCAGCTGCATGGCGTCAGAAGTCTGGCCGCGGCAGGCCAGCATTCCTGTTCACCTTCCGGGAACGATTAGTGGTTGTGCTATGCGCGCGCTTGCTTGGTATCGACGATGCCGTATGCCGTGGTACCGTAGGGAACAGACAGGCGGCGGGGCGCTGAGTCGCACCAAATGGCTGCGTTGTCCGTTCTGCAGGCCACGGCATGGTGTGGGCGCTCAAGTTCGGGCCGTACGGCGAGCAGCTGGCGCTGGCGTGGAAGGAAGGCCAGGTGAGCGGAGGCGCGTGGGGCCACAGCTACAAGTCAAAAGGTGTTCGCGGAGTCCGGGGGAACCAAGCATTTTTTCTTTCGCTGTTACATGGCGCCTAGTGGGGCTTGAAACACGCAACGGTACATGCCTGTCTAGAGGGCTTCTGCACAGCCAAGGTGCTGCGCGCAGCCTGTGGTGTTTTTGCTCAAGCCAGCACTGTCATCCTTGAACTACCGCGAAGCTCTGCATCACAATACCCTGAGGCTCCTTTGACACGGCCCTTTTCGTCCTCCTCCCTCCCGCGCAGAACGGCCGCCTGATCAACCTGCAGTTCCCCGAGCAGGCCCATTGGGAGCTGCCCGGCACCGAGATGCTGTCGCCGCACGACTTCGTGCTGGGCGCGGCGCCCACGGAGGAGAGCGGCGTGGGCGACCGCTTCTTCGCCGTGTACCTGGCCTCGGTGGGCAGCGCCTGCGACAAGAAGTGCGGCCCGCTGCGCAAGTTTGTGGCGGTGCCGCATGGCATGGAGATCCCCAATGCAGCGGTGGGTGGGGCGTTGGGGACGGCTGGGTGGGATGGGTGTTGTCCGTTGGGTACGGCGCCTCGTGCCGTGAGGCACGCGGCTTGCGGACACTTGCGTGTTGGGTGCGCAGGAGCATGGCGCGGTGCCGCAATGCAACCTGTTGCATTGTGCTGTGTGGACATGCCGTCTGCGTCCAACCGCCGCCTGACCACCAACCACCACCAACAGCAGCTCATGACGCATCTCTCGCCCCATACTTTGCCATTGCAGTTGCTCAAGATTGAGCATGATGCCAACAAGGCCAAGCAGGCGCACCCAGGCGATGCCGTACTGCTGCCGCATGGTGCTGCAGTCAATGCCTCACACCTTGGGTCGGCCCTCAACATCACGTTGGAGGAGGCTGACAAGGCCGCTGCCGCTGTCATGGAGAAGGTCAAGGAGAAGGCTAAACAAATTGCAAAGGGCGGGGAGCCAGACGAGATGGACGTGATGGAGGCGGAGAAGGAGGAGATGGAGGAGGAGGCCAAGGACGGGGAGGTCGACCAGGGGGGCGCCATGGTGGCAGATGACTACGATGAGGGTCTGGAGGACGACGCAGAGGACGCGGACGACTATGAGGAGGAGAAGGAGGAAGAGGAGCGCATGAGGGAGGAGGAGGACCAGGCGCTGGAGGATTACGTCGAGGAGGTCACCGGGGTGAAGCTCAACCTCACGAAGCCGGCGAAAGAGCCTGAGCCGGTCCTGCGGGACCGCTACGAGGTCATCAGCAAGGACAAGAAGGTCGTGGAGCAGCAGACACGCATCACCAGTATGCAGCTCTTCGTCATTGTTGGCGCGATTGCCATTGCGGGCTATGCGATTGGCATGTTCAGCACGGCCGTGGTGAAGCGGTACCTGGAGGGCAACGACCGGTTGGCTGGGGGCCACGTGGAGGGCATTACGGGAGGGCCAGCGGCGCAGGTGGCTGGGCGGAGCGGTGGGGCGGGTAGGCCTGGGCCGGGACGGGCCTGGGCCGGCTGGGCGGGGGCGGGGGCTGGGGAGTTGATGTCGCGTTTCAGGGTGCCTGGGTGGGGCACCGGCAGCTCGGGGCCCAACACCGCAGCTGGGGGGAGTGATGGCGGTAGCAGGTATGCCAAGGAGGTGGAGGCAGCGCGGGAGCGGGAGCGGCTGCTGCGGAGCGGCAATGTGTAGCGGCTAGCTTTGTAGATGCTTCATGTAGGGAAGTAATTTGCATGTTAAGCGCACGCGGCGGGGCAGTAGCCGCCACGTCGACTTGGCATTATATGCCACGTGCGCTTCTCACCACTCTTGCATGCATCGTGCATCTAGAGGCGAACTGGAGACTGTGCGCCATGTCCATTCCGGGTGTCATAAGGCAAACATGAAGGGCGACATTGCTGTTGCGAAGGCACTGACACGTGGCAGGGACGACTCCACCGTACCGTACGCACCAACTGACGGCATAAACCTGTAAACATGCCATGTGTGATAAGATAAAAGCATTGTATTTTCAAGAAAATTCCTCGATACTAAGAAAACTGTCGTGCGAGTATTGTACCCGGCTGCACCGCGGGCAGCTCCGACGCCTTCTATTCGGAAGTGTGCAACTATTTGACGGCAAAATAGACAGTACGCAAGTAGTCTTTGGTACCTGCTGTGCTTCAGACCCCTCTGGAGTCGTCCTGAAGGATCGCGAGTCGCAACCTTGTTTCGCGACACTTCTCGTTGCCGCGGTTGGCCGGAGCTGCATCGCCAGGATCATGACGCCTCGGCATATAAAGTGCGAGCACCCATAATCTTGCATTTGCAGTCCTTTCAAGTCATACGCTCATACCTTCACCCTCATTGCCAACGAGAACCATTTGGGCACATACATACCTCAGTTAACCCTAGGTTATTCACGACCGCTGCTTACACATTATACGCTTGCAGCAGGGGCACTTGCTGATACAGCTCAAATGTTTGGCATGAACCCGTTGTTATACGGCTTCCCTGCGTCGCCGTGGGGCAACGTCGACGACAGCGACATCCCGACACGCGCGAGGCAGCCGCGTAGAGCGTTCCAGCCTGCAGCCGGGGAAGACTTTTTCGCTCATCATCCAAGCATGTACCCGGGTGCCTATGGGTAAGTGGCAGGCTTTGCCCAGGCTTTACCCACACTGCGATGGCAGCCTTCATGCGCCGGGCACGCGCTGCGTGTCATGCTCCTCCTTCTGCCATGTCTGCCAAAATTGGCCCACATATACATGTTGCGATGCCTGCAACAGTTTTTGATGACCTGTATCCCCAACCGCTCTTGCCTCCATCGCCCCCAGGGTGCCCTACGCCCATCCCGCGGCCTACCCTCCCCGCCGACGCCCCGCGCCCGACCCCTTTTCCTACTCCCAGCTACCCCCCGACTACGCTGACCTGCTTTTCCCAGAAGAAGCTCTCCCCCACGGCTTCCACACCGCCGCCCCACCCTCCCGGCCAGCACCCAGCGCCCGGTCAGCGCGCTCCGCCGCGTCCATGGGGTCATCCAACAAAGCCAAGACCAACAGGGCATCGCGCCCTAGCAGGGAGCCTGAATTGGATCTCCAGCTGCCTCCCCTGCCCTCCGACCTCAACTCCAGCATCCCCCTGGAGCTTCTCGCTGGCCCCTATGGCCACCTGCTGAAGCAGCAGCTGCTGCAGCGGCAGCAGCAACAGCAGCAGCAGCAGCAGGCCGCCCTACGGCGCCGCCAGGAGCAGCTCGCCAGGCAGGCCGAGGCTTCGTACGAGTCGAGCAGCGAGGCGGAGGGCAGCAGCGATGGCGATGACTACGCGAGCTGCTCGTCTGACCAGCGGCCGCGGCAGCAGCAGCAGCGGCAGCAACAGTCTGCAAGCCGCAGCAGCGCTGCCGCGGCTGCTCCCCAGCCTGCCCCCAGCCAGCAGGCGGTGTGGCTGTTCGACCCCCGCACCGGCCTGTGCTACCGCGCCATGGCGCCCGTGGCGGCGGCAGAGGTCCAGCAGCAGCAGCAGCAGTCCCATGGTGGAGACAAGCAGCAGCAACAACAGCAGCAGTCGGTCAAGTCCCAGGCCAAGGCCCCCAAGCCGGAGGCCCCTGCCGCCACCGCGTCACAGCCGCTGCGCACACCTACCGACTCTTCCCGGTCCAGCACCCCCCAGCGCCGCCCGGCCGCTGAGACAGCGACCAACCCCGGCCGGCTGCCTCTACCCAAGGGCTCCCCTGCCGCGACAGCCACCGCCGCCTCCGTCTCGCACCCGCACCCGCAGCAGCAACAGCAACAGCAGCAGCACCAGCACAGCTCCCAGCCAACGCGCATTGCCGTGCGTGTTGTGGATGGCCCCGCAGCCGCCAAGAGCGTGGCCGTCAGCTCAGCCAACGCCAACGCCGCCAGCACCACCACCATGCCCCCCGCCCCCGCCGCCCCCGCCGCCACCTCCGCCTCCCCCCTGGAGCGCCAGGGCAGCACCGCCATCGTGCCGCGGCCTGCCATGGACGTGGCCTTGTCCCGGGGGCCCTCCGAGGCCCTGCCCTCCGCCCCCTCCAGCATCAGCGCTGCCCAGGCTTCCACCAGCATCCCCACCAGCACCAGCGGCCGTCCGGTCCCGTCTTCCTCCGCCGCTGCTCCTATTGCTCCTGCTGCTGGCGCGGCCAGCACGCCCGCTGGAGGCAACGCGTGGCGGCGCGGGCCGTTCGCAGCCGCCACGGTGGCGCCGCGCCCCGCCACCATGCTCCGCTCCCAGGTGAGAACGGTTCGGCTCATTCGGTGACAGCTTGACCTGCGGCTATGCCCCTGTATTTCCTGAACAGCTGTACCCCCGTGGGCCTGCTGGCTTCGCAGCCGCAGCACCACCTTGGCTCGCGCATGATGCCCCTGCCGTGCTGCTTCCTACGCACCTACCTACAACTCACCTGCCTTCTTCCCCCTCCCCCCTCCTTGTGCCGCCTCCTCAGGCTGCCCGCACCATCCAGCGCTGGTTCCGCGGCTGGCGGCTGCACCGCCACGCGCCCCTGCTGCGGCAGCTGGTGGGCGTGGCGGGCGAGCTGCGCGCCGCCGCCGCGCGCTTCTACGAGCACATGGGCGCCACCGCCAGCCACATCACGCACAAGCAATACCTGGAGGTCAACGAGCTGGCCATGCGGGTCATCTTCAAGCTGGACAGGTGGGTGGTGGTTGTGGGGTTTGGATTCGGGGTGTGGGGTACGGTGTGGTACGGACAACGGATAGAAGGGTACACTGAGCTGGCCGTGAGGGTCACATTCAGGCTGGACGGGGGCCGCGGAGTGCGGGTGGAAGAGCGGGACGTAGAGGGGTCGACTGTGGGTAACGGGGCGGGAAGGTGCTGAGCGTGGGTGGACTAGGGGATGCATTCCGGTTGTGATGGCGGCGCATTGGCACAGCGGCGCAGCGTGGACACCTACAAGCACGGGCGCTTTGCGCTCGCCCCCACTGCCCTACTTCGCACAGTCAATACAACGCATTTCTGACTCTCCTTCCCCCGCTTCCCCCTTCCTCTCCCTGCTCCTTGCCCCGCAGCCTGGAGGGCATGCCCCCCGAGTTCCGCCAGCTGCGCAAGCACCTCACGCGGCGCGCCCTGCGCCTGCAGGACGAGGTGCTGGCAGCATACCAGACCTCGGACCAGCGCCCCGCGCCACGCCGCAGCGAGAGCAACGCCGCCGCCGTCGCCACCCCAACCAGTGCCGCCACCGCCCCTGACGCCGCTGCGACCGCCCCAGCCGCAGCCTCCCCCGCCAGCTCAGGCCCCGCCTCCGCTCCCGCCACCGCTAATGACTCCTCCGCTCCCGCCACGGCTGATGCCGCTACCGAGTTCGCCGCTCCTGCGTTAGCTGGTGGCTTAACTCAGCGCGCAGCGGACGCTCCCTGCCCTTCTGTCACTGGCCGTGTCGCTGAGGTGCCAGGTGCGGTGGATGCATCAGTGCCGGAGGAGGAGGCAGCAGGCGACGGGGAGCCAGCAGCAGTGGATGGCTCCGTGTCGTCGCCGTCGGAGGAGTCTACGGCGGCTGATGAGGTGCCCAGCGCAGAGGAGTGTGAGGGCCAGATGCAGCAGGCGCAGCAGCAGCAACAGGATGCAGCTGCCGTGCCTGGGGAGGGCAGCGAGGCAGCAGCTGCTGCCGCTGCCGTTGCGGATGTGGAGGTGGAGCCCGTTGAGCTGCCGCCAGCTCCCGCGCCCACGCCTGTAAGCTGCTCTGAGGCGCCCACGCCGTGCCCTGAACTGGAGGGCAGCTGCGCGGTTGGCAATGCGTTGCAGCTGGCGGTGTCGCTCGGGGCGGAGCAGGAGGGTACACAGGAGCAGCAGCAGGGGCTGGGAGAGGAGCAGCAGGAGGCGGAGCAGCAGCAGCAAACGCAGGAGGTGCATGACTCCGCCTCTCACTGCGGTGACGTGCACAGCCATGATGAGGGGGAGGGGCGTGCGAGTGTGAGCAGAAGCGCCAGCGGCTGCAGCAGCCTTGGGCTGGAGGGCGTTGGGGCAGGCGGCCACGGCAGCGTGCCCGATGTGGGGACTTCCGAGGTTGCGCTGAGTGGGTCAGGGGCGCGGTGTGCTGCGGAGGGTGTGGTATTTGAGCAGCAGAAGCTGCAGAAGCAGGCGGCAAGGGGAGAGGAGGTGCCTGCAGCGCTGGTGCGGGTTGTGGTGGTGGTGCGGGAGGACGGGAGCGTGGTGGGCAGCAGCTCGCGGCTGTGTGTTAGCACTGGAACGCAGACGGACTGAGGCGAGACAGTAGGCAAGCAGCTGATGGCGATCGAGTTATCTGATTCTAGTTGCAGGTTGGGAACGTACGAGACCACCAGTGTGCCCTCACAATCAGCACGCTTGGAGCGTACTTAAAGTAGCAACCGTTTCCTGTGTGCGTCAGGGGTTTGGGAAGCAAGTTGGAAGGCTGACACGTACTGTTGCATAGCTAGCTGAAAGGCTAACACGTACCTTTGCATACTTGGCTTGTTGCGTTACAAGCCTGCGGCTTGCGGGCGACCCACTGGCTGAAGCCGATACTTCAGGACTGAGGCTGTGGCTTCCAGTCGTTGCCTTTTGGGTTCATTCTTTGTGGTGATCACGCATGCTACCGTTGTGCGCACGTATAATACGGTACAGGGCCGGAGTCGTGTATGACCCGACCCAAAACCGCGCGTTTGAACTGTGGATACCATAGGGCATGAAGTACCGCTGCGCGTCGTGTTGAAGGAACATTTGGGTGTACGTACACGAAACGTCGGGAACACGTGGCAAGGAACAGTCCTTCATGGCAGGAAATGCCTTTATAGGACCTGACCAACGTGTCGAGTAGCCGCACGTGCGTTCCGTCCCTGTCACGTGATGTCCATTGTATGGATTCAAGCTACCGTCGTAGCATTGTGCTGCGGTGGGAATGGCATGATTCGCCCAAACACTTGGTTGTACGGACCCTGTGGGCTGCAACACAACATAGCGTGTAAATGCCGATACCTGATATGGCCCAAGGCCCTTCTCCTCTGGGCTCTGACACCAGCCGTGGGGGCGTCAGAGCAGGTCAGAGATGCCCTACTACCGTGCATGGCACTGGACGCGTTACACTTGGCAGGCAGGTGTAGCGCTTATGCGAGCCATAGCCAGCCATAGCCAATACGGTGGTACCGAGGGCCGGAAAACACGGCAGCAAGAAAGGCAGCAGCGAGACAGGGCACTGTGTGACCGACAGCTTCCATGTGCATGAAGGCCGTGCACTCCACGTACCAGGTACCATGCGCATTGATGCGCAGCAGCCGTCCGGAATCAGGGGAGATCCTTCCCAGTCTGGAATTGTGTCCTCCCCTGTTCCGAACTAGAGCTGTGCCGGCCAGGGATGCTTCTCATGTTTATAATCTTATTTAGCTGTAATGCATACACAGAGTTGGTATCACCACGGATCACCACGTCAACCATGCCCCCCTTTAGGCGCTTCCAACTGTCGCCACCGACCACTGCCACCGACCATGAACGGACAGACCAGGGGCACGTTGCCTGGATCCCTGAATGCTATCATCCGCTTCTCATCAGCGCGCTGCCTCTACAGGGCGCTGCCTCTACAATTAAACCTGCGGCACGTGAACGATCTAATGGCGCAAGGCCCTGCGCAGTACGGCCACTGCTGCTGGTTGGGAGCGGTTTAGGAGCCCTGGTAAACGGCGAGCGAAGCCCTGTCTTTTGTCAGCTTGTGTCTCTTGTAAAAACTTGAGTCCTTATTACGCCCTATTTGCTGCGCTCAGTAGTGTTAGAGTTGCTTTTATGTCGTTCGAAGGTTGTGTACTCTCGGCGTCAATACGGAGTAGACGACCGTTTCTCCTTCAGGCGTAGATAAACATGCCACCTCGTAGAGCACTTCAAGGCAATCGACGACGTGAACAGGGCGGCTTAGCAGAACTCAACGCAGACTTCCACGCCGCCCAGGACCGTCTGTTGCGCTTTGTCGACCATGGCAGGCCACAACCAACTCCCAGCAATGTGCAGCCGTTCGTCGACTGGCTGGATAGCCTGGCAGGCACGGCAGTGTCAGCTTTCGACCCCAGAGAGGCTCGCATCAACCTCCTTGCCATTTTGCGCGTTCTTGTGGCGGCCGTGCGCTGGCCGGTTGGCGACCCTCTCAAGGCAGGAGCTCTCATGATTGCCCTGAATTCTGGGCCGGCAATCAAAGCGGTCAGCGAGGCAACTTACACTATCATGCCGCATGTGATGTTCGCGTCTGCGGCCGTGAAGAGCCAGCTCCTGGAGGCTTACGCCGCTCGGTTGGCAGTCATAACCAAGGGCATGTTGAGGGCAATCGCTGAGGGGCAGGGACCCCTGAATCTCTCGCGGAGGGAGACGCGCCACGACCTGGTAGCCCCGCTGGTGGGCTGGACGCAGGCCGCCCTCAGATCCGTATATGGCATCCAAGAGGCTCTCGACACAGCTCAGGCGGCGTGCGACCAGTTGGACCTTGCAGCTCCCAATAGCTCGCGGTCAGGCGTCGCCGAGGCCACAGCCCTGTTCCGGACCGCCCTGGCTGGCAGCTGCTTGCTGGATCACGCGGCCCGTGCAGTCCCCACGCTGGTGCGGGCAGGGCAGGAAATGGACCTGTGCGTGTCTCTCATGCACACCCTCCGGCGCGTCTGCCCCTCGTACGACATGGCGCAACAGCCCATGGACGCCCAGCTGTTCGGCCCCTGCTGCCAGCACCTCACCCTGGCGCTGGCGCTGCGGACGCTGTACGAAATTGACGGAGGGGAGCTGTACGGCATGCCGGACGAGCTGGCCAGCGGACTGCCGGTGCTGGTGGCTACCCAGAATGAGCTACCCTCCGCGGATGGGCCTGGCTGGCAGAGGGTCACGTGCAAGGCGCTGTACCACGATCCGTTCCTGCACGCGGTATCGGTCTTGCATGCGAGCCTGACTGACTGGAGCAAGGCCGTGCAGCGGCAGATGCTGGGTCTGGAGCAGGAGGTGCAGCGGCAGTACGGGGAGGGGGAGGGGGAGAGGGAGAGGAAGAGGGAGGGGTATGGGGAGGGGGAAGGGGAGGGGGAGGGAGAGGGGGAGGGCGAGGCGGGGAACGAGCAGCCGCCCGCTGCGGTCAAGGCTCCGTGGCACAAGGTCAGCCCGGGGCAGGCGCTGGACGTTGCACGGCGGGTGGTGCGGTTTGCTGTGGACTCGGGGCGCTTCTGGGAGGAGTCGGGGGAGGCGGCGGCGGAGGGGGCTGGCGGGGGAGGTCAGCCCCACCCGC
>VFQN01003228.1_pt1 | contig 23734 bp, 23 predicted proteins | sample 3512371 | NCBI WGS metagenome assembly VFQN01 (sample SAMN10412370, study PRJNA504923) | tailings metagenome | isolation source: Replicate 2 from Balatoc abandoned mine | place: Philippines: Itogon, Benguet | collected 2017-08-28
GCTTGGCGAGGTTGGCCTCGACGGCGCGGTAGACTTCGCGCGAATCGCCGCCGGCCGAGCCGATCAGGTTGGCCGCGAGGCCTTCCGGATCGTCGAGCAGAACCTTGAGAATATGATCGGGAATAAGCCGCTGGTGGCCTTCGCGCAGCGCCAGCATCTGGGCGCTCTGGAGGAAGCCCCGCATGCGCTCGGTGTATTTTTCCTGGTTCATCACTAACCCTTTCCTTTACGCCCCCGTCGAGCGGCGGGCGGAAGAGCGGACCCTCTAAAAAGAAGCATCCTGCAGGCGATATGGGATCGGATCGGCGGGCTGCAAGCCCCTACCCCGCGTGCGACTTTCACCTGACTTGAAGGTCGGCTAAGAGCCTCCGGCTGACGGAACGGGGGAGCACTTAATGTCGGGTGGTCACGGACATATCGACACTTCGAACAAGAGGATCGCCTTGTTGGTGGCCATCCTCGCCGCCCTGCTGGCGGTGTCGGAAATGGGCGGCAAGAGCTCGCAGACGAACGCCCTGTCGAGCCATATCGACGCCTCCAACCTGTGGTCGTTCTTCCAGTCGAAGACCATCCGGCAGACGACCCTGCGCACCGCCGCGGAAGAAGTCGAAGCCACCTACAAGGATGGTTCGACACCCCTGCCACCCGCGCTGAAGGCCCAGGCCGACCGGTGGCGCCAGACGGCGCAGCGCTACGACACCGAACCCGAGACCGGCGAGGGCCGCAAGGAGCTGGCCGCCCGGGCCAAGGCCAAGGAACAGCATCGCGACCGGTCGATGGCCGCCTATCACATGTTCGAGTACGGCTCGGCCTGCTTCCAGCTCGCCATCGTGCTGGCAGGCGCCGCGGCCCTCACCTCGGTGATCTGGCTGACTTTCCTGTCGGTCGGGCTCGGCGTCGTGGGCTTCGGCTTCACCGTCCTCGCCTTCGTCGCACCGACGCTCGTCCACCTGTAGACGCAACGAAAACGCCCGCAGGCGGCTGCCTGCGGGCGGTTTCAGGAAATGCAGCGGGCCGGGCCGATCAGGCGCGACGGCTACCGGTCGCCGGCACGAATTCGGGGACCTCGGGCTGTTCCTCAGCCGCGGGGTCGCTGCCGCTCGGCGCCGTGCGTCCATTCTGGAGGAACGCGACGCCGTTGAGTCCGGGTTCGGGCTCTTCGTGGTCGCGATCTCGGTTGTTCTCGCGATGCTCATTCTGACGACGATCGTTCTGGCGATAACCGCCGCCCTGGCGATGCTCGCCCTGACGACCGTCAGGCGAGCGGTGTTCGGAAGACCGATGCTCGGAAGACCTGTGCTCGGAGGAACGCTGCTCGGAGGAACGCTGTTCCGAAGGCCCCTGCTCGCCCCGCTCGCCGGACTGGGACTCACCGCCTCCATCACTGGACTGCGGTCCGCCCTGGCCCTGCTGCGGCTGGCCGGACTGCTGACCCGGCTGTCCCTGCTGCTGGCCGTCCTCGCTCCCCTCGCCCCAGTTGTTGCGCTGGACGAAGCCTCCCATGGACTGGATCACACGGTAATAATGGTCGGCGTACTGGTAGTAGGCTTCGGCCAGGATGCGATCGCCGGAAGAGGCCGCTTCACGGGCCAGCGACTGATATTTGTCGAAGACCTGGTGGGCATTACCGCGGACCCGAACGTCGGGACCGCTGCTATCGAAAATCTGGTTTCGATTGGGGGCGCGGTTGGAGCCGTGATGCTGGGGCTTGTGATGGTGAGTGTTGCCACCACCGCCGCTGCCGCCACCACTGCGACCGCCGCGCGACCGCTGACGATTGTTTGGTCTCATTAACCTAGGGCCAGTTACACGCCGGACGGAAGTTGTTGTTAATTCCCCCCTGCCCTGCCCGGGCGCCGTCACGGCTGAATTCAGGGGTTTGGTGTCCGCCGCCACAGACCGGTCGGACCAGTATCCCCCCAAGGGGTAACAGGAACCTAGTCTCATTCCTTCCGATTGCCAACCTCTTAATGCTGGGCGGGCACGACCCGCTCGATCCCGCCAAGATCCCGGCGAGGCGGCCGGGGCGAGAGCCCTGCGGTCCGGAAAAGTGACGCGACTTCAGGGGCTTGACCCTCGCCGACCTCCACGATGGCCCAACCGCCTGAAACGACCAGCGTCGGCGACGCCGCCGCAATGATGCGATACGCCGCAAGTCCATCGGCACCGCCATCGAGGGCCAGCCTCGGCTCATGGTCGGCCACTTCCGGCATCAACCCTTCAACTGCGGCACTCTCGATATAGGGTGGATTGGAGACCAGAAGGTCGAAAGGCCCCTCCCGGCCGCCGACCACCCGGTCCGTCCAGCCGACCCGCCGCCAGTCATCCGCCGAGAGGCGCGCGCGCGGCGCCACGCCCAGCGCCTCGGCATTGGCCCGGGCGACGGCCAGCGCCGCCTCGGAAACGTCGATTCCGACGCCGGTCGCCTGCGGATACTCCCGCAGCAGGGTGAGCAGCAGGCAGCCCGAGCCGAGCCCCAGGTCGAGAATCCGCAACTTCCGGCTGCGATCGGGCAGCAGGTCGAACACCGTTTCGATCACCGTCTCGCTGTCGGGGCGCGGGATCAGGACCGCCGGCGAGACCTTGAACGGCAGGCCCCAGAACTCCCGCTCGCCCAGGATGTAGGCCATCGGCTCGCGCCGCACCCGCCGCGCCGTCAGTTCGCGCACCGTCGCCCCTGCCGAGGCAGAAGCGGGGTCGGGTCCGCGCGAGACCAGCTGCTCGATCGTCAGTCCGGTGGCGTGGCTCAGCAGCAGGCGGGCCTCGAAGCGGACATTGTCGATCCCGGCCGCCGTCAAGGCGACGGCGGTATCGCGCAGCAGGGCATCGTAGGAGGGGGTCTCCGCCACCGTCTAGGCCGCGAGCTCCGCCAGGCGCGACGCCTCGTCGTCGGCGGTCAGGGCATCGATGATCGCGTCCAGCCCGCGGCCGTCCATAACCTCGGCGAGATTGTAGAGGGTGAGGTTGATCCGGTGATCGGTCACCCTGCTCTGGGGGAAGTTGTAGGTGCGGATGCGCTCGCTGCGGTCGCCGCTGCCGACCTGGCCCTTGCGGTCTGCGGAGCGCAGATCGTCGAGCCGCTGGCGCTCGGCATCGTAGAGACGCGCGCGCAGGATCTTCATCGCCTTGGCGCGGTTCTTGTGCTGGCTCTTCTCGTCCTGCTGGCTGACGACGACGCCCGTCGGGATATGGGTGATACGGACCGCCGAGTCGGTCGTGTTCACTGACTGACCGCCCGGGCCGGAGGCGCGGAACACATCGATGCGAAGGTCCTTCTCGTCGATCTTGATGTCGACATCCTCGGCCTCCGGCAGCACCGCCACCGTCGCGGCCGACGTGTGGATGCGGCCCGACGCCTCGGTCGCCGGCACGCGCTGCACGCGATGCACGCCCGACTCGAACTTGAGGTGAGCGAAGACGTTGCGGCCGGTCACGGTGGCGATTGCCTCCTTGTAGCCGCCGATGCCCGTGTCGGAGAGCTCCATGACCTCGAACTTCCAGCCATGCTCGGCGGCATAGCGCTGGTACATGCGGAACAGGTCGGCAGCGAACAGGGCTGCCTCGTCGCCGCCGGTTCCCGCCCGGATTTCGAGGATGGCATTCTTCTCGTCGGCCGCATCCTTGGGCAGCAGCATGCGCTTCACGTTGCGTTCGAGGTCAGGAAGCTGCTTCTTGATCTCGGCCGCCTCTTCCTCGGCAATCGCCTTCATGTCGGGATCTGAGGCCATCGCCTCCGCATCCTTCAGTTCCTGCTCGGCCTTGCGCCAGGCATTCACGGATTCGACCAATGGGCCGAGATCGGCATATTCCTTGGAAGCCGCCACGAATTTCTGTGAATCAAGATTGCCGGCCGAAAGCTGGGCTTGCAGTTCGGCGTAGCGCGCGACGATCTGTTCGAGTTTCAGAAGAAGCGACACTTCAGACCTTCAAAGCTGCAGCGAGGCCGTCGAGCGGCACCTCGCGTTGAGTGCCACTGTCGAGATCCTTGAGCTGGGCGACGCCCTTGGTCAGTTCGTCGTCGCCCAGGATGATCACCGCGCGGGCGTTGACCTTGTTGGCCCGCTGCATACGCCGCTTCATGTTGCCGCGATAGTCCTGCTCGACGGCGATGCCGTCCCGGCGCAGGACGCGGGCAATGCCCAGGGCCTTGCTTTCGGCAGCGGCCCCAAGCGGTGCGATCACGACAGGCCGCGGCGGCGGCGCTGGCTCGTTGCACAGCATCATCAGACGCTCGATGCCTCCCGCCCAGCCGATGCCCGCGGTCGGCGGCCCCCCCAGTTCGGCGATCAGCCCGTCGTAGCGACCGCCGCCCAGCACCGTGCCCTGGGCGCCGATGTGGGTGGTCACGAACTCGAAGGCCGTGTGGGTGTAGTAGTCGAGGCCGCGGACCAGGCCCGGATCGACCTCGAAGGCGATGCCGGCGGCAGCCAGGCCATCCTGCACCGTCTTGAAGAAATCCCGGCTCGCCTGGTTCAGGTGGTCGGCGAAGGACGGTGCGTTGGCGTTGATCTCCTTGTCGCCTTCGTCCTTGCTGTCGAGGATGCGCAGCGGGTTGCGCTGCAGGCGGCCCCTGGAATCCTCCGACAGCTTGTCGACATGGCCCGAATAGTAGTCGACCAGCACCTTGCGATAGCCGGTCCGGCTCTCGGGGTCTCCCAGCGAGTTGATCTTGAGGACGCAGCGGTCGAGGATCGTCAGCCGGTCGAGGATATCGGCAGCGACCGAGATCACTTCGATATCGGCTCCCGCCTCGGGCGCCCCCAGCACCTCGAGGTCGATCTGATGGAACTGGCGCTGGCGCCCCTTCTGCGGCCGCTCGTAGCGGAACATCGGACCCGCCGCGAAGACCTTCAGCGGCAGCTGCTGCGCCAGCTCGCCGTTCGACACGAAGGCGCGGCAGATGCCGGCCGTGTATTCCGGCCGCAGGGTCAGCGATTCGTCGCCGCGATCCTTGAAGGTGTACATCTCCTTCGACACCACGTCGGTCGTCTCGCCGATGCCGCGGGCGAAGAGTTCGGTGAATTCGAAGATCGGCGTCGCCATCTCGCGGTAGCCGTACAGGCGCGCCACGTCGCGCGCGGTGTCGACGACATGCGCGAAGCGCCGGTAGTCGTCGGGGAGGATATCGTGCGTGCCACGCACGGGTTGCATCTTGCTCACGGGGAATCGCCTCGAAGGAACGTCGGGAAAGGAAGGCCTGGGACCGCTACTCGGCGGCGGCGCGATGTCGCTCGGCTTCTTTCGCCCTGGAGGCCTCGATCTCGGCGGCCTTCTTCTCGATCAGCTCGACCAGATGGTCGACGACGTTGCCGTCCTTCAGCCGATGGTGCGGAACGCCGGCGATGTAGACTTGGTGGGTGTTCGAGCCGCCGCCGGTGAAACCGATGTCGGTCTCGCGCGCCTCGCCGGGGCCGTTCACGACGCAGCCGATCACCGAGACCGTCATCGGCGTGGTGATGTGGGCGACGCGCTTCTCCAGCGCCTCGACCGTGCGGATGACGTCGTACTGCTGGCGCGCGCAGGACGGGCAGGAGATGACGTTGACCCCGCGATGCCGCAGGTTCAGCGCCTTCAGCATCTCGAAGCCGACGCGCACTTCCTCCTCGGGCTCGGCCGAGAGCGAGACGCGGATCGTGTCGCCGATGCCGGCCCACAGCAGTGAGCCCATGCCGATCGACGACTTCACCGTGCCGGTGCGCGTGCCGCCCGCCTCGGTAACGCCGACATGCAGCGGGTAGTCGCAGGCGTCGGCGAGCTGCTGGTAGGCCGCGACCGCGAGGAAGACGTCGGACGCCTTCACGCTGATCTTGAACTCGTGGAAGTCGTGATTCTGCAGGATGCGCGCATGGTCGAGCGCGCTCTCGACCATCGCCTCCGGGCAGGGCTCGCCGTACTTCTCCAGCAGGTCCTTCTCCAGCGAGCCGGCATTGACGCCGATGCGCATGGAACAGCCATGGTCCTTGGCCGCCTTGACAACCTCGCGCACCCGCTCGGCGCTGCCGATGTTGCCGGGATTGATGCGCAGGCAGGCGGCACCCGCCTCGGCCGCCTCGATGGCGCGCTTATAATGAAAGTGGATATCGGCCACGATCGGGACCTTCGCGGCCCGCACGATCCGGGGCAGCGCCGCCGTCGACTCCTCGTCGGGGCAGGACACGCGAATGATGTCCACACCCACCTCTTCGCAGCGGCGGATCTGGGCGATGGTCGCGTCGGCGTCCGCGGTCAGCGTGTTGGTCATGGTCTGCACGGTGATCGGCGAATCGCCTCCCACCGGCACGGACCCGACCATCACGCGCCGCGACTTGCGGCGCTGGATGTCGCGGTACGGTCTGATGCTCATGGACGCAATGTAGCGGCGAGGCTCCGCCTCCGCCAGCCGCCGGGCCTTACAAACGCGCGATGGCGCTACCGGGCCTCGGTGATGCGGTAGGCGATACCCGCGGGCACGACGTAGCTTTCGCCGGCGCGCACATAGGTCTGCGTCAGCACGTCGCCGTTCGGCGCCCGGAGCTCGACCCAGCTGTTGGTCTTCACGCTGATGGGCGTGTTCACCCGGACGGGAATGGCCGGCTGCGTTGCCTCGGGCTGCCGTGCAATGGCCTCTTCCACCGGCTTCGGCGGCTCGAGACGCGGCGGCTCGACCGGCGCCGGCGGCTGGGCGGCCTGCGCCTGGCCGATGGACGGAACATTCATCACCACCGGCGGCGGCGGTGCCGGAACGGCGACGACGACCGGCGGCGGCACCAGCGGGGCGGCCGCAGCCGGAGTGTTGCTTTCGGTACGCTGCGAGGGCCACACCTGGGCAGGCAAGGAGCCGTTGATGGTGCGCGTTTCCGCAGCCGGCGCGGGCGGCATCTGGGCAACGAACGGATTGGGCGCGGGAGCCGGCGCCGTGGGGCGCTCGGACAGAAGGCGGTCCGGCACGGGCGGCACCTTCTGCACCACGACCGCTTGGTCGCGAGGCATGTAGTGCCACACGCCGTAACCGGCGCCGACGACGAGCAGGACGGTAAGGACCGCAAGGCCGATCGGCGCACGCCGGTCAGCGACCGGGAAATTGGCGGGCAGCGCGACCGGACGCTTGATGGGAACCGCGCCCGACAGATGATACGCAGTCATGACCTTTTCGGGGTCGAGACCGACATGGGTCGCATAGGCCCGCAGGAAGGCGGGAATGTATGCGGCGCCGGGAAGCTGGTCGTAGCGACCTTCCTCGATCGCTTCGAGGTGGGCACGCCGGATGCGAATGCTCTTCTCGACTTGAGTCAGGTCCAGACCGCGTGCCTCGCGTTGATCGCGTAGGAGTCGACCGACCGCCTGGCCCGGTCCGGCCTCGCGCTCAATCGCCCGCCAGTCAACCTGATCCGGCATTGAAATTCCCTGCTTGTCCCCTCGTCGCGACTCTTAGCAGAGGCCCCATGACAGGGCAAAAGCGATTCGACTTTCCGTCGCTAAATTTCGATCGCGTGATCGGCGGCGAAGAGACGCAACGTCTCTCGCAACGGACGATCGGGTTGCGCAAGCGCAGAGCTCATGAACCCAACTGCATCGTTGAGATCGAGCGAGCGGATCATCGCCTTCACGGGACCGATCGAACCCGGCGCCATCGAAAGTGAACGTACGCCGATCGCGAGCAGCGCAAGAGCCTCGACGGGACGCCCCGCCATCTCGCCACACACAGCGATGTCCACGCCCGCGGGGCGCACCTTGTTGACTACAAAATGTAGCAGCCGAAGCAGTGCCGGGGACAAACTGTCGTAGCGCCCGGCCACCCGACTGTTGCCGCGGTCGGCAGCGTAGAGGAATTGCAGGAGATCGTTCGTGCCCACGGAGATGAAATCGACGTGAGGAAGGAGGCTGTCCAGCTGCCACGCCAGGGCCGGCACTTCGAACATGACTCCGACCCGCAGACGCTCCGGCACGATCTGGCCGCGACGCTTCGCACGATTCATTTCGAGATCGAGCAAGTGGCGCGCCCGCATCAATTCGGTGACCTCCGCGATCATGGGAAACATGATCGACAATGGGCGGCCATTGGCAGCGAGGATCAAGGCACGAAGCTGCCGGCGCAGCATCGCCGGACGATCGAGTCCGATGCGGATGGCGCGCCATCCCATCGCGGGATTCTCGTCGCCGAAGGAATCGATATAGGGAAGCACCTTGTCACCCCCTACATCGAGGGTGCGGAAAGTCACGGGCCGGCCGTCCGCGAGATCGAGCACGCGGCCATAGAGCCAGGCCTGTGCATCGACGTCGGGAAACTCCGAACGCACCATGAACGGAATCTCGGTTCGATAAAGGCCGACACCGTCGGCGCCCGTATCGTCGAGATGCTGCATGTCGATCAGCAGGCCGGCATTCATGTTGAGCGAGATGCGCGCCTGGTCGCGGGTCGCCGACGGAAGGTCGCGCAGGGCCGCAAATTTCCGGCGCCGCTCGGCGCGGGCGTCGAGGGCGAGATGGACCGTCTGCAGGATGTCCTCGGCCGGCCGCACCAGGACCTGCGCATTGTCCCCGTCGACCACGATCGGATCGCCGGCCTCCACCCTCGCCAGCACATTCGGCGCCCGGCCGACCACGGGAATGTCCAGGGCACGCGCCACGATCGCGACGTGACTGAGCGCCGAGCCCTCCTCCAGCACGACGCCGCGCAAACGATTGCGATCGTAGTCGAGCAGCTCGGCGGGGCCCATGTCGCGGGCGACCACGATCATGTCGTCCGGCAAGGTGCTGGGATCGGTCGCGACACGGCCCGTGAGTCGCAGCAGCAACCGGTTGCTGAGATCCTGCAGGTCGCTCAGCCGCTCGCGGATATAGGGGTCGGTCGACTGGCCGAGACGCGTGCGGACATCGTCGAATGCACGCTGGACGCCGGCCTCGGCCGTGAGGCCCGAATCGATCGCCTCGCGCACGCGTTCGGCCCAGCCACGATCGTCGACGAACATGCGGAAGGTCTCGAGGATCTCACGCTGCTCGCCGGACTGCATGTCGTGCGCCTCGAGCATGCGGTCGACATCCTCGCGGACGCCACGCAACGCCTCGAGGAAACGGGCCTGCTCCTGCTCGACGTCCTCGGCAACCACGCGCTGGATGACGATGCGGGGCTCATGCAGCACGGCGCGGCCGATCGCGACACCGGGCGTCAGCTGCACGCCATCGACACGCAGCGGCAGCAACCCGATGCCATCGACCTGCTGGACCTCGTTGGGACTGACGACGTGACTGGCCGAGACCAGTTCCGCCAGCACCATGGCGATGGTCTGCAGCGTCTCGACCTCTTCCTCGTCGTATTGGCGGCGGGTCCGGTTCTGCACGACCAGGACGCCCAGCACCCGGCCGGCGCGCACGATCGGAACGCCCGCCAGCGAATGGTAGATTTCCTCGCCGGTCTCGGGGCGATAGGCGAATTGCGGATGGTGCTGGGCGTCGTCGAGCGCCAGCGGCCTTCCGTGAGCGGCAATGTCGCCCACCAGGCCCTCGCCGACCCGCAGCCGCGTGGCATGGACGGCCGAGGGGTTGAGACCCTGGGTTGCGAACAGTTCCAGCACTTCGCCGGCCCGCAGCAGGTAGATCGAGCAGACCTCGGCCACCATCTCGTTGGCGACGAGGCGCACGACCTCGCTCAGCGTCACTTCGACGGACTCGGCACGCGCCATCGTGTCCCGGAGCCGCTTGAGGAGCATTCGCGGTCCGGCCAGAGGAGTTGATCTCTCCATGGTCAGACCGCGAGATGCTTGAGTCGGATGACGACGAAGCTGCGGTCGATGATACAGGCGCAAACTCGCCAGGCCGCGGCCGCCGACTTGGTCGGTCGGGTGTTCAGGCAGCGCGTATGGGCGAGTGCGGCGTCCATGTGCCGCTTATAGCAAGACGCGCGCCGGACTGCCTACCGGCGAATTTGCAGAGCCCCGCTGGACTTCAGGGCTGTTCTGCCGGCCCGATCAGGCGGCATCCAGTTCATAAGCGGTGTGAAGCGCCCGCACGGCGAGTTCGGTGTATTCGGCCGCCACCAGCACGCTGATCTTGATCTCCGACGTGGAGATGACCTGAATGTTGATTCCCTTGGCGGCCAGCGTCTCGAACATCTTGAGAGCCACGCCCGCATGGCTTCGCATGCCGACGCCGATCACCGAGACCTTGGAGACGTTCAGGTCGGACTTGACCTCCGCGAACTTCAGATCGGCCTTGGCGCGCTCCAGCTGCTGCACCGCACGCGCGAGGTCGGGCTTGGGGACCGTGAAAGTCATGTCGGTCGAGCTGCCGTCCACCGAGACGTTCTGCACGATCATGTCGACGTTGATGTTGGCCGCCGCGAGCGGACCGAAGATCGCCGCCGCCACGCCGGGCCGGTCGGGCACCTGGGTCACGGTGATCTTCGCCTCGTCCTTGGCGAAGGCAATGCCGCTCACGACGGACTTTTCGAGGCCCTGTGCCATGATCTCTTCCTCGTCCACAACCAGAGTTCCGGGCAGGTCGCTGCCGAGCGCGTCGTCGAACGACGACAATACCTGCACGCGCACATGATGGTTCATCGCAAGTTCGACGGAGCGCGTCTGCAGCACCTTCGAGCCGAGCGAGGCCATTTCGAGCATCTCTTCGTAGGTCACACGGTCGATCTTCTGCGCCTTCTCGACGATGCGCGGATCGGTCGTGTAGACGCCGTCGACATCCGTATAGATGTCGCAGCGGTCGGCCTTGAGGGCGGCGGCCAGCGCCACCGCCGAGGTGTCGGAGCCGCCACGGCCCAGGGTCGTGACGCGCCCCTCGGGCGAAATACCCTGGAAGCCCGGCACGACGGGAACCTCGCCCGCCGCCATGGTCTTCGCCATCTCGACCGTGTCGATCTCCACGATCCGCGCCTTCGCGTAGGCGTCGTCGGTCCTGATCGGCAGCTGCCAGCCGACCCAGGAACGCGATTTCACCCCTTCCTGCTGCAGCGCCATTGCCAGCAGGCCGATCGTGACCTGCTCGCCCGTCGCGACCACGACGTCGTATTCGCGCGGATCGTGCAACGGAGAGATCTCGTTCACCCACTTCACGAGCTGGTTGGTGGCGCCCGACATCGCCGAGACCACGACCGCGACTTCGTTGCCGCGCGCGACTTCGGCCTTCACCTTGCGCGCGACGTTCTTGATTCGATCCGTGTCGCCGACCGAAGTGCCGCCAAATTTCAGAACGATGCGCGCCATGAATTCACTCGAAGGGCAAGCTTCTGCCCGGAAAGGCGGCTATAGACACCGGCGCCGCCATATGGGTCAAGGGTAGCCATGGTCGAAAGCGCGCATATCCCCACCGAGGGAACCGTCGATCCGGCCGAGATCGAGCGTTTCTCCCGCATCGCGGACGAATGGTGGGATCCCACCGGCAAGTTCGCGCCCCTGCACCGGCTGAACCCGGTGCGGATCGGCTACATCCGCGACCGGGTGGCTGCCCATTGGCAGCGCGACGCGCTGAACGGCGAACCGCTGAAGGGCCTGTCGCTGCTCGACATCGGCTGCGGCGGCGGGCTGCTCAGCGAGCCGATGTGCCGCCTCGGCGCGTCGGTCACCGGCGTCGACGCCTCGGCACGCAACATCGCGACCGCCTCCGTCCATGCCGAACGCGGGGGACTGGCCATCGACTACCGGCAGGGCACGGCCGAGGCGCTGGCCGAAAGCGGCGCGCAGTTCGACGTCGTGCTCGCGCTCGAGATCGTGGAGCACGTGGCAGACGTCGACCTGTTCCTGCGGTCCTGCGGCCACATGGTGAAGCCCGGCGGACTGCTCTTCCTGTCGACGCTCAATCGCACGGCAAAAGCCTGGGCGCTGGCCATCGCCGGCGCTGAATACGTGCTGGGCTGGCTGCCGCGCGGCACCCACGACTGGAGGAAATTCCTCAAACCCTCCGAGGTCGCCCGCGGCCTGCGCGCCGGCGGCATCGAGCCGCAGGAGATCGTCGGCGTGGTCTACGCCCCGCTCAGCCGCCAATGGTCGCTCAATCGCAACGACCTCGACGTGAACTATATGCTGTATGGGGTGGCTGGGCCGCGATAGGGGCCGGCCAGCGGCTCAGTTCCCGCGCGGGATCCAGGGGAGGCGGCCGAACTCGATGCCTTCCTCGGCCAGCGCCTCGGCTTCCTCGTCGCTGGTCTCGCCGTAGATACCGCGCTTGTCGCTCTCACCGTAGTGAATCTTGCGGGCCTCTTCGGCGAACTTGTCGCCGACATGCTCGCAGTTCTTCTCGACCTCGGCGCGAACCGCGAGAAGGGCCTCCCGCAGTTCCTTCGGCATGTGACGCGCGAGCGCCGCCATCTGCTGCTGCTCCGGAGTAGGTGCGGCGGGCGCTTCCGCGGCAGGCGTCTCCGCGACCGCCGGCACCGCGCTGTCCTTGCCCTTCTTGCCGATGCGCGGCGCCATCAGGGCGCGCTCGACCTTCGCCGAGCCGCAGACGGCGCAGCCGATCAGGGATTTCTTCTCCTGACGTTCATAGGTCCTGCTGTCCTTGAACCAGCTGTCGAACTCGTGGCCTTTGGCGCAGCGCAAGCGATACAAAATCATGACAGACGGAAAAATGGTGGCTTGCCGGGCCGGACGCAAGAGCCGATTGTCCCGCCCCGTCACCCGAAAGCCGCCCACAGAAGCAGCCGATGACCCACCACCCCTCCAACGCGAAAGCCGCCTTCTGGATGGCCGGCTGGCTGACGGCGATGCTCGTCATGGCGATCGCCGGGCGCGAGACCACGCGTGAACTCGACGTCTTCCAGATCATGGAGATGCGCTCGGTCATCGGCCTCGTCATGCTCTATCCGCTGATTCGCCTTGCCGGCGGGTTCGGAAAGCTGAGGACAGCGCGGCCCTGGCAGCAGGTCGGCCGCAACATCGCCCATTACGGCGCGCAATTCGCCTGGTTCAAGGCGCTGACCCTGATCCCGCTCGCCCAGGTCATCTCGATCGAGTTCACGATGCCGATCTGGACGGCGATCCTTGCCGTCGCCTTCCTCGGCGAGCGCATGGGACTGTGGAAGAATCTCGCCGTGGCGCTGGGCGTGGTCGGCGTCGTCATCATCGTGCGGCCCGGCACCAACGAGATCGTGCCCGGCCAGATCATTGCGCTGGCCGCGGCCGTGGGCTTCGCCGTCTCGGTGACCATGGTGAAGTCGCTCACCCGCACCGACGGCGTGATCGCCATCCTGTTCTGGATGCTGCTCATCCAGTCGATCATCGGCCTGCTGCCGGCGCTCGACGTGTGGCGATGGCCCTCCGCCTATGTCTGGGCGTGGATCATCGTCATCGCCTTCTGCGGCACCTTCTCCCACTACTGCCTGACGCGCGCCATGCTGCATGCCGATGCCACCGTCGTCGTGCCGATGGATTTCCTGCGCGTGCCGCTGGCCGCGCTTGCCGGCTGGCTGCTCTACGGGGAGCGGCTGGACACGCTCACGATCCTGGGCGCCGCGCTGATCCTCTCGGGCAACCTGCTGAACCTCAAGGGAACGGGAGCGCGCAAGCCATGAGCCCAGCCTCATCCTGGATCGCCACCTGGGCAGGCCTCGTTGCGCCCGGCGCCGCCGTCCTCGACCTCGCGGCCGGCACCGGCCGTCACACGGCGTTCTTCGCCGGCCGCGGCCATCCGGTGACCGCCCTCGACCGCGACGTGAGCGCCCTTGTCCCGTCCGACACGGTCGAGGTCATCGCAGCCGATCTCGAGGACGGGTCGCCCTGGCCCCTGGCCGGCCGCCGCTTCGGCGCGATCGTCGTCACCAACTACCTGCACCGACCGCTGTTCCCGGCTCTCTTCGCGGCGCTGCAGCCGGGCGGCATCCTGCTCTACGAGACCTTCATGGAAGGCAACGAGCGCTTCGGCAAACCGAGCCGTCCGGATTTCCTGCTGAAGGACGGCGAGCTGCTCGACCTCGTGCGCGGGCGTTTCTCCGTGACGGCCTACGAGGCGCGCATGATCAGCCAGCCGAAGATGGCGATGGTGCAGCGGATCGCCGCCCGCCTCCTCTAGAACGCGCTCAACCGCCCCGCGCGCCGCGCACCAGGCGGCCCGGCAGCGCTCCGGTCGCCTCGCCATACCGATAGACGACGGCGCCCGACACGATGGTCGCGTCGAAGCCTTCGGTCCGCTGGATGAGACGTTTGCCGCCCGCCGGCAGGTCGTAGACGATTTCGGGCCGGCGCAGTTTGAGCCTGTCGTAATCGAGGATGTTGATGTCGGCCTTCAGGCCCACCTTCAGCAGGCCGCGATCCCGCAAGCCGACCTCGATGGCATTGTCGGCGGTCAGGCGCCTGACGGCCCACGACACCGGAAACAGCGAGCCGCGTCGGCGATCGCGTGTCCAGTGGGTCAGCGTGTAGCTGGTGGCCGTCGCGTCGCACATGATGCCGACATGGGCGCCGCCGTCGCCCAGCCCCAGCAGAGTATTGGGCCGGTCCATCATCTCGCGCACCGCGTCGAGGTTGCCCTCGGCAAAATTGGTGACCGGCAGATAGACGATCTGCCTGCCATCCCGCTCGAGCATCAGGTCGTAGGCGACTTCGGCCGCGGGGCGGCCCTGCCGTTCCGCCATCGCGGCGATGCTCTGCTCCGGAGCCGGTTCGTAGTCCGGCGGATCGTCGAGCGGGTACATGCGATCCCAACGATCCACCATGCGCCGTTGCGAGTCGCCGGGGTCGCGCTCGGCGAGCACGCGCGCCCGAAATGCCGGATCGCGCCACAACGCCACCCGTTCGGCGAACGGCAGTCGCGCGAGACGATCGGCGCTCGGCCGGCCGGTGAACGGGGTCTGTGACAGTTCGAGTCCCAGCAGCACGCTGGTCGGCCGGGTGCGGACCTGGGCGGTGATCCGCAATCCCTCCGCGTTGGCTTGGTCGATCTCCGCCATCGTCTCGCGCCAGCCTTCGGGGCGGGCGTTGGACTGCAACAGCGTGATCGTCACCGGCCTGCCCGACTCCTTCGCCAGACGGCGGAACAGGCCGACCTCGCCTTCCTGGAAATCGGACACGATCTGCAGCCAGCCGGCGTCGGCCCGGCGCATCGCGCGGGCGATCGCCGTGAGCTCCGCCTCCTCGGCGCGGAGCGTGGGGATGTGTTTGCCGTCGGCCGAGCGGTGATTGAGCGTGCGCGAGGTCGAGAAGCCCAGCGCGCCCGCCCGCAGGCCCTCGACAGTGAGCTCGGCCATCCGCTGACGGTCCTGCTCGGTCGCGGGCTCCCGGTCGGCGCCGCGCTGGCCCATCACGTAGACGCGCAGTGCCGCGTGCGGAACCTGGGTCGCCACGTCGGCATCGTAGGAACGCGCGGCAATGGCATCGAGGAATTCCGGGAAGGAATGCCAGTTCCACGGCAGGCCCTCCGACAGCACGACCTCGGGAATGTCCTCCACGCCCTCCATCAGGTTGATCAGCAAGGCGTGCTGGTCCTCGCGACAGGGCGCGAAGCCGACGCCGCAATTGCCCAGCACGACGGTGGTTGCGCCGTTCCACGACGACGGCGACAGCCGCTCGCTCCACGTCACCTGCGCGTCGTAGTGGGTGTGCACGTCGACGAAGCCCGGCGTCACGAGCCTGCCGCGCGCGTCGATCTCCTCCTCGCCCTTGGCGATGTTGCCGCCGATACCCGCGATCTTGCCGTCGATGATCGAGAGATCGGCCTCATAGGGATCGCCACCCGAGCCATCGACGATCGTGCCGTTGCGAATAACCAGGCTGGGAGAGGACATCGGACGCTCCACGGTGGATGATCGAGAGTGACGTGAATTGGGAGGGCGGTCGAGCCGGGCGTGCCGCAATTCTCCCATGATGCGAGGCGAGAGTTTCGCATGCAGAAGGGTCATATCCTGCGGCGATGGCGCCGTGTCGACGAGCCTGGCCTCGAACTCATGACGCTATCGCGCATTCGGGCCGGGATCGACGCGTGCTCGACGGTGATCCATGCCGGCGCGGAGGGCTTCGGCCTTCGCTATCGCTGGGAGCTCGACGCTTCATGGCGTACCCGCAGGCTGCGCATCGACCGGACGGACGCCATCGAGAAGTCGCTTCTCATCGAACGGATCGGCGACACGGGCTGGCAGATCGACGGCGAGGTTCGACCCGACCTCGCGGGCTGCCATGAGGTCGACGTTTCCGCGACGCCCTTCTGCAACACGCTGGCGATCCGGCGTCTCGGCGAGGCAGGCGGCGAGATGCTCGCACTGTTCGTCGACGCCCCTGCCCTCACCTGCCAGCCGTCACGCCAGCGCTACGAGCCACTCGGCCATCGCGCCTGGCGCTACATCGACAAGGGCGTGTCCGACGGCTTCACGGCCCGACTCGATCTCGACGAGGATGGGCTGGTCGCGAAGTACCAGCACCTGTTCGAAGCGTTCTGATTACTCCGCCGCCTTCGCGACCTGGGCCTTGTGCAGCATGGGCGCCGCGTACTTGCGGTCGTGGGTCAGCGACGGGACCATCTTCCGCGCCTCCTCGATCTTCGCCATGTCGACCTCGGCGATGACGAAGCCCGCCTTCTCGCCGCCGGCATCGGCCAGCACCTCGCCCCACGGGGCGACGGCGATCGAGTGGCCATAGGTCTTGCGGTTGGAGCCCTTGTGCGTGCCCACCTGGGCAGGCGCGAAGACGAAGCAGCCGGTCTCGATGGCGCGGGCGCGCATCAGCGTGTGCCAGTGTGCCTGGCCGGTCGGCACGGTGAAGGACGACGGGATCGAAAGCATCGTGGCGCCGGCATGCGCCAGCTCGCGATAGAGATAGGGGAAGCGCAGGTCGTAGCAGATCGTCATGCCCAGAACGCCCCACGGCGTCTCGGCCAGCACCGCTCTCTCGCCCGGCTTGAACGTCGAGGATTCGCGATAGCTCTCGCCGCCCGCGAGCTGGACGTCGAACATGTGGATCTTGTCGTAGCTCGCCACGATGCCGCCCGACGAGTCGATCAGGTAGGAGCGGTTGCGGATCTGCTCCTCTCCCGGCACGCGCACATGGATCGAGCCCAGCAGCAACCAGGCGCCCGTCTCGCGGGCCGCCGCGCGGCAGGCCGCGAGCATCGCGTGCTCTTCCTCGGTCTGTGCCTTGGCCAGCGTCTCGGTCCGGTTGGCGCCGATCAGGCCGGTATTCTCCGGCGTCATGATGAAGTCGGCGCCGGCATCGCGCGCCAGCTTCGCCTGCTCGCGCAGCGAGGCCACGTTCTCGGTCATGTCGTTGCTGACGTTGGTCTGGACCAGGCCGGCCTTGAACGCGGTCATGATGGATGTCCTCAGGCCGGCTGGGCGAGCAGCGCGTCGAGCTTGCCCGCCCGTTCGAGGGCGGCGAGATCGTCGGAACCGCCGATATGCTGGCCGTTGATGAAGATCTGCGGCACCGTCGTGCGATTGGCGCGGCTGCGCATCTCGGCGCGCTTCTTGTCGTCCATCATCACGTCGGTCTCTTCGTACTCTGCTCCCTTGCTGTCGAGCAGGCTCTTGGCCCGCGCGCAATAACCGCAGAACGGCGTGGTGTAGATCTCGATCTTGGCCATGGGTGAACCTCTTTGTCGAAACTATAACGCCGGGCGGACGACCCGCGCCAGTGTCAGGACATCAACCCGCGAGGCTCCGGCGCGTTGCAGCGCCCGGGCGCAGGCCTCGACCGTCGCGCCGGTGGTCAACACGTCATCGACCAGAAGGACGGCCTTGCCGGCCACCATCGCCCGCCATTTCGGATGGACGTCGAAGGCCTCGCGCACGTTGCGACGCCGCTCCTTCGCCCTGAGGCCGGCCTGCGATCCGGTCCATCGCTGCCGCCGCAACAGGTCGGGCGCGAGGCGCGGACCCCGGCCGCGGGTCCCCGTCCGCACGACGACGCGCGCCAGAAGCTGCGCCTGATTGTAGCGGCGCATGAACAGCCGCCGCCAATGCAGCGGCACCGGCGCCACGAGGTCGGCCGAGGCGAGAACATCGGCGCCCGCCCGCGCCATCCACGCACCGCAGGCCCGCGCGATGTCCGTGCGGTCGCCATGCTTGAAGGGCAGGACGATCCGGCGGCTCCGATCGTCGTAGACCAGCGCGGCACGGGCGCGATGGTAGCGCGGGCGGCGGACCAGACAGCCGGCACAGAGCGCCTCGGAGCCCAGGTCCTCCACGAACGGTGTCCCGCAGCAGGCGCAATGGGGGGCGGAAATGAAGGAAAAGCCCTGCCAGCAGCTGGCGCAGAGCGATCCCGGCGCGCTGACGATCTCATTGCAGCCGAGACAGAGCGGCGGCAACACGGCGTCGAGAACGGCCCGGCCCCAACCCGAAAAGGCCCCCGCAACGGCTCCCTTCACTACCTCCGGCAACATGCGGCGGATTGGGACGGGCAAATGCGCCCACAGGATGGCGTTCCCCTACCCGCCGCCGTGCTTTTTCCCTACATAGCCACTGTGACGAGCCTCGATCCCCTGCTGGTGTTCGACCGCACCACCCTGCGCCAGCGTCGCGAGCGCGCGGCCCGCGACTGGGAACGTCATGACTTCCTGAAGCGCGAGATCGCCGAACGGCTGGTGGACCGGGTGGGCGACGTGCGCCGCACGTTTCCGCTCGCGCTCGATCTCGGCAGCCACGGTGACGAAATCGCGACGGCGCTGGGGGAGCGGGCGATCGTCGGGCAGCTGGTGCGCGCCGATCTCGGCCGCGGCTTCGCGGCGCGTGCCCGCGGACCGGCCGTCGTCGCCGACGAGGAATTCCTGCCCTTCGCGGCCGGGCGCTTCGATCTGGTGCTGAGTGCGATGGACCTGCACTGGGTGAACGACCTGCCCGGCACCCTGATCCAGATCTCGCGCATCCTGAAGCCGGACGGCCTGTTCCTCGGCGCGCTGCTGGGTGGAGCGACGCTTTGGCAGCTTCGCCAGACCCTTGCTGCGGCGGAAAGCGAGATCGACGGCGGATTGAGCCCGCGCGTCTCGCCTTTCGCCGACCTGCGCGATGCCGCCGGCCTGCTGCAGCGGGCGGGCTTCGCCTTGCCGGTGGCCGATAGCGAGACGATCGAGGTCGAGTATCAAAGCGCGCTCGCACTGATGCGCGACCTGCGCGCCATGGGCGAGAGCAACCTCGTGGTCGGCCGGCGTCGCGGCATGAGCGGCCGCGCCGTGCTGCTGCGCGCCGCCGAACTCTATGCCGAACGCTTCAGCCGACCGGATGGCAGGGTGACTGCGAGCTTCGAGGTCCTGTTCCTGCACGGCTGGTCGCCGCATGCGTCGCAGCCCAAGCCGCTCAAGCCCGGCAGCGCCGCGCAGCGGCTGGCCGACGCGCTGGGGACCTCCGAACTGAGTGCCGGCGAAAAAGTGGAACGGAGCTAGACAGTGCCCGCGGTGAAACTCTCGTTCGGCGGCCTGGTGGCCCAAAGCTTCGGCTTCGTCGTCGCCAATTTCGGCCTGTTCTTCCATCTCGTGACCATTCCCTGGATCGCCTCGCTGGTGATCCGCCTGCTGGGATCGACGCTGCCCCGCGACTCGCTGATGCCGGTGCTGATCGAGAAGGCGGCCGACATGATCCCGACGGTGATGTTCATGGTGGCCTGGCAGCGCGTCGTGCTGCTCGGGCCCGGCCGTGTCGGCCGACTGCCCGGGCTGGGCTGGTCGCCGCGCGAGACGGCCTTCCTCGGCCACCTGATCAAGATCGGCGGATTCACCTTCCTCCTGCTCGCCGGTTTCGTTCTGACCCTGGGTTCGATCGATCCGGAGACGCTGGCGGCGGGCGCCACCATCGATCCCGAGGTTGCCCGACGGCAGGCGCTGGCCGCACCCATCGGCGCAGGCTTCACCGTGTCGGTCGTGCTGGCGCTGCGCGTCAGCTACGGTCTCGCCGCGACTTCCGTCGACGAACCGTTCTCGCCGCGGCTCTCGTGGGCCCATAGCCGCGGCAACGCCTGGACGATCATCGGCGTGCTGTTCCTGATCTTCTTTTCCAGCGCGCTCGCCACCACCGTGGCGACGCTGCTCGTGCTCAGTCTGGTGCGCGGCGTGCTGGGTGCCGGCGAATCGGCGGCCGTGATCACCTGGACGGCGGCAATCCTGGTCTCTTATGCCGGCACCGCCGTGGCCGCCACCGCGCAGGCGCTGATCTTCCGCGACCTGCTCGGTTGGCGCGAGGGTACGCCCCTTCGGCCGGGGTCGGCCTAGAGCAGGTCCCGCAGCAGGCCGACCAGCGGCAGGTCGGCGGGCGGCATCGGATATTTGGTGAGTTCCAGGGGTGCGACCCATTTCAGGGCCTGGCCCTCGCGCGGCCGAGGCGTGCCATTCCATTTGCGGCAGGCGAAGACCGGCATCAGCAGGTGGAACTTATCGTAGCCATGGCTGGCAAAGGCGATCGGGGCGAGGCAGCTCGTCGCGGTCTCGATGCCGAGCTCCTCGTGAAGCTCGCGGACCAGGGCCTGCTCGGGCGTCTCGCCCGGCTCGACCTTGCCGCCGGGAAATTCCCAGAGCCCCGCCATCGACTTGCCGGCCGGACGCTGGGCAATGAGGACGCGGCTGTCGACATCGACCAGGGCGACGGCGGCCACCAGCACGAGCGGCCGCTCGCCGAGCGGCGGCGGTCCGCCCGGGCACTCGTCGTCGAGGCCCGCCATCAGGAGCGGTAGCTGCCGTTGATGTCGATGTAGCCGTGCGTGAGGTCGCAGGTCCAGACGGTGGCCCGGCCGCGGCCGATGCCGAGGTCGATATCGATCACCACGTCGGAGCCCTTGATGTGCTGGGCGACCGGGGCCTCGTCGTAGTTCGGCACGACCTGCCCCTGGTCCGTGATGCGGACGCCGCCGATCGAGATGCGCAGCTTGTCGCGGTCCGCGCGCTCGCCCGACTTGCCGACCGCCATCACGATACGGCCCCAGTTGGCGTCCTCGCCGGCGATCGCGGTCTTGACCAGCGGCGAGTTGGCGACCGCGAGGCCGATCTTGCGCGCGGCGCCGTTCGACGAGGCGCCGCCCACGTTGATGGTCACGAACTTGGTGGCGCCCTCGCCGTCGCGCGCGAGCAGCTGCGCCAGCTCGATCATCACCTCGTCGAGGGCGCGCTTGAAGTCGACGAGCACCGGATCGTCGGCCTCCTCGATCGGCGCGTGCCGCGCCGCACCGGTGGCGACCATCAGGAAGGTGTCGCTGGTCGAGGTGTCGCCATCGACGGTGACGCAGTTCAGTGACTTGTCCGCGGCGTCCGACAGAAGCTTCTGCAGGACCGCGCCCGGGATCTTGGCGTCGGTGAACGCGAAACCCAGCATGGTGGCCATGTCCGGCGCGATCATGCCCGAGCCCTTGAGGAAGGCATTCACCGTCACCGTCCGCTCGCCGATCTTGGCCTGGCGCGTGGCCAGCTTGGGGAAGGTGTCGGTGGTCATGATGGCGGCCGCGGCGGCGGACCAGGCGTCCTCCTTGCCCGACTTGATCAGGGCCGGCACGACGGCGGCGATCTTCTCCCATTCCAGCGGCTGCCCGATCACGCCGGTCGAGGCCATGAAGACCTCGTTGCGCGGACAGCCCAGGGCCTGGGCGATCGCCCGGGTCGATTCCTCGACCGCCTTGTCGCCGAGCTTGCCGGTGAAGGCATTGGCATTGCCGGCATTGACCACGATCGCCCGGACCTTGCCGCGCGCGAGGTTCTTGCGGCACCAGTCGACCGGTGCCGAGCAGGTCTTGGATCTGGTCAACACGCCCGCGATGGTCGCCCCGGCCGGCACCACGGCCAGCAGGACGTCGTCGCGCTCCGTGTAGCGCACGCCGGAACGCGCGACACCGAGCTTTACGCCCGCGATGCGGGGCAGCGTCGGAATCGTCTTGGGCGCGAGTGGCGATAGGGCGTGCTTAGCGGACATGTGTCTCCCCTCGGGCGCGGCCGCGGGAAGCGGCCGGCCAGCGGCGGAGACTACACCAGAAAGACCCTAAAACGTGAGTTTTAGTTGAACCCTGGTTCTACTTCGGCGGCTGGGCCGGGGTCGCAGGCTTGGCGGCGGGGGCCGCGGGGGCCGCCGGCTGGGCCGGGGCCGCCTCCACCTTGCTGCCGTCCATGTTGAACTTCTCGATCTTCGAGCCGGCGCGAATCTTGTCGAGCTGGGCCGTCACGGCCTCGCGCGCCAGCTCCTCGCGGATCTGGTCGGAGAGCTCCTCCAGCGCCGGCGGCGGCGCCGTGCGGCGATCGTCGATCTTGATGACGTGGTACCCGAACTGGGTCTTGGTCGGCGTCTCGGAAGTCTGGCCCTTCTTCAGGTCGAAGGCGGCATCGGCGAATTCCTTCACCATGTCGGACTTCTTGAACCAGCCGAGATCGCCGCCCTCGGCGCCGGACGCCTTGTCGGTCGACTTCTCCTTGGCGATCTTGTCGAAGGCCGCGCCCTTCTTCAGTTCGGCGATGATGGCCTTCGCCTCGTCCTCGGTGGCGACCAGGATGTGGCGCGCATGCACCTCTTCCTCCGGCGGCATCGACTTCAGGCGCTCCTGGTAGCGCGCCTGGATCTTCTCCAGGGTGACGAGGCGGGAGATCTCGCGCTGGATCCAGAAGTCCTGCAGGACCTGCTCCTCGACGAAGGCCATGCGCTTCTTGAAGGCCGGATCCTCGTTGGTCTTGGTCTTCTTGCCTTCCTGGACGACCAGCTTGCTGTCGATGATGCGCTCCAGCAGTGCCGGGAACACCGCCTGCAGCGGCATGGAGCGGTACTGCTGCGGCAGGGACTGCTGGGCAATCTCGAGTTCGGACAGGCGAATCTGCTGGCCGTTCACGATGGCCACGACCGGGTCCTTGATCGTCGCCGGCGCGGCGGCAGCCGGCGGCTTGGCGGCAGGGGCAGCGGGCGGCTTGGCCGGCTGGGTCTGGGCCAGGGCTGGACCCGCGACGAGGGCGACCGCGCCGCTCAGGAGGGCGAGGCGCAGGGAACGCAGGTCAAGACTCATGGCTGACTCCAGCAGATTCATTCGTTTCGAAAGGCGCAAACCGTTTACACAGGCCGCATTGGACCAAGCAAGCGCCGCCTCCCCGGCGAGGTGCCTGATGGCCTTGAATTGCGGCACTTTTTCGTGAGTACCGCGTCCATGTCGGGGCGATGACGTTTCGGCGTCGACGTTTCGCCGGGCCTGCGATGGTCCGCTGCGTTGACACTCTACCGGCCGCTCTCTATCTCTGATGGCAAGGGCGGGCCGCTGAGCCCGCCTAAGTCATTAGAATATCGAGGTTTTCCATGCTTGGCGCGCTTGCCCGGACACTCTTCGGGACGGCCAACGACCGGATCGTCAAAGGCTTCGACAAGCCGGTGGCGAAAATCAATGCCCTTGAGCCGGAGATGGTCAAGCTGTCCGACGAGCAGCTGCGGGGCAAGACCGTCGAATTCCGCGAACGCCTGGCCAAGGGCGAAACGCTCGACGACCTTCTGCCCGAAGCGTTCGCCACGGTTCGCGAGGCGGCCAAGCGGACCCTGGGTCAGCGCCACTTCGACGTCCAGCTCAAGGGCGGCATGGTCCTGCACCAGGGCAAGATCGCCGAAATGAAGACCGGCGAAGGCAAGACACTGGTTGCCACGCTTGCCGTCTATCTCAACGCCCTGCCCGGCAAGGGCGTGCACGTCGTCACGGTGAATGACTATCTCGCCCGCCGCGACGCCGAATGGATGGGCCGGGTCTACAGCTTCCTCGGCCTCACGGTCGGCATCATCGTTCACGAGCTCGACGACGAGCAGCGCAAGGCGGCCTATGCCTGCGACATCACCTATGGCACGAACAACGAGATCGGCTTCGACTACCTGCGCGACAACATGAAGTACCGGCTG
>VFQN01003229.1_pt1 | contig 23724 bp, 42 predicted proteins | sample 3512371 | NCBI WGS metagenome assembly VFQN01 (sample SAMN10412370, study PRJNA504923) | tailings metagenome | isolation source: Replicate 2 from Balatoc abandoned mine | place: Philippines: Itogon, Benguet | collected 2017-08-28
GGGTGGTGGGTGTGGTACGACACCCCGACCGGAAGGGGTCCCCTGTAAAAAACCAAACCAAACCAAAAAAACTTGACTTTGCTTTGATACATGCGTTGTACCTCCCCTCACTGCATCCTGCTACGCACTGGCACTGCGGGCAGCGTCAGCCTGCGTCATCTGCTGATCGCCCTACTCTGCCCTACTACAGGCACACTCTGTACTGTGCAGGCGGAGGATGGCTACGGCTCGGTGAGTGCTATTGTGTGTGGACGCGCAAGACACGAAGACAGGCTCTGTCAGCTTTGCGGGCGAGAGCCACCGGGTACAGCCAGGGGAGCTCCCCTGCTCCCTGCGTGTCGATGCAGGGGAGCTCCCAGGCGACACAGCGGTGCAGCAAAATGACGTCGCAAGGCGGCTGGATAATAAGTTATCACTCATCATTGATGAAGTTCTGCTAACGACCAGGCCCAACTCACGCTTTTACGCTTTAAGCCAGTATTGCCTCCCAAAGGCGGCCTGCTCCGGTGTCGGAAGCCAGGACAACAACCTGCCAGGTCCTACCATACAATGAGACTCACTAGGCTCAGCCAGCCCTGTGTGGCTGCTCGGTCTGTACCGACTTCCGTCGTCAGGAGCGGAGCATGGGTTCGCACTTCGTCTCACCGCGTCGACCGCAGTCGATGCCTTGTAGCACAGGTTAGATCATCGATACAACGAAGCTGCATCCGGGCATGAACGCCGGCGCTCAGGCAGACACCCGACATGCGCCCCTGCCGACACTCCTCGACCCCTCGATGAACGTCCCTGTGATGCAGGGTGAAGCGGAAGCACCAGTGGCGCCGAAGCAGCGCGGCCCAGGCCGTGCGGAGAACACCGGGAGCCGTGCGCCCACCCGTGCAGACCTGGAGCAATTCAAGGTGTGGAGCGTGAACACGTGTAGCGAATTATGCCTTGCAGCAAGTCGGGCGTGCTGTTGAGGGCTCGGACCTCGGCCTGCGCACAGTCCAGGCGGCCTGGAAAGTGCAGAACACGGAGAGGCACTTGGACGACAGCATCTGGCACTCATGGCACCTTCGTGCGGCCGGGGTGAAGCTGTGTAGCGCTGTACAATCCTACCTGTGACCCCTCGCCGTCCTACCACGCCTCCTTCTGAAACGTCTTCCCCCCTCCACTCCACCCCACGCGCCTTCCCCCCACTCCTTGGCTATAGGCCGGTCAGCTGGTGTCGGGTGTGGTGCGGGGCGTCACGGGCTTCGGCGCCTTCCTGGAGCTGGAGGGCGGCGTGGTGGGGCTGCTGCACATCAGCCAGATCAGCAAGGAGCGTGTGACGGACGTCGGGGCCGTGCTGCGGACCGGCGACCGCGTCAGGGCGCTGGTGCTCAACGTGGACACCGAGCAGGGGCGCATTTCTTTCAGCACCAAGCGCCTGGAGCCCTCGCCGGGTAAGTTGGGCAATAGGGCTACCGGCAGCGTGTGGCCAAGTTACAATGCCGGCGAGTGATGGTAAGTGCGCTGCATCTATTGAGACTGAGCTGCATGGGGCACAAGGGCATCACACCGGCGTGTGTGGGTCACAGTGCCCCTCCAGGCCCCTGCGTCTTCACGACATTCTGAGATGTCCCCTGTACGGCAACATTGGTCGAGTGCATGGCGTCGATGGCGTGCGGTTGCTGGTGTCCCCCAGGCGACATGCTGCGCGACCCCCAGCTGGTGTACGACAAGGCCGAGGAGACTGTGGCGGCGGCTGGCGAGGGCGCGGCGGCTATCCTGGAAACGAAGAACGTGAAGGCGAGAGATCCCAAGGTGCGGCCCGAGTACAATCCATTAGCAGCAGGAACTGGCGGGCAGGCGTGTCAAAGGCCGGCTGCCGTGCCGTATGTTACCGCTGGTTTCCTTTCCAATCCTTGCGCGGACTGGTCCCGGGCACCAGGAAGTCGGATATCGTCGCGAAGCGCGGACTGACATGTCCACCGCTGTGTTACCAGGAATCCCCCTGACCTCCCACCCCTCCCGACCACACGCGCTCTGCCACGTGCCGCAGAATGCTCAACGCCGCGAGCCGCGCGCCAGCAGCCACGCAAACCAAGAAGCCTTCAACAGCATTCAGGTGAGGAGCCTAGGCTGCACACAGTTTAGCCAACAGCCGGGCGGTTCCCTATGCGCTGCAGTACATGTGCAGCACACTGTACGGCAGGTATCGATGCATCGTTACAACGGTACAGGTCCTGGTTCCCGGTAACGGCTCGTTCCAGCCAGATCTCAACCCAGTGCTCTGCCAAGTGCCGTTCGGTGTGGCTCGTGAGCCGGCTCGCCTCAGGTTGCAGCACCAGTTCCGTGGCCTTGGCCAGGCGCTAACCCCATCGCTGCCCTCTTGTACGGCGTATGGCGCACAGTCCATGAAGGTGTACGACTGTGTCGTACAGTCCGTAAAGCCGTACGGCGCCTTCGTGGAGCTGGAGGGCGGCGTGGTGGGGCTGCTGCACATCAGCCAGATCAGCCAGGAGCGGGTGGAGGACGTCGAGGATGTGCTGGAGGTCGGCGACAAGGTCAAGGTCCTGGTCACCAGCAAGGATTACGACAAGGGACAACTCGCGCTGACCACCAAGAAATTGGAGCCCTCGCCCGGTGAGGGTTGTGCGCGCGTGCATTGGAGGCTTGTGCATCGAGGTGGCCACCAGGCCTTGAGTTCTGTAGGTAAGCCCCATCTGAGCTGCGGCCTGCCTGGTCAGGATGATGACGGGCAGCTACCGGTATCGCGGCGCCCAAAGCAACCCAGGCCTGCAACGCTTAAACCAGCTATGTGTGTGCCTGTAACCTCCCTGCCGGTGGTGTCCATGATTGGACGTGCGCACGCTCTGCTCCTCGGGCCTCAGACCGAGCTGCAACGGTGCCACGTTACGTGTTAGGCCTTCATGCTCTTGACAGCAACTGTGGAACCTTGCGAGCATGACTTACCTGCAACGTTATGCCTCTGCCACGTGCCCTTGGTTCAGGCGACATGCTGCGCGACCCCCAGCTGGTGTACGACAGGGCCGAGGAGATGGGGGCGGAGTTCCGCAAGCGCGTGGAGCAGGCTGTGGACGGTGCTCGCCGATGAAGAGGCAAAACGACGTAGGCTTTACTGTGGGTGGCGCTACTTGTATGCAGAGAGGTGCCCGAGTGTCGACCTGGCGGTTGGCCCTCACGCGGTGGTACCGCAGTGCGATGGGGCAGAGCGTGCGGTGGCGCGATTGCTGCCTCTGTGAGGCCGGGCTGCTGTGTCTGGTGGTGTCACCCCGCTGTCGGATGTGCTGGGGTTGCAGAGCCGGCGGTGCACGCAGCCCGGCAGCCCAGAAGTGCGAGAGTCTTAGGGCTCAGAAGTGCGAGTGTCTTCAACCCATCGACAACCAGTATGGCGACTGGATTAGGATGATCCCCGGTGCTTGTTGACAATCATTGCAGGGGACTCCTGCCAGCGTACGGCCTAGGTCGCCATCACCTTGCTATTTATGGCTTTGGTTGAAGGGGCACGAGTTATGGGTTTCGAACTGCACTACCCAGCGCAGCCGATTGGCACCCTGGTACACGTGCCGTTTCCTCGAGCCCTTGACGCGTTACGGTAGTTGGCAGGGGAGTTGGTAGTTGGTATGTGCACCCCAAGGGCGGACACAGGCATTCGGGGTGGTGGGTGGGTGGTGGGTGTGGTACAGTAACCTGTAACAAAGCAAGACGGCTAGCATAGATGGATGACGGGCGTTTGGAAGCACGGAGTACAGCGTGAGCGGGGTCATCTATCGGAAGTGCGCCGCGCCTCGGAGCAGGGGAGACTCTCCCCTGCCTCGGAGAGTCGGAGGAGCTCCAGTGCTCCTGGTGCTAGTGCTCCTGCCCTGGTGCTGGTGCGCTTTGCTCTACCCACATAACTCGCCCCAACGCCAAAGCGTGTCCGGCCGTGTCCAACACCGCAAAAAGCACATCTACCGGTGCAGCTATGCCTGGAAACCAGCAAGCGTCGTCTCACGCAGCAAAGTCCTCGGAGGACTGGCGTGTTGCGACCAGGGGAGGTCCTCTCTCCTGATGGTGGCAGGCCAAGGCAACTACGGTACGGCATGCACACCCACACAGTAGCTTCGAGCATACTGCGTAACGCGCTACAATGACGCCGCACATAGCAGTAGATACGATGCTACAGCGGTGCTACACTCTTGCGCACCCCCGCACGATAAGTGTCACAGGGCTCACGGCCAGGCTTCCTCAGCTAGCCGCCCCGTGCTCAGGTGCGTGGTCATGTAAGGTGATGTGGTTCCCAGGTACGATCGTCCTAATGCCAGTCGTACTCCGCTGCGCCGCACCTGACAATCGTACAACGACAGCCAACCTCACACTCCACATCGCGCTCTGCGCATTGCGTCGTCATCGGCGTCAGCCTCATGCGCACCTCCGGACGTCCTCACTTTGCGCGCTTCTTACCCGCCGAGCTTCCTGCCTTCCCCTGCCCTCCAGCACCGCCACCCACCGGCCCCCGCTTCTGGCCCGTTAGCGTGTGATGCTGCTGCCTCCCTGCCGCGCCGCCACCCCTGCCGCTGGCCCGAACACCACCAGGGACCTCCTTTATCCCACCCCCGCTCCCGCCCATCCCATGCTTCGCGTCGCCCCCGGGCGCCTCGCCCCCCGCCGCCCCCGGGCACTCGTCTGAGTTCAGGACCGCCGCCGCCGCCGCACCGCCCCCGCCGGCTCCTTGCGGCCCCTGCTGCGCGCTTGGCCCCGTCGCTTCCGGTTCGACCTTGCCCGCTTCCGCTCCACCACCTGCACCGCCTCCTGCATTTGCTGCCGTTGCTGCTGTTGCTGCGGTCTTGCGCGCTGCCGGCTTGAAGAAGCTGGCGATGGAGCCCTTCTTCGTGCGGACATCCTGGGGGCGAGGGAGGGTAAACCAAGCAGAGAGACACTGCATAAGGCGTGTGAAGCGGCAGGAGCACGCAGGCAAGAGCGGTTGCGGCGCGGGAGTCACAACAAATGTCCTTTTCAACCCGCTAAGCGACCTCCGTGTGAAGGAGGACCTGGGAGGACGCGGCCAGCACGCATAGCGCCAGGGGCCCAACCCGCCCCTGGCGCCCGCCCCTGGCGCCAGGGTCCTGACAGTGAGGCACCCGACAAAATCGCAGCATGGCGCCCAGCTCTGTCGCTACGCGCCTAAGAACTTCGTGCAGAACTACAGACCTGCTGCCGCCTGCTGCACTGCGCTCCTGTCCTCCAGCGTGCACCCGTCACCCACACCCCTGTCCAACCAGCTCCGTCCACCCGCCCGCCGTCCGCCCACCGTGCCGCCCACCGCCCACCTTACCATTGCTGCGTCCGGCTTGTCGTACTCCTTCTTGTTCATGTCGGGCGTGACGGGGTGCCACGTCAGCAGCGGCCCGCCGTACGGCCGACACAGCTGCGGAGGAGAAAGGGACCCAGCAGCAGGGATGGTGGTGGGCTGAGCGGGGCAGGCCAATGCGGGTTAACGCTTGTTCACAGGCAGGAGCGTGCGTATTCCAAAGTAGCACGCCCACGCATGTGTGCAGGTGTGCGCAACCCACAGCCGCACTGCCCATTCCATAGCACGCACCGAGTCCCCGTTACAGCCTCTATGCAGGCACGAACACTGCCCCGGCGCCCGGCTGCAAGTGTCACACTACACCGCATTCGGCGAGGCTCCGTGTGCAAGCGCAGACTACCGTAATGTGCACCGGTGCGGCTCCGCAACTCCCAACCACTGGAGGCGCAAGCGTGAAGCGCATGCTGCAGGGAGCATGCTCTAGCCCACCTTGGCCACCAGAGCCACCGCATCCTGCTGCTGTTGCTGCGTGTGCTCCTTGCCGCCGGGGCTGTGCTTGCCGCCAGTGGTTGCAGGAGCCTCCTTCTCTTGGGCCTGGCGCAGCGAGGTCGCGCACCCGCTACCCGCCTCCCCCTCCACGCTCCCCGCCACACCGCCTCCCTGCCCGCGCTCCTGCTCGTGCGGCTGCGGCGTACCCTTCCTTTCCCCCTCCTGCTCGGCGCCCTGCTCCTCCGGCAACTTGGTACCCTCCCCGGCGCCTGCTGCTGCGTCGCTGCCCCCGGCCCTGTCGCCGTGTGCGTGGTGCTCCCACCCTTCGCCCAGCCACTCGGCCACCTCCTGCGTGTCGGTGCATGGCACGTGCAAAAGGCAGGCAGCGGACAGTGTGCGCAGTATGTCACAGGTTGCACGGGCACAAAACCAGCGCCATACAAGGAGCGCCCCGGCTTCCCAACCAGTTTCCCCTACGATGCTCGCACCGTGATGTGCCTATGTTAGCTGCCTCTGGATGCCGCGATGAGCGCGCAACTAACGTCCAGTTGTCATTGGCATTAGCTTTGGCAAAGCGGCCACCCCCTCCACCGCTGCCTGCCCCATGCCTCCGTTGCGACCCGTTCACGTACCCCGCGCAGGACCTGCCCGCGCTTCGCGCGCTACCCCATCCCCTGCTTTGCCCACGTTCCTCTCTGCTAGCCCGCCTTGCCCCCACGTGCCCCTGCTTCCCTCCTCCGCCCCCTCCATCCCACATCCTGCCCTGCTATGTGCACACACCTCCCTCCTCGCACCCATCTTCTCTCCCCCCCCCTCCACGTGCCCAGGCCCCACCTCCTGGCTGGTGAGCAGCACGGGCATGCGGTCGTGCAGCCACGCCTGCGGCAAGCGGGAATCGGAAACACAGCGAGACCGTAACTCGTGCCTGGAAGGTAACAACTTGTGCCGAAACATCTCTGGCTCCCCTCCAAGGAAGGCGATAGAACCAACCGCAGGGCAGTCTACTGCACAGTCCCGAAGCGCACACCGAATTACGATTCAAGGTGCATCTTCTCGTCAGTGACCCCGTGTCCCGCGTGCCGCAATCCCTACAACGTTACCTGCAGCCTGCCACGCTCTGCAGTCCGGTTGATCTGTCCTCCATTCACACCTACTCGACGTTCTCTGCCCGCCCTTCGCAGCCCCGCAGTCCCCAGCAGAGCCTACCCACCCGCTACCCAGCACCCATTGCACACACACGTCCACAGCCCACCCACCAACGGCTGGCTCCCGTCCGTCTGCCTCTCCCGCCCTTCGCAACCGAGCAGTTAACCCACCCGCTGCCCAGCACCCATTGCACACACACGTCCACGGCTAACCCACCAGCGGCGGGCTGCTGTCTGTGGTGATGATGGTGACACTGGGCAGCACCTCACCCGTGCGGGGGTCTGGGGGTCAGGGGATTCGAGTTTGCGTCACAGGACGGCGGAGGGAGAGCGGGCATTGTGTCCTTATGTGCTGCTGTGTGTGCTGCGATGCAAGCCCCCCACCGGCATCTGCCCGCAGCCTGTTGGCTTAGCAGCAACGCACGTATGGCCCCTCGCAAAACGTCCGCAACGCGGGGCGCTTTAGACGAGGCAAACGGCGTGTACGTCAAGCTCACCGCGGTACTCGTCGTACAGTCCCGCCATGTACATGCACGTGTAGCCGGAGCCAGTGGCGGGCGGTGCCGCGCCCGCCTTGCCGCCCTCCTCTTTGACGTCTGGCCGCCCCAGCTGCTTCCCCTGCTCCTGCTGCCCCTGCTGCCCCTGCTGCTCCCCTTGCTCCTGTGGCGGCACGGGTATGGCTGCTGACACGTGGTAGGGCTGCTTGCGGCCGCCAGCCGCTTCGGTCCACTCGTAGAAGCCGTCCAGCAGCACCACGCACCTGGGGGTAAGGGTGGGGGTGGCGTTGCATGTGGCAGTGTACGGCAGGGGTTGCATGACGGGATGTGGTAAGAGCATGTCAGTAGGAGCAACGGGGTGCTCCCCAAGAAGGCGTGCAGGAGCTCCAAGCAGTGGGGTGGTGGGGCCTAGTGACGACCGGCGTGGAGCCACGACACCGGCGCACGAGGCTGGCAACTAAACTCGCTCCGCCGGCCTTATTCCCGCACATGGAACCCTGCCTCTGCACAATAGCATGCTAATATCAGCTGGTCAGCACGCAACCGGCACGGGTCCCTCCGCCCGCACCTCCTTCCGTGCAGCAGCAGCCGGCTGAAGATGGGCTTCTCCGCCAGCGTCTCGCAGCGGGCGTTGAAGGTGCGGTAGTGGTCGGGCCGCTCGCCGGGGCCCAGCCGCGTGAAGGAGGGCACCAGGCCCCACCTGGGGGTGGCCGTGGGTTGGGTGGGGGAGCGTGGGTTATGGTACCGGGACGGGAGATGGGCCCAGCAGCGTGAAGGAGGGAACCGGGGCCCAACTAAGGAGGCAGGAGGTAGTATGCGAGCGTGCTGTGCTGGGGGCTTGGGGCGTTGCCAGTATCACGGGTTCAAAGGCCATGTGCCGGGGCATCACAGTAGGGAATGAAGGCAACTACGGCGGTAGGGAGAGGCTCCAGCGGCAGCGACCCGTGCGGCACAGGGCCGCAGTGCACAGCGTGGAGCTATGTCTGCTTTCCTTAGCCATATGTGTGGGAAGGTAGCTTGGACGGCCAGACCTGCCCAACACGGTGCACGTGCCACATGCCACGTGCCACATGCATGCCGAGTGCCGTGGCGGCCGCCCACCTAGGCACCCTGCCATTTACTGAACCCTTGGCTATACGGCAGCATATCAGCACATTCGCAAATCAATCGCCGGAGAAGCAACAGCATTGCATAACAGTGTGCGAGCCCCATGCAAGCACCCCACCGCCTGCGAATCCCCTGCACGCCCGGCCCCCACGGCCCCCGTGCCACGCACTTCATGCAGCGCAGCTCCCTGCGTCCCCCCGCGCCCAGCACCAGAACCGGCAGCCACGCCCCCGGGCTGACGTTGAAGGAGGGCCGGTAGCGCTCCTGCCCCTGCCAGCGCTCCAGGGGAACATTGCGCGGCAGGCCCGCAGCGGCTGTGACGGCCTCTCGCGACAGGCTGCAGCGCGCCCTTCCGCACATCTAGGCAAACTTGATCTTGTCGCTACAGCACGGACTATATGTCTATTGAGTTGCGCAAGGCCGTCCTTAAACCCATAATGCGGAGCGCTAAATGCTCGACGATGACCGACAGCGGGTCATCCAGCTATCAGCAAAGGCCGCGACAAAAAGCTTGCTGTTTATGTACGCTTCCAGTTTCTTGTGCTCATTCAGGTTGGCTATGGAGGTGAAGCAGGCAGGCTCAACAGCGGTTGACTGGCAGACAGAGCTTCTGAAAGCACTTGTGATGACGAAGCTAAATAAAACTGCTTATCCTTCTACTCAATCGCAAGCACGCAAGGCAATGGTCAGCGAATGGCAGCCAAGTTGGCAAAGTGACCCATGGTCCATACCCCCTTGCCACACTAATACCAATTGAATGTCCACAGCTTTCTGCAGACAATCCTGCCCAGAGCACGCCTCTGATGTGTGCTGAACGTACATGAGCGACCAAGGAGAGGTGCTCGCGGTATGATGTCACCGGGACGCACTCAGGCGTGCAATGGAACACTCCCTAGCCCTCAAAGGCCCCCCCAGTGCCACATTCCCATTTTACTATTTGCAGCGTACTACACATTGCAGTTCCTTCCAACCGACTTAGGACTTACAGACTCAACCATGCTGAGCCGCGTCGTCTCCGCAGTGGCGTCCGGGCCCGCGGGCCTGGCCAACCGGACCGCTGCCGCTGCAGCGCTGTGCAGGTGCGTGCTGACGATCCCAACGAGCTGCTGGAGTAGCAATTAGGACAAGGAAGCATACCATTGTGGGCTCTGCGCGCCTCCGGGACAGCGAGCGCCCCTACGACTGCTGTCATTGCGTCAGCCAAAAACTTGCTTGTCCAATGACAACCAAGTCCAAGGGGTATGCAGGCACTGGGGCGCAACAGAGCGCCACCGGCACCTGCTGCACCTGCCGCCGGCTGCCCGCCACCCGCCACCACGTCGCAGACACGCATCCGATGTGACCTCGGCCCCTGTGTACCCTGCCCCTGCCCCTCAGCCGCCCATTCTCCACCACCGACACCATCAAGGAGACGGTGGCCAAGGTGGCAGAGAAGGTGTGCGGGGACTGGTGGGCAGGGGCGGGAGGAGCAGTGCGCACCCGGCCATGGGGTGCCTTTGTGCATGCATCCATCCGACATGCTGCTGCCCCGCCGTCAGCCCTGTACCCCGCTGGCACTCCTTGGTTTAAGCCTGCTCGTGCCTCGACAATGGTACTTTCCCATCTTGCACCGCAGCCCGCTCATAGCCCCCGCTGCGACCCTCTGGGCCTCAACTCCACCCCTGCCTCCATCCCACGGTCTCCGCACCCTTGTTCCCTGTCAAACCCCACCGCTCTCCCCACTCTTCCCCCTCGCCAGATCCACCACGCCACTGACCGCGTTAAGGAGGGGCTCTCTAGCGCCACCGACAGCGCAGCGCAGAAGGTCGACCAGGTGGGATATGGCCTGTGGCCTGTGGCGTGGGGGCGTGGCGTGTGGCTGTCAGCGGGAGCATGGTGTGCAACTCTGTGTGCCTGTGTCTCCCGTGCGTGCGCGCGTGTGGCCTTGCACATGGTGCACGGGGTGCACATGGTGCACGGGGTGGTGTTGGGGACCGTGGTCAGTCTGAAGGATGAGGGGTAGCGGGGACGTGCGCGTGAAGCTCGAGGAGTTAGCTCCCAGTCGCCAGGGAGTCAGTGACACGCTGATGCCGCACCTGCACATACACCAAGGGGTGGCGGAATGTGGGTTGGGGCAGCGGGGTTGTTGCAGAAGACATGGTGGTACAGGCACGTAGTTGGACGGATTGCTCAAGGGGTTCTGCACCAGTGATGTGCATCATAGGGTAGGTGTTGCACGAATGTATGTGCCCTGTTTTGGCGATGCTAGCTACGGCTACACAGTTCAGCCACAGCAGCGTTCGTCTGTGCGGTACCGTACCCGGCGCCGTGGAGGGCAGGGCCGACTGCCACGCTGCACGCATGCAGCGCTGTACCCCACGTTGATGCCGTCGTCATCAGCAGTCGAACTGGGGAACACGGAAGGAGGTAGCATGCCATCATGGAGCCGCGCTTGCACCTGCACGTCTAGGCCCCGGCCCAACGCCACTCAACCGCTTTACGGTATTTCGCTCACCCTTCGGCCCCTGCCCTGCCCGTTATCCTTGCCCTGTCCCAAACAGTACTCGTCCAAGGCGCGGGAGGGCGTGGAGGGCGCAAAGGAGAACGCCAAGGGGGCGTGGGAAGGGGCCAAGGCGACGGCGCAGGGCGCGGCGGCGGAGGCAAAGCAGGTGGGGCAAGGTTGAACGGGGCGAGGAGCAGGATTTTGCGCGGTCCAGAGGAAAGGCCGGAGCCCGGATTCAGGAGTGGCGTAATACTATCGGTGCTGTGCCCGGACTCCCCGTACTCAGACCTCCCTCATCCTGACTCCTGCTCTTGAACTCTCCGCCCTTCAGACCGTGGGCGAGTACGCGGAGGAGGCGCGCGAGGGGCTGCAGGGCGCGCGGGCGGCGGCCAGCGACACCGTTGACGACATGAAGCAGCGCGCGCAGGTGGGGGCAGGGGCTGATGGGGCTCGGGGCAGGGACAGGGACAGGGTTTGCTGGACATGGAGCACGATTTCTTGTGGCAAAACAGCAAAACGGTGTCTTGCCTCCATCGCGGTGCAGCGCACTTCGGCGCACGTGGCGAGGCACCGCTGCGCAATGCAGGCTTACCGGCAACCCCCGCCACTGCCTCGCCACGTGCCACACAGTCTGTATCACTACCGCCGCCATGAGCAACATTGTCAATTCACGCTTTTACCTACCTACAAAACACAGGAGACCATGCACGACGCACGCGAGACGGTCAGCAGCACCGCCGGCGCAGCGGGGGACCGCATGCGGGAGGCGGCGCAGGTGGGCTGGGGGGCGGAGGCCGGGTGGGGGGAAGGGCATGTGTCGCACAATACTAGGGAGCTGTGTGCAACTGGCAGCTGGCGACTGATGCGAGAGACCGCCTGAGGGACGCCGCAGAGGTGGGGCGTGCGTGAAAGGTCACGGGGACACGTACAGTGTGGTGCGCGCTACTTGGGGTTAGTGTAAGGCTGAGGTCAGGAAGTATCGCATGCGGGGCGTGCGGGGCACATACAGGCGGGGGCGGGGCGTGAGAAATGTAGTTCAAGGCAAATCGGGGGCGCAGTGGGTGGTGTGAGCTGGTGGGAGGGACCGCAAGCGGGACGCGGTGCAGGTGGGGGCGGGGGTGGGGGTGGAGGAAGGTGCCACGGGTTGTGGGTTGGACAGGCCAGCGAAGGAGGAGGGGATGAGGGACACTGTGGGCCGGCCGGTTGGGAGGGAGGGAAGCGGCTGGTGGGGTTGGGATGCGCCACTGGGAGCAGCAGGGGCTGAGGAAGGCGCTGGGTGGCTGAGGTAACGGGAAGGGGCTGCGAGGGGGTTTACGGTGCGGGGAAGCGAAGCTGCAGGGAACGAATGGGAGGTCGCTTGGTTGCACGGTGCTGTCGGGGCCACTGCCAGTGCGCCAAGCCGGCCTGCGCTTTGTTGAAGGTCCCCAACACACACACCATCCCCATGAGGTGACAAGCGCTTCAGCACCTGCATGCGCTTGTCTCTGGCTCCGTGCCCAGCGTCAAGAAGGCCGAGGCCAAAGGCCGCGGCGGCTACGCCACCGGCGGGGCAGGGCGGGGCCATGCCGTCCGCCAGGCACGCAACCCAATTCACGCAAGACAGTGTCCCCTGCTTTCGCCGAGATGTTGCTGAGTGGGTTCTCAGTCCGAGAGTTTGCCAATTGGCACTCCCGTGCGCAGGGCGAGGCTGACGCCACGGCCGCCTCCGCCTCCAGCGCCACCAACGTGGACGTGGCTGACGCGCTGGGCAGCACCGCCCCCGGCACCGGCGTGGAGGACATCGCCAAGCAGACGGGCAAGGTGGCGGGCAAGGTGCGTGCGCGGTGGAGCTACCGTGCATACCGTATGCGCGTGCCATCCACCGATGTGCTGCCATGTCAGGCGCAGCGCCTGCGGTCGCGTCCCAACCACGGTACCGGTATGGCAGTAGCTAATGCAGCGTTACTCACGTTGCGTATAGGTGCGCAATTGCTGTTCCGTTATCACAGCTACGTCGCCGCTATGTGGTATCCCCTGGGCCCTACGGCTTGTATGGGAAGTTACACCTGCCATGTGTATTAGCTGAACTGAAGTATGGCCGCTTTGGCCCCCGCAGGCCATGGGTGGCTACCAGGAGGGCAAGGAGGAGGGAAGTCGCAAGCCCTGAAGGGGGTAACCGCAGAGCGGCAAAGGGACGAACGGAAACATTGAACTCAGAAGGGGGAGTGCAGAACTGATGGTGCCTTCATTTCGCAGTGCTGCTATGAATGCCGCCGGAGGCTAGCTGTAGTTGCTGATGAGGACTTGATGTCATGCAGAGCTGCTGTCGTGCTGGTTGCGGTGGGCGTGCCAACAGGTCATCACTTGCTACAGCATCGCTGTCTGACAGCAGAAAGAAGTGCACGACTCTGAGCGGTGCAGCGGAGGCCGGAGAAGGAGCTGTTGCTACGGTGTGCACAATTTTCGTTTGGCCTTTGCCTGCATGCTGCAGCTGTGCGTGGACGATGGCAGCGGGCGCTTGCGTAGATGCCACACGGCAGTGCAAGGTGGTAGGTAGAGGTGTGTTGCGAGGACTTGCAGGTCGGAGGTTGATAGTTGCCTAGAAGTGACATGCACCAGATGAGGCGCTGGGTATGTACGGACAAGGTGCCGAACTGTGGCCTGTGTTACACGCGGCCTCGGCTGCCACATAGCCCGCTACGTTTGCATGGGCAGCCCGACGGCTTGGGCCTCTACACCTCCCAAGCATGGTTTCCGTCGGGCCGCCGCACATGATAGGCAGTTGCAGCAGGCAGCAGTTGCATTGTAGATTCATCAGAGCGTGCTTACGTTCACGTGGGGTTACCACTACGCTTGCGCATCGCCCAGCAGCTGAACGAAAACGGGGACGCTAACCACGATGCAAAATCACAGCCTTTGGCTGCCAACAGAACATGCAGCACGCGGGCTAAATGCCTGCCAGCGTTCCGGAACGAACCTTCATGGATCAGCATGTGCAACCAACGCACACAATGCAGGCGGGCGCATGTACTGCACCAACTCCAGTAACCGTACACGAGCGCGACAAACGGTGTGCACCCAACGACAACTGAAGCAGTGCCGCAGTAGTGCCCGTCGCGCGGAATAGTAGCATACACGGTCCACCTGACACGTCTTCGTCCGACACGCACAACGGCAAAGTATAGAAAAAGAAGAACGCGACCGTACACTACAAGCAGCAGCCTTGCTTGCAACGCGAGCAAGGAGCATATGATACCTAGTCCCATGAGCGGCAGCTGCCCAACAGCAGTCACAGCATCAGCGCTTTCGTATGTTCACAGTGAAGAACGGCGAACCCAATGTCGGTGCGTCCCACCGCATCCTGAGTGCGCAAGCAATATTAGCGTCCGTCAAAATGCACCGCCTGATGCCGTTCGTGGGGAAATAGCGACGGCTAACGACAGCCGCCATCCAGCTAACAGCGACTAGCGCTCGCCACCAACTCGCACAATGCCCATGTGTCTGGCCCCTGCACAGCCACGACCAGCTTGCATACTCACATTGCTGGTTCACTCCAGGCTGCACGTCACCACACCAACAGTTAGATAATACTACGGGTGTCCGGGTTAGTATGTGAGCAAGCGACTATTGTAGTTGCTACAACGCCATCCCTAACGCCGCTGAGCCCCTCACCGTCCACATCTTCCATATTATACAGCAGACGAAACATACGTGCTCCTCCCGACACGGTCAGGGGGGCATCCTTTATTGCATCGCATGCGACGCACAAGGCCAGGTCCCCGCAGGCGCTGCACAGCTGTGGCCGCTGCACAGCTGCCGCCTTTGCCTGGGCCCGCCTGCACGCCCAAATGCTCCCTGCCGGCCATCAAATATTGTTATACAGCAGCGGGAGCGCCGGTGGTGTACGCACTCGCACCCGCGCCCGCAGCCTCCGTCGTCGCTGCAGCACCGCGGTTCGATGACAGCGCAGCGCAGCGCGTTGCGGCCTCGTAGGCGTGCAGGCCGCTCAGGCGCACGTTGTCGGCTGTGGTGTGGAAGGGCAGGGGCACTGCTGTCAGCAGGAACCTACAGGCACATCTGGAAGAGTGTACAGGGTCCCTGTGACAGTTGTGCGCCTACAGCAGGAGGCAAGTAAGGTGCGGTGTCCTGGCGCAGCGTGACCAGGCTGAGAACCCTAGTCGGGGTGTGCTCCGACACGCTGGGGCAAAACTGCTCGTCGCTGCCCCGTTTCGTACACTCGCAATGTACTTGCCTTGCAGCTTGCACTCGAAGGTGACCTCGTAGCGGCTGTTGAGCCCCAAGCCGAACAACTCGTTGACTTGCTTCTTGAACGCTGCCTTGCCCTCCGGTCCCTGCGGCACACCAATGCACAACTTTGAAGCACATGTAGATTGATCTAGCACCATGCTGCCTTTGCTATTGCAAGCTGCTGTTGGCCACAAGGAATGTCGTGCAAGCCGGACCACTGTGCGCGAAGCTTACCGGAAGAATGGGGATCACATGGACTTGGTTGTTGAATACAAGCTTAGCCATCAGTGGCTTTGGTGCGTTGTCCTGGCCTTCTTCGTTGTCGCCGAGAATCGAAGGTCGCCAGTCCGGCAGCTCGCTGTCACAAAAGCGGCACTTGTGCTCCTCACTGCAGATGTAGTATCCGTGAGGGTGCAGGTGCCCAGGACGCGTCAGCCAAAAAGGGTTCCGGTCGCGGTTTCGGAAGGCAGGCCTCAAAATGCGTATCGCTTACCTCTTCCCAGCAGAGTGTAGCTGCCACCTCGCCAAGCACGCGCGATGCACTGGGCGCGAGATGCACTTGCAAGGTGTCAGAAGGGGCTTGGAGCTCGTAGGGCCGTCCAGGCAAATCCAGCAGGCAGGGGCATCCTCGGTGGAAACCGAGGCGCCATTCATGATCGCACTCATTTTGACAGCGTGTAGAGTAAGGAGTTTCAGCTCTTGTTTGTGGATAGGTAGGCTGGTCTTGTTACTTATGTTGTATTGTGACTATGGCCGCTGTGGCCCTGCTTTTTGTACCTATCGGCTTCCATGCAGCCGTGCAGACGTGGCACTGTGGTGCATCCGCCTTCCAGCCGTCCCGTTCACTTTGCATTTCAGGACGAAACTGTGTGCCATTTTGTACACGCTGCGAACGCTGTGCGAAGCCGGTAACCTAGACAACACCTTTAAAAAGACTGCTTGAGCTTCTTGAACTCCATCTTACGGCTGTATAGACATTTGTGGTACTCTGTAGCAAATTGCCTTTCTGCCAGTGCCAGCTTAGTACTCTTCTACTTATAGCTTTACTCACGAGCAGGAGCCAAACGGGTCGCATAACGTAGCGACATACAGAATCTTTTAAACAGATCGTAGGTGACAATAGGTATCAGCCCGGTTAGTTGTGGGGGAGGATGCCGAGGGGCAACCCCAATGTGTGGAAGCAACATGGCGCAAGCTATGCGGAGCTAGCAGGCACCTTCACCAGCGCGGAGCGGGAGGCCGCGCTCGCTCCACGTAGGCTGCCGCCAGTAGCCACGGCGGATGTGGCAGCCGTCCGGGCGCTCCCTGCTGCGGGCACGCCAGGCAGCAAGTTGCCTCGGGGTGCGGGGACGTTTGTCATGCAGGTGGGACACTGCCGAGCTTGCAACCGCTCGAACCTTCTTCGCTCCAACCTTGCCCCGAGCTCTGTGGGCACATGGCTCAGGGACCTGCGCCTTGTTGCCACACGTCTGTGTCATGTGGCCTGACCTGTTCGGCACTCCACCTGGCGCCCCGCTGTCCGGTAGCGAGTCCCAGCGAACGTATGGGTAGCACTGCACATCCCTGTGCCGGTCCTGCCTCCTCGAGAGCCTGAGACTTTTCTCCTTTGCCCACAGGCGGGTTGGAGCTTGGGCGGGCCGAACCCAGGGGGATCAGCAGCAGGGTCCGGTACCTCTGGGGGCGCTGACGGCGGCACGTGTGGGGCCGCGGGGCCGGGGCCGTCCTCCTTGGGCTCATCAGGGAGAGCGGCTGGCGTAACGGAAACGCGGTCAAACTACCGACCTCCCCCTCCAGACTATAAACGGCAGGTGAGAAAGGAGGAGTGTGTGTCCTCCTCCTCCTCCTTCTCGGGCATGGCAGTTGGCATGGCGCTCAGCAGACAGCGAACCCAACTCGAACGCGGGGGGCGCCCCAAAGAGCGATGTTGCGGTGCGGCTGGGATGGTCTTTATGCCGCCATCACACCGACTGCTGTCCCCGGGGCAGCATGTGGCTGCGCGCGTTGCGGACGCCCTGGGCGGCTCTCCCACTCGCGGCTCGCAACGAAAACGTCAGCAGGGGCCGCAGCAGCACACGGCCGACGCTCCGTCGGGCCAAGTGCTTTGGATGGTGTACCGCTGACGGTGCCTGTACGGCATACGGGGGCAGGAGCTGAGAGACTGGCTGCTGTCGTACATAGGCAGTATGTTGCCCCATGGTTACGGTGCCCGGACGTTCGTCACGCTGACAGCTGCTGGGTGGCCATGTAGCATGGAACAGGAAAACGCGGTTTACGGCTTGCGCTCTGGGCGGGAGGGTCCGTGGGCATTTTGCACCAGTTGGCACGCGCTGCGCTTGGGCGGTCAGGGTCTCGCGCCTGACAGCCCCCCACCCAACCCCACCCTCCTGCGTCCTGCTGCTACCACCCCTGCAGGGCAGTGCACGGATGCCGCCCTCACAGATGCCACGGCCAGACTACAAGAACGACTGGCGGTGAGCATTGACGTTGCATGGGACCGCACAACCTTTATGGGCTTGTGGCCCAACATCCGTGCTGGGCCTGACTGGCTGTGCATGGGCCGGACCTAGGGGCACCTGTGAGCTGCACCGTGGTGGGCCTGTGTGGTTGGGGCCAAGCAGCGGTGGGCGAGCGTTAACCCGCCCTACCCGGCAAACGGGATGCAGACTTCAAGCTGTAGTGGTTTACGGGCATCACCATCAATTGCTGAACTGTGTTGGGCGTAGAAAAGGCATGCGGCGGACCGTCGCCGCTTGTGCCGCAGCTTGGCTGGCAAGCGCCGACCGCCAAACTCCCACGTTCCCCTCCCCCCCCCCCCCCCGGGGCACCCCCAAAGAGGCGGACTTCTTGCCCCGCGCGCTGTCCCGGGTGGTCCCGGCCCGCCCCCCCGTGGGCAAAGGGTCGGGGCGGCTGCTGCCGCAGGACGTGCCGCCGGGCGCACCGGGGGCCTTCGCCACCGCCACGCGCAGCCAGTTCGTGGGGCACACGCAGGTGGGGGCCGGGCGTGTAGGGGGCAGTGGTGCGTCGGGGGTGCGTGGAGGGTGCAAGCTGCGGGGCACCTGCAGCTGGTACGGGCTGTACAAACAAGCCCGAGGGAGCTTGTGTGACTCGGTAGTCCAGATTGGTTATGTTGCAACAGGGCAGATGGGCGGGATGGGTGGTTGTGACACTTCCCTGCGCCGCTGCGGTATATTGTGCGACAAATGACACCGCCATGACCTTGGTTGTGAAGTATGTGCTATCAGGCAACGAACCCAATGTCATATCAAGGCTACGGCCTTCTGCTGCTTGGTGTCGGACACGACAAGCGTTGCCCAGAGCTTAGCGGCCATGTGCACCTGCGCCTTGCAATGCCCAGGCTTTGACCGCACGGACGGCCTTGGTCCATGGCCCGCATCGTACCACCTACGCTGTACTCGTCACAGCCACACCGTACGTATGCGCTCATCCTGCTGCTGCCGCGCTGCCCTCGCTTCCCGCCCCCCGCATCGCAGGCCGAGGCGCGCAGCATACCCATGGCTGGGGGCAAGGGCACGCAGGCGGCAGGCTACAACATCATCACCGGAGCATCCGCATACACCAACAACGCATTCGGTAGGTGGCGGTGGAATATAACCCAACAACCGTTTGGTGGCCCTGCGCACACCTGAACCGTTACCTATTGGCGGTAGGGTAGTAGTCCACACCCGACAGCTCGGTATCCGACACGTGCCCTGTCAGGCGTTCGGGTATGTCGGCCCTGCCCTGACCTGGCCCGTGCGGTGGTGCTCCCTCTTTGCGCAGAGCACTGGGACGGCCGGGACTACAGGCGGCACCGGTAGCAGCAAGCCGCAGAACCTGCGGCCAAGGGAAGGAGGGCGGAGCGCGCAGGGGCTGCAGGGGCTGCAGCCTAGCCCCCGAGCGGATGTCGATAGTGTGCGAGCTCGTCCAGGGCCCACAGCTGTCAACCGCGTGTTGTCCAGGAGGGCGTGCGACGCTTGCCATCCTTACGCTGCCGTTCTCGAACCAGACGTGCACTTCAGGGGTGCTCTGCCCTTCATTGGAGGTGTCCACACCAGGGAAAGAGTACACACGTTGGGCCGTGAGCGCGCCTAAGTGCTGCCAAGGCACCGTGCCGGTCTGGCACGTGCCATTTCAGGATTTGCTTTGGGGTGGCAGTTTGCTGGATCTGTGCGTGTCGGCGACACTCGAGGGGCCCTTGGCACTGCTGTGCGTGTGTCAGCTTGGCTGCGTGGGGCCTCGCCTCGTTCGGGCGACATGTGTGTGGAGTCTGGTGTTGTCCCGATGGCTGCATGATGTTGGGCACCAGGACTGGTGGCGCGGTGGGCCACTACCGGCAGTGAGGGGAGACCGGTTGCTACCGTATACGGTAGCTGCGTTCACCTGTACTTCAAACGCCCAATGCATAAGAGACGGCTTGCCGTACTGGTCCCGTCGCTGTTGCAAAGCAGCCACCAGCCAGCCAACGCCCGAGCTTTCCGGGACACGAACTCGTGACAAGGAACGACCGTGGCAGGCACTCTATTCAGCAGTCAGCTAGCGAGCCACCAGCCTCCAAACAAACGCTGCACAACTGCAGGCACCTCCGAGCGGTTAGCCGCTAGCGGCACCGTGCATCCGCCATGCAGCACGAGCGCAGCCGTAAACCAGGTTTCCACTTGATGGTGCACCAAATTGTCCGCGTGATCGCAGCACCACAACACAGCTAGTTGGGAGCTTTCCAGCTACTTCGAGCCTGTCAGCTGTTGGGGTGGGTATCCAGAGAGCCCATGACGGCCCACGTGCAACTGCAACGAACCTGTACACGGCCCAACCCTTCACTGGTATGCGTAAGGACACAAGCGCCTAACCGAGATCCCGAACGAAAGGGGGAGTGTCCCCTTGCATCACCACAGCTCTCGCCCCAGCCTCCCTTTCCCCCATCGCACCTAGGCCCCACAGCACTGAAAACCAAGAAACCGTTGGCCAGCCGGCAGACCGTCCCGTGGAGGGCCAGCGACGCTGACGCCGCCGGCAGATCCCAAGAAATCTATCTTGCTGCAATGAATACCCCATGCACACGCTAGGACAAGTTGACAAAATGACAAGGCGGCTGTAGCCGTCCCTGCCGCCGCTAGATAGCCTGGCACGTCAGACACTGGGCACGTGCCCCGCCACACACCAGGCCCCGTCACCAGTGTGGATTGCAACTCGCAGTCCCGCCCCCGGGTCCGTGAACTACCCAAGCCATGAAGCCTACAACACCCACTCCCTCGACAGTGCAAAAGAATTCGGCACAGGCAATGTTCCCCAGTCCCGCTCCTGTCGTAACCCCATGTCAGACCCCCACCACCTGCTCCAGAACACGCTGATCTCGCCCCGCACGCCAACTATCGGACGCATGAATGACAGGGTATGTATTATCATAGCCACTGCAGCGGTTTCGCACGGCACACCGCGAATGCACTTCACCCAAGCGGGTCCCAGGGTCCAATCAAGGCAAACACCAAAGAACCACAACCAGCATAGACCAACCGCTGTCACCCTGCCTCTCGTCGTACCGTATGTACGTAGCTCCGACAAAGCATCCACTTGCAACGCAACGGTTACACCCCCCAACAGCAGCATCGCCGCAAGCCGCATCAAGAGAGCGATGCATGGCCCAAGCCACGCCAGCCTGCCCCAGCAGCAGAGTATGCCTCTGTGCGCCGTGGAGGGCATGCGGTCTAGGGAAGAAACCGCGAAAGGGCACACTGTGTGCTGCTGCAGAGGCATGGTTACTCGGCTAAGGCCCATATGACCGACGCACACGGAGCAACGCACACGACGGCAAGTGGGCAGCATGCATGGAGGCGTCAGGGCGAAAGGGCGCGCCAGGGCGCTCTCGCTCGGCCACGTGCATGCTAAGCCACCTACTTTCACTTATCGCCACACGGTCTGATTAACTGCAACAAGAGAATGCTAGATCCCCATGCCCAAGTTGCCCATCAGCCCATATGCTCGGTGCTGCGGACCACCACGCCGCGGCACGCACCTGCTGCCGTACCGTACCGTACACCCGTGGTGCCATGGCACCTCCCGAAGCGAGTCCTTGACAACCACCGTTCCTCACGTAGCAGTATACAATGCATGCATTAGCATAAACGACTGCTACGCTCAGCGCTCATGTTACTCGTGCGTTGGATGAAAGCAGGTCATCATAAATCCCACAAAAACACTTCGGCGTTCACAACCCGGGTGTATGCGTTTGTTTTACGGAAGAGAGACAGGACGCGTCTGAGCCCGTCACAGCGGGTGTAAGGTAAGCGTCCCTGTTCACCATACATGCATCCTGGCCACCTGTGTTCCTGCGTGCGCCGCTGCTGCTGCTGCTGCTGCTGTCCTGCTACCGCCTGCCGCTGCCCCCCGCCACGTGCACTGCTGCCAGCTGGGACTTGATGGCCTGCACCAGCTGCGGGGCGGTGGGCCGCAGCCGGGCGTCGGCACACCAGCACGAGAAGGCAAGCAGCCTGTGTGGGGTAACGCAAGCCAGGTAGGGGCGCCCGGGGGCAGGAGTCGATGCGGGTATCCTGCTCCGCAGTCGAGCCGTGCATACATGGAGCAGCCAGCAGATGAAAGGAAGGGGTACACTACCCCAAGACCAAGGTGAAACAAAAAAGGTATGTGTTCACTACCACAAGGGAAACTCGTTCGGCAGCATCACGCACGGGAAGGTGGCTCAAAGCCGGTGCGCTAGCTAGCCCACCTGTACGCCTGCGGCACGTCGGACGTGAAGCTGGGCCGCAGTCCCCCCGCCACGGCCCTGGGGATGGCGGCGGGGGGCAGCTCACGGTACGGCCGGCAGCCGCGGCCGCACAGCAGCTCCCACATGAGGACGCCGAACGAGAAGATGTCCACAGCGGCGTCGATGCGCGCGCCTGCATGAGGCATGAGGTGGACGGAGGGAGGGTGGATGGGTGGGCGAGTTGGCGGGGCACCTGCGGCCGACCCTGCAGGCAGCCCAACTGCGCAGGTAGCCCACGACCTTAACGGATACGGTACGACAGCTAAGATGCAGCACCTGTAAGCTGTGATGTGTGCAAATGTTTGAAGGGCGCTGCACGTCCAAGAAGCGCCTTTAGGCAGGCCGGTCGGCCCTGATACAGTCCTACTCTTTTCCCGTCACCCGAATCGTGGTACAGCACGGCCTACTCAAAGCGCGTGCCGGCGTGTTCCTCACCCTTGACCATTGCCTCAGGTGCCTGTGGAGCGCGGCAGGGCGGGAAGGGCAGCAAACGGACGGTTCAGGTCGCCGACCGTATGCACATAGACAGCGGAGGGGTGCATGGCCAGCGCGCTAGCAGCAGCGCATTCACTCACACACACGTCCAGGTGTGCAGGGTGTACCGGTACTGTATCAGGCAAAACTGCGGCCATGGGTTGTTGTGCAGCCTTGGACCCTCTCCTCAGCCGCAATGTGCTGTGACGACTCTGTCTGCTCTTCGCTCTCAGCACTGCACCGCATCCCGGTTGCCCTCACACCCAAACGCAACACCGTCACTAGACCCTGTACATACCATGTGGGTCAGCGTGCCGCAGGCCGAGTCCTGTACGGCGTACCACCCCGCCGCCGCCGCGCCGCCGCTCGCAGCGCCCGCCGCCGAGCCCCCGCCCACCGCCGCCACCCCGCTGCTGTGCTGCCGTACTGGAGGCAAAGGCGCGCTGGTGGCCCCCAGCACTTCCCCTGGGGCCGTACGGTGGGGCGAAGGCGATGGTCCGGCCGCCTGCATCGGCATTCGCTCGCCGACTGACGACCATCGGGCGTAGCCACGCCCGCCGCTGCTGCCGACACGGCCGCCGCTGCCGCCGCGGCCGTACATGTTGCTTGCGATTACCAGGGGGCGGTCGATGCCGATGCCACCGGTAGTGACCTCCGAGGAGGCGTAGGAATCCAAGGCGGGGGATGACGCCTGCATCCGGGAACAGAAAGACATGCAACAACCTGTAGTTAGCTGATAAGGATGGCATTACCGTACGTTTGCCCCGGTGTATGGCACCGTAGACGACAGCGGAGCAGGTGGGGAAGTGGATTAGAGAAGAGTTGCCGCCTGTCGCTCTGAGCAAGCTCGGGATCCCCCGGCCGGCTGGTGTATTAACCCCGGACCCACCGTGGCCCCCTTGTCCAGAAGCATGCAGAAGCCGAAGTCTGGTGCAAGGGGGCGGGCAAGGCGATCAAGTCAGTGGTGAAATCTTGATATTTTCTTTCATATGACTACAAACACATATCACAGTGCTGCATATTGGCCAGGCGTCCTGCCCATTAATGGCACAAGGGAGGCCATGCATGGGATGGCTCAGGCTCGGACTTGCCCTGCGGTTGCTGGTTTTTTGGTGGGTCGGTGGTTTTGTGTGGGTTGTGGGCGGTCTGCCTTCTTGTTGTTGGGGTGGGGGCCCGTCGGGGCCCTGGGTCTCTGGTGGCGTTCTTTGCGTGTCTGGGTCTGTGGGTTTGGGGTTGTTGTTCGTCCGTGCCCAGCCTCCTTGTGGTCT
>VFQN01003230.1_pt1 | contig 23722 bp, 23 predicted proteins | sample 3512371 | NCBI WGS metagenome assembly VFQN01 (sample SAMN10412370, study PRJNA504923) | tailings metagenome | isolation source: Replicate 2 from Balatoc abandoned mine | place: Philippines: Itogon, Benguet | collected 2017-08-28
AACGTCGGCTCATTTTCATGTGATCGCAAACGTATCACAAGCAGAGCACATCCATCGCTTTACAGTGCACTGTAAATAGATTAGTTAGGTTTAGTATCATTCTTATATAGGACAGAACGACGAAGCAATTAATAATTTCTTTTGTTGTTCATGTCATTCGTTTGATAGAGTTAGGGATTCGTCATTATTGTCGTGTAGGTCGTCATAATTGTCTGATTCGTTTTTTATCAAGAGCGTTTGGGATGTATTTCAGGTTTTATAAAGGTTTCAGGAGCCCTTATTTCTTAAATTTCTTTTCTTTTCCTTTCCTTCAGATTGGATTTCATTGTGTTTTCTTTTGATTCATGAAGATAAAATAATTTGTTATTCCTTTCTCTACCCTTTTGATTTAATTTCATTCATTGAAAAGTATTGATTCAAAGAGATCAGCAATTACTTCTTTGAAAATTCAAACAATTTCTTTTGCTACTCCCAATCCTTCTTAAGCTTCTTGTAGGCACTCTTACTTAACTCAACACCAGCAGCATCATGTGTTGGGACACCATCTTCATCAAACTTGGAGTAAAGATCAGTCTGAGACTTGAACATTTCCTTTGGATCAATGCTCATTCTTGCCTATAATTATTATCATTCAGCCAAACATCGACGCTTCTAAGGAACAGTTACTTACCAACTTCTCCGCCAATTGACGATCCTGCTCTTCCTTTCTAGAACGGCTTGCACCAACAGGGGCAGCAGTTGCATTAGCGCTAACTGGAGGAGCTGGTTTGGAATCTTTCAAACCAACAGTAAGATTGAGGACAATCTTGCTCTTGCTCTTATCAGTTGCATCGATGACAGTATCTTTATTATCCAGGACAAAGTATCCAATTCTCTCAAACTGTACGTGCTGCTCTGGCCTGAGGTAATCCAACAAAGAACTATCAACCAACGCCTTGGACATCACAATCTCAGATTCTGGGTTTAACTCAGCTTCCCAGGTGTCATCATTAGGCTCTTCGATGATGAAGAGAGGATTGTAAAGACGTGCTTCGACAGGAACGGCAGCACTGGAAGGGATCCACTGGATGGTGGCTTTAGGCTTCTCACCAACACGCTCAGATTCAGGCACAACAGAGCAGTGTAACACGGTAACCTCATTCTTTTCATTCACTTCGTATGATGTGCAGACGACACGGTAGCCGACATACTTGAGTAAAACCATCTTCTTTGAATCAGGAACAAGACCATAATAATCAGAGGAATCTTCTAATCGGAAGTCAGAACGATCAATATAAATAGTCTTCTCAACTTTTAAATCATGTGATCCACGATTGCTATCAAAAGGGAAGTTAGCAATAGTAACATCCTTTCCTTCCTCAACAGCTCCAGAGAGATGGACTATGACAGGTGAAAGGATACCCATAACGCGTGGTGCAACATCATTTAATGTAGAACGTGCAACAGCAGCTAATCTTTCATATTGTACAGTATTGGAATTACGTGTAACACCAATTTCATTACAAAAATTATTTAAAATATCTTTATTATATCCACGTCTTCTTAAACCTTTAATGGTTGGCATACGTGGATCATCCCATCCTCTCATATAACCATTCATCACTAATTTTAATAATTTACGTTTAGATAAAACTGTATAGGATATATTTAATCGAGACATTTCATATACTTTTGGTCGATATAAATCAAGTGCTTCTAATACCCAATAATAGGATTCACGACGTGTTTCAAACTCTAATGTACAAATTGAATAATCAATATGTTCTAATGAATCGATGATACAATGAGTATAATCATAGGTTGGATAAATACACCAATCGGCACCAGCATGAGGATGTGGCATATATTTAATACGATACGCTACCTGATCCCACATATTAGGATTAGGTGATGTCATATCCATTTTCAAACGTAAAGTTGCTTCATTTGCACTGTATTTGCCTTTACGCATGTTTTCAAATTCACGAAGATTTTCTTCGACGGGACGATCTCTCCATGGTGAATCTGGTGAGCCTGGAGCATTAGGATCAGAGATCTTTGCTCTTGCGATGCTACGAGACGCTTCGATCTCAGCCTTTGTCTGATGGCAGACGTAAGCCTTTCCGCGCTTAATTAACTCTACAGCAAGCTCATAAAGCTTCTGGAAGTAGTCAGAGGTGTAGGTAACACGAACTGGTTTCCATCCCATCCAGTCAACATCCTCTCTAACAATACCAAGAATCAGCTATATTATGCAAAGAAATAGTAAAATCTTACCTTAATGACTGAATATATTCATTTGATTCAGCCTCAGGATTGGTATCATCATATCTGAAAATTGTTTCACGATTTTCTTTTGGAACACCAAGTTTCTCAAAGGCAAGTTCAAAGTTCATATTCATTGACTTTGCATGTCCAACATGAAGATATCCATTTGGTTCAGGTGGGAAACGAGTTCTAACTTTACCATTATTAATACGATGATGTTCATCTAATAACTCTGGTGTATTAACAGCTGATGGTAATTCACGAGCACCTAATCGCTCATGATTAATCATATCATTTTCAGGGACTGTTGTTGACATTATTTCTGCCAAAATTAACTTTACAAATGCTGTGGAAAAGTTGGGAGTAATGAGAAACAAGCTGCTATCTCTTGGCAATCCTATTGATTAATTTTTGTCCTTCCATAAGAAGAGATCCCAAATTCCTATTTCCTCAAATAAATCCGATAAATTACGTCGTAACTTTTCGGGAAGGAGAGTGTAAATTCACAGTATTTTGATTCTCTTTGACTGCAGGAAATTAATTTACCAAAGAAAGATGACGAACGTCTCCTCGCTTGAAGGATTATTTGCTTTCATTTTTGTGTTTATTTGCTCATGCGCCTTAATTCGCAGGGTCAAGTCTTTAAGAGGTATTTTAAACTGGAAACAGTTTGGTCCGTTGTCTATATTTCATAAAGCTTCAGTGATTGGGAAAAGATTGAAAAGTCAAATAGCATTTGGTTGTGTTGCCTTAGCGATTTACATCCTAGTGCGATGACCTCCTTTCGGTGTTGCCTTCGCCGCCTTCTTCCTGTCTGATAGATTTATCTCCGTTAGAATACTTACTCCGATAGTTCTCGGGAAGTCTTATTTACAATAATTGAGGCAGAAAAAGAACAAGTAAGAATCTGGGTAAAAACAAGAGAAGTGTATAAAGGCTATATTAAAGAAGGAAGAGGGAAAAAAAGAAGAAATCAAATTTTGTCTACGATCAATCAGCACAATAGAGAATAGAAACGTCAAGTGAAGCTCATATGTAACCGTTCTCGCTGTTCTATTTTCTGGCATTTCGATTATTCAATTGAATTAAAACTATAATTAAACCAACTAATATAATAATACAAATAATATCCTATCACAAATGACCACAATTGTAAAACAGGGAGATAGGGAAATTTATGCACAGACTTACCATGCAGATTTTATCTGATGCGCGTGCTTTATCTAATGTAACTTTTAATTTTTCATTGACATTGGAAACACCTTCACTAATATCATTGACTTTTTCTTCTAATACATCTAACATTTTATTTTGAACTTTAATTTCTTCATTTGCTTGACGCGCAATCTCATGTAAAGCATCAACTCCCTTTCCAATCTCCTCTATTTCTAAATCCTATAAACAATGCAAAGGTGAGCACAACAGACTAAACAAGGAGAACAAAAACGACTTACAATCTTTTCATCACGTTCCTTAATCAACATTAACTGTTGACGATGTTGATCAGTCATACTCGCATTTCTTTTACCTGTTACACCTTTTGCTGGTGATGTAACCTTCGTAACATTGCCATCTTTATCAACCTTTGTTTCTCCTGTTTCAACATCTCTTTTCTTAAAAAGCTCTGATTCTTCCATACTTACTAATTTATACCCTTGATACTGTTTAACATATCCTGAACGTTGAAGATCTTTTAAATTATTAATAATATTTTGTGTTTCGATGACAACTTGTTGTCTTCTTTGTATTTCTTCAGGAGTAAATCTCGACCGTTTCTTTTTACTTTCAATCCGTTGTATCATGTCAATTTCTTTCCATTCATCACCTAATGTTGATAATTCTGTACGTACTGTTGATTGTAAGGTAATGAGCTCCTTAGGATTAGAACCGGGGACTCTTTCTAATTTTTGTATTTCATCAATATTTGATTTTAAATTTTCAATTCTTTCTTCCATTTTCATTTCAATATCAGTAAAACGATCAACTTTATCACCACCAGTACCGAGAAAACCTGATTTCTCTTTATCATTTTTATTTTTACCACCACCTAATTCACGTTGAATTTTATTCAATTTATTCACTAATGATAATAATTCTACATCAATAGAATCTGCCATTTTCTGAAATTTCTTTTTGTTTTTATATTCTTATGCTATACAATCTCTCTTTTGAATTTATTGAATTAATAGATCATTATAAAGTTAGGGTGTGTTTCAATAGAGAATTCTTTTGAAACTTCCTTTTTTCGATTAAAGCAGCTCTGAGGTAAAATAGAAAGAAGTCTCGTGCAAAATATAAAATGACGTTTTCTCGACTTCAATGCTGGCTACTTCTTCTCTTGATCATCTTTCCAACTTTACAGTCATTCTATAGTCCTTTAGGCACTGTAAAATGTCGAAATCTTCCTCTCCACAGCCCACGATTCCTTGCTGTTCGTGAAAGTCAAAAAATCGTTACTCCACTTGTAGACGAAGATCTAAGAATCGTATATCAATATTGGGGCGAGTTTAACAACCACTTACCTCAGAGTTCTTCAAGTTATCTTTCTAGAAGTGCTCTTCGTCAGAAGTTTCTCGAACTGATCAAGATCTTTGGTGACTTCAGTACTTTCTGTCCTACAAACAGACGTGAACATCCTCTCATACAAGACAGAACTAATAGCCAATAGCTTTTACGCATGGGTTAGAGTTTTACAGAATAGGGAAGAAGCAATCAAGCTTTGCATTCGCAATCTTCAGTTTTGTCTATTAGAGGCAACATCATTGACAATACTGGCAAAGGAGATATCATCCAGACCTATCTCTGGAGCTATCTCTCAGTTGCACTACGTCCTTTCTCGAAAACAATTCAAAGAATTATGAAATTATCAATTCGCTGAAAGAGAAGGAGAACAAAATAGGAGCAATAGAAAAAAAAGGAAATTTAAAAAGGAAGAGAAAAATGATAGCCTTTCTTTTACGCTAAATTTCTGAACGAATTGAATAATTTTGAATCAGTGGACGAATTCATAACTTAAATAAATTCAATTGACAATATTTCAATTCATGTTTAAATGATTTAAATTATAAAAGGATAAGAACAAACTGGGTGGGAAAGAGTTTTGTCTGTTTATAAAGATTGGATCTTCGCCATTAAATCTTGGAAGAATTGTTTGTTTCTTTCAAATCTTCGAGCTGTGCATATCATAGCTGAAGAAGAGGATATAGAGTTCGACTTCTGCTTTCCCTCTTGCTTCTCATGATCATCAACACTCAGAGTCGAGGAAAGGCTTTCAACTTCAGTAAAAAGGTTCCACTCCACCCATTTCTGCTCAATAATCAATGAATTTGTGCGATACAGTTGATGTATATGATTCACGTTGCTAATTATGCTGTTTGTACATGCGTTCGAAAATCTGTTATTGTTATCAGATATTTGGAAAGGTGACAACTTCGGTGCAGAAAATTGATAAGGAGATTTAGTTGCACTAAATGAACTTCCCATTGGTAAACTTTTCTCTGAAAGATTTACTGCCATTGCTAAATCAAAAGCTGCGAAAGAAACATGGGAGTCACCAGTTGTCGTCAAATTTTTGGTGCTGTTCAACTCAACGTAACCCGTAACTGCGAAATTCTCTACTGAACGGAAACTTCCACGCTTATCATCACGCGATTCAAAGTATTTGAATCCTAAGATAAAAGATAACAATCGATAATTAGTACTAATCAATAAATTCAACACTTCATTTGGATTATTCCCTAATATCTCTAAATTCGTGATATTACTGTTTAATAAGAAATTATTCACTAATTTTGCTGAATAAACCTTTTCCTTTCTCCCAAGAATGCCATTTTCTCTCCAATTCTTTATTTCGATGGTAGAAAAATTAAATTTGGATTGAAAGAAAGTTTGGATAGCAAATCGAATAAATGACTTTAAACTTCCCCCTTTCTCATAAACACGAACATCCACTTTCCAAAAAGAGATCTCATTCTCATCAGTATTATAAAACATGATAATTTGAAGAGACTCTAAAATGACAATGTGCTTCATAATTCCAGCGCGGTCTTTGTTTTCAAGATGAAAGTGTTGTTCCAACCGTAGTAACGGTTCTTCCTCGTCTCGATATGTAACACGATCCTTTCGAGAAAATTCTGTAGCCAAATAATCAACTCTTCCGTCAATAATATAGCCTAATCCTGCAAATCCATTGTCTCCAGAAAATACAAATATCAAGTTGGAGAGACTCTGAGATACATCACCAGAGTACGAGGAAAGATTCATCATCACTTTTACGGTGTTCAATTCAACTAAGTTAAGAGTATTCGCGAAGTAAACCTAGAATCATGTATCAATGAGCTTTTTTAAAATCATATAAGGACTCTAACCTTGAGATTGTTGTACTCAACTTTTTCATCCAATACTAAATTCAAGTAATATGAAGCAACGTTGTTGTCAGGATTTCGTGTTTTAAATAATGCAGTCTTTAGAGAAGATGTTCCTAATTTCTTAATATCAACAGAAAGCAGCTCATCATCAATAGATCGAGGATAATAGTAGATTTTCGTACTCATCGAGACCGATTCGCGTTCTAACAGAACAAACATTTGATAAAATGTAATATGGTTAGGGTTTCAAACTCTTTTGTAAACTTACTGCTACGTTGCAAATGGATAGCTCTTTGAATTGCTTCAACCCAGGTCTTTTGCTGCTCTTCAGTGATAAAATGTAAATACAAAGTTTTCTCTGAAAAGGTAGAGTGAACTTTCACACATCGCCGAAATAAATAATGGCTTTCTTCAATGGTTGTATCTGCTGTAATAACAATACCCTTGCTAAAATTCAAATCTTTACGACTAGAATCCGCATCCATAGATATGACACTGCTATTCACAGATAAATTATTTTGAGAGACATTCTTGCTTGCAGAATAAAGCAAGATATTGTCTTTTAATATAAAATATCGTAATGCCATACGGCCAAAGCCATTGGAGCTAGACGGCCATTTATAAACCCAGCTACAGAACAAAATTAAAAGAAAAGGTAGAACTGAGGAAACCCCACTTACTCCTTCAAGTGAACTCCTCTGACCCACTCAAATACTTGATTATCATCCATGTAACACAGTGAATCCGATACCATTGTTCTGAAGTTATGAGAAATAACTGTTGTCTTTCTCTCTTTATCAACTTCAGAAATTAACAAAAAGAATTTTTCAGAGCACATAATGCTTTGAACATTCTCTAAATTTACTCGAACAAATGCTTGAGAAGGAACACTTGAATAATTTGAGAGACTCATTGAATCCGTAGCATTATTTTTAACCAACTCAGATTTGTTTGGCTCGGGTGGATTAAAATCCTCCAATTGATTGAAGCGGAAAGGACTTCGACCTTCATACTTATCGTCCTCCTTTTCATCACTGTCTTCTGTCCGATGGAACATAAGAAACCCTGTTTTTGCTTTGGTAGGCTGAGGGGCATGGAAAATAACGTCTAAATCCGTTTGAAGCTCCTTAAACTCATCCGGCTCAGTGACTGTGGACAAAGAAAGTGAAGAGGAGGAGATATATCGACCAGGAGAAGGTTTTGATCTGGCAACTTCTTCATCATTTATAAAATGAATATCCTCGGATGGTTCAGTCCTCGTTGAAGCGAATATAGTTGGTGAAGAAAGGCTGAGAATAGGATCTTCTAATTTAAAGCTAATCATCTTCTTTTCGTCAGAGCGCACCTCTTTTTCGAAAGGTTTTTCGTCTGCTTTTTCATCAGCAGAGTTTTCATCATTTATTTCCTCAGAGTTTATATCCGGCTTTGTGGTCCGTTCATTGTCGTAAGAATTGTTCGGGAGAAAGACTTGAGCAAAGATATCCTCGGATGAGATGGTATCACTTGTGTAATTAATTCCATTATACGAAAGCATTTTACTAAATCCAGATAATTCTCTAGAACGTACAATTTTCCACTCTCCGTCAAAAAGCGATCCATCACTATCGAATCCGCCAGTGCATGCGACATCACGCAATGGGAACAAAGCAATGCGTCTTTCTCCCAAAAGCATTTCGGTTTCTTCGTCAAACCCGTACAGCGAATGCAATGAAACAGCAAGGATATAATTTGACTGAACTGCGGAAATTGTACAATCATTGTCAGCACTGGTGGTATTGACCACCATAGCGACAACTCTGATCGGTGCTTTAGGAGGCTTGGAACTGTAAACAGCAGCTCTCAATCCACAGTATCTTGAACGACCTCCTGAAATAAAGATGTCACAGTAATTTATTAAACTGGAACAATTAGCGTTATCCAAAAGATTGAAAAAGGAAATCCATCCAAACTGTAAAGTGTTGTCATTCGATTCGAGATTGGAAATCTCAATACCTTCTATCTTCCCATCAAATAAAACATCTTTTGATTGCTTCCAAAGGCTTCCTAACTCCTCTGCTGTAGGTTCTTGTTTTATGAAATGATTTTCCCAACCAATAACTCTTTGATCAACTAAATTATTGGAGGTTTCTGCGACTAGCGAATCATCAACCTGGTCTGGAAAAGATGATCGGTATCCTTCTTTGTCCTTGAATGAATCAGACGATGAGGAAGAAATGACGCTCAAATGGTGTTGATTTTCAAGTCTTTCTTTAATCTCATGTACATTTTCAGGATTTCTTCCCTCCTTTCTGGTGAAATATCCTTGCTTCGTTTGCTTAATTCTTTCTTGTTCTCTAACATGCTGCATTCGCTTCGCAACCTCAAATCTTTCTTTGAGCGACACCTTTTCTGGTGAAGTTACAATACGAGTCTCGTGTGACTCGACAAATACAGAGTTTGATGGCAGCGGATCAGTTTCAATCACGACATCTGTGCTACACATTCCATTCAAAACGCTTTTCGAGTAAAATTCAGCTTGATTTGGTAATTCCTCTTCAGCAAATTCGAAAGATGCTTCTTTGTCCATTTTAAATGACTTCAGTTGAATCAGATGATGATTGCAATGGAATATGAATTTGACTTTCGAAAAGAGGGAGATCAAGAGACAAGTCACTGAAAAATCATCTCAAGTCAACACCCACAGCTACACTTCCCACCCTCCTTCAACCTTCTTTTCACGTTCGAAAGCTACCCCAAACACTTCATTTCTCAACAAACTGAAAAAAATTGATTGTGCATGGTCAAATTCGGGAAAATCGTAAGCAGCGTATTATTTTGAAAAATATCATCACTTCACGACCAGCAGTTACAATCTTAAAATTATCTATCTCGAACTCTAAATCATGGGTGGCGCACCATCAACTCTTCCGAACATCTCTGATATTACCTTACAAACTGCATCCAACGCAAACATCGATGGGAATACTGTTCATACAACATCGGTGCCTGCCACAGCCAGAAATACCTCGACTCATTTACGACCAAATGAAAAAGAAATTATTAAATTAATGTTACCAGTCTATTATCTTCATGTTGATGCATCACCTGATGAAATTAAAATTGCATCTGATTCATGGGAATTAATATTAAATGATAAATCACCAGAATTTTTAAAAAGAAAAGAAAATGATACAAATTTTCAGTATGGATCATGTATGATATTTTTTTATGATTCCTTTTATACACGTTTATTTGATATGCATCCAATATGTCGTCCATTATTTTTAAATGGCATTAAAATTCAAGGAAGATTTCTTGTGAAAATGTTATCATTGTCATTATCGGTATATCAAGATCCTGTGAAATTTGATCATGCATTATTAAAACTTGCTGAAGGACATTATCATGGTGGTGTAAAGTCTGTTGAATGTAAGTACAACTAGTCCATCTTCTTCATTTTTTTGTAAATTTATTATCTCTGTTGCACAGATGGTATTGTTGGCGAGGTATTATTTTGGGCTTTGCGCAATGTTCTAGGCGCTGCTTATACTTTTGAACTTCATACAATTTGGGTAAAGATTTATAGTCGAATGCTTAGAACGATTGTTCCAGCGGCTGTGGCTTTTGAGTTAAAGGGAGAAACTGAGAAGCAATTAGTTCGCCCTCACAGAAGAGATAGTCACCTCTTCCCGATGGAGAGTTTGACTAAACCTGAAGAAAATCCTACTGAATCAACCATACCTCAATCACCGACTAGTGAGAAAAAGGTTGATACCATTCGCCTCAGTCAAGGTATTGAAGTTATGTCTGTTGAGTATACACCAATGCAATTAGCGCTTCTATAAGCCGGAAGTGATGAGCACGGTAAGGCGAAGAACGATTCTATGCCTTTAATATGTTTGCTTCTGACACATTGCTCTCTCATTTCTCGCTTTTTCTCGTGATATATAATTTATATTCAGTAATAATCATTAAAAGGGTTTTTTATTGCATTTTAGAAACGAAATGATAATTCGAATTTTTGTCATTCTTTTAGAATTTGTTATGTCTTTTCTCTTTCTGATAAAATATAAATTGAAATATAATCTCTTATGCGCTCTGTCTCGAAAATATGTTGGAACCTTTAACCAGCGTGATTTTACGTGATTGTAAATTACCGGAACTATAAATCACGGTGGCAATTTAGTTTTGAAGAGAGCGAGGAGAAAAGATCTCATCCAAATGATAGCGACTCAAAGGTCAAAGATAAAAAATCAAGCAGCATCTACTCCAAAAAAATTAGTTGTGGAGGAAAGAGAATTGAAAAGTGTGGATGGAAAGGCTGCTTTTATAGAAAGGATCGGATCACTTCCTATAGCGCTTTTACATCAATATTGTCAAGTATTACTAATTTATTATCACAAAAATACTCGGAAAACTTCTTTAATTTCAAGTATACAATCTTCTCTTTCAACAAAGTTCACAGAATTTCCTTCATTATATCAAGCAATATCCTCTACCTTAGAGGATGATGATGATGACGCTCGATTATTGTCATATCTAAATACGTTACATCAATTTATATTTCTGATTGAAAATAAAGACAAAATTCAACAAATGTTAAAACGCGATGAATTATATTCTTTGTGTAAAGCATTCTCTTGTGGATCTATTAGTTCTAAAAGAAAAGAAGAATTAACTATTATTCTTATTGAACGTATTATCTATGATATTCTTCCGAATTATCTTCATTTTAATAGATTATCAGAATATTTAATAAGGTATCTTCCTAAGACAGACGAGGTTATGCCTGGATTTTATCTGAATTTACCAAAACTTCTCTTAACCAAGGATCCAATTACTCCACCTATCACAAACGATCATCATCACATACCGACAAAAAGCTATCATGTGGAAGAAGCTCGCAAAGCTCAAGAAGAAATAAAAGACAGCAGAGATAACGATCGAGGTAAAGAAAAGGAGGAAGAAGAAGATGAGAATGATCAATATTCTCTCTTATCTCATTATCTTAACCATCATAACCTTTCTTCAAAGAAGCCGTCAGTTCATTCCTATCGAAAAGGAAAAGATCTGTATACTCAACAAGTTGTGGATGATATTGTTGATCAAGAGGTTGATCATATCCTTGAAAGACAATTCCTTGCATTCAGTGTGATTTCAGGCTGCTCCTCTCTCCAACTTCCTCCTATCTCTCCCACCTCCTCCACTGTTTCTTCCTCTTCCTTCTATGATCCTATCAAAGAAGTGATCAATGATCTCACGAATCTCAACATTACCACCGGATCAGTGAATTCATCGAAAGGTCAAGTTTGGAAGGAATTTATAAAAGAAGAGAGACAGACATCATATCCACGTGATGTGATAACAATCATGATGTCAGAGACAAATTTGAGAACTGAAAGAATTGTTTCTCAATATTTAGATAATATTATTAAAACAACGAAACAAACATTTCCTATTATGATTGATCAATTACATCAATTACCACCACCAACAAACTTAATATCGAATCAAAAGTTTTATGATTTATTAATTGAAAGGTTACAAGAATTATGGCAAAAGACTGGATTTGAAGATTATGATAAAGGTGTAATGACTCGACGTATGAAGAAATATAATAAAATTAAATGAAGGGGAATAAGATTTATTTGATATGTTCATGGTGTAGCTGGATGTGAGTCTCATTATCGATATAATTGTTAGCCATCTGCTGTGTTTGATCGTAACTACTTAACAGCAAAGTAATTTGTTAACACCTATTAAGTTGTAAAAATTTAGTTAAGAAATGGTTAGATGGATTTCAGAGGGACTTTTTAATGTTTATTTTAGGAGTAGGTAAAGAAAAATCTTTATGGAAATGATAAGGCTCCTACTCTTAGTACGGTCCTATTTCTCTCTACTCGTAGGACACATCCTATCACATTCGCCTCGATGAACAATTTAGCTGTGTTGTATAAGGATCAAAGAGAGTATGAAAAGGCCTCACCACTTTATGACGATGGTTTGACCTCAAGCTCTCTTCATTCGAGGGAAATGCCATCTCATATTCTCTTTGATTATAATTCAAACTAGCTAGTTGTCCATCGATGCTAATACAAAACAATGCATGTTCCCAAAGATAGATTCTTCTCCCGAAAAGGCTTCTTGTAAATTGCTTCTGATTTAGAGTTGCCCTTTCATTTCCTTGAAGATCTTTGTTTCACTCACAAATCATACTTTTGTCTTTCGCCATGATGAGAATTTATCATATCTCTTATAAGGAGAGTGAAGTTCCTGTATTCAACGAAAAGAACATTCCCAAGTCAAGTCCAATTCTAAAGAAAATATTCAATCAAATTTATTTGATCCTTGTAGTGAAAAATAAGTGAATCAAAATTAAGCAATGAGTTCAGCAAATCAAAAAAATGTTCCTATTGTGACCGCTGTTCCTGTAGATCAACCAAATTCACCTCCTCCCATCAATCCGACTGTGGTTTATGCTACTCAAGCCGTGCCTCCAACTGATCAGAATGAACGTTATGGAGTGTGTAGAAAGTGCCGAAGGGTATTTGAGCGACCGCCAGGCGTAAATGATGGTCAAGCACAGTACTATCGTTGTCCCGAATGCGATAATGAGAGATGGCCTGATATGATCATTAACTCCTGCGTTATTTCCTAAGAAGATTCGGATTCATTTGTAAATAGCACATTTGTAGTTGTATAATAGTTGTATAGCATCGAATTGATTTGATTGAGAGAAATTTCCTTTAGCTTTTTTTTTTTTCCAATTTTCTTTTTCACATCGTTTACAGAAATAACTAAGTTGCCCAATCTAACCGAATGTTTCTCCCTAAAAGTTCCTTACCATCTAATTCCATTGCCTTATCAGCTTCTTCCGCTGAACCAAATTCCAAATATCCACATCCCTATATTGTAGAAAAAAGAGTTAGCTTTATCAGAGAAGGGAAAGAAAGCTTACCTTAAAATCACCTGTATCCTTATGACTTAACCATCTCAATCCAATAATGGTACCACAATCTTTGAAAAATTCGCACATAGTATCATCGTCAATTTCATATGAAAGATTACCAGCAAATAATTTACGACATCCTTCTGGTTTTTCCGACTTTGCCCAGGCCTTTCCTCCATCTTTCCCTCCACCTCCTTTCACATTAGTTGATGCAGCCGGTTTAATCGATTCTGGCTTGGTAGATGGTACATTAGGTGGCCATCTGTCGCCTGGTCTTGGTGGGCAGTAATATATCTTCAAAGGTCGACCCATAAACTTTGACCCATCTTTCATTACCGCAGCAGCAGCTGATGCAGGATCTTGTATTTCAAGAAAGGAAGAACCATAAAATTCACCAGTTTCTTTATCCGTAATCCATTTAATATAGGTTATACCAGGAAGACAAGAATGAAGCTCATCTTCTGTGATTTTCTTATTCAAATTGCCACAAAAAAGACGAGTAATACCATCCGGATTATTTTGAAGATATTCTGGGTCAAATGATCCTTCTTTCCAATGTTTTTCACCATTTTTCCAAAGATCAACATATTGATATTTCTTCTCGCTTTGTTTCGCTTTTTTGATTATTGGTTGTTCTTCTTCTTTATAGGAGTCTAAAGCTGCTTTCCTCTTCGTATTTGTTTGGGGCAAAGCTTTCTTTGCTTTATTAATTGCATATTGACCTTCAATCTCAATAATGTCCTTCTCTTCTAAAAGCTCCTCCAACGCTGACTGGAATTGCTGCTTCTCATCGCCATCTGAGTCTTCCTCAATTGACAAGCTTTTACAAACCTTCTTCCACAGTTTCTTCTGCTTAAGATCACCTTTCCCCTGTAACAGTTCCAAAATTATGTCTTTCATTTTCTTCTTTCCAGTCGTTTGTAACTCTTTTTTCTCTAATCTTTACATCACTATCAACTTCAGAACCAGAAGAAAATAGAGTTTTAAGAAAATCGAAATTTCTATTTATCGTACAAAACAAGAACTTGTGAAAACCAACTGCAAAAGAATCAGGTCATTCTCACAGATTAGATAGAAATGTCTCTCTTAACACGAAGCCGTAAAGTAACTGGACTTGCAAGAAACTTTTCCACGGAATCCCCAAAGGTATCCGTTGCAAGAGGACTTTTGCGATTGGCCCAAATCCAAGGTGCCAAGGATGAAAACGAATTGAAAAAAGTTCTTGCTTCTCCATTACCTACCGTTGATTTCAAGAATTTACCTGCTGAATTTGAACCTCTTGGTTCTTACTTTGCTGGCAGCAGCGTATCCGCTTCTACTGGATTTAAACCAGACCCAACCTCATGGCAAAATCAGGACTTCTTTTCTTTTGCTGCAGCTGAAGGTCAAAGATCCGAGACTTGGCCCTTCGTTGTTGGTTTTGTGTAAGTCTCACCAATGGTTTGTTTATCAATTGAATTTAGCTTACTTCCTTTTCATAGTATTGTCAATGTGTTCTTAGCTGGTGGCATCGCTGCTTCCCTCCCTGAGGAGGCTCGCAAAAACTCAAAGTATGCTCAATTATTAGATGCTAAGCGTGGAATTACCCATGGTGACAATCACGCTCATGCTCACCACTAAATAGTTTCCCAGAGTAGGTACTATGCAAGTGACATCCACTAATCGAGTAAAACGTTCCTCACAAGAGTAGAAACAATAAGGATATTACTAGCAACCACATACTAATCACATGTAAACATAACCATACGCCAAAATATCCATTTGCTATATATTTGTCATACCTAACCAGGTACGAATCTGTTCAATTAGAAGAAAAGCCAATACTGTGTGAGGTCCGAGTCGCCAATAGGCAGGAGTCCAACCCTACATCATATATTTAGCTGGTTCGAAAAGCTATAGAGGGGAGAACAACCTTGAAAAAAATCTTGAATCCTCCTTGCTTGTAAGTCTTTTGAATACAATCGCCAATACTACTGTATTTACCAGTCGTATCACTGAGATATCTTGTTTTAATCACATCAACTGCAAAAAAGAAGGTAAGGAAAAGAAACACATTGTGAGGATATTTTACATGGGTTCGCGGCGGTCGTTGTAATGATACTTGCTGCCATGGAAGCCGAGAGATGAAGTAGAAAACCTTCCTTCATGCCCAGACGCTTCATCAGAAAGTTACGTTTAATAGAATCATAGGATCCTAATTGTGCTGTATTTAGCACACTTGCCCTTGAGCAAGTCACAATCCATCCTCGATATAAGCCTCCGAAACCTTCATGTCGATAAATTTGATTAATGGCATGAAATGTGTTCCTATATGGAGATTGCTCCCCAGGCAAGACGGCTTGAAATCGAGTTTTAATTAGATCTAGTGGGTTAGCCATTGCAGATCCAACGCTACCACAGATAAGAGCAGAGAAAAACTTCACCAATGGAGTTGTGTATGCGGGATCTTCACTATCATACGATAATGCTCGCCGTATAGGCTCATAACCACCTATCCTTATTGAAGAATAAGTCACTTCCCTCAGCATAGACGGCTCAATCCCTTTGGCAAGTCCTCGAACTCCTTCTTCACGATAGATTTTCTTCAAACTTCCAATAAATCCTTTATACTCATTATTTAACTGATTTTGTAAACGAATTTTTGCAACATCAAAGCCATTTAGGCCACCAGCAACAATAGCACAGACAAAACCTGCAATTAGTGCTTTTGCTAGTATTTGTTCCTCATGGTCAACCCTTTGAGATTTCGTCATCCTTTTTAGAAACTGTTTAGAGAATGAGAGCTATTCCACAATTTTACGGTATAGGAAATTCAATTACCCTACTTCAAAACAAATCATGGACATCTTTGATCAATTAGATATTGTTGAGAAACGAATTCTTTCAACGCCTAAGAAGAATAATGTTAACAGCTTGCTGTCACCAGCAAATTGTGAGGAACCGCCAGTAAACTTAAATCTAATGGCATCTCCAACTGGAAGTATTGCAACGAACAAAGAAAAAAATGATATTGAACTCTTTCAAACTGAAATATTTCCGGTAGAAACGAAGGATTTAGTCTGGGCTCCATTCTATCGTTTTCACAATGCTTTATTTCCTGCGAGATTGTGTTCAATAGAAGAAGCAGTGGGAGAGCGATCGATACCAGAACGAATCGAACAGGACTGTGTTGTCGTCGAATTTTTTAAGCAAGTAAAATATAAAGACAGTAGCCGATTATTATTGATTGAAAAGGCTAAAATCATTCCTTATTACAAGAAAACAAACAAAGACACATCCGATGATCTCACTCGCTGGAATGAAGGAAACTTCAAAACCGTCAAAAAGGTAATTTTCCTTTCAAGTCTAAAGATTTTTGATGATACATTGTAATATTTGTTGCAGGTTTTAGATAAAAAATATAAGAAGTCACTCGCTCTTACCATTCTCAATGAGATTGTGGAAACTTCGACTGAATTTCTTCGGTAATATTGATCTTGATTGATATTGAGATTTTTGTGATATCTCTTGTACAGTCTTGGATTGAAGAAGGATGAAGAAATAAAACGTTTATTGCACCATGAAGATAATGGTGCTGTAGAGACAAAGCCTGACTTATCGAGTCCCATCAAGTCGGACAACCTTGTTTCTAATGGTGAGAGTTACTTCCCTTTTTCAAGTCTCTGTATTCCTAAACACAGTGCAGTTACTCCGGGAAAAAGTGGAAAGAATTCTCATTTGCGAGATCTTCTTTTTCTTCGATCGAATGAACCTATCCCTTTAAAGAAGGGAGATCGGATTGCTTATCGTAATAAGGTAAATTGCTTCAGAATTTATTTTGAAATTCTAATTAATTTACTGGCAATGCAGTTTACTGGGAATGAATGTGAGAGTATTGTCGAAGAATTCTTAGATCGTCATCAAATTAGCCTACAAAATGGTGATGTGTTGAGTAAAACAGATCTTATTTGTAAGTTATTGCTGAGATCATCGTTGAAAGATGAAGAGGCTGCAACCTTAAAACCGTCGAGTAACAACTCTTATGTGAAACATTCCTCTGGTTATCAAGAGGTAAATATATTCGTATTTGATGAAGTTGGGACAACTAGATCAAAGAGAAAGTTTAGTTTATCTCAAGAACAGCAGAATGCAGAGGAAATTGGAGAACCTCAAATTTCGGCAAAAGAAGCCAAAAGGAAGAGAAAATAAGGCTCAGTTGGAAATACCTCTTATATTTATCATACCGCGTTGATAAAAGTTCATAGTTGTACATATATTCCATTTCTGTAAATTTCTCTTCTTTTTTTCTTTCTGAGATACTATTCTCTTATTTATCTATTATTATTTCTTCATTTCATAATTATTAATTTACTTCGACGACTATTTCGATTACAAAACTTCGTGTTACTGATGACGGTTCATTCGGCATCACTGACTGCTCTTGCTGTCTTCTCACAAATAGAAAACTACCAGTCGATGAGGAATAGACCCTCTCTGCTTCACTAATGCCATAGGTTGAAAAGTGTAACGTGTGAGTAAGTGAAGGAATTGAAGGAATTACTGAGTCACATATAGGAATCTGAGTAAAAGTCTCTCTAGAAGATTTTATACCATAACTCCGCCTTTCATGAGGAATCGGAGCAGCAGCAACGGGATTAGAATTGAAAACCTTCAAATGAGGCTTTCAAGCATTTATATAGCAAGGATTCAAAGATAGATATTGCATCAGCAATTTTTAATCCGTCTTGCATTTCTATGTTATGGGACGAATCATCCTGTTGTTCAATCGTTCTGCTGCTTCTAACGCTGACTCAACTCCACGCAACGTCAAAGCGAAATGCATAAAGGCATATCCTGACTGAATACCCGATTCCTATCATCCAAGGCAAAAATACCGCAACAACCACATAAGATCAGAATGTCATTCACAGCAATTGTCCTCTCACCTTATTCAACGCATTCTTCTTTATTGCGATGTCCACCACATAGCCAAATACTCCAAATACTAACCAAAAAGCTCCATCTCCAACATCATTCTCATAGAATCATCACATGAGAATGACACTTACAATGGAGCTGTCTCTCGATTCTTCTTCGGATCCCTTGCTTTCACCTCAAATCCTAATCGTCAGCCCATCCTAATCTTAGAGCGTGACCCATGAAGAAAAACCATTCAGCTCTTCCAACGCTGTCTCTGCTGATCCGCGACTTGACGAAGCCGAATCCCAAACTCGATCGCTCTTCTTTAACTCTACTCTCTCCAGCTCGCCATATTGACTAAGCAACTCGAAAACATGCTTCTCGTTGCAAAGCACAGATATGTCTCCGAGGAACAAAGTTGTAGTGAGTAGGAAGGCACCTGATCTTTTCTTATAATGAACAGTCTTCATTGTTTTAATTGAGTTTTAAGTTACTGTAATCACATCAGTTTTACGATTTTTTATGCTTCTCGCATTACACTTCCTTTTCTCCACCCGGAATTGAGTTGAGGGTTGATTCCATGATTCATTCAATTCAAAAGATCTGAAACTTATAGACTGATAATTATCTAAATTTACAGATGATGAAATACTCACACTTATTCAATAAAATCTAAAAAATTTTGAAATTATTAACTTTAGCAATTTATCCGGTTAAATGAAATGAAATCCTTCGTGATTCATACTCGATTGCTGGGGTACATGACAAATTTTTAATGTTGGCGACTTGTTTGGCTCAAAACTGATCGTAATAGTTGAGAATATATAACGTATTACTACCTTCCAGATAATTTCCTTTCTTCAGGTATTTATGTCCGTTGAATTATTTTTAGTCGCGGAACTGATGATAGGCAACTATAATCGACTACTCCATCACAATACTTTACTGTTACGATCGGAACAGTTGCCAAACTGCTTACGTCTCTGATCATTGGACAACTCTTTAACTTCACACACCTATTTCTTCCAAGACCACTAATGTCATGCAACTTTGAACAGATATCGACAATAATCGTTGGAATATCTCCTAATCCATTCAAATGTTCGATCGGGCAACTTACAATATGAAGAGATTGTAAATGATGAAAGATTGATGTTTTTCCTTCATTAATAATCTTCACAATCTGAGCACATTTTTCCATTTTAAGATGGAGTAACGAAGAGGGAATATGATTATCGCTAATTTTTATGATGTCATCATAAAATGATAATCGGATATTTCTAAGATGGGATATATCATTGACCTCTGTTCGATCATAAGAGAGAGATGCAATTAATGTGAGGTCGGGAATATCTTTCAGTAAGAATAATTGTCTTTTCGTTGAGGTGGAAAGAGTTATTAAAAGACTTTTTACTTCTCGAAAAACACTTAAATCAGATACTAATCCGCGTACCTCCGCGTGACGAACAGTTCTAAAACATTCATATCCTCGCTTAATTGAGGTACAGTGAAGTATCGCTAATCGATGATGATTTCCCAAACAAGAGATGTCTTGAATACTTGTACAGTGAGAAAGTGATAGATTCTTAATGCCGTATAACGGCGAGACATCGACAAGCTGATTGCATGAACTAAGTTGCACGGTCAGCACGTCACGAAGAAAAGAGACATCTGCAATCGAAGATCGGATTATAGAGAGAAACTGCTGTCTCTTATTGCTAAGGATAGAGAAATCTTGAATGTTGGGACAATCCATAAATGTTAAATGAGGTATGCTTTGTAAGGGTGTAATATCAGTGAGTTGAGAAGCATCAGATAGCTGAAGTTTCCTCAAATGAGATAAGTTCGAAAAATCTTGAATATTCATACATTTATAAAGTTGAAGATCTTGCAACATTGGGAGGAAAGGGATCTCCTTGACCTCGCTTGGCAAAAAATAAGACTGTGAAGAAACGTTCTTAAGCAAGTGAGGGTAACTTCTCAAGAAGACAATCTTATGAGCTGTGATATCAAGAATATCCGGAACTTCATAATATGCATCGAAGAACAATTTAATCTGCGCCCTCCCATCCTTCACCTTACTCAATATCAGTTCTCGAAATCTTTCATCTTCCACATACTCTCGACTTTCCGGCCTATTTAATGAGAAATAAATCGTTTCTTGCTTCAAAGAGCTGAAATAATACTTATTGGAGTTAAGGAAGTAATGAATGTCGTCATATGAGAGGAAAGATTGGAGATATTTGAGAATAACATCAGGAAGATTCACGAGCAACATTCCACGCTACACTCCTCGTAAATTTACATCGCAACCTTCTTCTTCTGAATAAACAAGAGTATTTTCTATTGTTATAAAAGACACTGTTGTATTAAAAGTAACGGTAATCCATCACACAATAATTAATCTAACTTCGAGTGGACGAATCAGACGAGATTCTACAGTTTTGAAGAAGGGATTTGACTCAGTGAGTTAAAATTAGGGGTCATATATCCTTTTAGAATTTTTAATTATTTTTTTCTCTGAGAAAGAAGAAGAAACTCTTCCTAAACTTGGATATCCTTCTCCAGGGTTTTTATTTGCTTTTCGCGAAATATCCGGATCTCTATGACTTGAGAAAAATTTCACGATTGAATACAATTTTCCTTTAAGTTATTTATTTGTTGGGATTATTTACTGTTTGAAATTTATTTCCTTTTGATTTTTCCCTTCCCTTGGTCCAAGCTCCCTTCCCTCTGCGAGAACGTAAAGCAAGCAGAAACATGTCAGGTGCGCGGCCAATTCATTATATTCAACTATATAACCAACAGCATGATCCGGTATTCATGGAACTTTCAACGGGGAAGCTTCATTGGACATTACCTAACGAGAACCTCTTAACGAACGTCATATTTGTCAGTCATATCTCAGATGAAGGTAAATTTTATTATGAAAATGTTGATACCAATGTGGTACAGTGGGATTTACCAAAGGAGAAAATGTCAATCGGGGCAGTGGATGTCGCAGAATTAGTGATTAAGATTAATCGAAAAATGCTAGAGAAGCGAGTGGGTTCTCCTTATGATTTAGATAAATCAAATCAACAAATGTTAGCATTAGATAATTATTTAAGGAATAAAGATGCTTTGAAAGAACAATCTACGTCTGGGGGTGCTGCAACGAGCAATAGCTTCCTCGCAGCAGCTCTCGATGATGACGATGAGGAAGAAAATGAAAGATATGATTCGCTTGGTCCTATGAAAGCAAGCAATAATCCATTTTTAGCTGGTGGTGGCTCATCCGATGAGGAGGATGATAGAAGTACATTTGCTCGAAACACTTTCTCTGATCGTGCGTCAAGATCTTCCTCGTCTGCTCTTAAGACGACAGATATGCTGAAACGAGCTACTTTAAAGGTAAATTACTCTGTATTAGTCCTAAAGTCACTGTTATTTAACTGTTTTCATTTCTTTTCTTCGATAGTCTGGCTACCTGATGAAGCTTGCCACTGTATCTGGCCGGAATTGGAAAAAACGTTTTTTTACCCTTACTCCTTATTACATTGCCTATTACGAAGATGAGAAAAGTGGTAATAGCAGTACAAAGAAACCGAAAGGTGAGCTTCAAATTCTTCCTGATGGAACCGTGAGCGAAGAAAAAGTTGACAAGAAGTACGGTTTTGGTTTCCGATACACCAACTCTGTTGAATCCATCGTCCTTGCTGCATCAACGGATATTGATCGTGCACATTGGACACAAACGATTGAATCTTTAATACAACAGTCATCTCATTATCTCAAAGCATTTTTAACAATCCTCCCATTTTCAACTGTATTTCTTAATAATCAGTTAAAGAATTATTTCGGCTCCAATAATAAAACACCTGCACGTAAATATGTTATATTAACTGATGAAATTTTATCTGTACATCCTGACAAATCAAATCTTACAACTATTGATGGTATTATTAATATTAATGATTTAACTCGTCTGGAATGTACTGAAAGTAATGGTAATTATATTATTTCAATTACTGATTCTGATACAAAGAGTTCGAAATTATCTATACAATTTAATTCTGGTATTGATGATGAAAAATATTATAAAATATGGAAAACTCGTTTGCAGCAGTTAATTTACGGTGGGGAAGTTTCCCTTCCTATTCAACAACCTCCAACTCGCTCTAGTTCAGCGCCCGCAGCTCCTAGAAGCTCCTTAAAGCAGGCTCCACCTCCTCCGGCCCCTGCTCCCGCTCCTGCTGCTAAGCAAGCAATACCAAACAATGTGAGTGTGTTCGGATTGTCATTGGATGATGACGACGAGGATGATGATGTTGATATTTCTGCTGTCGCATCATCGACTACTAGCGTCCCTTTCAAAGTTCCTGCTCCTGCTCCTATCGCAGATTCTTACCCAAGTCCAGAGGCCAAGAGCAATGCGAGTACAACATCTGCTACTACTTCGCCAACTGCAACGGCCAAAAGACCCTCAAAACCCATGGGGAAGAGCTTCTTAAAGATGAGAGCGAAGTCGCAAAGTAAAGAGCGCTCATCAGTCACCGAAAATCCGGCCCCTGTCATTGCAGAAGCAATATCAAAGAGCAGTAATAATCCTGCATTAGGAGGAGGTGTTACTGCTGGAGTCTTTGGATTAAGCCTCGATGATGATGATGAGGAAGATAATGTCACCCCTTCTTTTACCAACCCAGCCAGTTTCTCGAACCCAACTCTTACAGCCGCGACAACTGCCCCGCCGCCGCCTCCACCACCTTCTAAAAAAGCAGAAGTGGGTGCAAATGAGTCATTTAATCCCATCACAGCCAGTCGGGGAAGATCTGTTAATCAGCCTTCTGCGGCTTTGCCTACATCGAATTCTTCATCAGAGTCACTCTTCTTACAATCACTGAAATCGAAGAATGATGTTCCTGCAGCAGCTTCTAATAGTTATGATGACTATGATAACACTTCCATTGGTGGTGGAAGCAGTAAGCCACCACCTCCACCGCCTCCTAAGAAAGGAGTCCAAAATTATGAAGATCCTCACTCGCTTCATGACTTCCAACAATCGAACCAATATGAGCAACAACAACCACAAGCAACCGAGAATATTTTTAACACACGTAAGAAGAGTTCTCTTACACCCTTTGGAGGTGGTTCAACAAATGCTCCGCCTGTCTCAACATTCAACGTCAATGCTTTAGACTATGGACAGGTGGAAGTGAAGCCAGGAGAATATGAGGATGGTAATATTACCTTCGAATCTCTTCGGGGAGGCGCCGGGGGCTCTGATAGAAGAAGATCATCC
>VFQN01003231.1_pt1 | contig 23718 bp, 37 predicted proteins | sample 3512371 | NCBI WGS metagenome assembly VFQN01 (sample SAMN10412370, study PRJNA504923) | tailings metagenome | isolation source: Replicate 2 from Balatoc abandoned mine | place: Philippines: Itogon, Benguet | collected 2017-08-28
GGGGGGGGGGGGGGGGGGGGGGGGGGGGGGGGGGGGGGGGGGGGGGGGGGAGCGGCCCAGGCGCGTGTAGGAAGTCAGGGAGGGGAGCCGGTGCAGGCTCTGAGAAACAACGGGCGCCTCGTGCGTGCGCTTCCCTGCATGTGCAGGCAACTTACTCCTGCCATCGTTGCTACGGTCGGTTTACTGTCAAATCTCTGGATTGGCAAGGGCTGGCGCATTACGATGCGCCATGTTGACACACATGGGCGCCTGCTTTTCGTTCAACCACCACCTGCCATAACCTTCCCCTCGGCGGCGCCCAACCCCCCTCTGCTCCCTGCGCAGGTGTGGAACCTGAACCCCGTGACGGGCGTGGTGGGCGTGTTCCACCTGCAGGGCAGCAGCTGGGACCGCACCCGCCGGAAGTTCCACGTGCACGACAAGGCGCCCAAGCCGCTCACCACCGTGGTGGGTCGACGGGGTAGTGTGTTTGCTCACAGTTGATGACATGAGTCCTGACGACGCACATCACAGTCAATGCGCAGCCGTTGCGCGGACGTCTTGGCCTGTTTCTCGTGCCGTACATTACCGGTACACTGACGACGTCTCTCAACGCTCCGGCGCCGCAGGTCCGGCCGTACGACGTTGACGCGTTTCGCCCCGCCGCCACCGCCGCCACCGCCGCTGCGGGCGCCGCGGCCGTGGCCCTGGCCTCGGACGACGTGTTCGCCACCATGGCGCGCAGCAGCGGCCGCATCATGCTGCAGCGGGGCCACGAGGGCGTGCCGGTGAGGGGGCAGAAGTGGGGAAGGGGGGGCAGCAGGCAGCGTGGTGCTTCTCTTCATCGCTTTCCTTGGTTGTGTGACCCATAAGCTCGATGCTGTTGCACGATGGCGTGCCGGTGAGGGGCCGGACTGGGGGTGTCGCGTGGAGCGTATCCACTGCGTATCAAGGCTGCTCAGTGTGCATGCAGGTTTCTGCTGACCAGGTCGTTGCTGTCCGTGCCCGCAGGTGACGCTCAACTGCGGTACGGCGGACGTGGTGTTCGTGTCGCGCGTGCTGCGGTCCGGCCCCGTGGCCTTCGCGCCGCTGGGCCTCGCCAACATGATCAACGGCGGCGGCGCCGTACGCTCCGTAACGCTCGCCACCGGCCGCCACACGCCCTCGGTTGTCACCGGCGGCGGCGCCGCCGCCGCCTTGGGCGTGGTCGCCAGCGGCTTCGGAGCCAAGGAGACCAGCTTCTCCGTACAGGTCCGCGGGTACGGCGACCTGATCATGTACTGCAGCCGCGAGCCGGACGTCGTACTGCTCAACGGCGCGCGGCTGCAGCCGGGCGTGTCGTACATGTACGGCGAAGGGGCGGGCGCGGCGGGGCGGGCGCTGGGTTCGCCCAGCGGCGAGGGGCAGCCGGGCGACGCCGGGCGGCTGCTGGTGGACCTGCCGCGTGTGTCCGACCTGGAGAACGAGGTGACGGTGGTGTTCAGGTCGTTCGACTGAGGGGGCTGCTGCTGTTGCTTCTTGGCTTTGGGCGTGGATGCGAAGGCCTTGGGCTGAGGCGCTGGGGCTGAGGTTGTTTGCAGTGGTGAGGAGCCGATGTGTGTGTTGGTGAAGAGAGAGGGGTGGTTCTGCTCGTGGCTGGCTCACGGGAGGTACAAGCTGGTGTGGTGCAAGGGTCCTACCGGCCGCTGCTTGCATGTTGGCCACAGCGTGGCGCCTCGACGGGGGTTTGTGGGCTGCCGGCGATTAGCGGAACGCCACCATACAGCGGAAGGGTGCGGGACGTGCATGAGGGTGCGAGTTGTTGCATTGGGCGCCCGCGCATTGTGGAGACAGAGAAAGGGGAGAGTCCGGCATTCGGAAGGCAGCGCATTTGCATGCCGCAAGCAGGAAATGGCAGATGTTGTGCCATGGGAAGAAATAGAGACAAAATAAGGAGGGAGGTTGTACGGCTGCATACCAGGGGCAACACAACAATTGCGCAGCAGCAGCCCGAAGCATTTCGCGTTTTGCCCTTGGGACAGAGCTAAGGGCCTGGTTCTCGGCAAGGCATCGTCAAAGAGAAGGGCTGGCCGTCTGTTTCTGTCAGGGCTCTTGGGAGGCAGCAGTGGAGGGGCATCACACGGTCCCTGGGGCGGCATGGCTTTTGCAGGGCAGACCTGTGGGGCGATGAAGAGGCAGATAGCACCCACCGACGGCAGCCCAACCTTGCGGGTTATGTGACTCGAAGGCGTGTGTGTGGTTTAAGGAAGAGCTGTCGTATATACGGTTAGTAGGTGTCCTGAGCAACTTGCCCTGTGCTGAGGCGTGGTGGTTGCGTAGCGTTGTCTTCTGCGTATTGATTGGCGGCATACCGGTACAGGCACGTGGCCGTTGGTCATGGCGGGGGCAGAAGTGTAGGGTGCTTGTGTTAGGAGTCTGACGTCATCATGAGACAGGTGTATGATGACCAGGTGTTGGTTGCGTTTGCTAAGCGCTCTTCAGAGCATTGGCGTGGTGGCCTGCACTTTGCCGCATGGCAAAAACGGCGGTGCCGCGTGGCTAGGTACACCGAGGCTAGGTACACCGAGGCGGCTGCCCTTACTGGTTTTCGCCGTCGCTGTGCTGTATGCATTGCAGAGGCGTGCAAGGTGCGGTCACGTGTCCCCTCTTGTGGATGCCAGGGCGGTCTAGCGCTCTTCGGGCGAGGTGTGTGTCATGAGCGCACGGCACAGGTCGTTTTGACGCACCGGCACTGCCTAACCGCCCACTCCATCGCGTGTGCTGCTGTGCCCACGCCAGGTTCCTGAAGTTTTATACGCTGTGGGCCTGTGCCTTCGCCCTCGTTTGGGCACCGTGCACCGAAAAGGATTGTGCGACATGGAGGATTGTGCGACATGCCGTTGGTGCACTTGTTGCCGTTTTTGTACCTGTGGAGTGGTTTCACCATGTACTGATCTGCGCTTCTTTGCTTTAGGTACACATTACTATGGATGACCCTCTGTTACTACGGTGTTTGGGGGTCCGCGCAGTTGGAGCACAGTTGGAGCACAGGGGCCCAGCTGTTCGCTGCGCGCGGGCAGGTGTCCTGAGCACGTACCAAGGCAAGTCCCGTGCGATGGGTGGGTTGTGATGCCTTCGTGTTCACATTGTGAGCATTGCCATATACGACCAGATACGACGCGCCGTGGAACTTGGTAGGGGCACTGTGTAAATGTGCCGGGAACCAAAGAGTTGAAGTGCGGTCCGTGCAACAAATCAGGGTCCGTGCCAGGGGAGCTCCCATGGTCCGTGCCCTACAACCACGGCTGGGCAGTTCCTGGCAGGTCAGTGCGCTTCCTGAGCTGCGGACAGCTTGCCGGCCAGCGCCACCACACGTCTACAGAATGCTGTCGTCCAGCACGACGGCTGTGGGAGCCTAGTAAGGGCAGGAGCAGGCATGGGGCCACGAACGCAAACGCACGTACTGCTCGACGCACGTGGAGCTGCAGCTTTCGTAGCCCTTCTACATGCGCAACTCCCGAGAACTGGAAAGGAAACATGTAAAATCTGAGGGGTTCCGTTTGCAAGCTGTCAGGTGTTGCTTGGGCTGTCAGCGCTCTCGCTTTGGCACCGCACGAGGGCCTGCTCTCAGCTAGACCTGTTTGGGTGGTGACCGCAAATCCGCACTTTCGGTTGCTTCAGCAGGTACTGGTAGCAGGTAGTGCAGGTTGCTTAGGTTGCCACGTGGTCCACGTGCCACCGCACGGCTGGCCCGATGATTAGCAACGGCAGTACGGCACAGTATCGCAAACGTGTTGACGAGCCTGTATCTGGGGCGCATGCCAGAAGGGCCGGGAGGGGCCAGCGGGAGTGGGCATGGCCGTCCGCGAGCGCACCTGCCCGAAGCCTTCCAGACATCCAGTGCTTGCCTATTGCAAAGCGAGCCAACCGCTCACTGACAGGCGAAGCGATACTACTGCCGCGTCAGGGCTCCTCTTGCGTGCGGCCACGTGTGGCCTGTGCAACATCCTAATTCTCATTGACACTCGTGAGGCCTGTGAAGGCGTGGGCCTCCCCGCCAAGAAACCCATGGGTCGGCCGATGGCGACGGCTGATACTACCGGTACAAGCCCTGCGCCCCCAGCAGAGTACCTGTTATTAGGAGACATACGAAGGCTGATTCAGTCTACAGCTCTGCCGCAAAGGAGTGGCCACGGAACCCAGCCACGTGCCGAAACCCCTTTAGCCTGGCATGGACGGGCAGAATGCTTGCGGAACCAAAAAAAGGCGTATCGGTATTGAGTACAAACGCGTTACAAGGGACATGAGCCCTTCGTTGCATACAATTCCGATTCAGCATCCTCGTGACCATTCAGCAGGCCGCCGCACGCCATGCATATGGTACCACCCCCACGAGTCACTACTCTAGCTACCAACCACGCGTGGGGTGCGCGCCAGGGCTGCTCACACAGCATGCGCCGTTGTCATAAATGTCGTACGCATGCGCAGAAAGCCTCACCTACTGCTGCGCTGAACGAAAGTACCGGTGTCGTCTGAGTGCTTGTCGCCCTGCGCCCGGCACTGCTAAAACACAGCAGGCAAAGCACCAATGCACAATGCAGCTGATGGCCATTCGGAAATGCAGGACCAGGCCGGCACGATCGATGTAGCAAAACACTGACAGCCAAACAGGACTGCCGTTATCAGGGGAGCTCCACTGGCCGTTATGCCCCACTCACCTGTAGCTTGGCCCGGCGTTGATTGCCCCAAGTGCGGCACCAGTACAGCTTTGTTCCAGGCTTTGTTCTGTCAGCTGCGGCTGTAGCGCTAATACCCGCTGACTGGTTTATGTACACCCGCGCTGAGGGCACAGCTCCTAATGAGGTCCCGTATCTGTCCAACGCTGGATACGTAAGCCACATAGATGTTGGGTGCGGCTGAGCTTGTACATGCTAAGCCACGTACGGTTGAGGTGTGCACTGATGCAGCTGCACGTGCTGCGGCGTGCGGCGTGCCGGTGGCCTGGCCCAGGCCACGGCAGGTCAGCTGTGACCCCCGGCCTGCGGAGCTCCTGGCTTCGCTGCTAATGCGGACATGGGGGCTGCCCATGGCGGCCCATCTGTGGGCGAGAAGAAAGGCACCATCCATAGACATCATACTGGTAACGATATTACAGCTGGGTGAGCATCACATGGGGAACACGCATCCTAACAGGGGCCCGGCCACTGCATAGCCAGGCATAGCTGTACAGTCACTGTTGTCCTCCATGGTCCTCCAGCTACTCTACACCGCCAGCTACGACCCCTGGCGCCTGGGCATGGCGGTGGTGTAACGCGTGCGGCGAGTGTACCATCGCTCTATACGCCACCACGTCCCCTAACAAACTACGTACGGACGGGCTGCCACATGTGTGCAAGTCATCGGATCATACCGTATGTACTCGTGCAACTGTACCAACGGCCTTTTGGGTAGCATCCCGAGCGCGGCGTGTGCCTTGGAAAAATAGCGGTGTTACATTTATAAACTGCGAAGTATACACGGAATGGGTTGTCACAGCATGTTACAATGCCCCCACTCGTGACTCGTGACCTGTGACGACTCGTGAGGACTCGTGCGTGGCAATCGACTCCGTACTGCGATACCGGTCTCCATAAGACGGACAAATGTGTTAGCATATGCATAGCAACAAGGCATTCCATTTAATCTGTTGTCAACTTCCTCACGTACACTAAGAAATGGCTGTCGCTCGTGTCAAGCCCATCGCCCTGCTGCTGCTGGCCGCGCTGCTCCTCGCGGCCGCTGCGCCCTCCAACGCGGGCATCCTTTCATACGGCATTTGTCAAACCGGGTGCAATGCACTCGTGGTCTCCTGCTACGCCGCTGCCGGCTTCACGTTCGGCACGGTCACCGCAGGTGCGTCGTTGGGGTGCGCATGGCATGACGACAAGCGGCGCGGGGAATACTCTCACGTGTCGAATGTCTGCTGCTGCTCTCCACGCACAATCGGTTAATGCCACCGGACCAGGCCCTGTTCCGAAGCCCTGTCCTGTCAACGCCAGCTTGGGTCGGCACGCTGGCTCGGGGCGCACTGTCCGCGAGTGACAACTACCCCCGCCACCTTCACTTACCTCGACTCCACTGCCTTTACACGTCTTTGACTGTACAAATAACACATTCTTTTCTCCCTTCGTGTCCCGTCCCTGCCACAGGCGCGGGCGTCCCTGCTGCCATCCTTGCATGCAACTCGGGCCTGGGCGCGTGTATGGTCGGCTGTGTGGCGGCCGGCTGCGTCCCCGTCATCCCCTGATGTGCCCCGTGGCCCTACCAGGGGGCTCCCCTGGCCCCACCCGCATCGACGGCCAAGTCCCAGCGTCGCAGCCCGGCGCAACCTAGCAGAAGCGCAGTGGAGCATAGGCAGAGTATTCTTTGCTCGAGTAGGCATCGTTTTCTGTGCACTGTTGCCAGGATCGCATGGAGCCTCAAGACAAGCGCTTGTACGGCAAGCTTAGCACGTGTATTTATAAGGAAGAAACTGGCTCATTGCGCCCCATGCTACTATCTGTGTATACACCGTGGCGACAAGGGTATTCTTGCGCCAGATGCATGTGATGCGCGTGCATGGTCTGGGAGTGGGAAGGCGTTGTGTGTACTTGTTTCCAAGTCGGGGTGGGGGTCTTCACCAGCCTGGACCATAACCTTTAGCGATTAGCCTGCCACATGGCGAAGGTAACGGTGCAAGGGTGCATGTCCTAGTACAGCCGTTGCAGCACCTGGACCCTTTCAGCGCTGTAGACTGGTGAACAAGGGAACTCCCTTGCTGGTCAACATGTAACATACAGTTGGTGACATAGCTGGCCGCTTTTGCCTCCTGTGGGCAGCAGCAACAGCTGCACACCGTGGGCGCCGTCAAAAGCTGCACCACGCAACCAGTGAACAGACCCAATAGCTACTTTCCTTGCACTCCCATCTAGATTGCCTGTAAGCAACACCCTCAGCCTTCAACTACGAACGCCCAACTGCGCAACTCAAGTCCTCACACACGGGAACACCGTGCACACCTCGCTTTGCGGTCAACTGGCGAGCAACGGACGGTTCCCACTACCGTAACACAGGCACCTGAAAACAACGTAATCACCAACTGCGTTGCCCCTTCCTGATAACCCACCTTCGCATTAAGCCACCAGTAAACCCGTAAATGCAGAGGGTTGCTTTCAACCCAACGCATGAACGCCCATGGACCCCCCATCGTGAAACCAGCAGGCCGTTGACTGTAGGCATCGGATTCCCTGACGCGGCACCTTCGTAAGTGTAGCCTGGTGCCTCGACCTCGTTCCACATGTAACACTGCCGCCACGTCCCCATCAGACCAGCGGCATGCTCATTCGTGTACCCACAATCGTCACGCTCGAGACAGAATACCATGAGTGGTGCCTCGACAACAGCGGCCACAGCACGGCCTAAGGAGACGCCCATGAGGCCAAAAGTGAAACGTACAGGACATAAACGGAGTGGCATACCTACGCAGCAAGCACGCCAAGCCCACGCACGCGCGGCCGTGAGCCCCACCCACCTGCTGCCGTCGCACCTCCGGCCCAGTACGCGCCAGCGCAGCACAGCCCCGAAGTATGCTTGCTGCTGCTGCTGCCTGGAAGGCAAGGCTGCTTGCTGCTGTAGGCCACGAGGCCGGGCACCTGACCCTGTGTGACTGACCCGTTGGCTGGTTGCGCTGCGTCGTCAGATGCTGGCGGTTGACCCTGGCGTACAGCACTGCACGCAATAAATGATTGTCCAACGAATCCAAGCTGCTGGCAAAGAGCGTGACAAGCCCGCAGCTTACGCCCCCCCTGCTGGCGGGAACCTGAGCTGTACCCTGCTGTTCAGCGTCGTGGCTGCCGTGTAGCTTGGTGCTGCATACTACCCTGCAGTCCTTGTGCTCCCCGGCCGCTATCGACATCGGGCCCCGCCGGCTGAGGCGCAGCTGCCCTCCCCATGCTGCACGCGGTGCTCAACCCATGGCCAGCTCGACTGCAGCTGCAAGGCTGCAGATCCCCCTCCCAAGCCCTGAAGAGATGGACAGCTCCGTCTGGATTGACGTTACAACCGGGTGAGCACCATGCGGGGGCATGACGCACCCCGCCAAGCGCTCTGCAACTGCAAAGCTGTCCAGCCACTGCTGCCCCAGACCCAGAGCTACACTGGACCGCCAATTACGGAGTCCGAGCGTGGCGATGGCGTTCCGAGCCCGGTACGTGCACCACTGCTTCCGCCGAACGCCACGGCCCCAGCAGGCACCCGGCAGCCAGTATCCGACCCAGCCGCTCGCCAAGCTCCAGAACCAGCACAGCAATCACACACTGCAGCTCCCTTTGGCGGAACCTCTCGCGCAAGCCGCTTAGGCGGGGTTGCTGTTGGGGCCGCGCTTCTTACCGAAGCCGACCACTGCGAGCAGGGGCAGGGCAAAGCACAAATATGGTTGAGAGGCTAAGAAAGCAGTGCAGAAAGAGGCGTATGTTCGCACCCAGGAGCGACGGATGCCATTACGCTGGAGCTCTCTGCCGTCGGCTCCCCGCAAGGCTGCAACGGGAAACTATCAAACAGTGACAACCGTCATATTAATTCCATTTATGATCAAACGCATAGGTGCATGCCTTCAAGCTCCGCCGCCTGCTCTGCCGCCCCCTTATGTCGGCTGGCCCCGAGGCAGCGACCGTCCTTTGCAGCCACAACGCTCAGCAGACACCTCTAGTTGTTGCTGCGGCTGCTCCTTGTCCATGAGAGGCAGATAAACGCCCCGAGATGCTCACCAACGTTGACGAAGCGCCGGTTGTACTTCATGCGCTTCATGGCGCGGCCCCGCGGGCGCTTCTTCTTCTCCTGCTTGGGGACCTTGGGCGTCTGACCGCGCACCTTACCGGCACGGGCCAGGGAACCGTGGACCTTACCTACGCGCAGCAATCGTCCAACCCTTAGCAGGCAGAACCGACAGTGTAACGTGCTACTTGTACGCTAAGATAGCAAACTCACCCATGGTGCTAGTTTCGGAAGAAGAGAGAGCCTGTCGCAGTGGAGCGCTGTGCTTTGCTCCCGGTCCTCGGGGGTCTACTTGTCGTACGCGTTCCATGGGGCTCTCCATCGCAGGGCCTGGCCTATTCGGCTCTTGTTACTTGAAAAACAATAGCGAAAGTCTCATACGTCAACTGTGTACATGCCTTGGGTCCCGGAAACAGTGCCCGGCGTTGCCCACCTTCACCAGTAGCGTGCCCACTGGGCGAGCCTTGGAGACGTTGTCCCACACCGTCGGATACCATAATTTGTCGAAAGCAAGGCTCAGACAGCTTGTACATGGAATGACTGAGAAAGAGCTGTAGCCCCCAAGTTGAACCGGGGACGCGAGGCCTGGCTGAAGGCTTTGAACAGGGGACGGGCCAAACAAGCTGGCTTCATCGAATGAAGCGGAGATGGTGGATGATGCCGAATGTGGTGCTTCTCCTCCTCTTGGCGGTACGCGCATGGGCCCATTGCCCGCCATTAGTACCTACTGCGCTTGGCTAGAACAGCATACGTCCATTTGCATAAATGGGCAGGAAGTATTCATGTTGTTATGCCGGGAAGCCCACAATCGAAAGGCCTGCAACCGCGGCAACCGGAACCAACGCAAGGGTACCAACAGCAACGCACACGTTGCACGTTGCACCAGCTTACCGTCTCAGTAGACTGGTTGTGGTGGCAGTCTGCAGTCTCTTTTCAATATTACTCATCTTGACTTTACCCCTGACCCATTGGAGGGAACATGTTACACCCACACTGCACCACACGCAGGCAGCTGCTGTGCCCCGAGGCTTCGGGGAGGAAACCCTATCGCCGCCTGTTGGCATGGACCAGGGGACAAACGACGCAAAGACCAAGGAGACAATTCTGCAGGTCCGGGGTTTCACCCGCACTAAATCATGCAGCGAGCTGACCACACTCTTCCTGAACCTCCTGGACAGCGGCTCCATCTTTAGCCGCAACCAGATTTGCCAGGAGGATGTCAACAGCCCGTTCTGGTTCGGTGCGCCGGACACAGTGAACGGGTGGCCCTACATCTTCAGCGCCGTACTAACAGACCTAGCTTCTGCGAACCGAGCCATCTTCAGCATACGCCCGGACTCAAATACCGGCGCAGACATTAGAACATTCCTGGTGGGCGCAAGTGTTCCCTGCGGCTCCAGCCTTGTCATGTCAACCCTCACCGAGGACCAGGACACGCCTTCCACCTACATCTTCTCATGCGATGGGCTCGTCAGCGACTCCAACCCATCTACGACCCAATTGGTGCTGCCCACGCTGTGCTGCCAAGACCAACCCGACAGCCCACCCCGTCGAAACCTGCCCCCGCACCCGCCCCCAATCCCTGCCCAAAACGTGGACGCCAGCCCACCCTACGGTTACCCAAACGAGGTTCCCCCTGGAGAACCCTACCTCAGACTACCACCACCTCCCAGGCCCCTCCCGTCCCGCTACATCCCGCCAGCTCGCGCCCCCTTCCAGGGCAAGCCCCAGCTGGCCTTCTACATCATGGTCGACCCAGCCACCATATCATGCACGGACATGCTGCCGATCATGAACACCATCTTCTCCCTCCGCACCCTCACGCCGGGCAACATCACCTGCCTGCCCAGCAGCAACAGCTCCTCAGCCGTCCGCGCCTGGCAGCCACGCAACACCACCTCCGGCCCCGGCGTCTCCCTGCTCCCCGCCGCTGTTCTGCACGCGGGCGGTGTGTATGTGGTGGTCACGTCCCAGTGGGCCCCAGAGGTGTTTGACCGGCGCTACTACGACAAGCTCTACTCCTCGGTGGACGCGATGGTGGACGCGATGGTCAGCTTTGGCCGCGTGCCGTGCGGCGTGGAGGTGCGCACCCGGCTGGTCAACATCGCCGGCACGGGCGTCATCGACACCTCCTACACCTGCTCCCTCAGCGTGGACCCAAGCGACCCCTACACCGTCAGCCTCACGGCCGCGGGCATCCTCCTGGGCGCACGCAGCGCGCTGTGCTGCCCGCCACCCATGCCCATGCAGCCCTTCCCGCCGCCCTCGCCCTTCCGCCCGCGGGTTCCTCGGCGACCTCCCCGTCCCTCGCTACCCCGCGGGGCGCCTTTTCCGCCCCTCGGGCCTGCACCCTACATGCCGCAGTCGCCTCCAGGTGGCTGGACGGGTCCGGACGTTGCGCCTGCGCCCGCGCCCCTTCCGAGCGGCATTCCAGGGTTCCAACCCTCGCCCCCGCCGCCGCCTCCCCCGCCTCCCCCGCCACCGCCGCAATTAGCAGCGGTTCCGGCTGGGGGCTACACGGACGACGTCCCCTCACCGCCCATACCCACTGCTTGGACTCGCAGACCCCCTGAGCCGGCGCTCATCAGTAAGTACATTTCACAAAAGCACGTTCCTGCCGCGCACGTGGACAGGCCCCTACCGACCGCGCCTGGACTTGCCTCGTGTTGTAGGTGTTTGTGTTGATTCACGGTCCGCATTAACATCTGCCCTGCTTTCATGTGCCACAGAGACTGTTGGCCTCTCCAAAGCGGCCATCGCTGTGATCGTCGCCCTGGCGGTGGCGGCGGTGGCGTCCCTAGCCGCCGTCGCAGCTGTGCTGTACCGCCGCCACCGCGCCAACCGCCGCGAGCGAGAGGAGGCCGCCGCCAAGGCCGCTGCCACCGGAAGCGGTGGCGGCCCGGACGGCGGCGACGACAGCCTTCCCGACGGCGGCGCCTCCGACAGCTACCTGGGCAAAGGGGCGTCCAAGGGCTCGCTAGCTGTAGAGGGGGCAGGGCGGTCGGAGCCGGAGGTCGGCGTCGAGCTGCTGGCCATGTCGTGCTCTCTGGGCTCCTCGGCCTCGCAGTTTGGCAGTGTGGGCGTGTCGCACGCCGGGGAGCTGGGGCCCATCCAGACCCGTGGGTCAGCGGTCTCCACGGTTCTCACCACTGCGGGAACAGGGACGGGTGGCGGGCCGGGCAGCGTGCCAGGCAGCGCCCGGTACCTTCCGCGGTATAGCAGCGGCATTGCGCGGACCAGCAATGACGGCTCGGCGGCAGCGTACGGCGCGCAGTGGGGCGGCTTGCTGCCACCACCGCCGCCGCTGGTCCCGCACCACTCGGCGCCTGAGGGCGGGCATGCGGCGCTGCAGCAGCTGGCGATGGCGCACCCGCAGGGGGACAGCGTAGCCATTGTGCGTGCGCACGGGCCACTGCATGGGCAGGGGTCAAGCAGGCAGCACAACCTGCCGCCGGGGCTGCCGCTGCCTCCGCCGCAGCCGTCGCCTCGGGTGAAGCAGCACCAGCAGCACCAATTCCATCAGTACAAGCAGCAGCAGGAGCTGGGGCCTTTGCCGAGCGCCTTTGGGCACCCGGTGGTTTTCTCGGGCGGGGCAGGTGGTGGGGCTTTAACTGGTGGGTTTGACGGGATGAACGTGTTCCGGGACGCGGCTGGCGGGATATGCCTCTCGACCAGCTCCAGTGCTGCGCCCACAGGCGTCGGCGTGGCGGCAGGGCTAGGGTTGGGTGCAGGGGGCGTTCATGGGAGCGGCGCGTTCGCTACGCCCACAGCTCTACACGCCAGCGGCAGCGGACAGCTGTTCCACAAGCACGACTCCGATGCAGCATCCCTACAACAGCAGGGCAGCGCGCGGATGCGGCGGGACCCCAGCGAGGTGGACTTCGGCCGCCCCGGCGCTGCCCCCGCGCATACGCCACGCGCCTTTGCGTACTCTCCCCGCGCGCCCATGCTGTCCCCCCGGGGCGGCAAAGGCAGCGGCCCCCTGGTCACCCCCATGCCTGTGGCGCCCCCAGTGGTGGCCAAGGAGGTGACCCTGCTGGACCTGTTCAACGCCTCGCCCCTTGCGGGGGCGGCCCTGGCCACCCCGCCCACCAGCACTGGCGGTGCGCCGCCCCCGGCACAGCCCCGGCGGCTGGGCCAGGACCCCCTCAGCGGCACCCCGGCGGATGAGTCGGCGCCTGGCCGCCGGCCGAGCTTTGCGCCCGGTGAGAATGTCGCCCTGGAGCGCTTGTCGGTGCAGCTGGCGGCCAACATCGCCCGCCTTAGGCGCATGCAGGAGGAGACGGGGGAGGAGGGGTCGGGGGCGCAGGAGGGGGACGGCGCAGGGCGGGGCCTGGCTCGGCTGTCCGCGCCGCTGGCGGTGGTGGGTTCTGGATTCTCCTTGGCGCGGCTGCAGCGGTTGGGGCCGCTTGGGAGCCCTCGCGAGGGGGGTTCGTTCACGGCCGGGCGCATGGCGGGGCTTGGGAACGTGGGCGGTGCAGGGGCTGGCGCTGGTGTGGCCTCCTCCCGGGCCAAGAGCATCAGCAGCTTCCCGTACTACATGGGCGGCCAGCACCTGCCATCGCACCCGTCGCTTTCTCCGCGTGGGGAAGGGACACGCGGCCACGGGGTGGGCTGCGGCGGCAGGGCCCAGGCGGGTTTGGGTGCTGCGCGCGGGGTGTCGGCGGGCTCAGGGACGGACCGGACGTTGGGGTCGACTGTGGGCTCTGTGCCCGGGACCACGGTGACGGGGGCAGCCTCCACCTCCACATGGACCTCGAGCTTGGCCCCTGGGCGGGGCTCTGCGGGCAGCGCCGCCCTCACGCCCTGCTCGGAGGGGGCGCTGTCGCCCGAGTGCTCCATAGGGGACAAGCAGCAGCGGCAGCAGCAGGGGGCCACGGGCGAGGGGGCGTCTGGGGCGGGGCCTGGGCCCGCTGCTGCCGGCCCTGCGCCCGCGGCAGCTCCCCCGGCGGACCTGGATCTGGACATCAGCCCCAAGGACCTCAAGATACACACCGACGGCCTGCTGGTGGGTGCGATCACCTCTCCCAGTCACGCAACATGCTGTCAGCCGCTGGAGCTGTGCTTATCTGCGGAGGTGTTCCCGCGTTGCCGTGCCGGTACAGGGTACACCATGTCGTCTAGCTGTTGCTGCTTTACTGTGTCGTCATGTCTACACCTCATTGGCCATACCGTGCGCAGGGTGCTGGCGCGTTCGGCAGCGTGTACCGCGGCTCCTACAAGGGGCAGCCGGTGGCCATCAAGGTGCTGCACCACCTGCACCTGGCGGTGGGGGGACCGGCGGGGCAGCAGGTGAGGCGCCTAGGGGTGTGTTTGTCGAGCCAGCGCGCGGGGTAGCTTTGCATTACCAACGCTGCAGGCATCACCACTCTTGCACGCTACACCCTTGTCCATTTGTGAGCTCTTGGTTTCTTGTGGCTGAGCCTTCTCTTCCTTGCCCCTGTTTGCAACGCACGCAGCTCATGCAGCAGAAGGACGTGGACGCGTTCCGGCAGGAGATCGCGCTGCTGTCGCGCCTGCAGCACGCCAACATCGTGCGCGTGCTGGGCGGCTGCGCGCACCCCTCGCACCCCTTCCTGGTCATGGAGCTCATGCCGCGCTGCCTGCACAACGTCATCCACGGCGTCAACGGCCGCCTGCCGCTGCGCGAGGTGCTGCGCATCAGCAGGGACGTGGCGGCGGGCCTGGCGCACCTGCACCCCGCCGTGGTGCACAGGGACCTCAAGCCGGTGGGTGTGGGGGCCGAGGGTGGGGAGTTGACCGCAGAGCGGCAAATTAACAGAGCTCGGCCTTAAGCCAGTGGGTGCGAGAGCCCCGTGTGGGGGGCGAAGTTACAGCGTGAATGACGGGCAGTCAGCGTGAGGCGACAGGGACACGCATGAGGCCTGTCTGCCGATAGCGAACTAGCTGGCAAGGGGGAAGCGAAAAATGACGGGATACTGCGGGTGTGGAGGGCTGGGAATCTAGACGTGGGGGCAGCCGGGGGCCATGGGGGCAGACAGCAAAGATCGCGTGTTTGGAGGGAACTGCTGGGCAGTGCTCGGGGTGGTGGACCCTGTCGCGGTTATGCGTCTGGGATACCAAGTCGGTGGGCCACAAGGCGGTGTCATTGTGTCCGCAAGGGTGCGAGATGACGTACGCAGGTACGAAGAGTATGGGGAACCCATGGCTGCAATAGGGTTACCGGTATGGGTGTTTGACATGTCAGCTGCAGCTTGCTCAAGGCACTGACTTGGTGTCACGTTGGCCTCCTTCCTTACCTCGCAGGCGAACATCCTCCTTGACGCCAACGGTGAGCAGTTGGTTACGGTACCTAAGGTTGGGCGAGCCCGTTGGTTGCATGTGCACGGCAGGCTGCTGACGTGCCTCGAATAAATTTCTGCGCGGTTGCGGCATTGCTGTGCGTATGGCCATCATTAAGCTCATGACAACGAGCTGCGTGAAACGTTGCTGTCATGCAGGCATCGCAAAGATCTCGGACTTCGGCCTGGCGCGCTACCACCTCAAGCCCTATATCAGCACGCAACAGCCGGACGCGGGCTCGGTGGCATGTGAGTTAGGGTGGCGTGGGTTAGGGTCGCGTCGTTGGACAAGCTTTGGTGTGGGAGTACCCAGGGATTCGTGGCAACAGCCTTTGCTATGTCGTGTAAGATGCAGTCTGGCAATGTTGTGAGGAACACTACAACTACAGCAAGTTGGCTCGTGACGGGGAGCCCTTGCTGCTGTACCCTTACCGTCGTTCGTTCCGACCAGCCTACTAACCCGCCCCCGTCTGTGGCGACCCCCTGTCCTGTCCCCCCGTCAGACATGGCCCCCGAGGGCTTCGACCCCTCCATCGGTCGCCTGTCCGCCAAGTGCGACGTCTACTCGTTCGCGGTGAGCACAAAGGACAGCAGCAACTTGATGCAGGCAACCTGACCCGGGTATCTGAGGGCAGGGCCGTATTCCACAACGGGTCCACTCATGCAGCAAAGGTCCCCGTAACAAAGCTAAGCTAAGCAAGCAACCTTGGGATCCATCGCCTCTCCGACGTCCAACTGTCGTGCCCTTATGCCCCTCACCTTACACCCAACCCATGTCCCCTACCATCCTCGTGTTCCCGCCCCCAGGTGCTGGTGTGGGAGATGCTGACGCAGGAGCACCCCTGGTCCGGGGAGTCCAACGTGTCCATCATCTACCGCGTGGCCGTGCACCGCATGCGCCTGCCGCTGCCGTCCGACCCCGCGGCCTGCCCCCCACGCCTGGCGGCGCTACTGGACGGCTGCATGGCCTACACGCCGCACGACCGGCCGCACATGGGGCACGTGCTGCGGGAGATACAGGACATGCTGGCGGCGCACGACAGGGAAGAGCTGTGACGCGGACATCACGGGGAGGCGCGTGGCCGGCGGGCGTTACGACACGCGGCGGACGGGAGTGGGGGTGGGATGCAGCTTTGACTTTGGGTGGGATTAGTGAAGGGGAGGCGGGTTCGGGCAATGGAGTCAGCAGGACTTGCGGTGTCGGTGGAGGCAGGTGTGGGTTCACGGAGGGAGGTGTGTGTCGTTGTGCAGCAGTGTGTATGGGCAGGAGGATCTGCGTGCATTGGGAACGGCGGGCGGCCTCCCTGGCGTAAGACAATGGCCGAGGCCATGCAACCGCACACCGTGGAGACGGCGGCACGGAAAGGGGCAGATAAGGCAGGTGGAGGGTTCCTTCTTAGTTGATGTGCAGCAATGCTGCATGGCGCGGTGCTCGTGCTGACACGCGTGACTGTACCCTTGTGCTATGAGCTCAGTTCTTCCGAAAGCTCTCGCCTATGCGCGACTGACTGCATTGCTGACCAAACGAATGAGAGCTCTCTGCCAAGTGCGACCCCTACAATTGTCGTATTGCTCCCGTTGCCCACCTGACTCCCCGATTGATTGATAGCTGCTAGGGGCGCGTCTGGGATTGCCGAAGTATTAACCGTTAGTAGTTGAACCGTAGTATTGTCGAACGTCTTTCAGTACGTCGGGTGTTTTTTCCTTGCGCGTCCTGCTTAGCCTCCTCTTTCCTGTAGCTTGGTTGCATTCTTGTGTGTCCTTTCTCTCTCCGTCCCTTATCACTGCCAGTGCGTGTCGTGCCTCGCTGCCATGTGCCCTGATGGATCGTAATATTGTGTTCTTCACTGACCACTGGTGTGCTGCAACTGTATGTGGGCATTAGGAATGCGCCCTGTGGGTTAGCAGGCAGCGGACGGCGATGTCGGTCTGTGCGCATGGGTTGATGCCGGGGGTGGGGCCCCAACCCACCATGGCTTGGGTCTCTCTGTACTATCACGGTCTCTTGGTCATCTGCAAAAAATGTATTGCGCGACGGTTCTTGCTTCTTATGGCACTGCTCCTGTGGTTGCACAAGGACGAGTGCGGTGCGTGCGTGTGCGTGTGCTCATTCATTGCATATATCGGTACCCCTCTTTTTGTGGATAGTTGTCGTATATCCGCGGGATGCAGTGTAGCTCAGCACGGTGCTCCCCCTCGTTGCTTGTTGGCAGCGGAATGGGGCACCTGGAGGTGGGACTGTTGCTGCTCCCGTGCCTGCCCATGTCGTTGTGCTACGTACGCAGCTCTCCTTGTGGCCAAGTTCCGTGGTAGACCACGGTGGTTGACTGCTTTAGTGCAAACAGCCGTTGCGATTTGTTTCATGTTGCTTTGGGATACGCAAGGCCAAGGGCGAAATGCTACAACTTGCGCCCGTGTAATGCACATGTCTGATAATCTGATATCGTCACGGACACTGTCTGTACAGAGGTACACTTGCAGGCCACACACGTGGGCCCATAGGCGCGATCCTGCTCTCCCGGCCAGCAGCACAGACCACAGAGCCTGACGCCTGACCGGGCGCGCGGCACAGTTATAGATCTGCCTCCATGCATCCGCCTAGGGTCTTATAAAGGTAATATGCGCGTCCTGCTTGCCTACGTCACGAAGCGTCGGGATCCTGCACCCTCGTTTGACTGCACTGACAGCCTCAGCTCGACATGTACAGTACCGGTCAGTGCTGGTACCAGCTGGTACACCCAAACCCTCACCCAGTGCGGCCGCGCTTTGGGCTGCCTCTGCTTGTGCTTGCGTATGGTTTTGCGCCGTGTGACTCGTCATGCAGCTACGGATTGTCGCGCACGGCAAGCGAAGCACTGCAAAGTTGTGGTAGGCCATGCAACCGCATCGACACCTGTGTAGGCTTGGTCAGGGCTTGGGGCCGAGCCAGAGCAGCCTTAACGGCGGTTGCCTTGCCATGCAAATTACAGAGGCACGGGATGCAACCACCTTCGACAGCAACCAAGCCACCGCGCCACCAGTCGCCAGCGAGGCCATGACGCAGCACGCGCTCAGCTTGCATACTGTACGCAAGGGGTTACCAAGCCGTCTGACAACGCAACGTACCCCACCAGCATCAACATCTGGCCCAGATCTGGCCTGCTAACTGCATCTACAGCAGGGCGGATCTACAGCCGCTTCCCATACAATCCACGCACCGCTGCTTTCCTGATGGTAAAACGCGGAAACTGCTCAGCCGCACACACATGAATGAGCGTTGCGCAACACAAAAACACCCTGCCGAGCGTCAAACCGTGCACCTCATCCCACGATGATCCCCACAGGCCCTATCCTACCCAAAACCCCATTTCACGGCTGCCCCCCACCGCTCCAAAACCGCCATCTTCAGCCCCCGCCGCATTCCTCTAGGTGGTGCGCGTGAACTTGAACTTGGGTTTGTCGGCAGAGAAGGCGTCCTCGCCGCCCATGCCCGCGTCCTTCTGCATCTTGCGGAAGCGGTTGAGCATGAAGCCCGGCACCAGCTTGTCCACCAGGCCCTCCTCGTACGCCTCCTTGACAGAGAAGTACCTGCAGGCCGAACGCGGAAAACCAGCACGGTTGCTACCTTGTGCTGCACGCGGTCCTGTGTGAAGCTGTAGCCGTACATGCTGTGGAGGCGACACGGTTTGCCCGCTCGCCGGCCGTTTCAGTGTCCCGGTTCTAGAGGCCACAGGCGACCCGCTCGAGCAGTAGCGGGAGGCGGTGATGGGCACGTGCGCGCAGGAAAGACCCCGGGGTGCAGGTGCCTCAGGGCGTGACGGGCCTAGGACAGTGAGCGGGCATGTGCTGGTCCACAATGAGCTACAATAGTCAAGGAAGATAGTGCCCACAGATGAAAGCACTGATACCGGCGCTGGTCCTGCCGCCGCACAGGTGCTTATCACTTCATTTGGTTTCCTGCTGTGCGTTTCGCATAGCCGACGCCACGGGTGCAAAACCGTCACGCGTCCAACTGACACCTTGCACTGTTTATTCTCACAGTGCAACACCCCGCCGCGGCATCAGGACGAACCCTTTCCGTTCGTGCCCCCTCCCTCCCTGGAAGCTGGGACGCACCTCTTCCTGCTGAGGTACTGCTTCTGGCAGGTCTCCAGGTCCTTGCCGGTGGCGCGCGACAGGATGGCGGCGTAGTACTTGGTGGCGTAGTCCAGCTCGTTGGCCTGCAAGCACACGTAACGCGCGACACACTTTCAGTCCGGTATTGGGACGCAAAGGGCCAGTGCGGCATTTTATCCTAAGCTCCTCGCGCTAACCCGCCTGCCGCAGTCCCTAACTCCCAACCGTCAACCCGCTGGCGCACCATCCTCCTGCCTCCGCGTGTGCCCCAGCTCACAGCCGGCATGTACGCACTTCGCGCGTCTTCACAAGCGTACAGGAAGCCGCTGCACCTCGTCTCTGCTTGTCCTTCATAGCTGCGCCCCGCAGACTCCTCAAGCCAGCACGCGCACACACCTGTGCCCAGGCCACGGCCGCAGTACCCCTAACTCCTCGCATTCTCCCTCCCTCCCCTCACCGCGACCCGCACCCACCTGCAGCTGCGCGTCCACGGTCTGGCCGAACACGCGGTTCATGACGGGCGGGGCGGTGGAGATCTTGGCGTGCGGGAAGGTGTACCTGCGAGAGGGGCGGCCGCGGGCCGGGCGGGTGGGCGTCAGTGCCGGCCCTCGCACACCGGAACGCCTCTTCCCGCTGGCTGTTCCCCACCACGCAGCACACAGGGGCCTGGCCCGGCCATGCACCATAAGCAACCACACAGCGCCACGAGCGGGTGCCACCATAATGCCCCAGGCGCAGCAACCCGAGAACCTGACAGAAGGGACTATTAATTTGTTTTCGCCTAGCTGCAGGGATTCAGGCGACAGGCCGGCCTGCCCGTTAAGCGCCCCAGCTATGGCTCGTGCTCTGACCCATTGCCGATACGGTAAACTGTCGCCAGCCCATGTACGTGTATCCCCAAGACTCTGGCATGGGTCACGCCGCTGCCCTACCGCAGCCCCCTACCGCGCCCTGCCGGCCTGCGCGCATCCCCCCTGTTCTCCGCCGCCCACGCCCTTCCCCGCCTCCAATGTGTAGCGTTGAGTTTCTGGTTTACTGTATGAAAGCAAGTTGCCATCGCTCCTCTGTACCTCCGTCATACTACCGCCCAACCACCCTCGCCTCTCCGCCTACCAGTACTTTGTTGCCCCGCCCACCTGTGTCCCTTCTGCCCCGCGCTGAGCAGCACCGCCGCCTGGTTCTGCGCCTTCCACGTCACGCCCGTGTACAGCGGCGCGCGCGTGAAGCCCAGCGCAGCCCAGATGGCGTAGAACTCGTTGTCCGCGGACACGGCCTGCGGGGGCGCGGCACGGGGGCGTGGTCACCATTACGCAATTATGCTATGCAGCTTGACGGACCAGCTCAAGACATGTTGACAGGTGGTGGTTTGCGGTGCTGGCCACGAACACGCTGCAGGGAAATGGGGTTGGCACAGGGCAAGCCCGCGGGCCGAACGCGCAGCGGTCGGGTATGCAGGGCCGAGGGGCCCAGCGGCCGCGCGTGTGCATGGCGCCGTGGCCGTCTGGTGCGCCTCCGGGTCCGCCTGCCGCCATGCAAGGCACAGCGCGTGGGACAGGCGTGCTGCCGGCAGCTGTGAAGCCGTGCAGCGCCAGCGGCCTTGTCCGTAGCAGCTTCCGGTCTGCGTTCCTCAACCCCATTTCCTGCGGCCGCCAGCCCCCCGAGCCGTGCCCAGCGGCCCCAGACCCTGCCTGTCCGTACAGCCTCGCGACGACTCTCGGCTCGCATGCGCACGCCTCACGCACTTCCAACGAGTCGATGCACACGCCACTGCAGCTCCCCCTCCGCACACGACCCCCTCACCCAGCATCCTGAGCAGCTGCGGCACTGCCTGTGCCTCCCGAGCCCGCTTCATGTCCGGTGCGGGTCAGGCCCGCGCGTACGCTCCCTGCCCTAGCCCAATCTCTGAATCCCTGTTGTGCCAGCCGCCTGCCGCACCTGCCCCTTGTCGTTGATGCAGCCGGTGCTGTTGAGGTAGACGTAGATGGGGCGCTGGCGGTTGCGGTCGTCGAAGTCCAGGTAGTAGCACTGCGCCACCACCAGCTCCGTCACGGAGGGCAGGAACTGCGCGGGGACCCGGCAAGGCAACGCGGTGACGGTTTGGTACGTGGCGGTACGTAACCACGTGGTAAGTTAGTGCAGCAGGGCGGTCTGAGGTGGGTCGAGATACGGGCGCGGGTGCGCTCCTTCCGGACCGCAGCCCGGCCCTGCAAGGCAAGGTGGTGCAGCGCAGCCCGCCGCCACCTCCAACAGTCCAGCCGAACTCCCAGTCCAGTTTGCAAGCCTGACACTGGGCTGTAGGCTGGACGCAGATATTCGCTGCTGTTGTCGCTTTGGCCATACACCCGCGGGTAGCAGTTGTGCAGTGAGGTTCCTGATCGGTGGCGCTGCCGGGCGGTCCGTGGCCGCGCAAGAACGACGCTGCAGAGACCCCACGCCGGTGCAAGGCCCCGAACCCAGCTGCTGCAACGCCAACTGCGCCGGGCGCCTTAGGGCGTGCTGCTGCGCCCTCCAGCCAGCACCAGGCATACCGTGGCAGGGTGCAGCCCTTGCCCGTGTCCCCTGCCGCCCTGCAACTGCATGCTGCCTCTGGTGGATGGGCAGCCTCTGGCTACTGCACACGCTGTCAGGAGCAGCGCCGAGAGCGGACATGGAAGGAGCTTTACGAATCGTCCGGGCTCAGCTGCTGCGTCCGTGAGTTGTATCTGAGCAGCAAACCGTGGAAATGAGCAGGACCCGCCGGTGCTGCTGCTCCCGCACAGCTGCAGCCTCCGCAGCCGTCGACAACCATGAGCAGGGCCTACGCCGCCTGTAACCCGGTGACCCTGTACCTTCGCACGAGCGCAACATGGTGCGACTGGACGACAGAGTACGTAACATCCGACAGCTGCCCAACCCACGCTCCCAGGGTGGCTTCCCCAACCCATAGGATCGTGCTCCCCTCTCGTTGCCAATTCACGAGCTCCTCACCAGACTTGCAGGCCCCATACCCCAAACCCTGCTGTTTCCTTTACTCACCGGCATGCTAATGTAAATGACACGCTGCTGCAGCAGCAGCGAGGGTAGGTCCGGAGGGTTCCCGAAACGCTCCGCCTCTGGCAGGAACAGGGGCCGGCCCTCCGGGTAGTTGGGGTAGTCCCCATACGCAGCGCGGGGAGAGGTGTAGGAGCGGCCAGCGCGGTAGTTACCGCCAGCCATGTTGGTCACATTGTACCCAAATTGGTCTGGCGTGAACTTCTCCCCGCGCAGGTATGCCTTGGAAGATAGAGTTTTCTGCAATTTGATCATAAGACAAAGTAGATCAGGACGGAGCTGCTCATCGCGGCAGGGCTTCGGGCTTGCGGCCGGCAGGCACCCTGGCCACGCCGCACCCACCGGATCCGGCATGTCCGTGCGCGGCCCGGATAGACCGAGAGCATGGATCTGTCGCTCTGTTAGCCCGTAAGAGGCTCCCCGGCGCCCAACCTCCGGCTGCCGTGCATCTTGCTCAGGGCTCGCGGTCTCCTCCTCCTGCTGCGGCCGCGGGGCAAACCACTCATACTGCTGACTGAGACGGCTGGTTAGCTGAAAGTATTCGGCATCGCCATCGCTGTACTCAGAAGTAGGACCGAAAGTCCTCCAATTGTTGCGTGCGAGCACCACCGGCCGGCTAGCCGGGGGCTGGCTAGTAAAGCATCGTCGAGAGCTAACGCTAGGAGCAGCAGAGGAGGAGACTGCAGCGGCAGGGCGCGACCGGTGCCCACGCGTGAGGAGCATCGCAACACTGTAACACAGTTATCACAGTGCGGCTCCTTGTGTCAAACGGTACTTGGTGTCCTGTATGTGAATTTATGGTAATGGCAAAGCTCTCTTGTGATGGGCTATTGTGGTTGACCGGTGAGCCTCCTCCGTAATGGGTGCCCCTGCCAACCCTCAGTTGAGCTCATTCCCAGCGCCTCCGTACGCGTGCATCAACAAGAGGCACGTTCAGGAGCAGCGGACCTCCTTAGCTGTTCTGCCAGTCACGCCGTGACAGCAGGGGCTGCGCCTCCTGGTGAACCACCTCCACCATGGCGACGGACCTGACACGTGGTGAGGCCTACGGGAGGCCCCGGGGTCCCGGCACACCAGCGTGGCCCATAACAGCGCAACTTGCTCTCTGGTGGATGTGCTGCCTGCTTGTGCGAAGTAGTCACCCATGTTATTGTGTGGCCCAGTACTCTAAAACCCTTGGCACGTGGGAACAGGGCAGCGCCCCGGCCCATGTCCCGGCAGCAAGCCTGGCAGGTCCAAGGATCCATGCAAATTTCAACCAGGGGCTGCATATCTCCCCTGGCTTTAAGGACTCGTGTCTCGAGCAGACCTGAAGTCCTGCCCAGAAGGTCCTGCCGCTATCGGTTGCCCCTAGGCCAGGCTATGCCCTCGTCTGCAATGCTGCTGCAGCAGGCGTAGCCAGGGTCCTTGTTCTCCATTGTCCTCCTTTGTCCTCCACTTCCTTGTGGCCTACAGGGGCCTACGTACTGGTGGCCTAGCCACGCCTCGCCTCTCCCCTGCCGAAGCCCCATCTCTGTTTTTCTATGCTTACATGTGCTGAAAA
>VFQN01003232.1_pt1 | contig 23713 bp, 6 predicted proteins | sample 3512371 | NCBI WGS metagenome assembly VFQN01 (sample SAMN10412370, study PRJNA504923) | tailings metagenome | isolation source: Replicate 2 from Balatoc abandoned mine | place: Philippines: Itogon, Benguet | collected 2017-08-28
GAATGATATAACGGATCAATGTTATGCCTGTGACAAGCGACTAACAAGCTTTCTCTAAAAAGCGCTTTTTCAAGTGAGAGTCCTTCTATTCGGACTTTATGTAGTTCCAAAGATATTTTCCCTCTAATCATTCCACTGAATAGATTTGATTTGGGGCTATCACCAACATTTGTCAACGATTGCCCTTATTCTTTTAAAAATGGTCCTGAATACTCTCGTATAAAAATTGTCAAACATAGATAGACTCTATCTATGTTTGACAATTTTTATAGTCTATCTATGTTTGACAATTTTTATACGAGAGTATTCAGGATGAGTGCAGATACCAGCACAAAATGTTTAAGTTCCGCTCCTGTCCAAAACTGGGCCTCCTTGATACTTCTTTATCGTCAAGAAATATCCCATGTATCAAGCGACCGGATGAGAGTTCAGAGCGTTTTACTTTAGTGGACGACCAGATGCCACAGAATTGTTGTTTCCTGTCTTTCTGGTAATAAAAGGACACATTCTGAACTCTCATCCGGTCGCTTGATACATGGGGTATTTCTTGACGATAAAGAAGTATCAAGGAGGCCCAGTTTTGGACAGGAGCGGAAATATGAAACAGGTGCTTCTTCTCGTTTTATTTGGCGAGCATTGTAAAAATCCTTCTTGAATCTTGACTATATTTCTTTATTTCTTCATCAATTCATGAATAAGGCGCTGGTGGTTTCAGTGAGCGAACAGGTAACGATAAATTGTCTCAGAGCCCAGCAGCCCAGCATCCTCCTTTTCCTTAGTGCTACTTCCCTTCCCAGTCTCTTTTTCCTTCGACACAATTTGATCAGCAATCATTCTGTATGTGCTTCTTCGTTGAAGAAGAGAATAAAATCTTTGTCAAATTTGACTCTTCGCTTTTCCATTTACCAGATCCAGACACGATTTCCAAGCTTCTTCAATAAGTTTAATCGATATCTTTTAAGTTGTGATTCTCATTTTCCTCTGTGAGATACCCACCATAGCCTTTAAACGAGCGAGTGAGTGTGCTTCAAATGTGGTGCTCTATGAAAGTTGCAACTTATTGATCATTGCCTCTCCCATCTTTGTAGTCTGTGCAGGAAAAATGCAATATTACTCAACCTTTAACTTTTTTTCATTTTAAAATCTTTTAAAACCGTTTCAAAAGCCTCGTTCCCTGTTTCCTAGTTACCCAGATACCTTATTCGAAACACTTTTCTTCTCAATTGAATGATTGAAGTCAAGGCACATTATTGCAGGAAGAAATCAATCAAAGAGAGAAATCAGAGATTTTTTAGGTCATGAATGTTGCTAGATCAACACAGTTGGAGTTATTACTCATAACTCGTACGCTAGATATCATTACTTCCACTCCTGGTATTTCTGTTGCGAGTTTCTTTGAAGATTTTATTGCTGCGATCAATGAAGTCCCAGAAAGTTCTCTCAGTGCATACTGGAAGAAGGTTCATAATGATCGAACAAGTTTAGTTGAGGCAAAAGCATCAGATTCGGGAGAAGGAGTGGAAACCATCGTCCCTGAAATAGCAGAGTTGGATTACTTGAGATCACCAAAGCATGTGGAAATAAGACATGACCCTTTATTAATTATTCGAAAGCTTTATGAAACGGCATCCTCCGCATTATTGTCATCAAACAACGAAGAAAAGACTACTCTATTGTATAGTTGTTTGGTTCTGGCTTCGAAGAGTGCCAGAGTCAGCTTACTCACTCACACAATCGCGCTTCTGTATATTTTCAAAGATGAAAGCATGGGGATCAAAGTAAAGCTTTTGAAAAGCTTGGCTCATCGGGCTAAGGAACTTCTTCGAGAAAGTGAAGAAAGATCGGAGAAACAGAAGAAAAAACGGAAGAGAAGCAAAGAACAACTTCCCATTGATGCAACGAAGAGTTTAGTACTGAGCTTTGGCAAGGCCGATCATGGTAAATTTCATTTTCTTTTCTTTTTTTGTTTCTCGATAACCTAAAGTTCGATTGCAGGGAAGTTGGGACTCGGCGACGCGCAATTAAATCGACTCATTCCCACTATCGTTGAGACTTTAATAGATAAATCGATTGTGAAGGTTGCATCGATGAGTGCTTATAGCCTTGCGCTAAATGACTCGGGAAATGTTTATATTTGGGGAACCGGAGGCACAGTCGGAACGATGCCAAGCAGCAAAGCAGATATCACGCCGCAGTTGTTGGATGCCTTACCATTGAAAGTGACGATTGCAGATATTTCTTGCGGACTTGGACATGCATTATTTTTGACCAACTTTGGTCGGGTCTTTGCATGGGGAAATGGAGGTAATGGTCGATTAGGTCTGGGTGACACTGTCGATCGCACTGAGGCTTGTGTAATCGGTACGCTGAGCGAAGAGACCATTGTGAGCATTACATGTGGAGCGTCTCACAGTTTGGCTCTCTCAGACAAAGGTCAATTATACAGTTGGGGTAAAAATACTCAAGGGCAGTGCGGTCATGGTAGTGTGGACGACATACTCAAACCAACACTAATGAAGAAGCTTATCGACAAGTCCATTACTGTCACTCAAGTGGCAGCAGGATGGGAACACTCTCTTGCACTTTCTAATGAAGGAAAGATGTATTCTTGGGGATGTGGTTATAAGGATTCACGTCGAGGAGTGATTCCACCTGTTCTTGGATTAGGTCACAGCGAATGTCGCACTTCGCCTGAACTCATTAGTTCAATTGAGACAATCAAGATTGCAGCTATCGCTAGTGGCTGGGATCATTGTATGGCGTTAGACCATGAAGGTAAACTTCTGAGCTGGGGATCTGGTCAAAACGGCAAATTGGGTCATGGAAATGAGGAGAACATCTCTGTACCATGCTACGTACCAGAATTAGAGGACATTACAGTGATTAAGATGGCAGCTGGCTGTGAACATTCTGCTGCGATTTCGATCGATGGTGTTTTATATGCTTGGGGTCATGGAGATGGAGGAAGATTAGGCATAGGGAATAATAGTCAATGCTTTGCTCCAACACAAGTGAACACACTCGCAGAAATGGGTATCATACCTCATTTCCTCCATTGTGGCGATAAGTTTACCATCATAATTGGTCAATGCGAAAGTTTAAAAGGGTCTCTTTCCAGAAGCTTACGAACGGAATCTCCTTCCTTCTTAACGAATCTCTCCCAGATTCAAGAATGGGTTCGTTCGACAACGTTGTCTCCCTCATTATCTGTATCGCAATCGCCAATCGCACTGACAGATATTAATCGTTTATTGCAGTTCATCACCGAAGCTGATGAAGATACTCTCTGTAATAATGAAGAATCAATTATGCTGGTTCTGTTTAGCATGCTTCAAGCTGGATCCTCACATTTACTTGACCCTCTGCAACCATCTTCCTCAATTAGCTCCACTGATTCCACACAGATCTTAGCTGAGCTTCGAGATCAAGAATATTATGTAGAAATATGCGAAGATACTTTTTCGAATATTTATTACTTGTTAGAGATAATTACACCAGTGTATTTGGATTATTTACAACTGTTCATGAAGACAACCTCACCAGAGCAGGAGATAACGTTACCCATGACTCGATCCAAGCTACTCGCTTCGTCAACTTTAGATGCATTACTGCTTCAAATTTACAGTCTGTTATCGATGAATGTATTTATTCTGAGTCGCTACCTCACTTTGACGCAGGAAACTACTGAAAATCAAAATGAAGATATGGCAACAATCAAAGAAAGCGACGAAAATGCTTCTGAAAGCACGAAAAAAGATGGTCAAAAGAATAATCTACTCTCAGAACTTAATAACAAGCTGCTGGAAGATGTTACCCTCGCCTTTGCGTATCGCAAAGAGAATTCGCCGACGGGAAACAATACAAATCGAAGTACAGCGACAGGTGTCCTGAGTAATTCAAATACAAATAATTTGAACACACTTCACTCACCTCCCAATAAACAACTTAATTCGTCAGGACGGATTAAGGGTCAGCAAGGCGGAGACTCATTTTATAGCAAATCAAAGAAAAAAGGAAGACAAAGACGCAGAGGAGATGGCATTGCGGCAAATCCGAATGATACTTCTTACGATACATCGCTTCAGGAGCAGGAAAACGATTACGATGGAGATGATGTAGACTATGATGATGAAGGCGGAGATTCAGGATACCAAAGCAACTCGGACTCTGAGCCCAGTCAATTATATTCAGCCAGAAATAAGGGCTTCATTAGGCGTGTAGACACTGAAGAAGATTCGTCAGACGCGATGCATGTCACTCGGGACAATGTACCTTCTCCTGCACCTTCCTACGAAAGTATGGAGAATTCCTTTGATGAGGGAAATCGCGGAAACGGCGATGGATACTCCATTGCCAGTTCTCTGCAAGAGAGTGATGACTACATCGAAGATCATCAGTCGCTCCCGGAAGGAGAAGCGGAAGTTCGAGAGGAAGATATTGATCCCGATAATCTGGAACTTCAGCAAGCTTTACTTTCTTCCATTGATTCTTCCCGAAGAACAGCTCTGAGGTTTATTCAATATCCGATCTTGAAAACCATTGAGCAGAGGAGAGGAGGAGCATATTTACCAAAGATACGAAACCTCCTGAATACAACATCTTCTTTAACCTTCCTCTGCATCCAACAATACTATGAGCAAATTTTATTACCGAGTAACGAATCTTCTCCTTTAACCGTGGCAGAAATTGAAGTATTGCTCGCTAAAATGTATGCGACTTGGGAAAGTACTCAATTGGTGACAGCAGGAGGTTTAAATTGCTTCTATGATGATCAAGAGCAGAAATCTGTTCTTTTACAGATTATTCGTTCGCCCGAATCATTTTTATACATTATTCCGGGAATGATTCGAGGCTTCACAAAACAAGAAGCTTTTTTCACAGAACTTATTGATTCCTTGTTTGCAGATTCAATAGCTCTCTTCTACAACGAGGAAGGGAACGACTCTCCTAATTATCTAACTGTCGATGATATCTTACGCATTTTAGAGAATTTAGTAAGCTTATATGAGAAAAAGACACAAGTAAAGTCTGACGGAGCTCAAAGTAACATTCTCCTCCAACTTTATGATCAAATTCAAGAAAGTTTTGCCGAACTGACTGCTCGAGTTGTCTTTGTTCCAATTGAATGGTTTCTTAAATTAGGCAGTGATGAGTTGAGTTTATCTGATTCTTCCTCGTCCGAGCCGTGGGGAAGTAAAATGGATCTAATTCTCCAACTCTTACTGTCTGCGATTACATACGACCTGGAAAAGGGAGTCAACAAACTATTAAGCGCAATGTTTGGCGAATTCAAAGATAATAATTCTGAAGAGAGGTGGAAGGAGGTCCTGAATCAACAAAGCTTTGCGAAAACAATGATTCATTCGATTTATTCGTTTGCTCTTTCCTCTACTCCCAAACAGAAGAATTCTGATGCAAAGGCTTCCATCCCACAAAAGACAACCTCAAAGGGACGTCATCGCCAAGAAAATTGGAAGATTGGGACAATTAGTGCTCTTTTACCTTTTACTATCCAGCTTACAAACCATTTAGAGAGAATCTTTCAGGAAGCAATAACTTCGATCGAGAACTTCGAAAATGATCGAATCTTTAGCTCTCGCAATGAAGGTAAAAAGAATCCAAAAGCGATTTTGGAAGAATGGTATTTCTCGCATCTACCAAGCTTCAATAACTTCTTTAGTGATCTCCTCTGCTACTTGCAGAAAATCCCTAAGAGATGGTTGGACTCCTCGTACTTCTTATATCTACCAAGTATTAAGCTCTTGAACTACTCAGATTTACCTGTTTCGCATCTTCGCAAGTATTTAATGGACTGGGAATTGATTATATGGTCAACTGTGCCTGATCGGCTCCTATCGTTTTCCAACCCAATTGGTGACTCATTAATATCAGTAAAGATTGCAGTTACTTCTTCCCCTTCAGAAGAGGATTTTCCTGCAATTGCCCATCAATCTTTGCAGCAATTTTTCATCCAATCGGAGTCTGGTCATTCCCTTGCGACCGCGTGGCAAAAGAGAGTGCAAGGACTAAATGAAGAATCTGTGGAAAGGCGCTTCGTCAAATTCCTTTTCGATCTTTACGAGAAACTGACTTTTTCTTCCTCCCATCAGATGAATAAGCATCCATCGACCACTACTATCGTTTCTGCGGCAACAATCCAAGCCGCTTCTCCAGAAGGATTAAGGATGATGGGTGATAGTTACATCGAAGGTGCGAGTGAGAATGGCGAAGGAAATGACGAGGAGTCTCATGATGACGTGTTGGAAGACTTTAATCATCGGAAGAAATCAATTTTTATCTTTTTCATTCGATTTTTTTATCTCTCCACCGTGGGAGATAAGGTGGAAAAGGGGAATAAGGGATATTCATTGCAACAAGCATCATTGACCTTGACGTCATTAGTGCTAACTTTTATTCTCCAAGAGATAGTACAAACTTCTGTTGATGTTGGGAATACTCGATTAGTGACTGTTGTGCACATTAGTCGATTGCAGGATGCACTCGGCTCTGCTCATCTGGATTATTTGCCCAAATTATTATCGCAGGATGAAGCAGAAGCTCTATTTTCTGATAAATTTTCTGAGGAAAAGTCGATGGACCTTCTGCAGAGAATAAAAGAATTTATGTGTGGAATGACAAAGTTTGCGTTTCAATTTGATCAACAACAGGCTATGAACGGTCCTTCCTCCTCCCATCCATCAACGCACTTGCTCTCGACATGGAAAAGTGTAAATTCTTCGAAGAATAAGTCAAGTGCGGATTTAAAACCGGTATTGTTTTTGTTGCTTCTGTTCTTCGATCATTATTCTGCTCAAATTATTAAAACTGGGTATCAATTTCAATCCCAATGTTATAGTAAGCAGATTTCCTATCTAATATATTCTTGGATTATGAGAAAATGGCAACTTCCAGCTTCAATGAGGCGAAATTTCCATGAATTCAACGAAAAAGTACACATTCTCAATACTCTTTGTCGTAGAAATCGGATATTCAATATCAACTTCGGATACTCCTCGAGAATGATTATACTCCCTGATTTTGAGAAGTTGACCCCTACAGAAGCCAATCTACCGCAATATTTATGGATTTTCATAAACGAGTTACAAAACCATCAAAACGCGCTGCAAACAAGTCAAACTACGCGTAATCTGTTGGAAGATATGAAATTATCCTTGAAAAAGAATGATTTTACAAGCTTAATGATGAATTTACGACCTTACCTGCGTATTATTGAGCAACAAATCGATTTTATGAAGGGATATTCTGTTTTTGCTCAGTTTTCTTCATCCTCTGAAATTGCGGCGATTCGCTCCCCTCTATTGAACTGGTGGCAAGACATTTTCCGACAAATTACTATTGCTGTAAAGCATCATCCGTTCTTTTTTAAAGTAACCGAGGCGAAGGACATGGCAAAGACAGAGAATATTGAAACTTTGTTTGATGAAAATCTTTATTGTTGCCGGTTAGTTTTGGAATCTTTCATATTATTCGAAGAAACGGTGAATGTTTTTCCTGGTGTCACTCCTGATACAATCAAATTAACCACTCAACAGCAACAGCAAGAGATTATTCTTCAACAAGAAGAACGCAGATTGTTCTCATCGATGACATCTTTAGTATCATTCCTCTTTAATAACCTGTCTTTCCATCATTCGAGTCTTCTCTCTCATTTTTGGCAATTAAAGGATATTGCAGTGCAGTATCTCCTCTGTAAGCGATATTATCTTAATCAATCCAGCCCCCTCATTGCATCGAACCTTTGCTCTCCTTCTGGTAATTTCACTGTCGCTTGTTGGATGTATTTTCCTCGTTGTGTACTCAAAGAATACCTTGCGCGAGCAGCACTGGCTCCGACTAAGAAAAAGGAAGATAAAAATCAGAATCAACAAGATGAAGAGGATCCAGACAATCAAGAAAAGAAAGATCCTCCTAATCCTGAAGATGAGAGTCACATTAGAATTCATTTATTCTCACGAATTCCAGAGAGTGGTGATATAAACATGATCGATTTAATTACAAAGAATCCCGCAGAAATAGATACATACACGATCTCAGCGAATCTTCTTATCAATCGACAGACTGAGGAGTGTGTCTTGGAAGTTTCTGCTGTTTCTTACGTTTTTGATCGTACTGACCAGCGCGCAGCGAGCAATCCCTCAACGACGACCAATACTGCAGCTCGGAAGAAAGTCCTCCACAGATTGACTGTTGTCACTTCGCCCTTGATTTTCGATAAATGGATTAATTTATCGATTGAAGTGGTTCAAACGATGGCAAATTCGAATTCCACAGGAGGAAAGTCGATTTCTACTGATCAAACATTTATCATTGTCTCAATCGATCGAAAAATTGAATCATTCGACCACATTGCAAGTGGAAAATGGCCATTACACGAAAATATGGTGATTGGAAAACTACCTCATAATGTCGGTGATTCGGTAGAGAGTGAATCAAGCGATTGGAATGAAATCTTTTGCGATGCGAAACTTATTACTGTTGATCCTTTCGGTTTACATTCCTCTTGTCCTGATGAAATTAAGTCACGAAGTAATTATATTCGTAATTCCTATCAACAGAGACATCATCACAATAGTATCGAACTACAGGTGGCAGATTTTCTATGGGCTCCTACAACTTCGATTTTAGCAGAATTTTCTCAGACAAGTTCATTCCCAGCCCAACCGCAAAAGACTGCCTCGGATGTTGTTGTACCAAATCTTGCAGATTTTGAAGCTTTTTTATCGAATAAAAAGTTAGAGTCTCAGACAACAGCTGCTTCAACTTCGAGCTCAACAAAGACCCAAAATTGGCTTTTTGCTTCTTTCTTACCGAGCGATGCGGCGTATATTGTCTCAACCCTCAGCAGCAGTGTGTCAACATTCCTGGAGATCGTTACGCACCATTACTCCTTACCCATTAAGTCATCCAGTTTACCACTATACCAGTATAAAAACATTATTCAGCTTTTTCAGTTCTTCCCAAAAGCAATTACCTTCGGTGACAAAGCCATTCAACGAAAGATTTTCCAGCTTTATCGAATTTGTATAAAGAGAGCTCTACCACCTGAAACCTTCAGTGAGATCTTCGCTCTCTTAGAGGAAGAAAAGAAAACTTCGATCGCTTTTTCTGACGATGAAGATGAAGACTTTAACGAGGACGATGATGATTTAAATCTTCGCGATGAAGATGTGGAAGAGTCTGTTGATTTAGAGGCAAGTTTCCATGACAGTAAAGAGAGTGAAGGAATTTCGAAGCGGCCAGCACTCTCAAAGGCTGTGACTCCGGTTGTTGGTTCTACACGGAATTTAATGCAATTAAAGCATCAATACCAGCAGCAACAGATGGCTTCTAGTAAGACTACTTCGAGTATGGTCCTCCTTTACCAGAAAAAATTGGTTAAACAAGTCCTTAACGGCTTGAAATGGTCTATTTCCTTCCTTTCCTCGATTATTAATCCATACTTCTTTTTCCAAATGAACAATTCGCCTTTAAACCCAGAAACATCAAATTTGATGTCTTCTGTCCCTCTTACCATCAATGATGACATTAATCTCTTCCAATTGCCTTGGCTAAGTGTTATTCCAATCTCTTCAACGAAACTAACGGCTTACCAAAATTTATGGCGTAACTGGTGTCGAAGATTATATCTTCTTCGCATTTCAGTCGACTTTATTACGAATACCTTAGTTTGGACACAATCCTTCCTTTCTATTGATGAAAATGCAATTCTTCACGATATGTCAGGTTTATTCTCAACATACTTCCAGCAATTTTCGCAAGATATTCCTCGGCTATTGAAAGAAATCCTCTTACTGAACAATCACACGGTTACTGCGTCGAGTCAAACCATGACCTTGTATGAAAAGATGGCTGTGGATATTTTGCTCTATTCTTGCAGTGGCGGATGGTTTCCCACTGTCAACGATGGCAGCGAAGTGGTTTTTAACCCTAGACGAGTTTATCTAACACGCAATCATCGAAGTCACGTCGACGATAGTATGTTCGTTAGTGACGGAAAGGCCCGCATGGATGAATCACTTTCGTCTAATGGTATTATCCAGATATTACTGGAGCAAAAGGAAGGTGGATACGAAGTTTACGATTATCTCGACAAATTTACCAGCCTCCAAGGTATTGCGATGAATGAGTCTGTGGAGGGATTTCCAATCGTTCAGATAGATACAAACCATCCATCTTACCTGCCTTCTCACCCTGTAATTCTACCAACGAAGGAAGTGCAATTCATTCCGATCACTGAGATGACGTTAGTCAAAGATTCTTCGAAAATTCAAGATGTGAAAGCGTTCACTTCATTCTTCCAAAACCCTTCAATTTCATCGTTATCAAATACCTCCTCCAATACACCGCATCCTTCAAGTGCTTTATTAGATCTCTTCAAATCGATCCTCTTATATTCGAAGCGAAATGACTCGAATGGTAATAATGGAGGATTAAAAGCTCAAAATGAGAGCAAAGGCGGAACTAATAGTGGAGCATCCTCACTACAAAGATCTCTGACGAAAGGACCGAAAAGTAAAGCCTCTACGGGTACAAGTACACCAGCTGAGCTCATTTACGAAGATGAGAAGAGTAATTTCGGATCCGCACCATCTTCAAATCATCCCAACCAGATTCATGCTGTAAATCAGTTGCTTCTCATGTTAGTGTCATTGAGAAGTTACGTCGTACAATTTACACAAGTCCCAAGCATCGATACCAGCAATAGTGGCAACCCGGAGGATACTTGGTCCTGGAAAACTATCGGTAGTATTCCAGTGAGTCAAATGATGAAAGACCTCTCAACAATTATTGCCATTGCTAGTTTGGATCCTGTTGAAGCAGCGGGAATAATCTTTGAAAGTAGTTCATTTAAAGGTGTTCAAGTGGATGTGCTGAGAAATCTTCTACGAGAAGGAGATATCAATTTTCTTGAAAAATTATCCACAAAATTATGGAAACAATTCAAAGCGGAGGATCAAGAGATATTCTTTCACCATTCAATTTTATCCATTGAAGCTCAGTTGCAATTAGTCGCACTTCAAGGAGAAGTTACAATTTCTGGAACGAAAGTCAAAGCTTTGAGTCATTTCCCTTCAGTAAAGCTTCTTGGAGTTGGTTTAGAGAAGATGTCTGGTCGCTGGTTTTATGAGTGTATTCTTCTCTCTGATGGTTTAATGCAAGTTGGTTGGGCGAATTCGCTCTTTAGATGTGATCCGATTTGCGGCCAGGGTGTTGGAGATCATGTGCATTCTTGGGCCTTTGATGGCTTGAGAACGAAAAAATGGAACGTTTCATGTGATGCTTATGGTCGGCGGTGGCGATTAGGCGATATTGTTGGGGTTCTTGTAGATATGGATTTGATGGAAATGAAATTTTATTTGAACGGAGAAGATCTTGGAACAGCGTTTGAAGATTTTTCTGGTTACGAACTGTTTCCGGCTCTTAGTCTAAATGTGCGCCAAAGCGTTCGTTTAAACTTTGGGCAGTTCAAATTTATGTATCCACCCAATCTTCTTGATGGGAAAGCTTTTAGACCTGTTATTCAAGCGATTGTTGATAAAAAAGGATCCGGGAATGTCTTGGGAAGTTCAGTTGGCATCGGAAAGTCAGGAAAATCAACTGTTGCGAGCACAGAAAACCTTGGCAGTTTGGCGGCCGATGAACAAACAAGAATGTCGATGATAATTGATGATTCGAAACCCAACACAGAAAATTCATCTCCTGTGGTTGGTGCGAATGTTAATAATTCATCGTCCGCCGCTATAATAACTGGCAATATGACTGAAAGAGGAGGCGGTGGAAACGAGGTGAGGCGTATCTTAATGCAAGCCAACAATATACGCTCCTCGATGGCCCAACCTCTGGGAGTCTCTAACACCACCAGTAGTGACTCTCCAAATCAACCAGTTCCCAACAGAGCAAACGAACAGGATGACAAGTCATTAATTGAGATGCCTCCATCTGAAGTCGGGGAAGAAGATGGTAGTGAACATCGAGACACTTATGACTCAGATGACGACTTGGACAGACAGCAAACAGAGCAAGATGATCCTAGATATGTACTCAACCCGCGATGGGAAGAAGATTTAGAGGCGAGAATCCGCATGGAAGTGGAGGAGGGCGATGATTATGATATGGAAGAGGAGCAACAAGACGATGACGACGAGGATGAAGATGGAGATGATGGATCAAATGGAGAGCAAGATGACCGCGAGGAGGAAGAAGGGGAAGAGGACGAAGAAAATGCTCATATGATGGAGTTAAGGCGACAAGCAATGATAGAGAGTTTAATTGGGATGGGATTTCCTGTTGATTGGGCATTGCGTGCAGCGGAGCAAGTGGATGTGGCAACCTCTGAATCTGCTGCTATTTCGTGGATTATTGAGAGAATGGAGTTGGAACAAAGTAAAATGAATGAAATGGAAGGCGATTCAAGGTAAATTACTGTTGTTCTTCATTTTGTGTTTCTGATATTCATGTTAGCTCTAGAGGAGGAGAAGGTGAGGAGTACGATGAAGCGGAAGGAATTGAATATTTCATGCAGCGTCACGCCGCAGCTTTTGCTGGAGGCGGTGGCACCGGAGCTAATTCTCAACTAAATTCAGGTACAACAAGTTCAAGCGCTAATCGTGCAATGGCGGATGCAAGTACGATGATTACTCGACGTTTAGTTGCAGAACATATGGCCGAGCTTTTGGAGAACGCGAGTAATCTCGAAAATGCGATGAATTCCAGCAACAACATGAATAACTGGAGTCCAGGTAGTCCGACAAGAGAAGAATCATTCGGTGGATCTGCAGCAGCGTTAATGAACGCAGTGACGACAAACACAGCCTCTGGTCGAACTTTACTCAACCCCGCTGCTCTGGGACTCCTCATGAACAGTGATGCAGCTTATGCTGCCTTAATAACTGCAAAAATCAACGCAAAGAAAAGCAAGAACACTGTTGACACGATTAGCAATTCAGGTGGTGGGGACAATGCAACTTTAAAGGAAATTGAAGGCTTGGAGCTTGTATTTACCGAATCAGTGCCTTGGAATGATGAGCCATCTTTCTTTCCCATTATGCCAGGTCTTTACACGGTGACTCATCGACATGACAGCGAGAAGCAAGAAGTTTTAACTCAAGTAAACGATTTAGATGTATTAGATATGCTTCCGATCATTGCTACCTGTCAGTTTGCTCTTTGCATTTATTATGCGAGAATGATCGTAATTCGCTTGATTGAGCTTTTCACAAGAGAGATGAAAAAGCAGCGAGATCTTACGTTAGCTTTACAGCAACCTGGAGAGTTATTACCTTCTTCATTATCCCTAACGAAGGAATTAGATCAATTTATTTCCTTGTTTAACGTGGTTTCGATGTACAAATTTCTGAAAAATTCCTTCCGTCATGCGATATTGACGAACTTTCAGTCCGACAGAATCTTTCCTTTCATGTCCCCGGCCACTTCTCAAGGAGATGTTTTTGATAAAGTTCCTCCCTTTTCTCCATTTTTGCCGTATAATCGAATTCAGTTTATCCGGGTCCTGCGGCAATTGGAGTTACATTATTATCCCCAATGCCTCGGAACCATCGCAGTGGAGGACCCATCAACTGGCATCATCAATCATTTGCAAAATCTCATTCTTCTTCTGTCCAATCAAGCTATTGCCTACACTGAAGAAGTTTTGAAAGAGAAAGAACGTGTCAGTGAGACTCAATTCGAGAGCAATCATCAAAGAGCCGATAGCAAAGAGCGGGAAGATGCAGTCAATAATTCTTCCATCTCTTCTTCACTCAGTGGACTGCAGGATCGTATACTGCAACGAGTTGGAATGATTTCTCCGCCACCTTCTTTGATGAATCCAACGAATCTTCTCGGTTCAGTTCCACCTTTGACGGGAGAGCTTTGCAATTCCTTTCTGACTACTCTGATTGAAAATTGCATTGCTAATCTCGAGAGAGCAGCGATGACGATGAAATTCGATTCATTCGATTGGATTGCTGGTTCATTGGAGAAGAATCCTCAAGTACTCTATAACGAGCAATATCAACATAAAGATGAATCTCTCAACGCTGAAGAAGAATCTTCCTCTACTTTTCCTCAAGTGCTCTTCTCGTTTTGGTGCTTAAAATTTTTGTTGTCAATCGCACTTCAATATAAGATCCAGGAAAATCATAAATTCCTAGCTTCGAATAGAGAGGCGGCTTCATCTCCTGCAAAAAAGCGGAAAGCAGAATCGAAAGCTGATGGAGATAATCTTCTTCCACAATATATGTCGGATGAAAATATTTTCACAAAGAATAGTGCACTTTTCAAGCTAACAACACCTGAAGCGCTAACAAGGATATTAAAAATATCCTCCACACAAAACGACTCTTTACGCTACTGTCTTTATGACCTTGCCGCGACCATTTTATCGATTGTTAATACACAATTACAAATGACTTTGATGAAAGACATTCAATATCGATTTATTCAGTCCTCTCCTCTCACACAAATTACTGCTGCCGAGTATTATGTCTCGGTAGCGAAAGAAAAGCGATTATTACAGTCATTTGGCCAAAGAATTAAACTGGAAAGCTTTGATAAGCAATTGTTTACTAGGTACACTCGGTGCATTGGCAGTTTCTTATTCCAGTGGTATTATTTAAGACGGCAACTCAATCTCAATACTTTCTCTTATATGACAGAGTTTAAGCTGTCAAATCTTTCTCCATTCCACCTGACTGAGCTTGGCTCTGATCAGCGCTTAAATGAACGCGATGAAGATGAAACTAGAGATGAAGGGCGATTTTTACGTGTTATTCAAGTCTCAACATCAAGTGTGACCGTAGCGTGGAGCTTAGCGAAAACTTTAGAGGAGTTAGCAGCTCTGCAGCGACAAATTAGTGGTGTGGAACAGTCCGAGCAAGAAGATGACACGCCGATGCTATACGGTTACAATCTTTACATCACTGGTTTATCTTATCTCGGAATGGAAACTCCAATGCTTGTTTTATCCAATGTGGAATATAAAGGGCAATTCCGTGTCGATGATCTCGAGCCTGATACACTCTATAAGATTAGCATAAAATGCGATGAAAAGAGGCAGAGAAGGAAAGAAAAAAAGAGTCGAAGGAGGAAGCAGCTGCGTAGTAAATTCGCCGATCATCAACTAAGAGGAGAAGAAGAGGATGAATACGACGAGGAAGACGAAGAGGACGAAGATGACGAAGAAGACTCAGAGGAAGACGACGACGAAAGAGATTCATTGAGATCTCCATATCAACCATTCCGCTCACCATCTGATAAGACGTTAAGTGTTGTTGTCGCAACAGAGAGTGACACTACATTTGGTTTCAGTGCTGATTCAGTCTCATCGAATGTTGTTATAAATTCCTCCAATCCTCTCACACTTCGAAATGTTGCCAATAAAAAATGGTCCACGGCTCGCGCGAATGTTCGGATGACTTCAGGCATTCATCGATGGGATGTCCACATCGATCGTTGTATATCAAAGAATATTTTCGTTGGAGTCGCTACTCGCGAGGCAAGACTGGACAACTATGTCGGATGTGATGCTTATGGATGGGCATTTCTCGCCAATAAAGCAGTTTGGCACGGAAAAGCTAAGTTAAAGAATTATGGCGAACTATTCCGCACAGGAGACACTGTTACAGTTATATTAGACTTAGAGAATGGCACCCTTTCCTATTGTCTGAACGATAGACCTCTCGGTGTCGCAATTGATGGATTGGTTGGTCCGCTTTACCCTGCCTTCTCTCTTTACAATGAAGATGATCAGCTGACGATTGCACAAGTGAGATCAACTTCTGACCATCCTTCTTTTGGATCTTTTGCAGCCGAGAACATTCTTGATCGCATGGAGGCGGTCAGATCGGTAATGCAGTATTTTTCGTTTTGCCATCATCGAACGATGGCAGAGTACAGAATCCAACCATTTGTTGACCAGCTTCGTGATTCAGGTCGTAAACTTGAGAGAAATGAGTCTTCCCGAAGAGTTGACGAAAATGGAAGGTCAAGTAAAGCCCCGAACGTGGCGTCACCCACGCCCTCGATGAAGGCCAATAGATCAGCAGAAGGAAAAGAAGAACTAACTCCCACTACCAAGAAAGCGGTTCAACTCCAGCAAGAGCTTCGACAGATACAGAAGCAATATTCGAATTTGAGTGTAGAGGATGACAGTCCTTTCCCGACAGGTACCTCCCCAACGGAATTAGAGTATGACCCAATTTCAAATGAAGTTAGAAATAACAAAGGTGAAAGTGAGATTGAAGGAGAAGAATCCGAAGGAGATGCTTCGAGACTTCAGCTTCTTCAACAATACAGCAGCAAGTTTACTATATTCTCAGAAGAATTAATCCATGAACTCTTCCTCCGCTATCAGAATTGGATTTCTAACATCGGAGTGCGCACAGTCTATGCTCAGAACAACGTTTATTGCATTCAAATGTCAAATGAATTAATCCTTAGCTTTACACAGAAACTCTGTCAACTTGGAGACCTTGTTATCATAGAGAAGCGTGTAGCGAGAGTTATTGGCGTTGGTGCTTGTAAATTGTGGTTCCGAGCAGAGATAGACGGAGAACTGATTGCAATTACCCAAGATACTTTCATGCAAATGATGGAAAAGCGTTTAATTGAAACAAAATCGACAGCAGAGGATATTGTAGCACCATCCATTGCGATTAGTTCATCGATTATCTTCGATGGTCTTTGCTCAGACTATCACAATATCACTTCTATCGTGCCAGCTTCTGCTTTTTCCTTTGATAACAAGAAAGTTCAAATATTATCGGATGTTAAGCCTTTAACTCTTGAGGATATGAAGTCTCTGCTCTTCCAGAGCATGAATGATTGGTCCAAGGAGGACGATGAGAGTTTGCATTATTTGATCTCACTCTTTTCCAGAAGAATGCAATCACCTTCAAATAATGGGGCAGAAAAGACCGCAGCAAGTCAAAGGAGCGATTATTTTAGCTTCTCTTATCTGGAATTGTATTACTTCCTCTTCTCTTTCAGGGAGGAAGTTGTGGAACCCACACAAAAGACTGTCCTCATCTCCTCTCTTCCCCGTCCTATGCGCTCATTAATGAAGTTCTTCACACAACACTCTTTAGAGGCGATGCTGCTACGTATCCTTCTTTTCCATGTACTCAATGATTTAATATTGCCTTTGCAGTCATTTCTCCTGCCTTACTCGAATAGCGATGGATTTACTATCGAAAATGACTGGTTAGTACCGCAATACAGCACAAATTATCAAGTGCAAACGTCAGAAGTCGCTTTAAATCATCCATCAGCAGCATTGAAGTCTTTACGATCATTTTTGTATCCGTCAACAAAGGAACAGATAGCAATTTCCTTCTTCTATCAATATAGTGCGAAAATGAAAGAAATTATGAAAGCATTCTATTCATTTTACTCTGCGCTTTCTTACACCACACTCATCTCCTCACCATCTGAAGCACCTGTCGCACCTCTCGCAAACTCCGCGAAAAGACTGAATCCGATTGAAAAGATGAAGTATGGCGCACACAGTGCAGATCAAAGTCGAAATCGAACGATTGTCAACTCTCCTCTCACAGTGCAATCGTCACCAGCTCTCAATTATCCTTCCCACCTCCACACAATTGGACCTGCCGGAATGCCAGAAGCTTTCAGCAATAATCGAGTTTCTCCGACCACACTCTACTCGAACACGGCGCCTACGTCTTTCTTCCACCGAGGAAACACAGAGACGAGCATGAACACCTTCATCTCAAACAATGTCAACTCAATTTCGGAGGAAATCACACATGTCAACAGTCGTCAGCCAACGAAGACGAATCTCCTTTCCTCGGCTATTCCAGCAACTTCATTAAACACTGCAGCGAGTTTAAACTCAAATCAGAGTATCGCTCCTCTATTAGATTTGCCACTCATGAAGGACAATCAGTTTATCTTCTATGTGGAGACTACCTCATCCTTCTATTCTTACCTACAACAACTCGCCCGTGAGAAAGGAAGTGCACTAGAAACAGGACAAACGACGAAACGTAGAGAGTGGCAACTGATCAACTGGCTGCAAACTTCTTACCTCGGACAACTTTTACAGTACTTTGAGTTGCTTCAGATGAAGTTCACACAAGAGACGCTGATGCATTATCACCCCACAATAACATACAAAGCTTTGCACACAATTAGTTCGTTAAGCCACATTACGCCAAACCATCCTCCTAACAGTGGGAACAACAGCAAAGATGCTCAAAACAACTCCATGCATCCTAATGGCAATAAAAAAGATGGGAATACTAACTCAAATAATCTCAATAACAAAGATAGTCGTCGAGACTTTAGCTTATGGGAATATTGCTTTCGCTATCATTATATGAACTTTCTTCCCGCTTCATCATCTTCTACTCCTCGCCCTGCACCTTCGAAGAAGCTAAAGGCCCTGCCAATGGTGATTCGCTGTCTGCCACAGCTTGATCAAACAAATCAATACAATATATCCTCCGATGAGGGAGCTGGGATTGAAAGATTGTTGATTTACTTGCAACAGCTCGAACAGCATCCTTCACTGATATCCGAGGAGACTGTCTTCCAAGTTTTCTTACAAGAAGCCAGTGACCAGGTAAGATTATCATACTCTAATTCTGTTAGACGACTTCTAATCAGTATTTGTTTGTCTACAGGTTCAAGTTCTCATCGATCTCCTCTATCACCATTGTGATGGCCGTAGTGGTAACGAAGAAGAAATCAGTGTAGACGATTTAACTTCATGTGAAAAGGAAATCTTAAATCAATGTTCAGTGAGTGAGATCAGCATCATACTTCATATCTTCCATGCTCTCGGTAAGAACCTTCGTACAATCGCTGGCCTCAAACTAATCATGTGAACTGATCTTTATAGGAGTATTGCTAGGACTTGGTCTGAGGAATGGATCCGCGCCTATCATTCGCTTCCCTGCTCTCGTTTATTCAATACTTGCGAACGAAGATTTCGAGAAAACGTCGCCTTTCTTTCCTTCTGCTCTCTCCCTCCTGTTACAGTCGTCATCAACGAAGGCAGGGAAGGAGAAAGCTTTCTATCAGGAGTATAACGAATATCAATCTCAGATGAAGACTCAAATATCTTCTCTGAAAATATTACATTCCATCGCTCTCGTCATTCGTTTTGGGATTTGTTCGATCTTTCCAGAGGTTCTCTTCGATCTCTGGACGAAAGAAAACATCCGATCCTTCCTCTCTGGCAACCCTCAGTTGAATTGCTCACCTTTTCCTTCATCATTGTCCTCTTCTACTGCTGTTTCTATCTCCGTTGACCGACTCATCCAACTCACCTCATATGATGTCAGTCAGAGCAATTATCTCGATCGATCTATTCATGTAAGTGAAACTAACCTCTTTATCTAATTTATTGTTATTTTGACTGATTGTAGTACTTCTGGATGAGTCTCTATGAGCTATCTGAGAGACAATATCAGCTCTTCTTACAATATCTATACTCAGCAGCGATTGACGAGTATTATCAAGCAATTACAAATTCATCACAGGATACAGTAAATCGACTCCCAATTCTTCAAGATTGGAAGAGAGATTTGTTCTTCTCTGCAATTAACTCAACAACAGTTGCTCATCGGGAATTACTGCGAATTAGAATTGTACCAAAGAACATAACTCTGCAAGATCTCGATGTCTCAGTCTCAGCATCGCTGGCCACGACTTATCTCTCTTCCGACGACTATCCGATTACAGTAGATGCGAAGGATAGAACAATCGTCTTACCACACTACTCCTCCTTAGATATCACAGTGACTCGTGTGCAACAACTGATGAACGTTATCGAGAGATCTCTAATTGGATCAGTGTTTCCAAGCAAATGAATCTGTAGTATTTTAATAAGCTTTAATAGTGATAGAGGAGTTTGTTAAAAATTAATAAAAATTCATTAGCTAAACAAAGAAACACTGCAATCAAAAAACATACACCACAGTATGGAAGAAGAACAGCCTTTTAGTAGGCTTTATATTCCTTAGTTTCAATCGATTCACATCGTCAAGGTCCTATAGTGTAGCGGTTATCACTCGGGACTTTGAATCCCGCACCGGGGGTTCGAATCCCCCTAGGACCTGTTCTTTTGCCCGCCCACCCTACTCTATTCCTTTATTTTACGTCATACCAATGATCTTGCTCTCAGTTCATAATTGATAGTCTTTTGTGATGAAAGGATTGATAAGATCGACTGTGTTCAAGCGAAAAGCTCCCTTGTGCTCTTTTAGGTTTCGTACATTTAGTAATTCTGATGATTTAATCAATGCTCGAAGTGCGATATTCTTCGACCCAGCAAAACCTTTCAAACAGCTAGTGAAGGGAAATATGCTGAGACCAGGCCTTCCTTCACATGGACATATCCTCTCCGCTTATGCTATTTATGAATTTGAAAATTCTGTGTATAACTACAATAAAATTGGTGAATTCTCCTTGCATCTCTGTGCAGGAGAGACACAATACCCCAACAACAGTGACACCCTCTCCACCTCACACAGTCTATTGGTCCTCCCTGAAGGAATCTTCCTTCATTCCATTCGAAGGACCGATATCCCGACAATATACAAGCTATTGAGTAACCAGGAGTTCATTACAGAGAGTAAGCTGAGCCAGCTGCGAGTGACGTGTCCTCACATAGAAGCTAAGAGAGTCGAGAAAGATCACCACATCATCATCCTCAACGTCAATGATCATTATTTCAACATCTCTCAAGCACAGGAGACCATTACGTGGTTCAAGGAGGAGTTAAAGGCGTCAGATAGAGACTCTGTCTCATACGTCATCACGAAGGATTTTGAGAACCCTAACGATCGTCAGAGCATCCAACTCTATCTATTCCCTCAGCGAGATTCCTTTAATGGCGTGGTGACAAAGCAACAGGTATCAGGGATTGTTCAGAAGAGCTTCCGATGACATGAGTGATCAGTCTAAGTTTCTCGCCGGTGTGTATAGAGGTCGATGCTTTGGATAGTTTTGTCGAGGATGAGATTCCTCTTGTTTTTGCTTGCTGATATAACATAATAATCATCAGATGCCACTTGTTTTCATTCTTATAGATAGTATTACAAATCTCAACCCAACTAAAGCAGTAGGGGCTAACTGGATAGCGACTATAGTCTCATGGGAGGAGTGAGTGAAATCTCCAGCGTTGGAGAGTCTTTTACGGGCGTTTGAAAAGATTTCATTAAATATTTTTTCACATTCTGTCAAAAGCTTTGCAATCAATAATACGATTTCATCTCTTAGCGCAGATACCAAAGAGGATGAAACATTATCAAGTTCAATCTGCAGATTTCTGGTTTTGTTATTGTTAATAGTGGGCAATTCCAGAGGTAAATATCAGTCTCGTCAGCGTTTAACCAAGGGTTTCGAGGCGGCCCCACTTGAAAATTTATCCTCCTTTAAATAAAAAGGTGAATGCACCCACATAAAGAGGTTTTGTCTCAAATCGTTATTTTTTCAATAACTTTTGATCCAGAGAATGTTATCAAATAATTTCAATTATGTATGATTCAATATCTCATCAAGGTCATATGACTGAAAAAATAATTGAAATCTCTTGATTATTAATGGAGTAATCATTAAAATCCCATTAACAAAACAAGAAAGTTCAAAGACCTATAACTTTATGCAGATTACTCTGTTTCACACGAAACAAATTTTTTCCGAAAGAAAATGTAGAGTTGTCTTCCTGGTAAGAGACGATTTGAGTTATTACATGTAATGGTGATGATATTACACTTTCAAAAAACGAAGGTTTTTCATGCAAAAGAGATTTACAGCGGTGTAACTTGTTATCATTTGGTGGCAAGAATAGTTGATCATCAGTTGGATATGACATATCTCCTTTTTTGTACCCTAACTGGTCAAATAGTGTAGTCTTTTGCCTCATAAGTGTATAAAATACATTTTGGAAAAAAATACTGGCGTAAAATAAAGTAAAAATACTGTAGTGTGATGATCTTGATAGATGTTAATTTTTCAAAAATTCAATTTTGAGAAAACTTGGTTTTTCTAAAGTCCCTTTTAACGAGATCCTTAACAATCAAAAATCAATCGATTGAATCAATTCCTTTCTTCTTCTTCTAATTCCTTCAAGAACAATGCGTTTTCTGCTTAAATGGGTTCGATTGATTCTCGTCGTTCTTTTTGATACAGTTACTGATTTTTTGACATTTCAACCGAAATTTACAGTTGAGGCAAGGGATTGTCCTTTTTTCCATATCGCTGAGCAACGCCCCTCAACCACTTTGATCGATGTTGATCGGGTTGTTACTGAAGCTAACGATCATATTGCAACGTGGATTCCCCAAAGTGTTAAGGTTCCCCCTCTCATTTATTCCAGACTCTCTCGCGGAGGGAAAACTACGTTTCTCCTTTCTCTTTACAATCATTTAAGAACAGCAGGACAGCATGCAGTTATTTCCATTTCATTTAATGGAGGAATAAAAAATTACTTTAAACCTGGAGATTCTGCTAAGACTAAATTACTTAGAGCAATTGCGTCCAGGTTTTTTAAGGATCCTGACGCCAATGAAATTTGGGACGTCAGCGAAGATCAATTATTAACTCATATTGAAACAACTCGAAATGGACTACCTGTTATTCTACTTATTGATGAACTTAATGAGTTACGTTCCCCGTTAGATTTTGAGACAACTGATTTTCTTATAAGAAATTTCCTGGATAAACGAGATCGCATGCTCGTCTTTACAACGCATGTACCAATGGGAGCTGCTGAATTAGTTCATTTAATGAAAGGAATTAGTGCTCGTGATATAGTGGTTCTTTCTCCTCCAAGATGTTTCAACCTGCAAACCATTCAAACTATTGATAGGTGCGATCATATCACTCCTGCAGAAATTTCACTTTATGGAGGCATTCCGAGCTTGATTTATGCAGTAAAGAATCTTCAATACACACCAATTGCGCGATTTAATGAGGTGAACTACTCTTTTTCACCTGAAGAAGAGGCAGAAATCATCCCAGCGTTTGTGGATTGTGTGCTAACGGGAAATCGTCACCCTTGTTTAGCTCCTTTTGAAAGATTTGCGACAGAAGAAGCTGATCGTAAAATCAGATTTCCTTTAATTTATATTAGTTGCATCTGCTCTTTGTTTGCTCACCTCCGAGATTATTTTGCAGTTCCATCCACTTCGTTATTAAATACTTACGCTAATGAAGTTGGATCAGGAAAAGATTGGGAATGTATTATTGAAATTTGTATCCTATTTCATGCATTGCAATGGAAGTATTGGAATGTATCAGGTCCTTTAAAAATTGCAATGGGCGAACCAATTCATGAGAGAAACGATGTTGATTTTGGTCGTTTCGTAATAGGTGCACAAATCACAACCCCTCAAGACGCGCAACGGCATATTTTTCAACAACTTGATAGAAAGAGGCCAGGATGTTATTTGCTCGTCTCTCAATTTCCTTGTTTCTCAGTTTACGATGGCTTTATTTGCCTTAAGCGTGCTGAAAATTCCATTGCAATCTATGCTTATCAAGCGAAGCTTGGAAATGAAATACCAGCTCCTCCAACAGAAATTCTAAATTGGATTCAAATTGGGTTTCTTCTTCGAGGAAGGCCTGTTGAAACACCTCGAGCTCGTGAATATTGGTACCAATATTCTCGAGAGAATATGGAAGAGTTTTTAGGTTATTCCTTGAAGAATTTACTTCCCCTCCA
>VFQN01003233.1_pt1 | contig 23704 bp, 33 predicted proteins | sample 3512371 | NCBI WGS metagenome assembly VFQN01 (sample SAMN10412370, study PRJNA504923) | tailings metagenome | isolation source: Replicate 2 from Balatoc abandoned mine | place: Philippines: Itogon, Benguet | collected 2017-08-28
ATCGGGGTGGTATCCCTCCGCACTGCCCTCCAGGGAGGGCAGTTTGCTCCGGGAATTTTCAATCAGCTGTGGCGCTCTAACAACCTAGCGGTCGAGATCCACAGCGCTGCGCTGCAGCCGCTACTGGAAAGGGTGGGTCTTGGCTGGGATCGGTGGGCTGCGCTGTGCACACGACAGCAGCATCTCCATGCGGTTATTTTGCAGCCTTGGACAAGGGCCGTCTGCAGCGTGCGGCAATGGACGAAGGCGCGATTGCAGCGCAGGGCCGCGACACCGATCGGAATGAGGTTCTTAGTGCTCTTGTAAAGCAAGGCAGGTGGCGTTTCCGGCAAGCAGGCAGGGCAACAGAGACACCCTTGCCAGTAGACAAGGCTCCGAAACTCGTGCGGCGCTGTTTGCCTTGCCTAAATGGACATTTTATGCCGCTCTGACCTTTATAGGACGCTGGCGTCCTGAAAGCCCTGGGCGTGCTCTTCCAGCACGAGGGAACGCCCGAGGTGGGTGAAGTCCTATGCCCTGTCCGTCCGCGGCAGACTACCTTGTTGGCCACAGCATGCACAGGCTATTGCCGTAGCACCGTTTCAGTGCAGCAAGCAGCTGCCTTACCTGCCCCTTCCTGCCCCTATCCAGCATGCGCACACGAACGCCCCTAGGGCACACACACCCAGATCTTGGCATCCCATCTCGGCATTCTCCTTACCTCACCCACCCGACCTTCCCGGTCGCCATCCCGCCAGGACGTGGACACCGTCCACAACCTGCTGGCACTGGGCCGCGGGCTGGACGACAGCGCCGCCGCGGCGGACGTCCGCAGGCGCCTGGTGGCGGTGCAGCAGGCGCGCGGGGAGCACCTGCCGCAGGAGCTAGCTGCTGACCTGGAGCTGCTGGTCAGGTACCTGGACGGGGGGCCCGCGGAGCGCCGCGAGCTGCTGGGCGGCGGCCTGTACGTGCGCTGCGCCGCCGCCCACCTGTTCGGGGGCTACACGGGCGCGCTGGAGGTCGAGGCTGGGTCGGGGGGCGGCTGTGTGGTGGAGACGGACACCCTGATGATGCCGATCACCATCAGGAGCTACTCCACAGGTGGGCTTGCAGCAAGCGGTTTGCAGGTGTGGCACAGCACACGTGGAAGGGGGTTGGCTACCCCTGGAATGTCATCTGAGCTTAAGCTCGCCTCTAGCTCAGCCGTACGTCGCCACAGCACATAGACGTCAGTTGAGAGCACTGCGCTGGCCCGCATGGTACTACGCGTCCTGAAGCACATACAGCCTATATATTGGGCTTGCCGGCATTGCTGTTCAAGCATGCATCAAAACCCTCCCGCCCCGGCGATGACCTCATCTCCATTTCTCCTGACCCCTTCAATGGTCTTTTTGACCATCCTATCCACGCTTGACACCGTACTATCTATTGCCTTCTGTACCCTGCAGATCTGTCGGTGGCGGAGCAGCGGCTGACGGGCGCGGCCAAGCTGATCACCTACGCGCTAGACCATGCCCTGGTGGTGGCCCGCACGGCTGCCGACGCCCCGCCGGAGGTGCGGGACCTGCCCGTCAAGCTGGTGGTGCGCGGGCTGGTCCTCATGGTGGAGGAGGAGGAGAAGCGGCAGCAGCAGGCGGATGAGGAGCAGGCGCGCGAGTAGCTGGGCGGGCGGGTGCTGAGTGGGGCGCCGGGCGGGGCTGAGAGTGCCACGGTTGTGGTGGTTGTATGTGGCCATCGTCCGTGGGTATCTGCAGTAGCGGTGTTTGGGACGGAGGCTGTGACGTTATTGTGCGGGTCGGAATGTGTAATGGTACGCGCTGCTGGAATAATGGAGAGGCCAGGGGTTGGGGAGCAAGAATGCGGTTGCGTGGGCGGTTGCTAGTGAGGTCGGCGGCTGGGAGCACGTGCGGTAGCCGTGTGCCGGCTTGGCGGCCGCAGCGCTGTGCACGTGGGCACTGTTACGCAGAGATGAAGTGCCGTCTATACGTGTGCCCTTAGGCTAACGGACACATTGCGTTTAGCCTAAGCTGGTACAAGAGCAGTTAAATTGGAGGCAGCGGAGGTGCTGTGGGTACATGCATCGATAGCAGCTTTCGTTGCTGGGGGTCACGGGCATTCCTGCGCACCCACACCCCCGCATCCATGGACGGCGCTCACTCTTATTACTCGCGGTGCAAGGGGCTCCTATGCTCGGCATGCGATTTTGTGGCTGCAAATTTGCCCAAAAGCTGTTTGAGCTGAACGAGATGCCCATATTGGACACCTAAAGCGAAAGTTTTGTGTTGAGCGTGCATTGGCGTGTGATGATAGCAGAGTGGGCCTGTGCCGTACAGTTTGGCAAGGGTAATAATGGCCTCAAGGTCAATGTGCACTCCTCCGTTTGATGCAATCTGTGTATGTGGCAGCCGTCCAAGCTGCTCGTGCCGGTGCCGTTTAGTGTATGCCGAGCGTGGGTTTCATTTCGCAAGCGCTGTGCGCTCCAGTAGTGCCGCCTTGCTAACTGTTCGTGTCAGGAACAGGCTGACACTCACTTGGGGTCAATACCGTACGTAGAAGCTGCGGGCAGTTAGCAGGGAGGTGCTGCTGTTGCTAAGCTCCCTACTACGAGCGCCAGGGTCATTGGCTGAAGACGCTGCACCCAACACCTTTGAGGCGGATCTGGCCGCGCTGGTCTACTGTAACACGTGATTTAGGTTGCCTGGTTGTGTGGTACAGGGGACCCCGTCTGGTCGGGGTGTCGTACCATACGCACCGCCCTGAGGAAGGGGTCAACGAGACAGCCCTCCTAAAGGAAACAGAGCCGCTACTGCCAAGGCCTAGTCACGGCCATGGCACCACCCCGAGCATGCATGCATGCATGCAGTTACAGGTTCCCGAAAGAACTCGTGCGTTAGATTGTCAGGCGGGTGCCCTCAGCGCCCAAGCGTCCGTAAGACCCAGGCGCAGCTTTGACAATCAGCCCCCAAGTTCCAGTTATGCGACAGTGTGTATTGTGAAGCGCTGCCTGCTATACCGATATCAGCAGTCCCACCTGGTACCATTAAGACCTGGTTCACGCGGGCCCAGAGGGGACTGTCTCAACCGAGCGAATAAACCCGCATCCGGGACGCCCATACTGAAGTGCAGCAGAACAGCAAATGCAACCCCACATGTCACCTTCCTAACCTTCCACCGACCCAAATCACGTATTGCCACCTAAGTTTGCAGTTCACGTTTCCTTCCAAGACGCAGCCCCGTCCCTTCACGGACAGAGGACTGGTCCCGGCCCACCCGCATCCTTCTCCATCATCCGTCGTACGCATAGCACACGTCATCGTCCCCGTCCCGCCCCTCCTGCTCCTCCCGCTCGCCCTCCTCCTCCGCTTCCTCCTCTTCCTGCTCCTCCCCCTCCTGCCCCGCCACGTGCTGCTGCTGGTCGTTAATGATGTGGTCGGAGAACAGGTAGGTGGTGAACTTGTCCCGGATGAACGACGACACCTGGGCCCACACGGGGTCCGGCGAGTCGGCGCACGAGTTGAGGTGCGCCCACTGCATGATGCCGTCGTCCACCGCCGCCTCCCCATGCTCCTCCTTCCCCTTCCCCGCGTCCTTGCCCTTGCCGCCCGTTGCTCCCGCTCCCTGCACGTCCTTACCCCCACCACCATGACCGCCTCCGCCGCCCTCGCCGTTAGCTTCACCGCCTGCCGCGTCCGTGTCAGCGGCGGCGGCGGCGGCGGCGGCAGCCTTTGCGGCGGCGGCGGCGGCCCTGGCGGCTGCCTGCTTGGCGGCGGCGGTGGCGGTGGTGCCGTCGCAGCGGCACGTGGTGGCGCTGTGCGTGTCGCACAGGGTGGTGGTGTCCACCTGGGGGGAGGGCGTGTGCGCGTGTGGGGCAGCAGCGCCGGCTAAGCAAGAGGGCTGGTGTGTCGTCGACGCCATGATGCACCGCCACCATGCTTACCGTCATTCACCTCTGGGCTACCTCCACAGCAACCTCTTCATAACCAGTCCGTCCTTTTCCCCCTGCACTTATGTGGCTTGCCTTGTATGTGGTCTGTGCTGAGTGCGAGAACCCAAGAGCAATGGAGAATTTGGCAGGTGTCCGCCCCTCGCTGCCCCGGCCCCGTCATCAACACCCACCTTGAACAGCGCCCGCAGCTCCTCCTGGCTGAAGGTCCTGCTCTGCGCCGCCGTGTCGTCCACGATGGCGGCGGACAGGCCCTGCTTGGCCAGCTGCCGCTGGTACACCTGGGGCGGGGGAGGGACAACACAATGCTAGTGACGCGGGAAACGCGGGAGGGGGAAAGCGTGGGGCAGCGGGTGGGGAGGGAAGTGGGGAAGTGGGTGTGCAGGTGGATGCGCGGGTGGGGGCGTGGGGTGCTTCGTGTGTCGGGGTGTGGGGATGTGAGTAACAGAGGGAGTGCGGGCGTGGGGCTGTGGGGCCACGTGGAGGTCTGAGGCGCGAGAAGGTGTCTGCCGTATGGCTTGACACGTGCCTGCTTCCAGCACGCCTTCACATGGCTTCTGGCCAAAGCGAGTGCCCGCTTCGCACCCTTTGCACAAGCGGCCGTAGGTGCGGCTAGCCGGACGTGCGCACCTTCTCCTCGATGGTGCCCGTGGTGAGCAGGCGGTAGATCCACACGCGCTTCTTCTGGCCCTGCCGCCACACGCGGGCCATGGCCTGCAGGTCGGACGCCGGGTTCCAGTCTGCAGCGGGTATCGAGTGGAAGGCCACGAGAGGGAACAAGATGCTATCTAGTCATGGTGCGAAGCGACCGTGTCATTCACGTCTTTTATGTACGTAACGGCACACAGGCGACCAGCCCCAGGGGCACTGACGCGACCAGTGCCCGAATCATTGCCACCACCAGGCGGTTGGCCTCAGCCCCATTGCACCTTAGGGATCTATTCAGTGCAGGAGTAGCACCCACGCACCCGGGTCGAAGAGCACCAGGCGGTTGGCCCCAATGATGTTGAGCCCCACGCCGCCCGCCTTGGAGGACAGCAGCAGCACGAAGGAGGGGTGGGCCGGGTCGTTGAAGGTGTCCACCATGGGCTGCCGCGCCTTGACGGAGCAGCTGCCGTCCAGGCGCAGGGACACCCAGCCGTGCGCGCGGCACATCTGGGGCGGGGGACGGCGGGGCATCGGAGACGGGGGTACCAGTGGCGGGAGACAGAGGTCTCGAGACCGAGCGACCAGGACAGGGGGCGGGGGCCATGGTGCGCAAGGGAGGGGCGTAGGAGCGCAGTGTGTGCATGATTGGTATTTAGGTGTATGGCCGCTGCATGGCCTTGTTGGGTGTGTCGACCGTCGAGGCTGTCAGATGCACGGCAGGGGTAGTAGCCAACACCTGTTATCCGCAGGCTCAACTAGGCGCAGGCAGTGTCGGCCCCAGCCCGGTAAAGGTCTAGCCTCTCGGAGGATAACTTCCACCCAGTGCAATGTGCTAATCGTATCACTTTGTATTTATCCTGCTAAGCGGAGTGGGGCCCACACACGCCTCCGCCCCAGCCCGCCCCCACCTCCCCCAGCACGTCCAGCGCCTCCGTGTAGTTGGACACCAGCACCACCTTGTCGCCGCTGCCGCTGTCGCGCACCGCCTTGAGCATGTGCTCCAGCACAGCCACCTGCGGGGAGCGAGGAGACGGGAGGGGAATGGACCTGTCATGCAAACATGTAGCCCCACCGGCGCAGGTGCGCAGACAAACCTGTAGGACCACACCCTCACAGGCCAGTGTGTAGGTACGGAAGTCACACTTACATGGCCCATCCTTCCTTACCGTGTAGTGCAACACTAGCCGGGGTGCTACCGCTAGCCCAGGTGCTACCGGTTCTGCAAGTGCAATCACCCGCACGGAACGCGCCCCCGATCCGCACCTTGCCGCTGTGGTAGGCCTGGCAGGCCCCCGGCTTGTACGGCGGGTACACCCCCGCCTCCCCAAACAGTGGCAGGCAGCCCTCGAAGCCCGTCACCACCGCCCGGCCGTCCACGCCCTCCTTGTAGCCAGCCGCCCCGCCGCCGCCGCCGCCAGCGCGTCCCTTCCCGCCCTCCCGGCCGCCGCCCTTCCGCTTCCTTCCCTCCCCGTCATCGTCGTCGTCACCGCCGGCGACGGCGGCAAACACGGTGGCGGCGGCGGTGGCGGCGGCGCGCTTGGCTGGGCGAGCGGCGGCCGCCGCGGCGGCCGCAGCAGCCGCGGCGGCGACCCTGGCGGCGGCAGCTGCCGCTGCTCCGTTGGAGGGCGGGGCAAACATTTGGTAGATCTGTGGGCAGCCGCATCAAGGGCGGGATCGCAGGCATCAGTTATGGAACCTGGTGGCTGTTGTTGAAAGCAGTCCGCGCCGCACGTCCAGTGTCCAAGCGCTCTCCCAAGCCACCCGGTCACTGCTGCCACTACAAAGGGCGCACCCTAAACCACCTGAGCCCGTCCCACCGCTGTCTACGCTCGAGACCCTCACAAGTCACAACTCGTACCCACTGTGCTCATGGGCGCAGCACACAAACTCCACCAAGTTCCTACATTACGACCAAGCCTAAAGCCCAAGCATAGCCCCCATCAGGACGGACAACGCCACTACCTGACACCGAGTGCCCCTCTCACCAGGTCGGGGTGGCAGCACATCTTCTTGAGTGCCGTGATGGCGGCCAGGGGCGACAGGTCCACCGCCGGGGCCGCAGCGCCGCCGCCGCCGGCCCCAACGCCCGCACCGCCTGCAGCAGCACCCCCCTCCTCACCCTCCCCTCCTCCTCCGTCACCCTCCACAGCACCGGTCCCGTCCTTGGCACCTGACTTGCCCCCGCCACCCGCCTTTGCGCCCTTGCTGCGACCCGTGCCGCCCGCCGCCCTGTCCGCACGCCGCGCCGCCGCCGCTCTGTCCCGCTCCACCGCAGCTGCCCGGCCCTATGCGACCATGGGCAACCAGCACGGCACAACCGTGTGAGCAGAGTAGCTGGAAGGTTATCGTACAGTCCCCAAGCACGCATGGTCGACACAGCGTACAGATGTATGGTCCAGACCTCCAAGCCCGTGTCCCCCACGTTGAGCCCTCAGGGCCGCCGCCACTGCACGTGCTTCACGCCCAGCTATGACCCTGTCGGTTCAACCGCCCTCGGTACCCCACCCGCACCTGCAGTGCCCGCACCACGGGCGGCGAGGCCAGGAAGTGGGCGTACAGGCGGGCCTGCAGCGGGCTCATGCGGCAGAACACAACCTGCATGGGCATACGGCGGGAGGGGGTGGTGTCAGTGCTCGTCAAACCTTCTCAGCTGCAGAAGACAGCACCCCACAACGCCAGGGCTATGCACCTTAATCTGTTCCTCGACCTATGCCTGTGAATAATGCTGTCCTTGGTTGTGGTGCTTACACCATGTCCGTTTGTCTCCTACTACGGGTTTGCCGCGGTCATGGCCCCCTCCTCCTCCCAACGTCTGCCCCGCCCTCACGGCCCCGCCCCCGCCCCCTCCCCCGCCCACCTGCTCCACCTTGGGCGGTAGGTACTGCTTCATGAGGCCGCACGTGCGCCGCAGCATGAACCGCCCGCACAGCTCCAGCAGCCCGGCGGAGCGCTCGACTCCCAGAGCCACCTCGGCGTCGGACGCGTCGGCGTCCTGGTGGTGGCGTGTGAGGGTTAACGTCCCCGGATATGCAAGGGCGCGTGTTGGTCAGCGTACACGTACATCCAACGTGAGGACGAGGAACGGGGTGTGAGGGGCGGGCACCAGCTTAACTTTGGCTCCGAGGTGCCGGTCTCCCTCTCCCTATGCAGGGGCGCGTGGGGCGTGGGGCTCCCTGTCCTTTGCCAGCCCCCAGACCGTGTGCGAACCCGCCCCCTCTGCGCTCCGCACCTGTCCCCGCAGGATGGGTCCCTCGTACGTCCTGCGGAAGGCCGCCGGCTCCCCCAGCAGCCCCGGTACGGCCACATCCAGCAGCGTGTAGAACTCAGAGCTGGGAGAAGGTGATGGGTGGTCCAGGTGGGGTTCAAGTACGGGGAGGACGGGCGCAATGGGGTGGTAAGCGCGGGGGTTGGGCAAGGTAAGGTGGGGCAAGTCATTTGTGAAGGGCGGGTACCGTAAGCAGGGTGCAATAGGTACACACGTAGTTAGGGGGCGAGGTAGAGGCTGGAACGCAAGTGGGCTGGGTGCTAGGAGAAGAACGGCGGGAAGGGCGCGGCGGGTGATCGGTGGCAGCGTGGGTGCCACGCTGCCATGGCGATGCGGGTTAGCAGCTCGCGCATCAGGGGCGTAGTACTGCGGCGCGGGCTGGCAGAGGCAGGGAGCTGCTGTGCCGCAGTGCCAGCCGTTCCGTGGCACCCACAGGTCGTTCTGGATGGGCGTGCCCGACAGCAGCAGCCGCAGCTTGGCAGGGAGGCCGGCGACCGCCTACGAGGTGGGGGTACGCGTAAGACGCGAGGAAAACGTGTAAGCCGTCAGGGAAACAGGGTGGGGGTCATGGGAGGATAGGCAAGAGCACTAGGTGCAATACCGGTAGCTGCTGCAGAATCTGAAGTGCTTTACACGGCGTACAGTGCGCCAAGCCAGGTAGGTGTACTGTGGGTCAGGCAGCAACGAGCAAGTGCAGGGAACCCGCCCACCTGCGTAATTTGGCTCTCGCCGTTCTTGAGCTGGTGTGCCTGCGGTTCAAGAAGCAGAAGGGAGAAGAGTTATGTCCTCGGCAAGAAAATAAACCTTGTGCAAATCATTCAGGCCCCGCGTGTTCGGCCCTACTGCCCGGAACAAGAACCTCGCCGACGCGTCTACTTCACTGGGGCGGTTTTGGGCCTCTCAAGCGCCATGCCTTCCCAGCCCACACCCCACCTCGTCGCACACCACGATGTCCACGCCCTTCTTGCCCACAGCCTCCTTGTGCATGCGGAACGTGGTGTAGCTCATGACCAGCACCTGGGTGGCCAGGAGCGGGGCCAGGAGCGGCATTAGGAGCGGGGAGCTTGGACAGCGTGTGTGGGACCTGGAACGGAGTGCGGCTGAGGTGGGCGAGGCTATCTGACCAACGGGTTGGGAGGCAGCGGCACAAGACGGCACATGGCTTTTGTACTATAAGCTGGCGGCAGGAATGCGTCCACCGGGCCTGCACTTAGCTTTGACAACGTGCCTTGCACACCTGCGGCCTTGCAGGCCTTCCGCACAGTCACCGACACCGTGACGCCCGCAGCCTCGCGCACTCACCTGCGGCTTTCCCGCCCGCACAGCCATGAAGCCGCCAAACGACGACAGCGCATCCTTGACCTGCAGCCGCACAGATGGCACGCCATTCACATTGGACCCGCCCAGTCGCTACAACCCCAAGTATACGACGAAGTGGGCAACCCTTCAGCTAAAACACAGCGCCAACTTCAGACCTGCAGCCAACGGGAACCCTGAGTCGGCGGCCGCAATAAGCCTCAGTCCACGCACGGCCACAACTGGCCAGGCTCGTCACCGGTGCTACAGCAGGGCTCCCCAACACAGCCAGCTGCCACGCAGCTTCCCGCACCTTCTCCGCGCGCGTGTCCTCCACCGCCACCGGCGCCACGCGGTCGCCCAGCCAGCGGCGCAGCTCCGCCGCCCAGTTGCTGACCAGCGAGGAGGGGCACAGGATGAGCGGGCGGGCGGCGGAGGGCTTGCCGTGCGGCCCCGAGGTCAGCAGCGTCCACAGCGTGGCAATGGACTGAGTCAGGGCACAGCGGGAGGAGTTGGACGTGTAGGTGTTGGAGTTACAAGCTTTCAGCAGGGAAGAGGGGAAGGCGCTGCCGGCCTCCGGGTATGGCAGCAGGGCATACAGCGCTAGACCCACGCACTACACGGGGCCACCCACCGCTTGCGCCCCCGGCTCCCTACGAGCACGCATGGGCACAGCCACCCTTGCCCGGCCGCCCCTGCCCCCGCGCCCCACCTGAAACGTCTTGCCCAGGCCCATGCCGTCGCACAGGATGCACCCGCTGTGCCCCTCCTGCCGCAGCCCCGCCAGGCAGTGCACCATGAAGCGCACGCCCTCCCGCTGGTGGGACCGCAGCTGGGCCGCCAGGAAGCCGTCCACGCGGATGGGGCACATGCCACGCAGCCGCTCGGGGGTGTCCGGCGCATGTGGGTCGAATATGAGCAGCGGCTCGGCGGAGGCGGCGGGGTCGGCTGTGGCCTCCTCTCGGGGTACGACGGTGTGCAGCTGGCGGAAGAGGTTCTGGAGCGGCAGCAGCGGCGTGCGGCGCATGCCCAGGGTGCCGCGGGTGCCCAGCTGGCCTCGGTAGTTGGGCAGGGGGCACTGCGGAGGGGGAGGGCAGAGAGGAGGGGGGAGCAGGGTGTGCCAGAGGAGAGGGAATGGGTGGTAAGAGGTTAATTTTGGTCAGGTTAGCCATTTGGGTTACAGGCAGTCAGCGCGGTGTTGATGCTTTCGGCGGTCAAAGGGCGCCAGGTGCTACGGTCCTGGTGTAAGGCAGCGCAGCCCCGGGAGCACAGTGCCAAAGAGGCCCGACCCAGATGGCGTCCTGCATCATCTGGCACTGCAGCCACTCTGCGGTGTGGACTGGATAATGCAAAGCATGTCAGGTCATCTGCGCGCGGTCCTGCAGCTGCCCGCAGCACCAGTACCGTTAGCCCACGCACCTTGTACGGCGCCGACGCCGGCTTGGTGACTGAGCCGCCCGGGCCTCCAGCTGCCGCAGCAGCAGCCCCCGCCACGCCGGAAGCTGACAGGCCCGAGCTGTAGCGGCGCCCAATGCCTAGCGTGGGGGCCGAGGGCCGGGGCGGGGCCCCTGACCGCGGCACCAGGGCGGACCGTCTGACCGCGCCGGTCGCCAGCGGCAGTTGCGCTGGCTTGCTTGGCTGCTGCTTCTTTGCCGGCCCATGGTCGCTTTCGTAGTCGCTGTCAGCGTTGCAGTAGTCGTCGCTTGCTGGCTCCTTGTTCTCCGCGCCCTCAAAGTCGTCGTCGTCGTCGCTGACCACGGCGGGGCATTTTGCTGCCTTGCCGGTCGGCACTGCGGGCTGCTTTTTGACCAAGCACCCTTTGGATGAAGGAGCTAGCGAGCGTTTCATAGGCCCCTACAGCGAGGCTGACGCAACAGCAGCTCCAAAATTAGATTTCTAGGGCGGAGGGGGCTGCCTACGGGCCCCGCGTCCAACTCGCAAGTCATCCACAAGCGCCATAAGAGGCTGTTTTGGTTCTCTACTGGCAAGAGGTCACCAAGTTCTCTAGCGGTAGAGCTCCAGGTGCGGCAGGTGTTTTCCTGTACGCAGGATGGCCACAGCACGTCTTGCTTAAATGAGTTATGTAACCTCTTTGATAGGCATTCTCTCCTGCTGCAGGCAAACAAGCGCTTGGCAAGCGGAGTAACTCGTGCCAAAATGCCGCTGCTTCCATGCATGCCAGATTTCAGGGTCGAGATCTCGAGAACGTGTAAGTGATCAATAACGGAGTGAATATAACTTTAGAACTCATTGATGCACAACCCAGTAAAGCCACTCGTGCAGGTTGACAAGGGCCTTCGCGTCTGGGGACTGACCCACGGGTCATGGCGATTGCACGCAGTGCCATTCCAGCTGCGCAACCATTGCTTGTCATGACTCGCAAGACTTGTGCACGGTACCGCAGCCGCTAACGTTGGGATGGTGAAAGCAATTTGCTTGCATTCTTACCAGTTACATGTCACAGCAAGCCCACACGGCCCTGCGCAAACCAACAGTTACAGTAGCTGTACTGCACCAGCCACGCGCGATGTGCCTCTGTTGTGGGGTCCGTACTTCAGTTGCCATTCCACGTGGCCCGTCCCACAAGAGCACGCCCAACCCATCCGTACAACAGACCCCCGCCAGCCCTTCTTCCCGCCTCCAACCCTCCCATGCATTCCGAGCCCACACCTTCCTCCCGCACTTTGCTCGCTGCCGCCCCGCACGCACAGGAACACGCAACCGACCTCCCTACCACCGTACTACACCCTGACACCTTGCCACCGACCCCCCCCACCCGCCACCCCACTCCCGCACCCCTCTCCCGCCCCGCACTGCCTCCCCGCGCTTCACGCGCACCCCCACTACCGCTGCCCCTGCACCTCCTCCTCCTCCTCCTCGTCCTCCGGCTCCTCCGCGTCCGCCAGCAGGCTGACCGCCTGCCTGAAGTCCCGCTCGCTGAGCTTCAGGGGCTGCAGGTCGGAGCTGTCGCCCGCGCGCACCGAGACGGGCGCCATGACGTCCTGCCAGGCGGTGTTGGAGAACAGCTCCGCCACCACCACGTCGTCGGACAGGTCCAGCTGCTGCAGGCCGTCGTACTCGTCGGCGGGCGGTAGGAAGAAGATGGTGCCGTTGTTGGCGTCGCGGAGCAGCAGGAAGCCGGGCACCTGCACGGTAGCATGTGCGGGGTGGAGCGTGTGTGGGTGTGCGGGTTCGGAGGGGTGTCGTGCAGACGTGGGGGTGGGGTGGTGGCTGGGCGCGAGGTGTTTGCAGAAGCCGTTGCTTACGGAGACTGGTTTTGCGTATTGGTAGGGGTGTTGGAGCTCGGCGGTGTGGGTGACTGGATGTGGGTAACTGGCTAGGTGAGGTATAGCACCGAAGCGTGCTGTGCCAACGGCACTGCCCATGCGGCAGCGTCTCACGGCACGAGCCTCCCATGTGTTTATGTGCAATGATTTTGTTAAGTTACATGCATTCCTCAGCTAAGATATGGCTTATGAGAAGTGGCTCTGTGCACCTGTGGACAGGCCCTCCGTAGTGCAGGGTCGTAGGACACCCTGCAGGAGGCATCCGTCGGGTGTGCCGAGAGCTCAATCAGGTACCCACCACCCGCCACCCGTGTTCCACTACACAGCGGGTGACTCCACCCCAGCCCGCTCCCAGGGCACCCACCTGCATGTCTGGCCGCACATTGTACCACCGTCCCTCCCGGCTGCGCAGAGACACGCGCCCATCGAGCTCTCGCCGGAAGCCCATCTTCAGGCGCTCCTTGCCAATATCCTCCGCCTTCAGCTTGTTGTTCAGCAAGCTATCAACGAATTTGCGCAGCGGTTCCGTAGCCAGGTTCTCATCGAACAACTCGTCAAGACCGGGGCCACGGGCCTGACGCTGAGCCTCCACGGCTGCCATGAACGGGTCTTGGGGGTCCGCGCCAAAACCCGGCAGGTTGTCATAAAGAGGAGCCGCAAAAGCAGCGTTATTGGCCGTGAGCTGGATTACAGCAGCGGCAGCGGCTGCAGCTGCAGCAAGCGCCGGCTGAGACGACGCATTGGGCTGCCGCGACACTGCGCTGCAAACCAGTCGTGAGCTGCGGCTCTTGATCTGGTGCGCCTTCTTGCACCCAATTCCTAGCCGCGACTGCTGACCCGCGAGCATTCTGAACCCGAACCTGTCCACACTACGCAAAGTCAGGTCAGCCGCGGCGGCTTATTGAACCAAGTACACTTGACAAGAAGTGCAATTGCAATTGAGTTGCTCAAGCTGGACGCTTTGGTGGGTTACCCATCCGATCTTGCATCCAAGGCAGGGCAAGGGCCTGTTTGCCCTGTTAACGCGTAGGGAATTCCCGCGGGTGGCCGAGGCAACCCCCATAGCGACACCACACACAGCACTTTGGGCGCAAACAATTACAAAGGTCGCAGCTGCTGCGCGGGACTGTTGCGTACGTTGCACATACCGTGCAGGCACGCACTCGGCACGTGCCCCCCTCTTGCGTGCCCCGCTGTCAATGCCAGGGGACCCCCTGGTCACCACACACTGCCTATGTACTCTATCTACTCTATGTCATCTGCGAGCGCGCATACACTTGCCCCTTTGGGGCAAGAGCAAAGCGGGAGAGACCGGCTTCGCCGCCCCCCCCCCCCTTCGCATTCGCGTGCGTCATTTAGCCCACTAAAAGGTTATTGTCCGGCAGCACAAGATGCAGTTGCCCAGGGTTGCCGCAGCGAACACATTTACAGCACCTGGAGACGTGGAGACTGGAGAGGCAGGTGTCGGCGTGCATTCGTCAATACCAGGAGGCAGGTTAGGTAAGGGCACGCAACGGCTGGCTGCGGGTTTTACCGTATACAGTTCAGCTGATGGCCTGTAGTGGCAGGTAGCTCTTGACGCTGCTGCCATCCCCGGAGGCGCATCCATGGAGCCTCCAGGCCATAGTGCGCGAAAAATGGCACACTTCAAGCTAGTGGGGGATGCATGCGTGTGGCCAGGGCCTGGTGTGGCCATGCCCACCATTGCCGCATGTTGTCCCTGACGGCTGGCCCCAGCGGCCTGCAGTAGCAGCATGCATCCCTTGTCACAGCCTAGGTACATGCAGTTGCACCGGGAAGCCGGCCCGCTGGCCGTGAACAGCTGGATGAGCAATACGGTCCAGCCCGGTGGTTAAGCCACCCGTGGACAGTCCGTTCGCACTGCAGTTTGAGAGCTCCCTGCGTCGCAGTTACGGTGCCGGCAACAAGTCCACACTGTTCCACGTGCCCAGTCCTTTCCGGCGTCGAAAGCTGCTTGCGCACGTCTGGAGCAGCATCTCGCAGGAAAGCAGCTACCGGCAGTCATGGTTATGCTCGGCTGTCCTGCAATCAAGGTCTCGCAAGTACCATAATTGAGCGCACTAGCCACCTTGGCTTTGGGCAGGCGTAACACTCCGCACTGCCTCCACAACATCTGGGCTGGACCTTTGGTAGCGGGAGGCCCTCCATTACAGCGCATGAAAGGATGCCAGAAAGGCGATCAGGCTTCAACGCTGGACCTGCCTCAGCATCCGCAGCAGTCCCAGGCGGCTTTGCTCCATGGGTCGTATCCTAAAACGCCAACCCGCCTCATGGATGGGTACGGGCACGATAATGAGCACGCATCTTCCCCAAACACCGGGGGCCTACTGGTTACGCTCGCTCTGCACCGCATAACACGCGCAACCCGTACAACAGCAGCCCTCCTCCTCCTCCTGCAACTCAGGAGTGCGCGCGTAACGGAGCGCTCGTGCCAGTCAAGCCCGACACTGCTACTCTAACCTGCCCACTTAGTGCTTGCCCTTGGGTGTCCATGTGTACTAGCCAGCCTAAACGAATGGCGTTCATGTCCATAATGACAGCCTCATTCGAGCCTACACTCCACTAAAGTGGCAGGGAGCAAATCCAAGGTACAGGCTGTAGGAGGCTACGGTGGCCTACCTGTAGTATAGCTTCAAGTGCAGCATGGGTCAACCAACCAACCTTAAAACCAATGCAACACAAGCCGCCTGCGCCGAGGAAGGACTCTATTGCATCGTAGCTCGTTGGACGTAATGACCTCCAAGGCCAGCGCGAACTGGGGGTAGGGCTGGAGGGGCTGTGTGGGAATGGCTGGGGGGACCTGTCGGGCCTGGTGCTGTGCGGGGCGGCAGCGTGCCTGGCTGTCGTGCTAGGGCGGTTCGAAGCCGTCTAAGGAGCTGGGCTCCAGGACAGCTTTCCATCGCGGATGTGGGAGGAGTCGAACCTCCTTGCCTAAGTGGCAATGCCCCTGAATGGCACAATCCAGCAACACTGAATCCAGCAACACGCCAGCCCGCCAGCCCAGCGCGAACTGGGGGTAGAGACAGGGTGCCGGTAAGGTAACATTCCACCGTATCAGCTGGTGAGCGGTGCACATCCTAGGGGTAGGGAGGCAGGCCAAAGGCTTGATTTCCCGGCTAACTGCCTGCTGTTGGCATGCCCCCATGCCTTCCCACGACCCTCGTGCCTTGCGGGCTACACATACTCCACGACAGCAACACAGGGCAGAGCCCTGCACGCTCCTGCAGGCCCTCCGCGCCCGTTCCGGGACCCACCTGCCCTTGCATGCGTACAGCCCCATGGACGCTGTAAGCGCTGCAAGGTACCGCCGTTGTCACAGTGGCCCGCGTGCATAGCGAAATCCAGTGCTGCTCCTGTGGCGATGGCGGGCCCAGCGCACCGGCGCGGCCCCGCAGCAGCCTTCAGTATGCGCGTTGTTGATGATGCAGCCACCGTTGACGCAGACCACCGCTTACCTCCAGCTGCAGCAGCTGACACCAACACCCTTGTGGGTCGATAACCGCAAAGCGGCAGAGTAACTGGACCGGAAACGGCCAGCCTTGTGGGTGAGTATGGGGTGTTACTGAAGCGCGAATCTTGTACAGCGGGGCAATGTGCATGGATGACAGGCCGGAAGGAGAAGGGGGTATGAAGGAGGGCCGAGCAGAGGGCCGTTCCTTCACCGCCCCTCAGCATGCCCGACATTGCCCTACTGGCTGGGTTGCGATTTGCAGTGTGAGGACAAAGCGGCGGTAGCAGTATGCTATTGTGGTTCCTGGATGTGAGTGCAGCGCGTTGCGGGCACCTGTCAGGACATATGGGCTCGGGGCCCCCAGGCGTGGCAAAATGGTGCGGTACACGCCAGGGTTGCTCCCGTGGCGTGCTCCCCTGCTACACGCTGGCATGAGCCAACCTGACAGCACTTGTGCAAGGACTACCGCCTCCCTCTGGCGAAGCGGGGCCGTCATTTCCAGCATCGGGCGGGTGAACTGTGAACCCTGTCGCCATCCATGTGGTCCCCACCCAAGCGGTAGCAACTGTGCGGAGTGTATCGAAGAAGGCAGTAGTGCCCATAGGCGCGTTTAAGAGCCACATCCGGGCCAGCTTGAGGCAGCAGCAGTGCGTCCAGGGCTGCACCGTCTGCCAGCATTTTGGTCGCCCGGCGACGACGCATAATAGCTTGCTGCCGAAGACAGGCAAGCGGAGCGTGCCGATAAGAGTCAAGTGAATCATGGAGCACTACTAGAGAGTAGAGACACGGTCTGCTTCGCAATGGCACGCAGGGCAAGCTGCACGTTTCTGTATGTTGTATCGGGCATTCCCACTTCACAAGCCGCAAACAAGGGAATCACCATGCATGTTCAAGCTTATTCAGGAGTGTACATTGAAGCCACGCTTGTCCACGCTTGTGCACCGGGGCCACAGACTCTCAAAATGTACGGGACGCCAATTGCCCCCCCACCGCAACCGAGACAAGACAGGGGCCCGGAGCTCTTCCCTAGTTGCCCTTTTTTGACGTGCAACCTTTAAAAATGCTGCAGCGTGAGCTCGGCCGCACGGCCGTGCAGGTGGGGGCGCCTGGCGAGCTCATAATTGGGTCTAAATGCACCAGCTAGCCCGGACGCACACCGACCATGTTGTCTTCATATACGCAGGCCAATGGCCGCAACGTTGTGGCGCGCCTGCGCCCGGTCGCTGGCAGGTGCGGGAGTCAGCAAGTGTGCAGCCGCACCTCCACAAGTTTTGCAGCCGTCGTGCCAGCGCTCACCTGGGCGCAACGGCATTCTCACGCAGGCGCCAAGCTGTTTTCAAGGGTGTCAGGCCCTCGGTGCGCGTGTTTGCCGAGGCCCCGGCTGCTGGCCAGGCTGCCAAGGCTCCTGCGATGCGGCTGGAGGATGTGAAGGAGGGCGCCGAGTATGAGGGCACTGTGGTACGTGCAAAACGTGCGCAGCCATTTGCTAAATTTCAGTCAGCAGTGTGTTGATATCTTAACACGAGGACTCCTGCCGCGCAGACCGCGGTCGAGGAGTTCGGTGCCTTTGTGGACTTCGGTGCCGGCACGAACGGCCTGGTCCACATTTCCAAGCTGCAGGTATGTGAATAAAAAATTGCCAACATGATCTAGGGGGACACGCTGGTAAATGGGCTCACGCCTCAAACTTGTGTCGCGCAGGCTGGGTTCACCAAGAACGCCAAGGACGTGGTGTCCGCTGGCGCCAAGGTGACCGTCAAGGTCCTGGGCGTCGATGTTGAGAAGAAGCGTATCTCTCTGGCCCTCACTGCCGGCGGTAGGTCACGAATTTTGTGGTCGCGGCGTTTGGGGCGAGCATGCAAGCCGAGTGCCTGCTTGCGCACAGCGCCTTACTTACATCATGTATTTAATGTATGCAGCAAACGCCGCTGCTGCCGCTCCCGCGGCTGCGGAGGCGTCCGTGGACGAGGACGTGGTCGATGAGCCGGCCGAGGATTCGGCCGCTGCTGAGGTGGAGGAGGACGTCGAGGTGGAGCTGGAGGAGGGCCAGGTTGAGGTCCGCGCTGATATGCCTGGCTTTGAGGATATTCCCTTCGTTATGGACGAGGACAACGCTGACGAGCTGACGGAGGCTGCTGTTTCCGCTCTGGAGCAGGACCTGGACAGCGCCGAGGTGCGAACCGAGAGGGCAGCGTACTTCCGGGCGGCAGCAGGAATGCCGTGACGGGGTGAACGAAAGCAGCAGCCGCAGCGGGCAGCTCGGGGTCGGGGGGAGGGGAAGGGAGGAAGGCAGTGGCAGTGCTTTGGGGTGGCTTCTGGGCGGTGCCACTGCTGCAGGCCTCGATCGAGGGGCGCTGCTCCGGCGCTGGGAGATGGCCACTGGCAGCCATTACCATCAGGCGCCGCAGATTGGACGTGCGTCTACTCGTTAATGGGAAGGAACGACTAAGGAGCAGCAGCGGATCAAGCACAGCTGGGTTTTGGAATCTCCTTTGGGGGGTGGCTCGGCAGCAGCAGGCCAGCAGTCGTTCGGCCACCAAGTTGTATGCGCACGTGATGTCGCACTCATGTGTCTGGGCGTCATCCTCACCGGCACCAGCCCCGTTTGCTTGGTGCCTGAGGCACGTCACCGCGCCCACGCAATTTGCTATATGCAGAAATGAGCAACCGAAGCCACCCCATTCCACAGCCAGCCACTGTACGCCTTTGTATTTGTAAGAGCATCCCAGTGTATGGCATCGTGCCTCTTTTCCCTGTCAGCCCAACCCGCAACCCGGGACTCACCACGCACCTGCCTGCACCCCTCCTTTTTCCCGGCCCAGATCGTGTACAACCTGGAGGCCCCCGCCTACATGGAGGAGGTGTCCGGCAAGGTGGTCCGCGTGGAGGACTACGGCGCCTTTGTGGAGTTCCAGTGGAACAACAAGGTGCTCACCGGCCTGCTGTCCCGCGACGAGATGAAGGTGCCTTCCTCGGCGCTGTCGGAGGAGGCGCAGGCCGAGCTGCGCGCCGAGTGGGCTGACACCGAGTTCGAGATGCCCGCCTACGCCGACCTGCCCGACAACGAGCTGGACGTCAAGAAGTACTACGCCCCCGGCCAGGAGGTGCGTGCACGCAGCACGTGCACCTGCTTTCTGGCCTCCCTAGCCTATTTTTATTGCCGCATCAGCTAGGGGCTGCACGGTGCTGCTTGTTGCGTCTTCATGATCCGATGAATAAGGAAACTCCGTGTCCCTGTTTGCCGGGACCAGCCCCGCTTCCCGGTTGATGGACGGGGCTGCGTGCTGGAAATGGACCAAAACCGTTAACCCGTACATATATGCGTTGTTGCTCAGATGCAACTGCAATCGTGCCAAGTGTTTTGGCAGGCCCAAGCGTATTCCACATTGCTGCCTTGCATCAGTATAATGCAGCACTAGCCATGAGTGTATTGGCTTTCGGCGCGCATGGTGTCAGTACCATTACACGCTCGCAATATCGCCTGCGGCTCACGCGGCTCCGCTGCCCCGGTCCCCAGGTGACCGCCTTCGTGCTGGAGACTCCCCTGGTGGACGGCCGCGGCATCAGCCTGACCCACTTCACGGACGAGGACGTTGCCGCCGAGGCCGTGGAGGCGTACGAGGCGATCGACGAGGACGAGGACGAGGAGCTGGACGCGCTGCTGGAGGACGCCGCCGCCGCCCTGGACGAGGAGGCCCTGGCCTTCGACCCCGAGAGCTACCTGGAGGACGACGAGGACGACGCCGGCATGGCCGGCGGCGTGGACCTGTCGGACCACGAGGGCTTCAGCGCCGACCTGCAGGAGGGCGCCGCCAGCCTGTACGCCGTGACCACGCTGCGCGCGGGCCTGATCAAGGGCAAGAACGGCCAGGTCGCGCCGCTGGGCCTGCCCAACCGGCCGCTGGTGAGGCGGGGGTGGTGGGGGGTATTGGTTCCTGGGGATCAAGGTTCCTCATGGCGGGATGCCGGGTGTGCCATGGGGCAGCGTTGCGCGCTGTGTGCACGGTGACATCTTTTGCCCAGTGCCTTGGTTCGCCACTCCTTTGATCATGGTGCTAATCGCTTTGCGCCTCCTTGGCCGCGTGCTCCCTGCAGGAGCGCGACATCACCGATGCCGGCCTGGCCCTGGGCTCCCTGGGCACCACGGAGGTGGACTTCGAGGGCGATGAGGTGCAGCTGGTGGACTACTACGCCGGCGACGCGTACGACGACATCCCCAAGGACATCCTGAAGCGCATGGGCCTCAAGATGCACTTCAACGACCAGGGCGAGGCCGAGTTCACCGAGCGCGAGGGGCACGTGAGTACCGCACAGCCAGGGCACAGCGGTAGCCGCTAGCAGCATGCGCGTCGGGGGTGCTGTACCACCAAAGAACGCAAGGCGGGCCTGCTGCCTGCTACCCTGCAGGTTCGCCAGTCCCGTCCGTGCATGTATGCGTGGCGCGGAAAATCTCACAGTTGCCACCTGCTCCACCGTTACTCCCTTGAAGTCTTACCTTACCTTTGTCCTGTCCTGTCCCACCCCGCAGGAGGCGGTTGACCTGCCCCTGTACCTGTTCGATGGGAACGTGGACGCCCGCGCCGCCGCCTTCGTGGCCGACCTGCTGGACGACGACGAGGACGAGGCGGAGCTGCCCGCGCTGGCCAAGCGGACACCCATCGTGCTGGCCGCCGCCGTGCAGAGTTAGTCGGGATGGAGGCAGAACAAATGGAGGAGGGTGCGGAACAGCGGGCGAGGCCAGCAGGGCGGGGAGCTGTGGTTGCGGCCGGAGCACGCGAGGCGGAGGGAGGCGGCCTAGCAGGCGGTTGCTGGCAGCTGGCGCCGCCTGCTCAGGGGCTTGGGGTTCTTTGTGGCGGTGCAGCACCGGCGGCTCAGCAGCAGGCGCAGGCGGGCAGCGCTGGGGTCGGCGGATGGCTATGCCGTGCTGGTGGAGGAGGCGGGGTGTAGGCCCATGTGCTGCAGATGCGCTCATGTGTCGGAGCGCTTTGGCGACTGGTGGTTTGTTGGGTCGTTGGCCGGTCGCCTGGCCGCCGGCCCTGATGTAGATCCTATGAGTTTGCATGCACGTATGCCTCGATGACTGAGGCCATATATGTATGCGTGTGCCTTTTGTGGTGTGCCCCTTGCCAGACATCTCTGCCTCGGCCGTCAAGGCGCTGCGCGAGAAGACGGGCGCGGGCATGATGGACTGCAAGAAGGCGCTGGCGGAGTGCAGCGGGGACGCGGAGGCCGCGGCTGAGGTGGGCGCATTCGGGCTTCATTTGCAGCCCGGGACGCTGTTGTAGCTAGGCACGGTGGCACTTGCACGCCGTTAGACCCACCCGGTTTTGCTTTATGTACTGTGGGTGGATGGCGTTTGCTTGGGCAGCATCCGGACCCGCCTGTGCAACACATGTGGGGTACGCCAGGCCGTGGACGGCCGTGTAACATCGTATCGTTTCGTGAAGCGCATAGCCGAAAGCATGTGCTCCTTGCTTTCAACAGCAGCAACTGCATTCTCACGCCTCTGTATATGCCACTCAGTCGTCATGCAGCTTGTTGCATGGCAGAAGCGAACCGACACACCATTGTCAACAGCAACATGCCAGTTGCTCACGTCTGCAGGCACCCGCCTCGACACCGCTCACAGGCTTCGGCACCAAACCACGAGCCGCCTAACGCCCGCACCTGTACGCAGTGCCTGGCCTCTCTGCCCGTGCGCCGCACGCACCTACCGGCACACACGTCCCCACGGTCACTGCACGATAAACAGGGCGACCTGTCGGGTGCGCACCACTACCCCGCGTGAAATCCTGTACATAATGCTCGTGACTGCCCTGACCTAACGCAGTGGCTGCGCAAGAAGGGCCTGTCGGGCGCCGACAAGAAGGCCGGCCGTGTAGCCGCCGAGGGCGCCGTGTCTCGCTACATCCACCCCGGCAGCCGCCTGGGTGTGCTGCTGGAGGTGAACTGCGAGACGGACTTCGTGGCCGCGTCGGAGAAGTTCCAGGCGCTGGTGAACGAGCTGGGCATGATCATCGCCGCCACCGACTGCATCTGCGTGTCGGCCGAGGACGTGCCCGAGGAGGTGGGCTGGGCTATGGCGGGAAACGGTTGCCTGCATGGCGACAGTGGCGGATACCCGCGTCTTTTGCGCTGATGTATCAGCAAAGCCGTAGCATGCTCCTTCACCTGCACGTGCGGCGTGGGCGCGTCTCCGGGGCAGCGCAAGTGGCTTGGCCGGCATCTCTGCCGCGTGCATACGTGCCGGAGGTTTGGGTGTCGCACTACTACACAATCATACCGATACCACCGATACCAGCACCAACCCCGCCGCGTGTCGTACACCTGCGCAGCTGCTGGCCAAGGAGCGCGAGGTGGAGATGGGCAAGGAGGACCTGGCCAACAAGCCCGAGGCCATCAGGTGGGATGGATGAAATCGCACGGGGTGTGGGCACCACACCGTCCTGTTGGGGCCTATGCACGCTGCATGGGGGCCCAGCCGCAGGCAGGTGGTGCTGAGCGGCGTGGCGGCTTGCCTTCCGTGGTCACATTGATTATCCATTGCGTACAGTTGCATTGGGCAACGCAGCCGCGGCGATTGTGCACTTGTAAGACACTGGAGCCCGTGTTGACCGCTGCGCAGGGCCAAGATCGTGGAGGGCCGCCTTGAGAAGATCAAGAACAACATGGCGCTGACCAACCAGGCCACGCTGTCGGACCCCAACAAGACCGTGGCGGAGCTGGTCAAGGAGACCATCGCCGCCGTGGGCGAGAACATCAAGGTACGGCACATAGATCTACGGCAGCCGTCCGACTTGGGGCCTGTATGTTGCGTGTCGGCGGCTACCCTGACTACTGTACGACAAAGGTTGCGGCCCTGGCAGCGGGAATGGCGCAGCAATGGCAGTGGGTTTCCCCAAGCTCACTTGACAACTGACTCGTTATCGCGTGTGCCTGTGCGTGTTTTGCGTGCTTAGATCCGCCGCTTCGTCAAGTACCGCCTGGGCGAGGGCCTGGAGAAGAAGAGCAACGACTTCGCGGCCGAGGTGGCGCAGCAGACGCAGGCCAAGGCGGCCGCGCCCGCCGCGCCTAAGAAGGAGGAGCCCAAGAAGGAGGAGCCCAAGAAGCCCGCCGTGGCGGTGAGTACAGTACGGTAGTGGGGCTCATGCGGTTGGTAGCCGCCTGCGTACCGGCTAAGTATGGGGTCCACCTTGTGTCGCTCCCCTCTCACTCACGCCTTGGTCGGGGCACCGCAAAGCCCCACGGCACCCGCTAAGTTAGTGACTTGTGGCCGTGTGCCTTCCAATTCGTGGCAGCAAGACGTTCCGGGTATGTTTGATTTTCGCGCACCTGATTCCTCACGCGTTGCTTCCTGCCCCCAGGTCGCTGCCTCCGTGGTCAAGGAGCTGCGCGACAAGACTGGCGCCGGCATGATGGACTGCAAGAAGGCGCTGGCGGAGAACGACAACAACATGGACGCCGCCGTCGAGTGGCTGCGCATGAAGGTGCGTTGTTTGTGTCATGGAGACGAGGACAGCCAGGCCCGCCGGCCCGTGGCCACTGCCGGCTCTGGCCCAGAAACGATCTCCGTAGCTTGTCTTGCGCATGCCGGGGATTTAGACTGACCAAAATGCCGGGGACCCTTGTTGGCTGTCCGGTGGCTGACATGGTTACTCAACCTGCCCCGTGCCACTGCCTTCCCGCTCCCATGACCCCAGGGCCTGGCGTCCGCCGACAAGAAGGCCGGCCGTCTCGCAGCGGAGGGTGTGGTCGCCTCCTACATCCACCCCGGCAGCCGCCTGGGTGTGCTGCTGGAGGTGAACTGCGAGACG
>VFQN01003234.1_pt1 | contig 23703 bp, 19 predicted proteins | sample 3512371 | NCBI WGS metagenome assembly VFQN01 (sample SAMN10412370, study PRJNA504923) | tailings metagenome | isolation source: Replicate 2 from Balatoc abandoned mine | place: Philippines: Itogon, Benguet | collected 2017-08-28
GAATTTCCAGACCCGAAGGCACCGAAATTATGAGCGGTCAGAATTTTTCGCCAAATAAGACCGGAACACTGCCTGCAGGTATGGTGCTGACGCAAACAACAACTAATGCGGATACCCAGGGTTCCTTCACCGTCGTCTGTCTGCAATTGTAAGCGTCCATCTGAGCTTGGCTGTAGCATGGCAGTAGCTGCAGCAGACGCACACCGCAGTCCAGCGAAGGGGCAGTCCACGTCAATGCCTCACCTGTGCCGGCAGGCGGCATGAACAGGGACAGGTCCACCACGGGAGCGATGCATTCAAAAGCAGCCCGCGGGTAACCCGACGCTATGTCGTCCAGCCTGCAGTGCACCGCCGCCACCGCCGCCCGCCACCAGCGCCGCGCCAGCGGACCGCCGCCCCCTATCCACGCCACCGGGCATTTGCCCTCGCCCCCGGCCCCGCTGCCAATGTCGCTGCCGCCGCCAGCACCACTGTTGATGCTGCTGCCGCTGCTGCTGCTCCTGCTGCCATCGTCCTCCGGACCTTCCGCGCCACCGCCACCACCTTCTTTCGCACACGCACCGCCGCCGCTGCTGCACCCGCTGCCGACAGCCCGCCTTCCGCCCTCTCTACCCTTTTGGCCACTGCTGCTGCTGCTGCTGCTTGCCCCCGAATTGGCAGGAACTGCCCCCTTCCCACGACCACCTGCTGCCCCGTCCCCGCCACCACCTGCTGAGCCGTCCCGGCTGCAGCACTCCATTACCAAGCGGCTGCAGTTCACAGCTAGCAAGGCGAGCGACGAGCACGAATGGGCATCCAGCGTTGCGCCCGGCCCCTTTTGCCCAGTCCCGCAGCTCAGTCCCGCCGTACCGCCAGCGATGCGGCCCTTGCTGCTGCTGCTCCTGTCCCCGTCAGCGCTGTGGCGTCCCCCAACGGTATGCCCTTCACCACCCGGCCCCTGCACCTCCGCCCGTGTCCCGCTGCTCTTAGCCCGCGGACCGCGCCTACCGCCGTGCTCTTGCGGCCCTCCCCTAGCGGCCTTGCCGCCACTGGCCCCAGCCGCTCCTACTGCTGCCTCCGCTGTTTCCGCCGCCCCCTCCGCCGCCGCGGGCAGCCCGTTGCGTCGCCGCCAGCAGTCCGCCGCCACCTCCGCCTCCCGCAGGCACAGCTCGAACAGTCCGCGGGGGGCCAGTGGGCGAGGGTGCGGCGAGCGGCAGGGCGGGAAGCCACCCATCCTGCACATGTGCATCCACCAGCACACGGCAGTTGCCATGCAGTGGCAGGACAGGTCCGCCCTGCACATCTCCCGAAAAGGCGGCATCAGGCTGTCGTACGGCAGGCCGTACGTCGTACCGCCGTCCACGGCGTGCAGCTGAGACACGGAGTGGGCGGCCAGGGCGTACTGCGGATGGGGTGGGCATGGACAGGCGCAAGTCATCAAGCGGACAACACGACCATGTTGGGAAACGTGGCTTACAAGTGCAGAGGAGATGGATAGCCAAAGGCACGCACCACAATACATTTTTTTTGTTTCAACGCCCGGTTGTCAACACAGCGATAGGCATGACTGCATCTCTTCGCCTCTTGCGGTGCCTGTCAGCTAATACAACGTCTCGCTTGCCTGCTGCTCTCGGTGTCACTGGTGGAGAATCTCCAAGCATGCGCCACAGGCACATAGGTCCCCACACTTAACGGAGCAGCGCCCAACATGCACGATATGTACATCATTAGTGCGCTGGGCGCGCCGCTATTTGTTGCAAACGTACACAAGGAACGTCACCCGCCTTACCACGCACCTGTGTGCACGGCCCTATGATGATGCGCCGCAGAGGGTCCGACGGCAGCAGCTTCATGGAGGAGGGCGCCTCAGAATCCATGTCAAAAATCCTTACAACTTGCTTCAGCAACAAGTACAATGCGTTCTGCAGGTATGCGTGGTCGGGCGCGCCCCTCGCCTGCTGCTGCTGCTGCTGCCTCCTGCTCCCAGGCCGGTGCGCCGCGTCTCTGGCGGCGGCCACCGCCGCCCTGCACGCCGCCTCCACCACGCCGCTCTCCGCCACGGCACACAGCACCGCTGCGCCCAGGCGCTGAGAATGGGAGATCTGGTAGGAAGGGCGTCGGGAGGTTGCGGTAGCGGAAGGGCTGTGTGGTTTGGCTGGCAGGACTGCGGTGGGCGCCTGAGTGATGGCAAAGGCCAACGGCTTGATAGGCAGGAGGCACGTGGCCAGCTGGCGTGGGGTCAGCAGCGCCCGGGCGGGGCCGCGCTGCGCCTCGGCGGAGAGCAGGCGGCTGAGGGCCGGCAGGGCGTCGGAGTGCAGCAGGGCGGAGACCATGGACACGGCGCAGCTGTGCATTTGCTGGATGTGTGGGTCTGCGGGGGAGCCGTCAGCCGTCGCCGGGCGCTGAGGAGGGAAGTCCCCTCTGCTCGGTTCCTGGAGATCGCTGGAGTCGCTGATGCAGCTGAAGCCAACATGAAGGCAGTTGGCCACGAGCGCTGAGCTGTCCACCAGCAGCGGCACCCACTCCTCCGCCGAGGCCCCGCCACCGCCGCGCTGTGCTGATGCCGCCGCGGCGCTGTGCATGCGCTCTCGCTTTGCAGCGGAACCCTCGGCCGCTTCTGCACCAGCGCCGCTGCTGTTCGCCGCCACGAATCGCTTCGCGTCACACCCTTCGACGGGCCCCCAAGAGCCGACCTCCCGAAGCGAGACCGAGTAGACCTCCAACAGAGCCGAAGTTGCGTTGCGCAGCTCAGCGGGAATAAGTAGTATATAAAACATGGAATATTTTTCGTCGGTTGCCAGCGTGTGGAGCTGCTCCAAGGCGCGGGCTGCGGCTGCTCTGTCCCGCGGAGACACACAGCCGTTTCTCGCCAACCCCGCAGACGCCACAGCGCGCACGAGCTGAGAGCAGGCCCTGCGACCCTCTCTGACATTAGGAGGCATCCCTCCCTAGCTGTTCGAAGGAGCTAAGCTCTCCGTCCCTGAAAAGCGCGCAAGGGATGAAGCACAGGCCCGTGGGTCATTTGACCAAAGTGCTAGCTACATACGGTTGCCTCTCTATCAAAAACAGGATGCAACTTGTGCCCAAAGCCCAAGAAACGTATATGTTGCACGACTGCAGTTTGCTGTTGTCGCGTGCGATGACTAGCCTTCGACGATAAGTTGTACTCACTCCAAAGGCAAGCGAGAATTCCTTCGTATCTGCGTTGTTTCCATCCTGGCCACCGTGGGCAAGACAACCCCTTGTCCTACTCACACCTCCCAGCTCTTCAGCTGCCCCCTGCTGCAGTCCCCTGCACGCCGCCCTCCGAAGGCTGACCGTTTCCTGTTCCGCTCTGCGGTTGCCCCCCGCACGCTTGCCTGCACGCCCCCGAGCCCCCAGGCACGGCAGCATTTGAATGCTCCTCGCCCCTTACTAACGACTTATCCCACCTGCCGTCCATTCCTTGCCGACTCTGACCCAGCACATGGTGCGTTGACAGAGCTGTTAGTCCGTAACCACTGCAGGTGCCACCGCCGGGGCGCTCCCTGCATGCTGTTGCCCAACCGCCGCTTCAACTGTCATACGGCTGCCCGCCCGGCTGCATGTGAGCCGTGCACACGTGTCATGCGCTGCTGGAACAGCTGCCACGGCTCGTCCTCCGTGTCCCGCACCACGTGGCCTGTGGTGCGGTCCAGCCATACCTGCGGTTGGGGCGGGGACGATCGGGAGTAGCTTTGAGTGGTTGTAAGGAATGGTTGCAGTGGCTGACATGTGCTAAAGCGGACTCCTGGGGGACAAGCCACGCCCGGGTGGCGGTTGGTACGGGCCTGGCACTGAGCTCATCAACAAGAGCTGTTTTAGATATGGTAGTGCTCCGCATATCAAGCAGTGCGCGTCCATGGCCAGTGGTGCAAGTTCACGACATGTCAACCGTCAGTTGATGCATCATGCCTCCCTGCTGCGTGCCTGGCAACAGCACATGGCAATATGCACTGGCACTGACCCAAGCAGCAACCGCGGCCCCCACTATGGACTCTTGTGCTAGCGAAGCCGCCTAACACCACCCTGACACAAACGTAACTGTACGTCTCGCAGCATACGAGCAGCACCCCTGTCCACCATTGGCTCCCAACCGGTTTACGCACGGTGTGCCCCACGATTGCCAAGCCGCTTGGGGCCAACACCCCAGGGATGACGCGCCAGCAGGGGCGCCAGCGCGCTCACGTACACCACGTCAGCGGCGAGCAACATGTCGTACGATGCCGCATGCTGCTGCCGTACACGCTGCGCGTGCTGTTCCCCTTCACCCTCCTGCTGCCCGTCCCCCTCTGCGCTGGTATCGCCCTTCCTGCCGCTGCAGACAGCATCGTCACAACCGCTGCCACTGCCGCTAATACACGCGCCCAGTCCAGCTGCTCCAAGCTGCACACGTGCCCCACACCGTTGCGTTCCACATAGGGGCAGGGCCTGGGGCAGGTCGGTCAACGCCACGTGCCGGGCCCCCAACAGCGCCGCCACTATGCCGGGCAGCCCCAGGCCCGCACCCAGCTCGCACACGGCACGGGCCTGGGGCAGCAGGTCCCGTGGGTTGGGGTCGGTGGCAAGGTGCTGTGCCAGGAGGCAGGCGGCCGGCCACAGCTCCCAGCCCAGGAGGCAGTGTGAGGCAGGAGGAGGCGGTTGTGACGGGGTCTTCGGTGGCGGACTGCTGGTGGTCAGGTTGGTAGTGGTGTGGCTGCTGTGGTGGGTTGCGTTGTGTCGCTGGTGTTTGTCGGGTGGTGGGGTGGTGCTGGAGCAGGGTGGGAGCAAGGGCGGGAGGTCCGGGGCCACCTGGCAGGATGCATGCATGAAGGGGTCGGCGCCGTTTGAGGTAACATGGGACGACATCCGGCCTAGTAAGCAACCGAGCGGCCTTCCACCACTGCGCAGTCAAAGGTGGATACGCACTTCTCCCGCTGAGCTTGCGGCACTCGCCCCACGCACGGCCCCACGCGCCCCACCCTTACCCCAGGGTGTAGCAGGATGCAGTGATGGCAGGTACAACGCATGTTTCAAAGCGAAGTCAAGAGGTCTAGACCCCGATGGCATGTGCGGTGTACCCCAGGGTGTAGCAGCCGGGCAGTGAGCGGCCCGATCCTTATTGCAGCTTCCTCTCGCTGCATTAAAGCTGCAAAAGAGGAATGCTTTCAGTCAATCTGTAAATCGGGAAGGGCTGTTGCGACTCAAGCGCTCTTAGGCGCGCAGTCAACGATCCGTAACAGTGCTACGGACAAAGGATGGGAAAAAGTACTGTAGAGAATTGCTAATGCGGAACTGGTTGCGTCTGTGTGTATTACGCCAATTGCACGGTGCGATTCAGGAGCGTTCAGGGGAGCCCCCTTGTGCGGTTCCCTGCCCCAAAACTGGCATTTGGGGGCAAGCGCAGTTGCTTTAGGGAGCGCATTCAATACGTGGTAGCCAAGCTATTGCGGGGCAGCTGCATTTTCGTCGGGGTTCTCCGATACTTCAGTTCCGCGCACGCTGCAGCGCGGAATGCAAGTAACCCAGCTGCTTCTCGGCCCCCATCCACGATCCACGTGTTAGCGGCGCATAACACCACGACAGCCAACTGTGCCCCCTGACACGGCACGCGACCAGTTCCCACAGCGTTAAGAGGCAATTCATCATAAGCTACAGGTGGATGTGTGTAATTCGGCCACTTTTGAGCTAAAGTTGACGCCATAAATTAGGGCCGTACCCAATTTATGCGCTGAAGCGGTCAGGGGATAGCCCCATGGGTCCTCTTGATGGTGTAGGACCTGGGGAGTCAAACTCCAAGTACAGCATATCTTCCAGCCGTTCTTCCGTGACGTGTCAAAACGCCGCCCTTCGTTTCAGTGGTTGTAATTCGGCCACTTCAGGAGTCCCGGTCTTTCGCGCCCCTCTATCACCCCAACTTAGCCCAAAACTTAATTTTACAACATAATATAATCATCTCAATGTTTTATTGCATCCTACACGCGAGTGGCGAGCTCCGGCAGCTCGTCTGGTACCGATTGTTGGCTGAACAAAGCCACCGGCCGCGGGAGCAGTCATATGCAAACAGAACGTGGTGACTGTGCGCTACTGAAAGCCGACATTGTTAAGAACGAGGACAGCCACTTGGTCATGTTGTCCCAGCATCAACAGCGCAGTAACACGGTGCCGCACACGTGCCCAGAGCCCACGACAGACAACACCTGCACGCTCGGCACCCATAACATGACGTCCTGCTCTTTCTGGTTGAGCCTTTTCAGGAGGATGCAACCTATAACGCTCTTACATCGTGGAAACGCACATGCTGTGCCTCAGTCCGCGCTTTCAGGCGCGTTGAACCCTCCCCCTTGTGTGCAGCTCCTTGCCACCGGGCCGCTCGTATCCAGGTCCTGACCGCCGCCTCACCTGCAAACTGCCCAGGAACACTGTAGATAGCATAAATATATCCAATTACTTTCTTGTGATTACTTAAACGCGTGTGCTGGCTGACAACAGTGCTGTTTCGCTTATCCTTGCCGTTGTGCCGACTGTGGAGAGTTCGAGCGTCAGCCCACGCAATTGTTTGTTCTCCATGAAACAGACAACACTAGAAGTTATTTTATGTATCTATGTATTAGTTTGAATGTAATGGTCGCGGTTCCGAGGACGTTTACACAGCATGCGCGACCGACTGCAGTCCCACGGGTCTTCACGCGGCCTGCCCAAACACGGCCAGCGGCGAGAGCTCAATAGCATATAAACAACTTCTTTTAACATATATATAACAGTTTTCCGGTTTGCATTTAGATTTCCACGCCTGGCAGAATTTCTACGCGCAAGTGGCCGAATTACACCACTGGCCGAATTACACACATCCACATGTAGCTGCTGCCCCTTGCCGCCATGCTCCAGGGTAGCATTGGTACATGTCCTCGCCATGTAGCCTGTACCACTACCCTTCACCCCGCTGCCGTCAGTCCCTTCACACCGTTACACGTTATCTGAAGCCGCGACCACGCAGCCTACGAAATGCCCTCCACGCAACTTGTTCTCATCTTGATACGGCACCGGTGCTCTACAGGTGCAGAGCTAGAGAGGCTATACAAACGTACAGCTTGCACAGGGCGCGCACCAGTAGTGGGTACACTGCCGAGCTTCCGTCCAGCTGGTGAGGCACCGTTGCAAGTCGTTACTCAGTACTCCAACCGCATGCACGGACCCGCAGCGTGCCCATGCGAGCCCAGGCAAGCCCAACAGCCTTCCGAAACAAAGGCTTTCCAGGTATAAATGTCACGCACCAGCCCACAACCCAGCCGGCAGCTACGTACAGGCGAACGTTCAGCTACTCTTAATTGTGCATCTACCTGGGCATACCGTTATGCGCCCGCAAGAGCCCCTGCACCACCTCAATTCTTCTTACTGGTACCAGCCGCCTCGGCCTCCGCCTCAGCCCGCTCCCCGCCCCTCCTCTTTCCCGTGCACTCCTCCCTGTGCCCCGCCGCCCAGTGCGCCCTTTGGCACGCCGCGCAGCAGTAGGCCGCCGCCCCGCCGCACGCCCCGCCGCACCTCCTCAGCACCACGCTCGCCTCGCTGTCCCCCGCCAACCCCGCACAGCGCGGGTTGCTGCAGCAGGGCAGCAGCTGTCGCGCATTGCAGGGTGGGGATAGCAGACCCAGCCCAACCACCGGCCACAGCCCCTGCCACCCGCCCTCCACCTCGCCTTGCGCGATCATGGCCTCCTGCCATTCGGCATGTACTAACATTGTCGTCTTTTGCACCTTCCCCATTCTTTTGTACAACTGCTCTGCCGTTATTTCGTCCTCCTCCCGCACTCGGGCGCCGGTACCTCCTGATGACAGCAGCCCAGCTGTCGCCGCCTCTCGCTCCAGCATCCGACGGCAGCCATCAACCAATCCCTCCACCTCGTCCCCGCTCTTCACAATAATGCTGCGCCAGCTCTCCGCCGCCCGCAAATCCTGCTTCTCAAGCGCATCTACGCACAGGTGCTGCACCAAGTCCAGCAGCTCGAAGGCTCGGTGCACGTCCCCGCGCCACCATTTGGTCAGCCGCTTGTCCGCAACCATCGCCACCGCCAGGTCAAGCCAGAGCGGCAGCCACAGCGGCAGGGCGAACGACAGTAGCCGCATCCGCTGCTGCTCCGGAGGGGACAGGCTGCCGGCGTCGGAGGAAGTGGCAGTGGCAGCGGCAGCGGCGGCGGAGCCATAGCCGCTAGGACCCGAGGTTGGTGGAGCCGCACTACCGTCCGTGCTCCCGCCGCCACTGCGGCTGCTGCCGCCTCCACCAACCCCGTCACTGCAGGCGTTGCTTCGGCTGCCTTGATTGGCGCCACCTCCGCTGTCACTGCTGGCGCGGCCGCCGGTACGGGCGCTGTTGTGAACGCCGCCGCCTCTGCTGGTGGGGCCACTGGTGCTGACGTCGCTCATGCCGCCATCGTCGCCACCAAGACGGCTGGAGCGGTCGGCATCGCATCCGCCACCGCTGCCATCGCCGCCGCCGCTATCACCGGTGGTCGCTATTTCCCTCCCTAGCTCCTGCACCGCATTGGATGGCTGACCCTCCCCGGAACCCCGTTCAACCGCTACCCGCTCTGCGACATGGTCTGCAGCCCGCCATAAGTACGACATCATTCCCTCCAGCCAAGCCATGACTGTAGCGCACGCCTTGCGGTCGCCGCCCGGCCTGGCCCGCTCCTGGCACGCCCGCCGCGCCACCTTTGCCGCCGTGGCTAGGAACGCCGCCGCCTCCCTCTCATCACCAAAAGCCAAGAGCAGGGGCCAACTCGTGTTAGCGTGACCACCGATCACATCTCGGCACACATCCACTGCCTCGTTAGGCGTGTTGCAGACCCGGAAGCACGTGCGCAGCGTGCGCTCCAGGCAGGGCAGGCAGCCTGCGTCCAGGGCGGCGGAGACGGCGGCGGGAGGGGCGGCGGGCAGGGCAGGGCCTGCGGGCGAAGAGGAGACAGAAGTGTGTTAATACCCGGTATCATCAACTTGGATGTGTTGGCGCCCGTAAGCTAAGGAGGCTTCGCGTACCGCAGTGCGTGCTCACTGATATAAACAGTACTAAGTGGCATCATGTGGAAGGCCTCGCGATGTCCGTGGATAGCACGGAACGCTCTACAGAGCGGAACGCTCTACAGAGCGGAACGCTCTACAGAGCAGGATTTACGAGGCTCGGGGGAGTTGCCAGCAGCTGCAACACAGCCACATACGAGCAATGGAATATAGGAATGCAACGCTGAAATGTGGGCTCGTGGCGTGCACACATTTGACACGGGCTGCTCAGTGTGCTGGGCCTCACCTGGGTCGGACACGGGAACGGCGAGGGAAGGGCCCAGCAACCCGTCCACTGCGACTTGTAAACCCACAGCCGCAGCCTGGTCCACTGCGCAGTGCACCGCCGCCACCGCCGCCCGCCACCAGCGCCGCGCCAGTGGCCCGCCGTCACCCAGCCACGCGGCTGGGTTCTCCGATCCCCATACTGCGCAGCTTGAGTCCCCTGGCGGGCCGTCCTCTGCGACTGTTGCACCCTCCTTGTTCCCAACTCCAACGCCTCCATCCTCCCTGCTCCGGCCTCCGCTGCTTTCACCCTCCCTGCTCCCACCGCTGCCAATACCCATGCCGCTCTTGCCAACCCCGCCCTCGCCGCTGCCGCTGCCGCCCCGGTCCACGCCGCGACCGCCCTGGGACGCCCCCGCACTGCAGCAGCTGTCCACTATGCACCGGCTGCAGTCCAGCGCTAGGGAGGCGAGCGCGGGACACAAATCGATGTCAAGGGAAGCGAGGCGCGAGTAAACCCCAGTGCTGCATGTTGCCGCCACCGCCCTGGACTCCTGCTCCTTGCTGCGGCTCCTGCGGCTGTTTGTGCCACCGGCGAAGCCGCGGCTTCTGGTGCCGCTGCCCGCCCTGCCCGCAACGCCTGCAGCCGCCGCCGTTGCCGCTGCGGCCAGCCCGTTGCGCCGCCGCCAGCAGTCCGCCGCCACCTCCGCCTCACGCAGGCACAGCTCGAACAGGCCGCGGGGGGACAGCGGCTGCAGCGGGGGAAGACCGCCACTTCGGCAGACGTTTGCCCACCATGTCACACCAGTTAGCAACCATTTGCATGACAGCTCGGTCTTTCCCGCCTCCCGTACAGGCGGCATCAGGCTGTCGTACGGCAGGCCGTACGTCGTACCGCCGTCCACGGCGTGCAGCTGGGACACAGCGTGGGCGGCCAGGACGTACTGTGGATGGGCAAGGCACGAGGGATTGCGGGAGGTGATGTAACACCGACCAACAAACGACATAGAGGTGGGCAGGCAGGCAGGCAGATTCCGTGCCGTCAGAAAATGGCCACTCCTACATGGTGGGATGAGCAAGGCACCACGGTTCGGATGAGCAAGGCACCAGGGTTCGGAGGAGACGCTGCAATGCTGATATGGTAACGAAGCGGTGCATTGAACTGCATCAGACCTTCTTATCCCTCACACACGGTGGAAAGATTGGTGGACCTTGCTACTAGTAGCGGCAGGTCCATGGCAGGCACGCCCAATGAAGCGGCAGGGAGTTAGGCAGGTAGGCTAGCAGCTGTGTGTCCGTCAGATACCGGCAGCTCATATGCGTCGCAACGACACCACTTAACGGACATTGCCAGCACACCTGCGCGCGTGGTCCTGCGAGGATCCTCCCCAGATGTCGACCCTGCAGCGACCTGTCCCTGTCTGCCGAGCGGAATCCGGCGTCGTGTACTTGCAGCAGCACCGCCAGGAGCACGTGCAGCAGAGCGCTGCGGTGGTCGCTTGGCGAGCGGGCCCCTTCCTGCTGCTGCTGCTGCCGCCCGCCGCTTCCCTGCTCCACTGCCCCTACCACCGCCCTGCACGCCGCCTCCAGAACACCGCTGTCCGCCACCGCACACAGCACCGCGGGGCCCAGGGTCTGGGGCTGGTGGGGCTGGGCAGGGGACGGCGCAGGGGAAGCGGTGCTTGAGGAGGGGCTATGCCCCAGATGGGCCAAACGCACGGCTACAGAGCTCTCGTACTCGCTGCCTGCAGCATGGGGCGTGGGGCAATTCGCGGGGCTCTTGCCCAAGCCGGCGGATGCAGGGGTGGCGGCGGAGGGACACGCGGCGGGAGGGGATATGGCGCCGGGTGTGGGCTCAGGCGTTGGTGGCACGCACGAGGGAGCTGGGGCGGTGCTGGTGGTGGCGGTGGATGGTTTGATGGGCGATGGGTGGTGGGGCTCACGCAGCGATGTCGGGTCGGCGGGCAGGAGCACATCTGGTAACGTGTGAGCTGCCATGAGGAGCGCACTGAGCGGCTTGAGGCAGGTAGTCAGCTGGCGGGGGGTCAGCAGCGCCCGGGCGGGGCCGCGCTGCGCCTCGGCGGAGAGCAGGCGGCTGAGGGCGGGCAGGGCGTCGGAGCGGAGCAGGGCGGCAACCATGGGCACAGCGCAGCTGCGCACATGCCCCTTGCGCGTGTCAACAGAGGTGGCGGCGCGGGTTTGGCTTGCGCACGAGCTGCTTGCGTAAAGCTGCCGCACGTCGCTGTCCGCGGTGTTTGCGCTGAGCATGGCCCACAGCGAGTTCGCCACGACCGCCGAGCTGTCCACCAGCAGCGGCACACAGTCCCCTGAGGAGGGCCCTGCGCCGTGGCCTTCTGACGATGATGCCGCGGCTGCTGTGCTGCTGCTGTAGTTGCTGGAGGGTGTGCCGCCGCTCCGGACCCCATTTGCGTCAAGCAATTTTGTACCGGAGCTGCTATCCTCCTGCTCATGATGTCCTTTGCCAGGCGCTGAGGCGAGCGCAGAAAGCTCCCGTAACAAGACCGAGTATACCCCAACAAAAGTCGCTGCAGCCTGGCTGAGCTCTTGGGCGGTATCGTGTAAGTCCAACACAGACACCTGACTGCTTTGTTCTAGCATTGATTGATGTAGCTCTGCGAGCGCGCGGGCCGCTGCTTCTCTTTCGGCCGGGGGCAGAGTCCCGGTGCGCGCCAAGTCCGCGGAAGCCACAGCGCACACGAGCTGCGCAACGGCCTTTCGGCCGGCCTTGAGCTTGTATTTCGGAATCGTATCAGCCATGCTGGTTTAGGTCGCTAACCGGAACGATAGAGCGTAACGTCACACACGCTTTCCTCGGGCCCATGGGTCAAAGCCAGCAGAACTGCAGCGCTATTCCATATTATAAGTAGGTATGGCTATTCGCAGCACTTGAGCACAGAAAGAAACAGGTAGAAACATATAACAGCGTAGGGCCACCTCACGCAGCATAGGCCATGGTGGAGTAAAGCATCCTACCAAGCAAGGGATTCCCTGCACCCAACAACATGCTTCTTCACCGCTTTCGCATTTGCGCACGCCGAGTCCTACTGGCGGTGCTGGTGTACGGCATTGTATAACGTGCTACTCACCAAGCTGCAAGCGTGCGCGCAGTTTCAGGGACTCCATACCGTACACGCGGCCCGTGTGCGTGGCGGCTCCTCCTCTGGTCGGCCGGGGCTAGGGTGGTGTAGGCCTGTAGAACTTGCTCCACACAGGGCGGCCTTCGGTGTTAGCCATTTCCCTGTGTAACGACAAGGAATTTACGGTCGAAATATGATGCAGATGGCAAGACGACGGCAGGGGCAAGGGCGGCAAGGCCAAGGTGGCTTTGGATCCCCCACCGCCTGGCCGCCTGGCCCCTAGGGTCACGTGCCAGTGCCAGCCACGCACGTGCGCTTGGCCTTAACCACCGGGCTAGCAATGAGCACCGCAAACACATGAGTGGGATAGCTCGCGAGGGATCAGCACGTCCTGCTCCTCCTGTTACTGATATTATCCAAGCATACGGGTGCGCATGTTGTGACCCACAACAGCTACCCACGAGAGCCACTTTCAACCCCCATAACCATCCCCGCCACCAACCCCCATGCTTGGCCAGGATAGCACTATCGACGTTGCAACCCGCCAGCAGCAGCGTCTGCACAATACATACAGCTAGTCACTTTGCACATAATGTGCATGTTGCACTCGTCAGCGGCAAGCTTCGCTCTGCGTTACAAGGTGTGCTGCTGCCAGTCCTTCAACACGTGCACAGCCAGGCTCCTCGTTGCACAGTTATGACCTTAACCCGGTGATACAATGCTGTGCCCGGCCCCTGCTGTTTCCCGCTGCATGCTCCCCTCCTATTGTGCGTGGAGCTAGACACACTGTCACCTGCGGGGTGCTCCCTCCAAGCCGCCCTAGGCCGGGTTCGTCATGCAGCCAGCTCCTATCTGTCTGTCCTCCTCAAGGTGTCTGGCGTTGACCACAGCGTAAGACGCCATCACAATGCCAGCCAGAATCAGGCCAAACCATAAAGCAGACGTAGGCGTAGAAGGTGGTGCTACTGCGGAGAATGGCCGATCGGCACGAGCTATGAAGCCAAACCGCTTTGAAGGGTAAGACAGCTTTACTCGCTCTACAGCGCCATATATTCCACGCTGCGATATTAGCATGTTGGGAAAGGGCAGAGTATTGCATTTTGAACAAACATGTTCTGCAACAGTTGCCATCCTAAGTCCGCCACGCGGTATACGCGAACGCGTAGTAATTCACAGTATGTATTTGGTAGTGTGACTGCCGTTGGAGCGAGGTGCACATCCCACACCCGTTTTGTCATCATAGCGCAGGGGAGTCCCCTGGAAGACTGGAGCGCTGAGCACGTGAGCAGCTCCCCTGCTGAGCAGCCCTGAGAGTCTTGGCTGGTGGCAAAGGCGCTGCGTCGGGTACACCCAGCACCTCATCGAAGAGAACACTACACCACATATACATGCATTACCTGTCCAGTGTATATCTGCCACGGCGAACATTGCGGCTGCTTCGCACCTCCTCCAGACCCCTCTGACCTTCATGGCGTGGCTGGCATTTTGTGTTAAGAGATCAGATGGTGTTGCACACGTGCGGTCACGGGACGTGGTAGGGGAGAACGGGACGTGGGTGGTAGCTGGTAGGAAGGAACCTGGGAGAACATTTGGAAAGGCACTTCATGTTCTGCTAGCCCGGCTCTCTGCTCTGGCAGCATTGGTATGGGTTTGTGGCATGGCCTCTTTGCATCTTGCAGCAGTGAGCATCCAAGCTGCAGATGGTGGCTGGGCGGCGAAGGCCCTAGCGTGTTGCCATGTGTCATGGCTGTGGTGGTGTTGCTTGCATGCAACCGGGACGGCGCACTGGCCCAACGGCACAGGCCTGAAGTGAATATGGCCGTAAAAAAGTATGGCATGCGCCACCTGCGTGCCGCAATACCGTAACGTAGCAGTAGCATACTGCACGCCAGGATCTACACCACCGACAGGCCCCGACTGCTCAGTGTCAGGACAGGGCCATGTAAAAGACGTACCGGCGCCTGGCCTGGAACTACGTAAGCTCCTCAGCCAAATGCTGATACACGACCGTTACAAGTTACATATCCACAACACATACACTGGCATGCACCAACCAATCTGCGGCCAAGCCTACCTGCCCACCTGGTTGCCCCGTACAGCGGGTGCACGCACCACGAGAAGCAGCAAAGAGCAACCGCACTTCATTGTATCAGTCCGCCTATACCACCACAGCATGCTTTCCGCTTGCCGTGCAAGCGGTCAAGGCCACACGCAATTGCCATCATGCCCCGACATGCCCCCAGGTGTTGCTGTGGCTGCACCCCAACATGCCTAGCCACGTAGGCCAGTGCCTCGCCTTCGCACGCTACATTTCACACCTTGAATTCCTTCATTGGACCACGATATGCCCCGGTCGTACATACCAGGCCTTCGGGTACATGGACGACACGCCATAGCAGCCCCTGTGTCCGCCCAGCCCCACACTGAACTCGCACGCCGTCCGCTGAACATCCACGTGCGCAACAGCGACCAGACCGCAAGCCCATGGACCGGCTGTGCTGTACTCAGACATTTACTTGCGATGCCCTCCTGCATTGCCTGATGGCATGACTGCCGAAGTTTCGTCCGCCAGGCGTGCATGCCTGCCCTACCATGCCATCTACCGCCCGCGCACTAGCAGCTGCAGCACCCTGCCCCACCCCGCACACCGTACCCGCGCGCCCCGGTTGCGTAACGCCCTCGCAGTCAGTTGTACTACCTGAAAGCAGCAGGACCCCCCGGGATGCACGTAAGTTGTCCGGTCTGCAACAACATCCACCCATGCTGCCACGTTCCGAGCTCACACTAGCACCCGGATCCAAAGAGCTAGCAACCAGGTCACACACCACGCTGAAGACACACCGCCCCACCAGCGTGGCGCCCGCTGACCATCATCAAACCCTGCTCCACCGCCCCTCCACGCCTACCAATCCGGGCGTACCCAACTGCCCAACGCGCCCCTCCCACAACGCGCTGCCCCAGGCGGTCAGGCCTCCTCCCCAGGTGCCGCTTCTGCTGTCACCAGGCCCAGTAGCCCATCCCTTACACCCCTGTCGTTTCGTCCTCCAACTCATCGAAGGCCTGCTGCACGTCCTTTCGGCAGCCCACTGGCGTACCGTTCTCCACCAGCCAGAGCAGAGCCGCAGGTGCATAGCCTTTGCAACGCACCACCCTCGCCATTACGTCGTCTGCAACCCACGGCACGCGAAGGCGCCGCAGCGCAGTCAGCGTGCCCAGGTCTCCAGCCGCGGCAGCCACTTTATACGGCGAGGGCCCCGTCGGAAACATCCTCAGGCAACCCGGGTATGCTTGCGCCAGCCACTCCAGCAGCGCCTCGCAGCCGCCAGCCGCCGCCGCCTCCGGCGTCACACCCATACTCCAGTACGGCTGGTCCATCGGCCGCTGCTGCAGCAGGTACTGCACCAAGGGCAGGTCACCCCGCCTCACGGCCGCTGGAACCAGATCAGGTGTGGTCCCCCAGCCTCGCCACCCCGCCTTTTCCACCAGCAGATGCACCGCCTGCAGCAGCTCCCTACTCGTTGCAGCCGTGGGGCCGCGGGGCCACCGGGTCACCACCCGGTGCAGGTCCAGACCCTCCGCGGACACCCCTGCCTCGCACGCCAGCCATCGAACCATGGCCAGGCCGCCAGTCCTACCCAGACGCCCCATCCTAGCTGCAAGAAGGTAGGCCTCACGGTCAAACGCCACACCGGCATCGCGCAGGAACTGCACCACTGGTACGCTGCCCGACTGCACGGCTGCATGAGCAAGACCATCGGGCACGGCCCCCGGTCCCAGCAGGGGCAGCGCGTATTGCACCATCTCCACGCCCCCCTCCTTGGCGGCTGCCATCGCTATGCGTTGCCAGTGGCTGGCTTGCAGTGGCGCGTCACGCCGCTGCTGCAGCCAGCCCACCTTGGCCAGCCCGTCAGAGCTCCTGGCAGAGGCCTCTAGAAGGCTGCCCCAGCCCACCTGGTGCTCATCCAGCAACAACCCATGCCCATCCTCATCGCCATCGTTGTTGTCGTCAGTATCTGCCCCCGGCAGCTCGCACCCCGCCTCGTCCACCAGCCACTGCGCCACGGCCAGGTCCGCATGCTGCAGCGCAGACTGTAGCACACCAAGCCCCCCCATGGGGCACCCCCGCTCTCGAAGCCACCGCAGCCGGCCCAGATCCCCCGAGTATGCCGCGGCCACTGCTGTTGTCTCCTGGGGATGGAAGAGTTCCCCGGAGATAGTCATCAGCCACTCCATCTTGGCCACAGCGTCTGGCGTGGCCGACTCCGCCACCCAGTCCAGAATCCAGCCCTGCCCTGCTGGGTTCACGGAGAAGACGCGAAACGCCGCCTGCAGCCCCGCCAGGTCGCTATACTTGGCCGCGGCCGTGAGCACCTGCCTGCGTTCCACCAGCCCCGGGCAGTGGCGCAGCAGCCAGCCCAGCAGCTGCGGGTAACCAGCCTTAATCGCCGCCACGCCGGGGTTAGCTTCGGGTGGCACGTGTTCAGAGGCCCACACGGTATCGTAGGTGTCAAGCAGCTCCGGGAAGATGCTTGACTGCAGTAGCGCCAGCGCCACCTCCAGGTTCACCTCGCTGCCGCTGGCAGCAGCTGTGCATAGCAGCTGCAGCTTGTGCTGGAAGGGCAGCTGCCGCACGTGCTGCTGGCCTGCCTCCACGGCCCAGGGCACGGCGTGGGGCGGCAGTGGCTGGGACAGGGAAGCGGTGCAGTGGCTGGCGCCACTGAGTAGCACAGCTGCCTCCGGGGACACCAGGCGGCCGCTGACGGCGCGCGCGTGTGGGGGCAGCAGGGACAGGATGTGCAGCTGGAGGGCTGAAGGCAGATGGCGCTGCAGGCCTGAAGCGCTGCTCGTGGTGTCTGTTGTCATGGTGATGGGGGCATGCAGTGAAGCGGGTTCACTGCAGGGGGCCTAGGTCCCCTGCGCAGTGAGGGAGGGAGCAAGGGGGCACACGGCCAGTCGTCTTGAGGCGCAGGAGGGCGCGTCAAGGGAATAAGACACCTCTAGTCACGACCACCATCCGACCAACCCGTGCACCATGTCCCTGTTCAGCGTATGCAAGGCGTGCTCAAAACTATTCGTAGTGCCCTTGTAAACAGAGCACAAGAGCACAACAGTCGAAATGCGACGCGCGACGCAGAGGCACAAGCATTTTGTCTGCACATTTTGTCCTCATACCTTATGGTGATATTGTAGTTCTCGGCGCGTTCTGTCGGGGTTGCGTAGCCCTACTCGTCTAACGTCACAGAAGCAACTATGCTGACCGTCAGGTTTAACAAAACATAGTTGATCGTCAGGGTTTGAATAACCTGCCGAAGCTGATGAACTAGGCGATAGTTCCTCGGCACCTGCTTGACGCCGTGTGTGTTTATGCCGTAAACGGCCGACGCAGGTTGCCAGTATCCAGATGGATGGGTGACGAAGAGCTGTGCCCCTGTGATGCAAGCTTTGGTAGTCACATTGACGTAAAGGTGAGGTACGGCGGCATAGGATGAGTACACGGTAGCCATCGTGGGGCCTAAATTCACGAACGACGGAGCTGCAGCCGTGGCGCACAAAGCGCCAGACACCGCAGCGCCAGTTCACACCTTCCACTACCGGTATTTCACCCTTCATGTCATCATGTAGCAACAGCTGTTCGGCACGGAGTACGGTAACCATGCTCCTTACAGCAGCACGAGGCAGTCGGTGGTGAACAGGGAAAGGCGCAGGGCACTGGCGACTTGGTCTGAGACTGCAAGTGGGGCAGCGTATGTCTCTTGAAGGCCAGACCCGAGGCCAGACCCGAGGCGGACACAGCGGCGGACCACGCATGAGCACGGAGCGACCCAACAGGGCCAGTGCAGTCGGCACGTACAGCACGTGGGCACGTGGGCAGCCAGGCAGGACTTCCGGCCCGCTTGCCCTGAGACGCAGGTACTTGGGCCTGGGCCTGGGTAGGTTTGCCGGCAGTACAATAATGAGGCAAGGGACGTATCAAGGCGGCGGGCACCGTGTGCCTGGTTGCCACGTTTGTCAACTCCAACAATACGCGGCGGTAGCATACATGCAACGCAGCACGCGTGACCTTACACCGTCATCACGTCTGGTGCTTACCCACAACCCCGCACCCTCGCTCTTGGAGCAACACCGACACCACTCGCCCGCCCCTGTGACACTTGTCCCGTACGACAGGTTGAGGCAAGCTGGTACCAACTCACAACAACAGTACCCTTCTCCGGCATGCCTCTGCTTGCAAATGCCCTCACCAGCCATGGCGTAACTTCACCCTCAGATCAGCCCTTCCCCGCGCCTGCTCTTCCCCGCCGTGCACTCGTCCCTGTGCCCCGCCGCCCAGTGCGCCCTCTGGCACGCCGCGCAGCAGTAGGCCGCCGCCCCGCCGCACGCCCCGCCGCACCGCCTCAGCACCACGCCCGCCTCGCTGTCCCCCGCCAGCTCCGCACAGCGCGGGTTGCTGCAGCAGGGCAGCAGCTGCCGCGCATCGTACGGTGGGGCCAGCAGCTCCAGCCCAACCACCGGCCACAGCCCCTGCCACCCGCCCTCCACCTCTCCACGGGCAACCATGGCCTCCTGCAAATCGGCATCTAATATCATTGCCGTCTCCCGCACCTCCTGCATCTTTTTGTACAGCTCGTCTGCAGGCACCCCGTCCTCCTCGCGCACACGGGTACCTCTCCCGCCCAAAGATAGCACCCTAGCGGCCGCCTCCTCCCGCTCCAGCAACCTACGGCAGCCCTCCAGCACCCCCTCCACCTCGTCCCCGCTTTTGCTGACGATGCTGCGCCAGCTCTCCGCCCTTTGCAAATCCTTCTTCTCGAATGCATCCATGCACATGTGTTGCACAAAGTCCAGCAGGTCGAAGGCTCGGTGCACCTGTCCGCGCCAAGACCTGATCAGACGCCCATCCGTGAGCATTGCCGCCGCCAGGTCCAGCCACAGCGGCAGCCACAGCGGCAGGGCGAACGACAGCAGCCGCATCAGCTGCTGCTCCGGAGGCGACAGGCTGCCGGCGGTGGTGGTAGTGGCAGCAGGAGTGGCAGCGGCAGCGGCAGCAGCGGCCATGCCACCTCCACCTGAGGTGCGAAAGGTTGGCGGGGCCGCACTGCCGTCCGTTCTGCCGCCATTGCCACCGCTTCTGCCGCCTCTGCCAAGTCCGTCACCGCAGACGTTGCTGCCGTTGTCTGGATCGCCACCGCCTCCACCGTCACGGCAGCCACCGTGTCCGCTGCCTTGGTCACCTCCGCCGCCATCGCTGGTACGGGCACTGCTGCGTACGCTGCCCTCCTCACCACAGGCATCCAACTTGGTGACGCTGTCTTCAGCACCGCCATAGACACAGCGGACTTCACACCTTTTACCACTGCCGCCGCTGCAGCCGCGGTCATTGGTGCTGCCGTCGTTCTCGCCCCCGCCATTGCCGCTAGCGCGGATGGAAGCCCCACCACCGCCACCGCCACCGCCACCACCGCCGCCACCGCCGTCGCCGCCGCCACCGTCGTCACCGCTGCCACCGCCGTGTCCGCCTCCGCCGATGCCAACACAGGCCGCTGTCTCCCGCCCCTGCTCCTGCACTGCAACGGACGGCTGAGTCTCCCGGAAACCCCGTTCAACCGCTACCCGGAGTGCGACATGGTCTGCAGCCCGCCATAAGTTAGAAGACATTCCCTCCAGCCAACCCATGACTGCACCGCATGCCTTGCGGTCGCCGCCCGGCCTGGCCCGCTCCTGGCACGCCCGCCGCGTAACCTTTGCCGCCGTGGCTAGGAACGCCGCCGCCTCCCTCTGGTCACCGAAAGCCAAGAGCAGGGGCCAACGCTTGTCAGCATCACCGCCAAATAAGTCCCCGCACACATCAATTGCCTCGGCGGGCGTACTGCAGGCCCGGAAGGAGGTGCGCAGTGTGCGCTCCATGCAGGGCAGGCAGCCGGCGTCCAGGGCGGCGGAGAGGGAGGCTGGAGGGGCGGCGGGCAGTGCAGGGCCTGCGGGCCGATAGGAGGCAGAGAGCAGTTTAGAGTACATATCCAGGTTCACACTCCTGTGCATAAGTGCGCGCAGCGCAGTGCATACAACCTGGGCAAAACGACCTGGTAGCCCATGGAAGGCCAGGCACTAACATATCACGTACGACAGGGCAGCACGCTGTGCGTGGCTTAGCTAGAAGCGTTGCCGGCACAAGACACGTCCACGTACGGCAACGCAGTGCAGGTGCGCATTGCAACGCACCGCATGTCGTATATGGCACGCGGAGTACACAGGTACACTTACAGTTACAGAGTACACACCACGCACAGGTCAAGAGCAGGGTGTGATCTAGGTGTTAGGTCCCTCACCTGGGTCGGTCTCGGGCATGGCCAGCGACAGGTCCAGCACCTTATCCACACAGCTGAAGGCGACTCGTGAACCCACGGCCTCAACCTCGTCCATCCCGCAGTGCACCGCCGCCACCGCCGCCCGCCACCAGCGCCGCGCCAGCGGACCGCCATCACCCAGCCACGCCCCCGAGCCCTTGCCACCCCTGCCGCATGTCTCCTCCGCTGCACTGCTGCGCCCTCCGCTACCGGATCCCGTGTCTGCAATGCCGCCCTGGCCTGCCCTGCCGCCGTCACTGAGCCCCACGCTCGCACTCCCGCCTGCCTCGTCGTGTGCTGCTGCTTCCTGCATACCGTCCCCACTCCCGCCACCGCACGCCCCCTGCCCGTCGAGTCCACCGCCACCTGCCTCCCGGTCTCCCTCGCCCACAGCCGTGTTGCCGCTGGGACTAGGCACGCAGTCGGCTCTAACGCCGCCGCCTGCGCCGCTACCTGTCCCCTTCGACACACGGGCCCCTCTGCCCCACGGGCCCCACTCTGCCTCCCCAGCCCCTACTTCAGCCGTAGCCCTGCAGCTGCTCTCCATGAGTGCCAAGCTGCACTTCAATGCCTGAATGGCTAATCTGGGGCACTGGCTGGAGTCAAGCGTAGCTCCGGGCGGGTCTGCAGCAGCCGGACTGCCGCTGCCCCCGCTCGCTGCGCTGCCAGCGCCCCCCGTACGGCACAGACCTGCCTGGCGTGCCGTGTCCGCCTCGTTATCCCCAAGTGCCGCCTTGCCCTGTTCATGCTGCCTTCCGCTGCTTGCGGCCTTGCCGGTCCAGCTGCTACTGCCGCTGCCGCTGTCCCCCGCCGACACGCCTGCCGCCTCCGTCGCTGCGGGCAGCCCGTTGCGCCGCCGCCAGCAGTCCGCCGCCACCCCCGCCGTCCGCAGGCACAGCTCGAACAGGCCTCGAGGAGAGAGCTGAAGGCCACCGCAGACGCACGTGCGCATCCACCAGTACATTGCATCTTCGGCGCCCGTGCACAACAGCTCCGCCTTTCCCTCCTCACGCATTGGCGGCATCAGGCTGTCGTACGGCAGGCCGTACGTCGTACCGCCGTCCACGGCGTGCAGCTGGGAGACGGAGTGCACGGCCAGGACGTACTGCGGGGAAGGGTAGGCGGCACGCAGGGGTACGGCGTGAAGGCATATTAGAGAGAAGAGACAACGGTAGAGACCAGGGCGGCTGGTTCCGTTCGCGGCAACTGAGACACCCCCATGTCTCTTGCGATTGAACCGCGATACATGCAAGAAAAATCTAGTTCGAGTGTAATGTTTTAACTTACAAGCAGAACACGAAGTGAGGCCTGCATCATCCGTTGATCTGGCACCACGCACCTGCACGCATGGTCCCTTGAACATGGTCCGCACAGGCTCCTTGGGCAGCATCTCAGCAGTGGCAAGTGGCGATGACTCGACCAACTGCCGTGGCAGCTCCAGCAGCTGCCTGACGAGCTGCTCACGGTCGCGGCCGGTCACACAGGCGGACCCCTGCTGCTGCTGCTGCTGCCCGCCACCTCCCCCCTGCTCCAACGCCCCCACCGCCGCCCTGCACGCCGCCTCCACCACACCGCTCTCCGCCGCGGCGATAAGGATTGCGGCTCCCAGGTGCTGCGGGGTTTGCTGTGTTGGCTGCGTTGGGGAAGAGCTGCTCGTTGTGGGGTCGTCGCGGCCATGGGGCACAGGCACGGCGGCTGAGCCTCCGGGCTCGCTGGCCGTCGCGTGAGGCGTGGATGACCTCGTTTGGGTCTGGCCTGAGCCGTCAGCTGCAGGGGTGGCGGCGGAGGGTCCAGCTGCGGGCCGGGTGCTGGTGCCGGGTGTGGGGGTAGGTGAGGGAGCTGGGGTGGTGTCGGTGGCGATCGTGGTTGCGGCGGCTGGACTGTTGGGTGCTGGCGGGTGGGGCTGACGCACACGTTGTGGGCTGACGGGGAGCGGCACGTTGTATAACTTGTAAGCTGCGGTGAGGAGTTCGCCAAGGGGCTGGAGGCACGTGGCCATCTGGCGGGGGGTCAGCAGCGCCCGGGCGGGGCCGCGCTGCGCCTCGGCGGAGAGCAGGCGGCTGAGGGCGGGCATTGCGTCTGAGAGCAGCAGGGCGGACGACATAGCCGTGCCACAGGCGTACACTTGCCTCACCCGCCGCTGCAGATCAGCGTCCAAATCCGATCCAACTGGTGTGGGGTTGAATGTAAAGACGCCCAGCTGCATGCAGCCCGCCACGACCGCCGAGCTGTCCACCAGCAGCGGCACCCAGTCCTCCGGGAAGGGGCCTGCGCCGTGGCCAGCTGCTGCCCCACCGTCCGTTGTGCCAGAGCTGCTCGCCGTGCCCCGGCTGTCCCTGCCGCCGCTAGGGAGTTGTTGGCCAGACTCCGCGGCATGGGGTTTTGGAGCCTCAGCGCCCGGAATGTCGTTGTTCTCCCTGAGCTGAGCGCTTGGTCCCGGCGTTGGGGTCGGCGCCGCGACCTCCCGAAGCGAGACAGAATAGACTTCCACCAGGGCTGAAACGGTTGCGCGGGCATCGACGAAGGACTCTAACGCCGCTATGATGATGTACTTCTCCTTGACTAGCAGTTCATGGAGTCGCGCCAGAGCAGAGCCCGCGGCAGCCTTCCGAAAGGGCGCAGCGGTCGCGGAGGACACTGCGCGGACGAGCTGCGCGCAGGCCCTTGCGCCGGCGTCCAACGTGCGTTTGTCCAATGGCTTTATACTCATATCTTTCGCTGTAGCGGACTTTGAGAATAGGCTAACGCGCTCTTTGCGTTATGTCGGGTGATGCAACTTCCTGCTGCCGGCCCTTGTGTCAACAAGCTCTAAAATGTCGATAACACACATTCTATTGCATTGCGAGAGGCGAAAAAAGGTTACCGGCAACGCACCCTTAGCATTAATTTGCGTCACTTCCTGCTGCAGGACCCGCGGGTCATTAACCTCAAGCAAAGATAATGCACACCCTGTTACAGGATGAGGGGCTCCGCCCCCCCGGAGCAAACTTTAGTAGCGCAGGGTAGGGT